>Ga0326512_10000027_pt1 | contig 126040 bp, 112 predicted proteins | sample 1_2617_0518_D_FD_203652 | JGI IMG/M metagenome (GOLD analysis project Ga0326512, IMG submission 203652) | Bovine rumen microbial communities from UC Davis, California, United States - 1_2617_0518 | ecosystem: Host-associated > Mammals > Digestive system > Stomach > Rumen | place: USA...
TCATTGCGGAATCCGCAGTTCTCCAATCAAGTTCTGTGAGAACTTGGTTTACAGACTCCTTCACAATCTTGCTGAGTGTGGATTCTGTTAATCTAATTCTATTCTTATTCATATTATATACGTATTTTTCTAATAAATATCATCAAGATTTTGTTTTTCTCAGAAGATATCCATATATTTATTGTTGAATTAAAGTTTATAGGATATGAAATACTTAAAAGAAGACGGTAGCTTAGACATCAAGCGTATCAACCAACTACCTATTGAAGAATATATGACTGTGGATGTAAAGTTTGGGAGTGGAATGGATAAAACAAAAATTTTTATTGATAAAGCTAAAAAGGTTTGGGGTGAAACCACATTTGATTATAAAGATGTTGTTTATGTTAAGAATAACATACCTGTTGTTCTATGGTATAATGGAATTAGGGTTGAGCAAACACCAAAACATCACTTAGCACACCATATGCCAATAGAACTTTCAGACAAAAAGAAGCACACTAACAATGAACTGATTAAAAAGTTCAATGAAGTGCATAATTCAAAATATTCTTATGGCGATTTTAAGTATGTAGATGCTAAAACTAAAAATATTCCTGTTTATTGTAAATGCTTAGGGGCAGATGGTAAAGAACACGGATGGTGGAATGTTAGTGCAACTAATCACCTTTCAGGATGTGGATGTCCTAAATGCAAAAGTGAAAAACTATCAAAGTATTTTGCTTCAAACACTGAAGATTTCATAGCTAAAGCTAAATTAGTTCATAATGGAAAATATACTTATGATAAAGTAAAATACATAAATAACACAACAAATGTTATAATAACTTGTAGTAAGCACGGAGATTTCTCACAAACACCGCATAATCATTTGCAAGGTAAAGGATGTCCTAAATGTAATGAAAATAATCTCGAAAAAATAGTGGAATCTATTCTTGTAGATAACTCAATTAAATACATTCCACAATATAGGGAAAAGTGGCTTGGAAAACAATCATTGGATTTTTATTTACCTGATTATAACGTAGCAATAGAATGTCAAGGTGAACAGCATTACAAGCCAAACAGATTTTCTGAATCATTGGAAACAATTCAAAATAGAGATAAAATTAAGTTTGAAAAATGTATCAAAAATGGCGTTAAATTACTTTATTTTGCAAATGAAAAATATGACAAAGAAATCATAAACAATTCAAATGAATTGATTAAATCAATTGATGAAAATATAAATATAGACAAAAAAAATATTTCAGAAATACACAATTTCCTTAAATCATTAAACGTTAAATTCACTTATGAAGTTAATAAGATAGTACATGATTCATCTTATATGTCTTTACAAGATATTTTTACTATTAACGATAGCAATTTAAAAATAATATACGTTAACAGTTATGATTATAGAAAGAAAAATGAAGAAGGGGTTGGTGTATCACCATCTTTTTTTATTTCAGAGACTAAAAAATATAATAGCGATGGATATAATGTCATTTGGATTAAAGATTATGAAATGATTGAAGAAAAAAATGGCTATAAACGTAAATGGGAAGTCATTAAATCATATATCAGATATGCTTGTAATCTATGCGAAAACAAAATATTTGCAAGAAATTGTGAAATACACGAAGTACCAAACAATGAATTGAAAGCATTCTTGGATAAGAATTGCTTCTATGGATATAGACCTGCTAAAGTAAATCTTGGGCTTTATTTGAAAAAAGATTGTGGTGACTTTAAAAAAGGCGATTTAGTTATGGTATACACTTTTGGAAATAATTTCTATGGTAGGTCTGATAAGTTAGATACATTGGAAGTTATAAGGGTATCTACAATTCTAAATTCACATGTAGTTGGCGGTTCATCGAAGTTACTTAATTTTTTTGAAAAAAATTATAAGCAAGTTAAAATAGCTAATAAAACTATAAATGTTAAAAAATTAATATTCTATGTGGACGCTGACCATAATAACGGAAAAAGCTTACAGAATAGTGGATTTGAATTTACGAAATGGGTTCCTGGGTTTATGAATGTCAACTCTATTAAAAGGACTGCGACAATGAGAAAACCATTTAAAAATGATGAAATAAACAAATTAATCAATTCTAATCAAATGTACATTTCCCCTACAAATGGCGTTATGGTATTTAACAAGATTTTAGAACGTTAAAAATGTTAATTCTATTGTTTTATTAAAAACAAAGCGTTATATTCAAAATAAAAAAATATGAAATTAACGAAAAGCATTATTAAAAGTTATTATTTGGATAATAATAACAATTATTTCAACAATGAATTACCAACTAAAAACATAACATTTGCTATTGACCATTCAATACATAATGTAGCTGGTTTTGTAAGGCAAACAAAAAACAAATATAAAATATTTGTTAGTGACATGTTCTTATGGGATAAAGAAGAATTATCTGATATAATTACGCACGAAATGATTCATTTGAAATTGTCAATGATTGGTAAAAATGATTTTAGTAACCATGGCAATAATTTCAAGGCTGAATGTGCAAGAATTTACCAAGAAAGAAAAAGAGTAATTCCTTTAGATGGGAGTCATATTTTAAAAACTCGCAAATGTAAAGAATTACTCCTTAAGGAAAAAAATAGAAAACATAACATTTTCCTTATAATGTTAAATTGGCTAATTAATAAGATTTGTTAATTATAGATATTATTAATTGACCTACTACGTCTACTATTTGCATTACCCTTCATACTTTGAGCTGACCTTATAACTTGGGAAAGTGTTGCATTTCCACCGTATCTTTTGACTAACGGCATTAAAGTGTTAATAAGTTCTTGGGCTTTATAATATGAATTAGATGCTTTAAAATTAGTCGCAGCAGCTTTAAATCGCTTATTAAGGTTATATGGAAATTCAGTATCATTTGGCGCAGGTCTTCTTCTTTCAGAATTACCAGGACCGTTTCCAAAAAATGCACTTACTGCATTAGCCCCACTTTTAACCATATCTTTAAAACCTTCATTCTCATCGTTTTCATTGATGACTTGCTGAATGTTTTCTTCAATTACTCTATGTAAATAATTTTCATTTATTACCATAATATTATGTTTTTTTAATTATAATTTTAATTATGTTTTATTTGTTACTAGAACCGTCATCAGTTAATACTTTATCACTTTCCAAAAATACCTTTTTGAAAAATTCATATATTGATGATGTTGGGTCTTCTGCATATTTTCTCAGCCCATCAATCGCAGTTTGACGTATTTTCTGAATGATTGGTTCGTGCTGAATGATTTCATGAACATGCATCGCTTTTTGCTCAGCATTATCATCACCATCTTGCTGCTGCATATGATTTCCTTGCTGCTGAAAGTCTTGTCCCATTTCCATGCCATCCATCATTTGGTCTTCATCACCTTCATTAAATATATAGTCTTCGTTTAGATAACGCATTGTATTATTCAGGTCATCTAATACTTTGTGAATATAATTATTTTTCCTTTTCATAATTATTAAACGTTTAATTTATATATAAATATAATACAAATAAAAAAAGAGAACCCACCATCAAAGGATTCTCTTTTTATATTAATTAAATATTATCGAATGAAACGCCTTCAGGGGTTAAAACAAAGTCAATAGGAATATATTCCAATGAGTTAATTGGCTTAAAATAAATCTTAGCAGGCAATTCTCTTCTTTCCCTTGCTTCTTCAGATGAATCTACTTCAATCTTATAATCAGAAATACCTCTATTTGCCCTAATATTATCCAAAATAGGCGTAACAGTTGATAAGAATGAATTCTTTGCAACAGAATCATTTGGTTCAAAAATTAAACTTCTACAAGCAATTGCAATAAGCTTTCTCATACGAAGCAGCAATCTACGTACAGCTATACGATTCAATTGTGTATCAGTTTCTTGTAAGTTTTTCTGTCCCCAAATCTTAACACCGTCAGTAGCAAATGTCTTAACTGGATTAATTCTATTGTCATAAAGTTCATCTTCATCAGCCAACTTTGTAACATAGTGTGCTTTTACACAATTAACATCACCACGTTCAAGGCCTGCAGGTGCAAACCAAGGATAAGCAGAATTATCGGTTTGTGCAAAGTTTCTTACAACATCCTTTGTAGGTGGCAAATAAATATACTGGCTATTATCTTGGTCAAGATATTTAACCCAAGGATAATATGTACATGTATAGTTAGATGTAATTTCCGATTCTTCCAAATTGAACACAGCTTCTTCAGGTGTAAACATTTCGTCTACATAATCACCAGCGCCAAATGGTTTATCAGGTGTTGTTACAACGTAGATAGAGTCAGCTCTTTCCTGTTCAAGCATATCAATTGTTTCTTCTACAAGAGTTTTATTGTTTACATAATCAATACCTGGTGTGGCAAAAACATTGATATCAACTGATTCAGGGTTAGAGAATTGTCTAATAGCTGCAAGATAAGCGTACCAGTCAGATGTTAGACCATTCTGATTTAGCCCTAATGACTCAGGGTCAGCAATTCTATCAAATGAATAACCTTCGCCTGTAGTCTTGTTATATTTACCTAAATACTTAGAGAGTTTAAAGTCATCAGTGTTACTTCTTGATGTCCTAAATACATCCCAACCATCAAATCCACCATAGAAATAAACAGTGAACTTACGTAATGATACATTTTCATAAATTGAGCCATACATTGAGTATTCATCGCCAATGATTGGTTCACCGTCTAATGTAGATGTTCTTGTACTCTTAGAAACTGCATCAAATTTATATCCTTTTTCACCGTCTACTGTAACCAATGGGTTATAGTTAGCATCAAAATCAAGCCTTGAATCCAAGTGGAAACCATGCGTTAACATTGAAGGATTGTTAATGTATGCTGCAACGCCTTTAAATTTAAATAAATCTAAATCAACGCCTACTCTTGATGATAAGCCGAAATATTGTTTTCTGTTCCTCAAATCTTCATCATAAGTAGTATTATATTTAATAAAAGGTGCTGTAACACCTGACTGTCTATCATCTACAATTGGTGTTCCACCATACTGAACTGAAGGGTAGCCTAAGAAACCTGCAGGTACTGCATTTTCAGCAGCGTCACTTTCCTTGCATTCAACTGTGATATATTTTGACTTGCTTTCATACATTCCGTCAAATGAGCCAATCTTATAAGAAATATAATTCTTTGACCCAGGAATTAATGAACAACGAGAGAATTTTTCAAGTGGAACTTGAACTTCATCAGTGTCATTAATATCACGTACTACAACATCAAACACACCTTCATCAGGTTTAATGTTTTCAATTGAAACCTTAACTTCATTAACAGACATATTACCATCAGAAATTGTATGGAATCTAAACAATTTCTTCAATTCAATATGATTGTAATCACCCATCAAGTTAGATACAATCCAAGGTGTTGATGAATATCGGTAAGCTGATTTATAGTTATTTAAATCACAATTTACAAATGTAACGTCATCACCTACCTTATTTAAACGATAATACAAATCATCAGCTAAGTTCTTAACTAAAGTGTATTTTGTGTTAGCTGGTGTCGTAACTTTATTACCATTAATAAGTACGCCTGGTGATTTTAAAACATCAACATAGTCACCGCCATCTTCAGGATTATCATAGTAATCATATCGTTTATAAACGTAATGTCTACTACCTTTATTATCTGTGTATTGAGCTACAGTATAAATTTTTCCTACAGCTAAATTTTCAGCTTCATTAGTAATTGTTTCACCACTATTAAATATGTGTGCAGTAAATCCTGCTTTGCCAACAACTTCTTTATCAGCCAAATATCTTAAACCTAAATCTTTTCTTGTCAAAGAAGCTTCTGGCTTTCTAAGTAAACCATCAACAGGCTCAATGCTTGAAAACTCTGACGGATAAAGTACTTGATAGAAAGTCAATTCACTATTAATTGCTGTTGCATGAGTGCTGCCTGTATTTGCAATTGCTCGCTCTAAAGCAACGTCATATAACTCTTCTACATAAATAGGGGCATCGCCATTTACAGGGTCAGTACCCAAAACATTAATAATATATTCTTTATCATTAGGGTTTAAAGAAACTGCATATTCAAAGCCATTAGATGCGCCACTTGTATATGACGCACCACTTGTTTCACCTGTCACGCCTTGAATTTTAAATCTACCTAAATTTGTAGATGATATACTATACGTTTCTTCATTTCCAGAAAAATTATACTCTGAACAGTCACTACCTGTTGAATATAAAGAAACATAAGGCGCTAAGTTAAGTGCATTCTTATTGTACAATGTAGGCTTTTTACAAGCATCTGTACCTTTAGTAAGTTCACCTACACGATATACTAATTTATCATATAAATCAGTTGGGCAAGTACAGGTACCATTTGCACTGTTGAATTTATAATACTTTTGATAATCTGCCCTTGAACGTAGCACAGCAACTACCATATCATCTTGTGTGCCTTCAATATCAGGATTAGCGTCACCTTCCATTTTAGCTGTAATAACCCATGCAGGTCCTGCATTGTACCCACTAAGCCCTAACACACGTACAACTTCAAGCTGGTTAGACTGTGTGAGGTAAGATTTTGCTACATATGGTAATTCATATTTAGGATATTGGCTACCTGTAAATTTTTCAGCGCTAGTTCCGCCAAATGTGCTTACAAATTCACGCCAGTTAGTGATTGACATTGGCTGAAAAGCAGGGCCTTTTAAGGTTTCACCTGCAAGGCCTAAAGTCGTAATGCCAAGGCTCTTAACTGCATAAGTCATATCAATTTCACGTGAGTAAACACCAGGAGATACATGTACACCCCTTGCATTATCTGCCATAATTTGAAATATTTTGTCTTAATTATTTTATTATTTAATAATAAATATTTGATATAACCAATAAATTTAATTATATTATAAAAAAATAGATTACATACTATTTATTCTATTAATAAATTCTTTAATATCAGTTACATCAAAATTTATATTGTTTTTTAATAATTTTTCACGATAAGAAATCAGTAAATCAGCATAATTTTCTTCATCTTTAATCTTATTGGCATAATCTACTTGTGAATTAAAAAACAAGTCAGTGATTTCACCTATACTTTTTAAGTATTTTTTAAGTAGTAACAAATCATTTAATTCAAGACTGTATTTTAAATCTGAATTATCAATATCTAACAATTTTTTTTCTAAATCAATCAATATCTTTATTGTTACCATCTATAATGATTTTTTCATTAGTAGGGACTACATCAAGCTCTGATTCTTTATTTTCAACATTATCCACTATAATATTAGGGTCATAACCTTTAATTGTTATTTTAGAATCAGAATACAAATTATCCCTTGTTATGTTAATTTTAATTTCATCTCCTTTTAAAAAGGATACATCAAAATCTAAATCAGTAAACTCATTATTTGTATAAATTGTAAAATTATATATGTTTTCGGTAGTAACTTCAGTTAATACCATATCTGATTCTATGACGAATGTTATTCCATCCTCACAATTTGGTATTGTAATTTCATATTCAAGTGATTTATTATGATATTTGTCTTCTTCATCCTTAATGCAGCAATTATCAGGTAATTCTTCTTCTTTAAGAATTACAGTACCATGTTTTTTATGCAAGTCTACTGTGTCATAAGGAACAGTGCAGTCAAGTTCACTAACAATCTTATTTGTTTTTAAATCGAAATCAGTAATTCTTTTATTTTTCTTAGTTTCTTCAGAATCAAGAAACTTAACAATAAATCTTGATGGTACTCTTGTTACTTTGTAATCCTCTTTCCTTATAATATATCCCATTACTTTAATTGAAAAAGTTTGTGAATAAAACTTTCTATCGTCAATTGTATATTCTGATTCATCATTAATAGATTCTAATATCATAGGCATTGCATGACCATTAGGTGCTATATAGCATTCAAGTGATTGAAATTCATAATGAACCATTTCGTTAAATCTATTAAGCAATTCATACTTATTACATATTAAATTCACTGTATATGCAAAATTAATGGCAAATGGCTGCTTCATTGAATATAAATCATATGCTTCTTCCCCATTTTCTTGCAAAACAGGTACAGCAAACATTGTATAATCCCTATGCCCAGGTACATTAAACGGAGCACCTTGTCCTTCACCATGTTGTGGGTTGTTATCACGTGTAATTGTTTTAAAATTCATTATAATATTACCTGTATCATCAAGATTTTGCCAAGTTTGAGAATATTCAGAAATCTTCTGATTGGAAAACAATCTATATGTAGGTAAACGTTTTCCATCATATACCAAATCAAGCTTTTTGTCTACCCAATTAAAAAATTCTTTATCTATATCTTCGTATGTAATAGGTAAAGGCGTTGGTGTTCCATGTTCTAGTATGATTTTTGACATATTCCTTCTACGTTCTTCACCTGTTGCTTTATTCCTTACTTTAAACCTATCTAAATATGGCTTTGGCTGTATCAATCCCATTTTAACAATTTTTATACTAATAAATATACAAAAATAATGGGAACTAATTAAATAGTTCCCATTATTTCTTCTCTTAATATCTTTCCTATTCTTCTTGTTAAAGTTTCATAAAAAATATCATGTAGCTACGCAGTGAATTCTGATTGGTCCACTGGATAACATTCAATTGTCCTATATAAAGGTTCGACCCCAAACAATGTGTGTGCATTATCATAGTTATTTCTACCATCATTTGAAACAGTAAAGTATTCCATATGCGTTTGACTTATCTGAACACCAATATAATCGCCCTTCTTAATATCAACGCCAAGTTCATCCAACGTTTCTTGATAAACACCAAGTGTTAATTTGCCAGTTTTCATATATGTACCTAAATTTTTTGATTTGTCATATGATTTTAATTCAGGCTGCTCAATTTCATAAACACAATGAATTTCAACAGGTGCTTTATAAGCAACCTGTTTAGCATCAGTTTCTCCATATAAAGCATCTGCATTTGATTTAGTTAAATCAACTTGATATAGAACTACAATTTGATTCATATCCTGTTCTATATAATTTTTACCTATTTCCCTTTCAAAATCAAAATCTTCTTCAGAATAAAAGAGATTGTTTCTATTGATTGGTACTCTTCTTGGTGTGTTTTTATTGAAATCCATTATTCTTTATCGCCTTATCTTCTTCTGTAAAAATTATTATATATTTCTTCACTTAATCCTGAATCAAGGATAACCATATGTGCTTCCCCATCACGTTGAACCATTCCCCAATTTGCTAATCTTGTATAATCACCTGTTGGTGGTTGATAGCTTCCGAGATAATTTTCTAATTCATTTAAGAAATATGAACCATTTTCATCAGCTTCCAATATTTCATCAATATTATTATCATTAATAATAGACCTATCATATCGTGCAATTCCTCGTTCATATCTACTACCTTGGTACATTATAAAATTGCAAACAAGCTTCCAATCAAAACCTGTGACTTTTTTAAAGTCTTGAGCCTTTGCTGGTAGAACATATTCACATACTATCCATTGATATCTTGGTTCTTCATTACCATCATATCCAAACAATTGAGTATGGTCGCCATCAAATTGATATACCTTAGGAAATAGTCCTGTCTGTTCCTTATACCTGTCACGTGTTATTGAACATTCTTCTTCATTTTGTGCGATTCCTTTTTGATTCTTAGCCAATTTAAGGCATTTTTCGTCATCAATTTGGAAGACAATTCTGCTTGAACCATTCCCTATTGGATTTCCAAGCATTTCTTTGCAATACCTGACTTTCTTAGCATAAGGCATTGTATTTAAAGCATCCAAACGAAACCCTTCCATTTGTGCTTCAAACAACTTTTTATATTGTGATTCAGTGATTATTACTTTCATTAATTTTTTTATTTTTATAAATAAATAGTTTCCATTTGCAAATAAGAAATAAATAGTTGATTTGTATTGAAAAAAAGTTATATTTTATATATAATATAAAATATAATGGCAATATCATTAAAAAAGACAGAACAAGCATATGGAATTTTGAAAGATTATAATGGGGAAAATCCTTACATTATTAATCTTAAAAATAATGTGTATGCTTATAAAACATCTCAATTAAATGATTTTCAAGTAGAATTTATTCTTAGAAATTACGATAAAAAGCCAATTTTAATTAATAAATTAGTTAAAGTAGCAGAATGGTGGGGAGAGAAAAAGAAAGAAGAATGGAATATAGATTTTACACCTAAAAAACTGTTTGTTGGGTGGTATATTGGTGATACAACAACAACTTACGTGTTTTATGCTAAATACAGGCAATCATTAGAAGCGCAAATGATGTTTGTTTCTAAAGATGCTGTTCTAACAGACTTTTTATTAGAAGATTGGTCTAAAAAAGAAATAGATTTTAGCCCTTATAATGAACGTAGTGGAAGAATCCTCTACTCTCATCAAGAAGACGCTGTAAAGTTCCTTGTAACACGTAAAAAGGCGATTTTAGCAGATGAGATGGGCCTTGGCAAAACGGTTTCTGCCATTGTTGCAGCACTTGCAGGCGGCTATAAGCACATTTTGGTTGTTTGTCCTGCTTCAGTTAAGGAAACATGGAAAAATGAGTTGAAAAGCTACGTTGATGAAAAAGACATTACTATTGTTAACGGCTCTAAATGGGATGATGCAAAATTTACAATCATAAATTATGATATTTTGGAAAATTTTTACAAAATACCAACACAAAAAATCAAAAAGAAGGAATTAAACGTAGATGATAATGGAAATGTGTTCACTGAAGTAAAAGAAAAGGAAATTGTGTCAAGAAATACGCAAATTGTTTCAGATGCAATGGATAATAGCCAATTATATAAGTCAAATTTTGACCTTTTTATCATTGATGAAGCGCATAGACTGTCAAATTCATCGTCAGGACGTTTTAAAATTGTAAAAGACCTACTTAAACGTAGTAATCCTGACGGAATTTTCGAACTTACAGGTACAATGATAACAAATGGCGCTCATAATCTTTATAATTTGCTTAAAATTATAGGTTGTAGGGTTACAAAAAATTGGGAAAACTATATGACAAGATATTGTGGGGCTAAAGTCTTCTATAAAAAAGGACCAAGAAAAGCGTACACATCAATTTTCCTTAAGAAATGCGGTAAAAAGGAATGGGCGGACCTTTCTTATAATGAAAAAAGGCTATTAGATGAATATCTTGAAAAATCTTGCCCTAAAATAGTAATACCTGGTGAAGACACTAATATGGATGAATTACAGGAAATAATTAAGCCTTTTTATCTAAGACGTGTAACTGAAGATTTGAAATCTATGGTTGAAAAACGTGTAAAATTCTTACACTACAACCTTTCAACTGAAGAAGAAATTTCATATGATGATATTTGGAATAATTATAAACAGCAATTAGATTCTGAAGAAAAGTCTGAAAATTCCGAAAAATACAAAAAACTTATTGAAGGTAGCATTTTAAGGCAATGGCTTGCTGATAAAATGATTCCAAGAACAATTTCGCTTGTTAGGAAGTGCATTGAAAAAAATCATAAAGTTATTATATTTTGCGCATATGATAATGAAATAAACACATTTAGAAAAGAATTTGAAGGTATTTCGGTTTATCATAATGGCAAAATATCATTAAAAAAGAAAAACGAATCAGTAGAACGTTTTCAAAAAGATGATAGTGTAAAAGTTTTCATAGGTAATTTACAAAGTGCTTCGGTAGGTCTTACCTTAACAGCAGGTGATGTAGTTGTATTTAACAACTTTTCCTTTGTTCCAGCTGATAATTTACAAGCTGAGAACAGAATTCACCGTTTAAGCCAAACAAAACCTTGCACAATTTATTATCAATCATTTAATGGAACGTATTTTGATAGAATGTTAGATATTGTTCGTGGCAAGCAAGATGTTATTAATAATATTATTATATCGGAAAAGGAAAAATAAATTATTGTTAAAAAGCATTATAAGTATTTTATAATTAAGGGAGTTGATTTGGCATATTTAATTAAATATGCCAAATTGGCTTAAAAAATATTAAATAAAAAATGATACTGCGTTATGGATGAAGATTTGAAATTTGAAGAAACTGAAGAAAAAGAACTTTATTTATGCTTCGTAAATTTAGTGGGACAAGAAGAAGATGGTAACTATAGGTATGAATTCATTTTTACCGACAACCCTGATGAAGTGTGGGGTGATGATTTTGAATATAAACCTTGTTCCCTTATTAATAACCTAATGGTGGCAGAAGAGTATAAAACCGAAACGCATATAGTAAAAACAAAAATACAATTTGACTTAATTCAAAATAATGGATGCTTTGGGATGCAAGATTGTATGGACGGTGTAGTTTCATTGTGTTTCGAGAATATTGACGGTTACGATTCTTATCCTGAAGATGGGAGATTAATATTTATGTTCGGAGAAACATATGATGAAGTTGAACGTAAGTTAGCAATCAAAAATATTTTAATGTCATAAACTATTTATATAGAAAAAGAACTTATTATGCAGTACTTCTATATACGACAAAATAGCACACTACCAACACTACGAATGGAATTAATCGAAGACGGTAGACATGACTACAGAAAATTTTATGACTCGATTCAGAATTGTTCTATAACATTTACAATGGTGAATATAGATACCAATATCACAAAAGTAGCTAAAGCGCCTTGTTACATCAAATTAAAAGAAGATGGTGGATGCGTGGAAAAATATGTAATATGCTATGATTGGAAAGAACGTGACACTAAAGATGTTGGAACTTATAAAGGAACATTTGACATTACATTCAACCCAATCAAATCTGATGAAACTGAATATCCAACAGGTAAATTAATAATGCCAATCCGTGAAACCCTCAGCATAATTATTTTACCATAAAAAAGGGTAATAATATAGAAGATGACACAAATGGAAAAGAAACTTATAAAACTAACAGAACAAGACCTTCACAAAATTATTAAAGAAGCGGTTAGGAAAACACTAAATGAAGCATATAATTCAGATTTATATCATTTTACAAATTTAGAAGGCATATATTCCATATTGGAAGATAATTGCCTATCTGCAATTGTAACTGGTGATGACGAATATGATGAAAATGATGTTGCTGTATGTTTGTCAAGAACAAGCAACCCTTATATTGGCTATTCTCCAAATACAAAATACGATATAATTTTCAGAATAACGTTAGATACTGAAAAGATGCTATCTTCAATTAGAGGGATGAAAATAAAACCTTGGTCAATGAATAATCCAAGGACAACAACAAGCCATTGGAATGGTAAGAAAAAATACATATCAGTTAGCGATTTTGAAGAAAGGGCATATACAGACATTTTCCCATTAGATAGATACTGCAAGTCAATTGACGCATTTCCATATACAAAGGGGGAAATATTCGATGAAGAACAAACAAAGATTTTAGATAAACTTAAAGAAGTTTTTCCACAATGGAATAAGTTTTTTGGCTTTTAATTGTGCCAACATCTAAAAAAGAGGAACTATTTATTTAGTTCCTCTTTTTTTTATCTTATTCTTTTAGCTGTATCTTTAAGACCATTTATGGCTTTCTGCCAATTAAGCAATACAATATCACGTTTACTGTGTACACCATCGTTTATTATTTTGTTTAAGTCATCCTGCATTTCATTAGCATATATTTCTATTTTATTAGCTATATTAGGATTTTTAAACGTATCACCATATTCCATAAGAATTTTTCTTGTCTCTTCTTTTATGATTTTTTTAATTTTATCCATAAGAATTAATTGATTTATTTTCTTACATCAAACTTATTTTTTTTTAGTAAAGTATTTTATTATATATAATAAATATTTAATTTTTCAAAAAAAAGTTAAATATAAATTTTGTTTTTTAATAGATTTTAGTGTATATTTGTTTTGAAAATCAATGCTACTTGATGTAGCTTTCAGATTTTAAGCATAAAAAAATTAAAGTAAATAGTATGACTAAAGAAATTACAACTGATGTTGTTAACACTTTCCTTATGGGGCATAACCCCATGGAACATATCATCACTATGGAATGCAGTTATGATGATGAAAAGGTAAGTGTCATTTATGTTAATGAAGAAGGGCAAAAAAGGGTAAAGCTTGAACCATTTAAACCTTTCGTTTGGGTCAAGCATAGTGCTGCTATTCGTATGTTTGAAGGTAATCGTGGTACATTACGCAAGAAATTACGTGAATATGGTATAACGATTAAAGCATTAAAAACAGGTGATGAAGGTAGTGAATTCTCTGACCGACTTGAAAACGGATATAAATATCTTTTTCAATCAACAAGGGCAATGAGCTATCAGCACTTTATGATGTTCTTCCAAGAAGCAGGCACACCTATCTATGAAAGGAAAAAGAAAGGTGATGATTCGAAGGATTCTAATAAAGAATTTATGGCTTGTTCACCTGTTGAGCAACATATGATTGAAACAGGTGAACGTCTATTTAAAGGTTATGAAAACTATGATGATTTACTTAGAATGTCATTCGATATTGAAACCCAAGGTTTGAATCCTAAAATACATAGAATTGAACAGATTGGTATTAGAACAAACCACGGGTTTGAAAAGATTATCACTATAACAGGTGAAACTGATGAAGAACGTGACAAAAATGAACTTGAAGCAATAGAAGAAACTGTTGCTATAATGGCAAAAATTAAACCTGATGTTATATTCGGTCACAACTCTGAAGTGTTTGACTGGGACTTTTTCATTGTTCGTTCACAAATATTAGGCACTACATTTGAAGAAATTTCACTTAAATATTTCAAACATCCTATATATAAGAAAGCTAAGGAATCAATTCTTAAATTGGGTGGTGAAATGGAATACTATAGACCTACTATTATGTGGGGTCATAACATTCTTGATTCACTTCACGCAGTAAGACGTGCCCAAGCACTTGATTCTAATATGAAATCAGCAAACTTGAAATATATCACGAAATATCTTGACTTAAAGAAGGCAAATCGTGTGTACGTACCAGGTAATATTATTTCAAAAACTTGGAATATAACTGAGCCAAAGTTTGCTTTCAATGATGAAAATGGTGATTGGTATGAAATAACACAAAAACACCCTTTAACTAAAAATTATGTAGCTAAAAGTGGACGGTACATAGTTGAAAGATATTTGTTGGATGATATTTGGGAAGCTGAAAAAGTAGAACTAAAGTTAAACGAATCAAATTTCCTTGTTGCTAAGATGCTACCAACCACATTCACACGTGCTTGTACGATGGGAACAGCAGGTATTTGGAAACTTATTATGTTAGCTTGGTGCTACGAAAACGGATTGGCAGTACCATCAACAGGTAATAACAAACGTTTTACAGGCGGACTTTCTCGTCTTTTAAAAACAGGATATGTTAGCCGAATTGTAAAGCTTGACTACAATTCACTTTACCCTTCAATTATTCTTACTTGGAATGTTAGAACACCTCTTGATGTAACACATATTATGCTCCATCTGCTTGAATATATTTTAACACAACGTGAAAAATATAAGGAATTAAAAGGTGATGCAGGTGAAAAAGCTAAAAAAATTGGCAAGTACATCAAGGAAAAAGGCGATAGTTTAACACCAGAGCAAATTAAAGAATTAAAGGAAAAGCAACAATATTGGAAAGCTGAAAAGATGGGTAATGATAAGAAGCAGCTTCCATTAAAGATTTTAGGAAATTCATTTTTTGGCTCTTATGGATGCCCTATGGTATTCCCATTTGGCGATATTGATGCTGCTGAAATGACTACATGTATTGGTCGTATGTCACTTCGGCTAATGATTTCACATTTCTCCAATCTTGGCTATGTTCCTATTGTAGGTGATTCATTCACAGGTGATACACCATTATTTATTAAATATGATAGTGATGGAATGATTGATATTAAACCAATTGAAGAGTTGATAGGTGAAACAAAAACAGATGCTTTGGGAAGAGAATATGATTATTCTAAAAAGCCATATAAAGTCCTTTGTAGAAGTGGATGGGCTCGACCTAGCTACATATACCGTCATAAGACAAATAAGCCATTATACACCGTTTCTGAAGGTAATATGAGCGTTACAGTGACAGAAGACCATAGTTTGTTTAACGCTAGCCAACAAAAAATTAAGCCAAGTGATGTTAATGATAACACTAAATTTGAATATTATACAAAACCAATAGAAACTAATGGCAATTTTAAGTGGCTAACCGAAAAAAAGGTTAAAATGATGGCAAAAATGATAAAAGATGGCACTATTGATAGAGTACCGATTGCATTATTAAATACTAACAATCTAAACATAGTAAAAGCCTTTTTAAACGAATGGGGAGAAATGCCGTTAGATACATTTAGCAAAACTTGCCAAGCTGGAATATTGTTCTTAAAAAGAAAAACGCACTAAATGAAATAATTTCTCTTTTCTTTTTTTAAATAACCTGAAAATCGGATTAAAAACTACATGAAACGAAGCAGGTATAGATTAAATCAGAATTAAGGCCAAATTACAGATATTTTATAAATGGGACTTGCATTAGATTCCATAAATTTGGGTTTAGAAAAGTAATATTAAATAAAAAATACAACCTTCCACTAACCATGACAGAAACCGAAATGGTTAAAAAAATTGGTGCGAAAAAAATATGGGATTGTGGGCTTTTTAAATACGTTTGGAAAAATGAAAAAAATTAATATTGGTAAAATAAATGACTATGTATTTGACATAAGTTTAGATGGCACTGTAATTAATGCTTTGGGTTTGAACGTAATTTCAAACACAGATGGTTTTAACTTCCAAATGCCTAAAGATGATGAATTTAGATATACAGATGCTAACCCTTATATCAGTACTGGTGCTGGTAGAAATAGTGTAAAAGGTAAAAGTTATACTGGCGTTGAAGCTGACGTGGCTGAGTTTGAGGATTTGTACCTTAGCAAACCATATAACGGTGGTGTGAACAAAATGGGATTAGGAATAGACGAGTTCTGTGATGCTACTATCAACTTCGCAAGAAAGAACTATGCTGACTTAATGCCAAATGGTTCTACAAAGAAAGTAGGTAATACCATTAAATCAAGAAAAATGTCAGGTTACCTTGAAAAGTTTATTGATAAGGGTGTAGATATGTTACTTCACGCAAAAGGTCATGATTTTCTCGAAGCATACTATGATTATATTGATAGAATCTATAATTACCAAATACCTATTAAGGATATAGCATCTAAAGGTAATATTAAGAAAACTATCAATGATTATATAGCAGACACTAAGACGTTAACAAAAGCAGGGACTAAAAAGTCAAGGCAAGCTTGGTACGAACTTGTCATTAAGAATGATGTTAAAGTAAATGTAAGTGATACAATTTTCTATATAAACACTGGTGAAAAGAAATCTGATTCAGACGTTAAGCGAATAACGCATCAATATGTTATGTTTAACGGTAAAGAAGAAGAACTTAATGCTAAAATTACACGTGAACTTTTGACACCAGAATGTGAGAAGAAAAACATTCTTTATAAAAATCTTAAAACTAAAGATAAAAAAGAAATGTTGAAAAAGTATATCATTCGTGAAGAAGATGAAATTGTTCTTAATTGTCAATTAGTACCAAAGGAAATTGTAGATTCTGAAGATGATGTACTTTGTTCTGAATCAGAAGAGTTAGGGTTTGGCTCAATTGAATATAACGTTGAAAAATATATTGACCAATTTAACAAGCGTATCACACCGTTATTGGTTTGTTTCTCAACTGATATTCGTGAAGATATTCTTATAACAAATCCTAAAGATAGAAAATATTTCACAGAAGAACAAGCACAACTTGTATCAGGACAACCTAATAAGGTAGAAGACCAAGATTCATACGAAGCATTAATGACTCCAGAACGTAAAGAAATAGAATATTGGGTTAAAATTAAGCAAGTACCGCCATTTATTAAAGAAATTGGTCAAGATTGGGACAAACTTGTTTCTGATTATCAAGAAGAGTTAAAACAAGAAACTGACGAAACTTATCAAATTGAAAACGAAAAATATTTAAATGCTTTGAATAATTTGTCTGAAGCCGAAATTAGAGAATTTGAAACTGAAGGAGTGATTCCATCATCATTGAATTCTATTGTAACAATGAATTCTGATATGCATTTCTACTTTAAAAGGCTGCCAGATAAAAAGCCTTCAACAGGAGGGTTCGTATTTGATGACATCAAATCAGAATTTTTTGCATACTAAAAATAAAAAGGTGAGTGATTTTTTTTTTTCACTCACCTTTTAAGGTTTATTAAAACTGTGCAAGGCTGCTTAGGCTTGTAAATCTCATCTATTTGCATCAATTAGTTGAGTGACATTGCGCATTTTCCTACAGTCTTACATTGACGAAGCTGTATACCGTTGGAATACACGAAAAATGAGCGAATCAGAGAGATTCGCCCATATGTTCAAGAAGTCCATTGGACTTGTGAAAACTTGGAATGAGATTAAGATTGGGCTTGAAGCTGCCTAATTAGACTTTGCCATATTTTTCAACTCCTTTATCAAACCCATAACGATACCCAGCTTCATTGTTATACCCTAACTTTGGATTTTCTTGATAATTCTTCCAAGCTGTATCGCTTGCCATTCCCATTACTTTATTGTTTTCTGCTTCTGCATTTGCACCCATATTTGTTCTATAGTGTTTTGCAGCCCTTCTTCCTCTAACAGCATCAAGCGCAAAGTTACCACGAGGTGTATCACCAATCTCATTAAGTACCCTATTCACCGATTCCTTCACAATCCTATGAAGGTCTGATTCTGTTAGTCTTATAAGTCTTTTATTCATATTTTTTTGATTCTGTTCTAATTCTGTGCATTTTTTCAATATCATAGGAAGGGTCATTCATTACAAAGAACCTTAATGGCCCATCGTAGTAATTGAGGTATTGACGAATACATTCTTCAAAACTACGTCCGCCACTTTCTATTTTATTGAAACTATAACAATCATTATGTGGGTCTTTGCCTATACTTATAGTTCTATATAAGTGGTTATAAAAATGTTTTGCTTCTTCACGTGGCAACTCATCATACATATCATCATATTTTTGTTGTTCTGAAATTCTATTCATATATGTATATATTTTCTAAATAAATATCACGTAGAATTTGTTTTTCTCAGAAATTGAACGTAATTTTGCAGCGAGAAGATATTTATGGTAAATATCGTATCAGAATGAAACAGATAATCAGATTAACAGATAGTGGCATACATAACATAGTAAGACAAGTAATCAAAGAAATAGGCTATCGTGGTGCTGCTTAATTATTGCCAACCTTTACTTTTTTATTTATGTTTATAAATATATTTCGTCAATGTTGTCATATTCTCCAGAATCAAGTGACGTACTTCCTTGAATAACTGCTTGGCCATTATCTACTTTAATATTAAATTTTACGTTATGATTTGCATCTCCTTCTGTATCAAATTGAATTTCTTCATTTTTTCCATTTTTGGTGATGATTAATTTGGGGCTAGAATTATCTAATGAAACATTAGTGATAACATCTCCTGACAACGCAGTAATCCTATTATTTAAATCATCAACACTAACTTTAGCATAATTTTTATTCTTAATTATTATACCAATAATCTTTTTGATTGCTTCGTTGACGGTGTCTCCTGATGATGGTGATTCATCGTTCGACTCACCATCGTAGTTTTCACCCAAATAGATTGAATCACCACTAATTGTAAAGTTTATTCCATTTTCGCTTGTAACTCCACTAACGCCATTTACCTTCACACTTGAAAGTGCTTCTTTAATATTTCCAACTTCATTCGCAGTTTCTATTTTAATATTTTCAACCTCGGTCGCAGTCGCTATTTTATGCCAATTATTAATATCAGTAGGTGGCATATGAATCAACTGATACAAGCCATTTTTAGTTGCATCTTTATCATCAACTACTGAAACTACGATACCGTCATAGAACACATTATCACCTGATGATGCTTGAGTTAAGCCACTATATTCAGTAACTACAAGTCTTGCATCAAGTGGGATTGGTTGGTTGACATTGAAACCTAGAGCCAAAGAAACTGCATTCTCGTTTTTTATATACTTTGATGTTGCCATTTATTATCTTTTTACATTTTAATGTTAATTTGGAATGCTACACGTGCATTACCTGTACCATCATTACCAATAGATTTTGCTTTATGCTTAAGCAAGTAGCATTCATAATCAGTATTGTTAGCATCTTTTAATTTTGAAAGATTTTGGTCCACTTCCCAATTTGCAGTGTCATCACCATTAAAAGCATTTGCTCCTGCATTATATTTCATAACCTTAACACTATTCATATTACCATTCCAAATAGCATTAGGGACTGCAATCTTATAGCCACCACCTTCAACAACTTTACCATTGTCATTTACAGATTCTTTTGTTTTAAAATCAATGGTCATATTTTTTGTGGCTTTTGCATCTAATTTAGCGATAATATCAATATTATTATTATTTGCACCAGGCTTATAATATGTTGAAACTGAAGTTGTTGCACTAACACTGCCTGCTGGATGTGGGTTTTCACGTAGTGTGGTTGAAGTTGCTGCTGTACTTGCAAACGCCTCAATACCTTTGGTATCACCTGAGTTACCCTTCGAATCACATAAAATATCACCTTTCGCATAATTTACTATACCAGTGAAAGTGTAAGTTCCTAAACCTGATAAAGTCAATGATGAACCAAAATCAGTTGAAGTGCCACCATTAAAACTATATTTAATTGAATTTGAAATTTCATTGCCTGTATCAGCCGTAGCTGACAAATTTTGTTTTTCCATTTTAACTTGTGCTTGACCTTTTCCATACGTCAAATGAAATGAGTCCGCATTGCTAATTGTAGTACCTACCTCAACTTCAGATGAACTGGTTGGTCTTGAAATAGTAGCATAAGGCTCATTTAAGATTGTTGGATAAATTGTCTTAAACAACATTGCATCAATCAGTCTTGATAATGTATATTTCTTCAATTCAGATGCTTCTGTCCCTGCTTTAATATCACCAATACTTACAGAAACCTTCTCGGTGTCATTAGAAACAGGGGTGAAGAAAAGTCTGAAGAACTTATCATCATCAGTATTTGCCATATCAACCTTATACGTATCAGTAGTGCCACTATTATAAGTTGCAGCACTAACTAATTCTACACCACTTGCATATTTTAAAGTATTCTCAATAAAATTCTTGACTTCTTCGATTTGATTTTCAATATCCTTTACGTCAATTGTGAATAGCTTAGTCTCATCTCCCTTCTTGACATAAATACCAACAATGTAAGCTATATCTTTTTTGCCATTATCGGTAGTTTTATCATCATAGAATGCGGCCGCCATTATCTCACCATCAGCATAAGTATTCTCGTACTTCTTTAGATTAGCCAAAGCAGTATCACGATTCTTGAAAATTATATCAAATCTCTTAAGTTGTAATTGTCTCATTATATCTAATAATTATATTCTCTTATCTTTAATAGCCTTTTAGATTATCGTCACCTTCCATCATTCCATAATCAATAGAGCCACCGAAATACAAACCATTAACATTTGCACCAAGCTCAATTGGTAATCCTTCATATTTTGATTTTGCCTTTACAATTTGAAGTAGGTTATCTTCATATGGAATTTCTGTTCTTGTTAGTCCAGACTCCTTTTGGCCAGGAACAACTGATAGCCTAACATCAGCCTTAAGTAATGAAACATCAGTATTATCATACTTCTCGGTGAACACATTAACTGAATAAGTTTTACTACCTCGCATTAAACTAGCAATTGATTCATTAACATTTGCTACTGCATCTGCAAGTTTCATATCAGCTTCAGCCAATGAAGTTGCACCTGAAATATAAGGTTTGCCAGAAGGATGATATTTGCCTTCCCTATCTAAACCAGCATAATCCTCAACATTGTCTATTTCTTTTTTAACGTCATCAATTTTACTTAATAAAGAATCATCAGTTTCACTTAATGCATTAATGTCCTTTAAGATGCCAGAAGCATCTGCATACAAAGCACCTTTACCTTCTTGTATTGTAGTTTTAAGAATATTTCCTGATACTTTATCAGCTATCTTAACATCAGCCTTAATCCTATTAACTGAAACACCATTTTCTTCCTTTTGTGTAACTGTAATTTCGATAGGTGTGTTAGCTGTTTCGTCTGCCTTAGTGTCCTTGATAAGACCTGTAAGATTAACTTTTACATTTTTAGCAGCACCGTCAGTTGTATGATAAGCAATGTTTAATTCGTGAGTTTCATCACCATAAGTGATGCTATCAATGAATGAAGCAGCATTAAGTTTCTGAGTTAACACTGGCTCATTATTAAGACCATTGATAGTCAATGTGTTAGTCTGGGCATCATATGATGCGCTTATATCACCTACATATAAACCATCAGCATTAGCTACGATTCTATTATTATTACCTGAAGCGATTTTAACATCAGCAGCAATTTTCTTATCTGTTACACTAACAGTTGCAGTTTTAGTTGCATCACCAACAAGTGTGATGCTACCAACTTCCTTATCAACATAGGTCTTAATTGCACCACTCAAACTAACGTTCTGTGTATCAGTGTATGTTTTAGCACTTTCTATTGCCTTATCAACCTCTTCTTTTGCAATAGCTCTTGCAGAACCACTAACTTCCTCACCACTTACGTAAAGACCCTTCATTTCCTCATCATAAGCAGTCGTTGTTACCTTCTTAATCAAGTTGTCTGAGTAATTGCCTTCAGTAGCAAGAACAACGTCACCTGACAATTCATCAGTACCATTTACTGCGTGTGGAGTCCTGATTAATCTAACACTATGGCCATTATTGTTTGTTTCCCACTCACTCAATATATCAGTAATAGGAATTTCAAGTTGCTTTGTTTCACTTGAATAAGCATTTGTCTTATAAGCAATAATGATTTTCTCACTTGCTTTGTCGTACCTCGCATACTCAATTGATGAAACTGAGTTCAACTGAATCTCCCTACTATGTGTGTCATTATTTGTGTCAGAAATAATAATGACATTTCTTTCAGCATCATAATCAAATGAAGCATAAAGACCTTTATTGCCATCAACTAAAATAGTGTTCTTATCTTTAGAAGAAACCTTAACGTTAGCAGTAACTGTATGCGATGTGACATCAGTATTCTTTCTCATTGCTACAGTATCAGTATCTCCAACCTCAAAATATGAAGAAGCGCTCAAACTGTTAAGTTTCTCAACTTCATCAGACAAACTATTGTCTAACCTATCAAGAGCGTCTTTAACTTTTTCATTATTGTTGTAATGAATATTATCAGCAGTACCTCTTACATAAAGTTTTCTTCCGTCTTCTATCTTTTCAAGAATGTTATCATTCTCAGAAGCAATTCTAACATCAGCCTTAAGTACATCCTTCCAATGGTCACTATTTCTATCGTTTATATCAGTGTTCTTATCAGTCTTTCTCTCCTTTGTTAAAACAATTGGAGTTTCAGACCCATTACCTTCAGTTGTCCACTCATTAATAAGGTCATCAACGTCAACCTCAATTTTTTCGTTATTAGTAAGTGTGAAAACGATTGCTTCCTTGCTAATGTCATACTCACCACTCTTAATTACAGGAATTGAAAATTCAGTAGTATGCTCATTAACTTGGAACGTAAAAGCATTCTTCTCATTATCGAACTTAAGATTTACATAAGAATAAAGACCATTCTCACTTTTCTTGATTATATTATTGATGTTATTATCATTAATAATAACCTTCTCAGGAACTTTAACATTACCTTTTAAGGTGATACCATCTTCAGTCTGTGTTTTTTCTAATTCCAAAGTATCAGTATCAACTACTGCAAGGGCAAGTTTAGCAAGAGCATTCTCAATTTCATCATATTTCTCTTGAACATCATCCTTAATGCCTTGAGCATCAATCATAAAATATGATGAATCTTCTGTTGGTTCACTTGAACCTGAGCCAGTAGCACCAATTGCAAGAATTATATTCGGCTCTTTCTCATCACCATATCTTAACACAACAGGCTCCGCATATAATGAAGGGCGTACTGATTGCCTATAGAATAGTTTATTCAAGGATTCAATGGCTTCTTCCCTTGATTTGAACAACTTATTATTATGTACAAATTGTAATCTATTAATCATTGTCTTAATATATCTTTCTATATTATTTTATATCTCACCGAAATCTCCATCGAAATTAAGTGTGATATTGTGTTCTTCAATGCCATCATAAGAAGGGATTAGTACGCCATGATTAACTGAAACAACATAAGTACCACCTTTATGAATTAAGCCTTCAATCCTATTTTCTTCATTCTTTGCACGTGTTTCTTCTGCTTTAATAGCATCTGACAAGCCACTTTCAGATTTTGCTGCTCTATTACTTTCATTATCAAGTGCATCGCTTATGTCAGTAATAGCACCAGATAAAATCTTATCAGTATCAGTTCTATCCTTTACTTCAGCCCTAAAATCATTAGTGCGCTCTTCTATAGCATCGCTTATTCTTCTATCAAATGCAATTCTTTCTTGTCTCTCAGTTTCAATTGCACCAGATAATCTATCATCAGCACTTTCCCTTTCATTGACTTCATTTTCAAGGTCAGCTGTTAATGTTTCATATAAGTTTGACGACAATCCTTCATATACACAAGACATATCGACTTGCACCTTCTCGCCATTATTTCTTGTGAGAATTAAGGTGTTCGTTTCACAATCGAATTCAGCACTTTTAATGTCCTCATCCTTAAGATTCAAAAAGTTACTATCAATTTCATTAATAGACAATTTGCAATTTTTTGCTACATCTTCTGGATATGGAGACATTAACTTGTAAAAGTAAAGTCCTTTCATTTTAATTATTTTATTTAGCTTATTTGTTAATAAATAGTAAATAAAACAATAAAAGGGTGAACTCCATTGAAGAAATTCACCCTTTAATAACCATTTAATTTTCTTATTTATAATTAATTTTATCTTAATTTATAATATACAATGCAATTTCTATTTTTTATTCTTAATATTGCCTTTAAATTTTAAAACTGCTTCATAAACATCACCATTTTCCGAAATAAAACTAAATTTATTACCAATTTTCATTGCTTTTAAATTATTGCTACCATTTGAAGCTCTATTTTCATTTAGTAAAGATTTATTCAAAGCCTTTGCATATTTTTTTACTGCCGTTTCAACTATATTTTGTATCATATTATAGTCAATTCCATTATTGGTAGTTGTCTCTTGAGTCATTTTGCGTTCATTAACATAACCATTTGTAGCACCAATTGTATCAAGAACAGGTTTATTTGGGCTTAACGCTTCAGTGTCAATAGGATTACTTTTAAACTGCTCAAGAATTTCTTTCGGAAGAAAATTACTTGCTTTAGGTGCATCTTCAACAATTCTATTTTGCTGGATAAGCCCAAGGCCACTGTTCATCGTATTCTGAACTTGATTATTCATACTTTGCTGTAATTTAAGCATTCTTTGCTGAAGCATTTGGTCATACTGTAATCCAGCTGCCCCTATTTCTTCGTTAATTTGACCCTGTTGCATTTTATTAGTTGAAGTGGCATAACTGTCTTCCATAGAGTCAAAAGCATCGTTAGCAAGCGAATTTGAAGATTTAAGAAAATTGCTTCTTTCTTTTTGCCTTTCAGCAATTATATGAGCATCATTTTTAGCATCTTCGTGTATTAGTTTTCTTGCTTTACTATTTCTCGCATTTTGTTTTATTCTTGCAAATGCCGAATTATCTAATGTTGTAATATTATCTGCCGCTGCCATTTTTTATAAAATTTTCGTAATCATTTTCATCATCATCAAAATCTTTCACAGGCCCACGATAATTATTCATTTCATCATCCTCTTTATTTTGAATCTGCTGATTTATTATTTCTTGTTCTGCCTTATCATAGTCACCCCAATACTTTTCAGTTTCGGTTGCATCCCTTTGAGTGTTCATAACATTTTTTCTATATTCGGCATATTTTTTACTATTAGGTCTTGAAGTAAAAATATTGTTTTTCTTTTGTACAATTGGACCTTTAGGCATTGTTCCCAAATTACTTAAGTCCATTGCATTTGCATGGTTTTTAACCATGTCAGTTCTTTTTCTTTCTTTGTCAAGCGAAGGTTGATATAAATCATTATTCTTGCCAAAGCTTACTTGTTTAATCACACTTACTAACGTATTGTCCCCACGTTCATTATAAGCAGGTGAATCAAATCCTTGCTCATTAGGTGGCAAGTTAAAATGTGATTTAAGAGGAGTCCATTTATTAATTCTATCAAGTCTAAATAGTTTCCATTTAGGTATACCACGTAAAGTAGCTCCTTGATATTGGAAAGCTCTTAATGCTAAATTTCCTGCTTTAGTAACACCCAAGGCATAAGGCTCTATTAACCTTCTACCTGGGGCATTATTATCTTCGTCACTATAATCTATAAAGACACGATTTTTTGAATCAATCGCATTTATTACACTATTTTGATTGACCGATTCATTTAATACGTTGTTAAGTATGTCGTATAGATTCAAACTCATGTTTTATGCTTTAAATTATAGATGTTTTGTTGTTTGGCCAATGAAATATTGTCCGTCTGCCACATTTTCAGCAGTGCTTATTAAACCAGCACTATATTGATTTTCTTCATTGTATAATTGCGAAGCCATAGCTTTTTTACGGCCGCCAATATCATTTCTACCTTCAATATCATAAAGGCCACCACCATTACTTGTATCAAAGTTAGAATAATCAATCATATTGGTTGGCTTAGAACAGTCAGGCAACCAAGCAGTATGACCACCATGCCCTGTACCTTTACCAAGTGCGTCACCATCACTTAAAGCATCTTTATGTGTTGCACTATATTGGTCTTCAATATTGTAATCTGAACGTACAATTTCATTTTGTCTTTCGGTAATGCCCCTTGTTTCAAGACAAGTCTGTCCGTTTTCATTAATTGTTGACATAATTTATATAAATTTTAAATATTTTATTTTAATAATAAATAGTTTATGCTTTAATAATTATAGGTTTTTGTAAACCAAATGATTTATCTTTACCAGTTGTGCTGTCGTAAATTGTGACTGAACCAATTTCTACGTTAGCATTTGGTATGTAAAGTTCTTTTTCTTCATTTAAGTCATACATATTTACGTATAATGTATGATACCAATCAACTTCTGATGGGTCAACCCAACCTTTAAGTGTTACAGTTGTTCCTTGACCGCCACAATAAGGTTCACTACTTCCATTTTCCCAAGTCCAATATTCACCTACTGAATCATATTTACCAATAAATGGGTTAGTTTTCTGCCTTTTCATTAACCCGTTAACACTGATAGCTCTTTCAACATAGATTAGCCCTCTATCATTGTATGTTAAAGAATAAGGAAAACCATATTCACCTAATCTGTGTTTAAAAAATTCATATACATATTCTTCATACGCTTCTTCACCTGTTCTATTTAGGCTATTAAACACGTCATTCACATCAAAGTCTCTAAGATATTCATCTGCACTCATTTCTTCAGGATTAAAGTCATCAAAGTCTTCCATTGATACGTATTCTTCGCTATACCCATCGTTAAGCATTTCGTATATAAAGTCTTCTTGCCTTAATTCATTATACATTCCTTCCTCGCCTCCAACTAATTCATCTAAAACATTTGGTAAAATGTCTGCAATCTTATCCTGAACATCACTTACGTCACATTGCGAATGTGGTAATTGTCCATATTTCCCATACTCTTCAAGAAAATCTATATAATGTTCCCAATTTTCTTTATAATCATAATTTTCCGTATCATGATTAAATGGAATATTTAATTGGTCTTTATGTTCTGTTAATATGATAAGTTTTGATTCAGGTATAATAATTTTTTTCCTTTTTGTTTCATGTAAGTTTACATTAGCGTTACCAACTTTAATAGAACTTGCTGTTTTTTCTTGTTTAACCTTTGGTGGTTTTGCAAGTTTTTGGACTTGTGGAACATTATTATTATTTTTTACTGCACTTTCTTTAGATTTAACGTCAGTTGCCAAATAATTTATAATCTGTTGTTTTGCTTGTGGGTCAACGAAATTCTTTTCTTTTTTTAAATCAATTACCATTTTACGTGCTGCTGATGTTGGGAATTTTACAAGCCCATCTTTTTTATCTAACTTAGGTTCATTATCATCTTTTGCTGAAATGCCATCTTTTTTTTTCTTCCCTTTATTGTAAGAAGAGTCTAAAAGGCGGTTAACTGTTTTATAACCGTCTTGCGTTGTATTATTACCGTATTCACCTTTAACCTTTAAAACAAGATTATGTATATTTTTTGGTATAACAGTAGTTTTTTTACTAAGTTTGTCATCTACTGCTTCATCTATAAAAAGAGCCATATTAATAATTTAATGCGTGATTATTATTTGTTGTTCCATTAGCGTACCATTGTTGTGCAGATAATTGATTTGCAACATCGTCAGTATCAGGTTGTTTACCAAATTCAACGTTTCCATCTGTATCATGTACTGAAGCTGAATTTGTAACCTTTTCTCCAGAATTGTATTCAGTTACATCACCACCATCAAAAGAAGGCGCACTATCGTCCGATTCCAATAGTCTACGGAACTGTGATTCAGTTAATTTAATTACTTTCATACTATGCCTTTTATTATAAAATAAATATTTATTAAATAGTAAATAGACTGTGATAATTAGTGGAATTAATCAAAATATTGAAGACTAATTCACTGAATTAAATTGAATAAGTTAAAAAACTAAAATATTAAAAATGATAGTATAATGTCTAATCTAAAACAAAATAACCTTCACAATTTAAAACTGATAATTGACAAAGATGAATACTGGGATTTCTTTGTTGATAAAGATAAGTATTCTCATTATAATTTCAGTAATGGGTTATATGATGATTGCTTATGCGCTTATATTGACATATGTAATGATGATTGTGTTAGCGGTGATACTTGGATTCTAAGTACAAATAACTACACATGGGAAAATAGTGTGTCTATTGACAACACAATGTACAACATATCTTACACTGGTTTAGATAACGGGTTATTCCAATTTAGAAAAGATAGAGTTTCTAATAAAGAATTTTGGGAACTTTATCAAAATAACCCATGGAGAATTGATGAAGGTGACAATAGGCTTAAATTACATGCTGTAAGTGGAAATACATTGCAATATGAATACCCGTTACATTTGGAAAAATGCCAAGTTAAACTAAATGGTGGATTTTACCAAGGTTTTTTCAAAACGCAATGTGATAAATATCAAGTCTTACCATCTAAATTATCAGAAGATTCACCTTGGGAATTTGAATTCCAATTAAAAAAATGCGATTTAGAAAAGGAATCCAACAAAACTTTAAATGATAAATATCCTGAAAATAAAGGTATATTTTTCTATATAGGGACAAGAGCTGAAAATAAATGGTCTTATCTTTATAAAAAAGAAGACGAATGTGAAGCTTTATCACCAGATGACTATGTGGAAGATGCACACATTGATAAAGACGATTATATTATTGGTAATTTCTACGACCCAAATCCTGAATATATAGATGAATTTAATCTTGATAATTTTTTAAATTACAATTATTATGATGAAAAATTATATGAAAAAGACTCTGAAGATGAATATTTTGGACTTGAGACTTTTATAGATTTTTCTGCGAAGCCTAAAGTGATAGATAAAGAATTCTTTGGAGAAGATGACTTAATATCAGATTTTGACGGATTAGATGATGACAGAGATTATATAGAACCAGAAATGGATATTACTTATTTTGACTATAAAACTGATAATGAATTAAGCATAAGAACGCTTCACCAAGAAGTATTGTTCACGACTGATAATAAATTTATAACATTTAATAGAACTGCTACAGGATACACAGTAGATAATTGGGTAGAAGGGACACAATTTGAAATGTACGGCAGAAAAGATAGATTTAAAGGGAATCTTTTTATCTTGATGAATAGAACTTGTACAGGATATACAGTAGATAGCATTGAAAGTATACGTGAATCAGCTAATTCAGAGTATAATATGTCAGAATTGTATAATGATATATATAACAACGCACTTGCATTTAGAATAACTGATGATGGTAGAATAGGATATAGGTTATTAACTATAGATTGTACAATAAGTGGTGATGATAAAACATCTATAGAGGAAGGGTATTCTTTCCCTAACATTATAAAAGATTGTGAATGGCAAACAATACATGTTAAAATAATTCCTTCGTCAGACACAATGAAAATGTATTTCTATGTAGACGGTAAATTAGTGTATATCACCAAATCATTACCAAAAATAAATCTTAGGGAATTAAATGAACCTTACGAAAAACAAGAAGGTGTTCCTTATAACATTTCTTTAGGAGGTGGAACACAGGGGTTAGCTGAAACAATTTTGCCTAATTATATGCTTAACCCAACTAAAGTTTATCCATTAGAAAAGAATTTTGCAGGTACATTTATAGGATATTTAAAGTCATTTAAATTTTATAATTGTCCTATTGAATATGGCAATATAGTTAGAAATTATAAATTTGAAAATAAAGGTAATAAATGTTGCAAATAAAAGGGTGTAGTAAACAACTACACCCTTAATTTTTGTTAAAAAAAGTTAAATAAAATATTTAAATTACGCTCAGATTACTCTTCGTGTTCTCGAACTATCTTCCTATATGCTTCAACCCTTTGCTTACATACAGTTTCAAGTGAATACTTATCTTTAACCAAATTATGCAAATTATTTTTCAATTTGGTTACATATTCAGGATTAGCTGCTAAAAATTCAATATTCTTTTTCCAATCTTTGTGGTTCTTTCTACTATCAACAAGTAATGCAGTTCCGTTTTCATCAATTTCACCACCAAATTTCTTAAATGGTGTTAAATCCAATGTATAAGCGCCAAAGTTTTGTGCAATTAATGCAGTATCAGTAAATCCAGCTTCAATTTCTTTAAGCTGAGACTTCATTTTATTAAATTCATTTTCCTTCAAAGGTGCTAACAATACATCTACATTTTGGTAGTGCGTTGCATATGAGTTAATATCTCTTGTCCACATTCTTCTATATGGTTCATTTACAAATGGGTCATCAACACCCTTCATAAATTTCAACAAGAAATCACGATGTTCAGGTGAAATGTATTTGTAATTATTTGTGATAATCTTTTCATATTCAAACCACACAGATTCTTGTGGTAAGATAGGTTTTCTTTCAACTTGTCCTGTATCATTATGATAAATTGTTCTTGTACCATTTGTGTCAAAACCACATAGAACTAATTGAACGCCAGAACCAGGTTTTGCTGTTTCTGAAATGCCTTTCAAAAGTTCAACATCGTGTAAATGTGATGAACCACAGATAAGACCAACTCTCAATAAGTCAGATTTATTCTTTTCAGGACTATACTGTTTTTCGGTAGGGTCAATTGCATTAGGAAATACTAAAACATTTTTATTATGCTTTTTTAATTCTTTTGCAAAAATTGGTGTTGTTGTAGACACATAATCAGCAGCTTCCAAATGTTTAATAATTGGTTCATGCCACTTTTCTTTTTTTGCTGAAAGACTCATAGGGTGGTCATTACCAAGATAATAATGGTCATCAACATCAACAATTACAGGGATTCCTAAAAATTTAATTAAATTCATAAGTTCCAAACCCTTGTCAAGTTGCTTATGAATATGAATCAAGTCGTATTGTTTGAAAAAATTTTCCAAATCACCTACAGGTATATCGTTAAGGTACATAATATCTATATCAAACTCGTCTTTATAGTGTTCTGCAATATAAGTATGAGGACTTACTGAACGGAACCTGCCAACGCCTGTGAAATCACTGGGAATAACCAGCATTCTTATCTTTTTATCCATCTAATGTAACATTTATTTAAAAAATAAAAAATAAATTGGATAAATCAATATATGAAGTAACAAAAAAAGGAAATCTTTCATGATTTCCTTTTAAATTATCTTTATAATTTCGCATTTTCTTTTTTTTATTTTTTGAATAATTTGTATTCTTGAACGTTAGCAGAATCTATAGTATCATTTCATTCAATTGGAAGTAACATTATTTTTTATTGTATTTGAATTCCAACTGTTTTGTTGTTTGTATGTCTGTACAGCAATTCATTTCTTCTTTATATATTTCTTCTTTTTTTAAATATTTTATTAAATACCATGTAATATATCATGTGAATATTTTATTAAATATCATGTAATATATAATATAATATTATTTTATTTTTTATTATTATATAAATAATATTATATAAAGAAAGAAATATATAAAGAAAGAAAAATCTATTTAACATTTATTTGCTTTTACCAATAATTTTATGTATATTTGCATTGTATTTGGAAAAAATATTATTCAATTTTAAGTTAAAAGATATGACAGAAGAACTTAAACAACACAATTTTGATTTATTTATCAAGAAACTAAATCAATTAGGTATTGAAACTGACCAATTAGTTGAAACAATTGGTGAAAAACTTAAAAACGCAAGTTTTTCAATTTCAAGAGAAAAAGGTGACGGACTTTGTGGTGATGGTACATTAATAGAAGTTATTCTTAAAGTACTTACAATTTTTGCAGTCAAACTTAATGGTTTATTTGCTGAAGACACAAGAGTTAATCAGGAAACATTAGTTAAAGTTTGCTTATTGCACCAAATTGCAAAGGCAGTAAGACTCATTCCTAATGACAATCCTTATGAGATTGAGAAACGTGGCTTAATTTACAAATATGATTCAACGCAACCTTCAATCAGAACAGGTTTACATTCTTTAGTGTTAGCCCAATCATTTGGAATTAAATTCACACCTGAAGAAGCTGAAGCTATGACAATTAATGATAGGGATTTAAGTGATGACCAAGCACGTTGGCATGCAAGTCAACTTGCATCAATTGTAAGGCAAGCAAACGAAATGACATATTTACAGGCAATTAATAAAAAACGATAAAAACATTATATGAGTAGAAAAACGATTAACGTTAAGATTAAAAAACTAGATGAAAAAGCAGTAATTCCAACATATGCACATGTAACTGATGATGGTGTTAATGAAGGTGATGTTGGTATGGATATAACAGCAATTTCTGTAGAATGGGATGAAAAAATGGATTGCTATATCTATCATACAGGGATTACATTTGAAACTGATAAAGGTTTTGGGGTTTTTATGTTTCCAAGGTCTTCAAACAGAAAAACAGATTGCTATTTAACTAATTCAGTTGGAATTGTAGATTCTACATTATATCGTGGTGAAATCTTGTGGTGTTTCAAATCAAGAACATCAACATACCAAAGAGCTGAAACAGTTGCTAATAAGGCTTTTATGAAATCAATTGCCAAACAGTTAACTAACCCTTTCAACGTTCTAAGATTTAATAAAGTACTTAAAAAGGCAAATAATGAAGCTGAAAAGGCTAAAGAACGTATTATTGAAATGACACGTAATCTTGAATTTGCTCCATATGAGGCTGGTAAAAGAATAGGCCAAATGGTTGTTTTGCCTTATCCTGATGTTAATTTTGAGATTGTTAAAGAATTAAGTGAAACTTCCCGTGGTGAAGGTGGGCATGGTTCTACGGGAGAATAATTAAATATTATGACATTAAAACAAATATTCTTAAGATTTTGCAAGAAAGAAAAAATCTACAATTCAATAGTAGTATCAGTAAATGATACTTTAAATAGAAATTTAAAAATATTAGTGAAAGTCCCTACTTCATTTGATGAAATATTTATTAGTAAAGTAAAATATTGCGGTATTAAAAATGTAATACCTGGTTTATTAGGGTTTACTTATTGTGGTGCATATTTTTATGCACAATACCCACAATATAAAAAAATAATGAGAAAGTGGCAATATTTTGTAGACAACAATATTTTACTTAATGAGCAAACATTAAAAATTGGGGATAACATTTCACTAAGGAATTTTTTTGGTAAGGATGTCAATATTAAAATTGATAGAATTATTAATTGTATAAATGTGTCTGGATTATCAGAAGATGGTATGCGAACTGATTGTAATGTTTTTGATATTAAAACAGTAAACGGTAAGCCTGCTAATATTAATTGGATTGTAAAACGAAATAGAAAAATATATGGCAATAAATAAAGAAGTTAAATATTGCTATAATGATATAGCAATTGTACCATCAATTGTTAGTGACATAAAACATAGAAATGAATGTTGTCCATTTTACAATGGAATGTTACCATTATTTACTGCGCCTATGAGTAGTGTTGTTGATGAAAACAATTTTGAATTATTTGAACGTAATAAAATTAACGCAATACTACCAAGAACGGTAAATGTTAATACAAGAGTTGAATACTCTTTAAATGGAAAATGGTCTGCATTTGGTTTAAATGAATTTGAATCTTTATTCATCAATAAGCATCAAAAATCAAACAATATTAAAATTCTAATTGATATTGCTAACGGTCATATGCATAAAATGATTGATTTGGTTAAATCATTTAAAACATTATACGCTAATACAAAAACTGAGATAATGGTAGGCAATATAGCGAACCCATTAACTTATAAAGTTTTAGCTGAAGCAGGTGCTGACTACGTTAGGATTAATATTGGAACTGGTGCAGGTTGCATAACAAGTTCAAATACTGCAATACATTACCCAGTTGCTTCTTTAATTGATGATATTGTAAAGGTTAAAGACGAGATTAATCGAACAAGCCCAAAAAGAAATTTACCAAAAATAATAGCAGATGGTGGCATTAGAAATTATTCTGATATTATTAAGGCGATTGCTTTAGGTGCTGATTATGCTATGATTGGCGGACTTTTTTCTTCTTGTGTTGAGAGCTCTGCTGAGGTATGGGTAGAAGATAGTCCTAACAATTATCATAGAGCTAATCAAAACGAAATCGACAGTTATTTAGCAGGTAACGAAGAACTAAAAGGTAGATTATATAAAAAGTTTTATGGAATGGCTTCAAAAGAAGGTCAAATTGACTTAAATGGTGAAAAAACACACACATCTGAAGGTATTTCTAAATTTATTAAAATAAAATATAATTTACCGCAATGGACTGAAAATCTTTCTGATTATTTACGTTCAGCAATGTCATATACTAATTCAAGGACGTTGGATGATTTAAAAAATTCAGAAACAATTGTCATATCTAAGGCTTCTTACGAATCTATTAATAAGTAAGTAGTTACAAATTAAAATACAGGTTTATCATTATTGATTTACCTGTATTTTTTTTTATTTTTTATACAAATTAAAAAAAAATGGAAGACAGTATTTCAGTGGTTGTTTGTTCAAGAGAAACAAGTGATGATAAAAAAGATTTTATACAACACATGAAAAACACTTGTGGGTGTAATTCACATATATTTTTTCTGATTAATCCTGATGGGGTTGGGCTAACACAAATTTATGAAGATATGGTTAAGTCTGAAAAAGTTGAAAGCAATATTATAGTTTTTGTTCATGATGATGTTGAATTTTTAAAAGAAGGATGGGGTAAAGAAATATTAAGATTATTCAATGAACATGAAGATTATGGAATAATTGGTGTAGCAGGGTCTGCCGAATTTGATGAAAATGGCGCTTGGTGGCAGTATGAAAAAAAATATGGTCAAGTATTGCATAGGAATAACGGAAAATCTTGGCTAACGGCATTTTCGCCATTAATTAAAAATGATTTAGAAGAAGTATGTGTAATTGATGGTCTTTTCATGGCAATACATAAAAAAAGAATAAGTAAAAATTTTGATGCTGATATACCTGGGTTCAACTTTTATGATATTGATTTTTGCTTAGCTAACTATATTGACGGAAAAACAAAAATAGGCGTAACTACTAATATTAGAATTGCACATAATTCAGTTGGTGAGTTAAAAAATGAATGGTATATAAACAGGGATATTATAATCGAAAAATATAAAGATAATTTGCCGATTAAAATAAAAAAATAATGGCATAGATTTTGCTAATATTAAATAAAATAAAAAAAGAATTATGAATGTAGAAAAATTAAGAAAAAAGACATTAACTGAATTAATTGAATTGATGTCCGCAACTGAAGCTATGTGTGAAAGCTATGCTAAGGATTTAACAAATTATGCGACAATGAGTGCTGACCCACAATTTCAAAGAATGGATGTCAATACGCAGCATTTATATAACGAAAGAGGTAAATTCGTGTCATTACTTAATATGCTAAGGAATATAATTAAAGAAAAACTTTTTGAAATATATGATGAATAAAATAAAAGATATTGCGTATAAGCTTTTTTACGCATTACCTTTTGGTATGAAAGCTGCCAACGAAGAAATAATGGTATCAAATTCAAGCAATGGTGATGGACAGGAAATCCAAAAAGAAGTTTCTGATGAAAGGGTTGCAAAACATTTACTAAAAGGTGAAGTAACGCAATCAGTAAAAGAATTACGTTATAGAACCTATAAAGTTGATGATGAAGCCAAAAAGTATGAATATGTTGGTAACGGGACTGTTTTGAAAAAAGAAGAAACTAAGAGAACCAATCACATTAAATTTTCACAGGAATGTAAATTAATTACGTCTGATGTGTTGGAAGAACTGAAAAGAATTGGGTCTTATGGTGTGGAAAATTATACATTACAGATAGCATACAATAACCCTATTGTTATTTTTAAATTAGAACAATTTGCAACACAAATTGATGTGGATATAAACAAAGAAACTAATGAAATATTTACCACTTTACACTTTAGTAATATTCCTGATGGGTATAATAAAAAATCAGCACCATTCATCAATGAATTAAAAAAACTTATTACCATTTACGAAAACACAAAATTGTTTTCTAATAGAAAAATGGTCGAAGCAGCATATGGGCATAATGAATTAGCGTCTTCTATGATAACATTAAATTTCACAACATACAAGGCAACTAACGATGAACCAGACTTGATAGTATACGGATTTTATAATCCTTTTTTGACTAAATGCGAAGAAAGCAATGCTGAAATTAGGCTAACATTCAATTGGGAAGGATATACAATCAATAATTTGAGAAACAAATTTTTTGATGAATCTATGGAAAAAAAATATCAGAATAAAGAGCGTAAAAACGTTTCAGTTGATATAACAGGTGGGGTGACAAGAGTTACCAAGTGTGAAATTTGTGGTGATGAAATGAATGTGTATGATGCTGATGTAACGAAATATACTTATGGAAAATGTATTTGCAAAAAATGTTTACCAGAATATTTACTTGGTCGGAATAAATAATATATTTTATAAGAAATAAATAATGTAATGATTACTATAGCGATTGAATTAAATCACGTAATAAGGAACATAAACAAACAGTTGTTAAAATATTATCAACGAGATTATAATGAAGAACTTGACATTGAAGATATTGATGAAAAGTCTGAAAATGTTTTGAGTAAGTATATCAAATTTGATAGTAAAAAAGAATTAAATGAATTCATCTATATTGATTATCCATATGAAATTTTTGGGTGTGCTAAAGCAATGGATAAAAATCTACCAAGAGACATTACAAATTGGATGGAAGAAATGACAAATAGGGAAGATGAAGAATTTAGGGTGATTTACTATAGTCTGAATGAAGAAGCTTTGACTATACAGTCAACATATTTTTTTCTGAGTAAATTAGGAACCAGAGTTCGTGAGATTATATTCCCTAAAAATATCGAAGAAATGTCAAATAAATGTGATGTAATTATTTCTTCTAATGATGATGTAATTAAATGGGCTAAGAAGGATGGTAAAATACCTGTTCAAATTACAACGAATTGGAAACTTGAAAAGGATGAAACGTTTGATGCGTTAGAGGATGACATCATTTATTCAGATATGGAAAGTATTATAAATGATGAAAATTTTCTTGATAAATTAATTGAGCTTAAAAAGTAGTATAATGGAAGAAAACAATAAAATTAACGAAAACTTGGTTTTCGATTTAAATGAAATTAAAAAATTTGTTTTTGAAGAAGACGTTGACCTGAACAAGACACGTGATAGTGAAATTACTGAAACTTGGGGCGTTAATGATGAAGGAAAACAGGAACTTTTAAGTAAGGTTGTTCATGAAGTTAAAGGAAGTGATTTTTCTGGAAAACAGACTATTCGTTATGATTTGCTAAAAACATTTATGCAAACATTAGATAATATTGAATTTGATACATCAATTACGCCTATGTCACTTGGTGAAAGAATGGTATTGAATACTATGGTGAATTATGGATTAATTAAAGAAATAAATCAGTAATAATTTTAAAATGGATAAGAAAGAAGAAAAAGCTTTAAAAAGGATTAAAAGTGAAATATCAAAGATTGATAAGAAAGAAAATAACGTTTTCTTTTTCGTTCTTGATACTAAAGGTAATCCTAGTGGAAGTCTTGAATATATATACAAATTAGCTAAAATTGCAAGTTCAGAAGGGTATAAAGTTTCAATGCTTTATCAGGAAGATAAAAATGATGAATTCGTTGGAGTAAAAGATTGGCTCGGTGAAGATTATTCAAATATTCCTCATTATAACATTGCAAAAGATGATGTAGAAATTACGCCTTCAGACATTTTGTTTATTCCTGAAATTTTTGCTAATGTAATGAACCAAACAAAGAAATTACCTTGTAAGAGAATCGCTATTTTGCAAAATTATGATTATCTTATTGAGCAAATGCCATTTGCAGCACAGTGGGGTGATTTTGGTATTATGGAAGCTATTACAAATACAAATCATAACGCAGAACTTTTGAAGGATATTTTTCCATACGTAAAGACTAAAGTAATTACACCATATGTTGATAAAATGTTTGGGAATACAATCGCACCAAAAAAGATGATTGTTAATATTGTTGCTTCTGACCAATCTGATATCAATAGAATTGTTAAACCATTTTACTGGAAATACCCATCATTTAAATGGGTTTCGTTCAGAGATTTGAGAGGCTTGCCAAAAGAACAGTTCGCACAATCTTTGCGAGATAGTGCTATCACAATTTGGATTGATAATGACACAAGTTTTGGGTATAGCGCACTTGAAGCAGTTAAAAGTGGGTCTATTGTGATTGCTAAAATACCTGATGCACCATTGGATTGGATGTATGATGATGATGGTAATAGTGTTGGAAATTTAAGAAATTCATGCATTTGGTTTGACGATATAAAGAACGTTCAAAAGGTAATAGCAAGTGCAGTACGTTCTTGGCTCACTGATACTGTGCCTTCTAAGATTTACGATGAAGTTAAAAAAGTTAATGAACTTTATCCTTATGAAGCAACGAAGAAAGAATTTACAGAATACCTTGATGGCGTTATTTCAAACAGGAAAGCTGAAATGGAACAACTTGTTAAAGTTGTTGAGGATAAAAATGCTAAAGCCGAAAAATAATGGAGAAATATACATGCAGTGAAATTTTAGGCAGTTACGAACCAAATAATGAGGATTGCATTGTATTAATTAATAATTTTTAATAGAGACTAAAAAAATGAGTGAAATATTAGTTATTTTGCCTTTACATAAATTTGATGAAGAAGTTAAACCATTGCTTGAAGATGCAATTAAATCTGTCCCAAATGATTTTGATATTGTAGTTTCAACAAATGACACTTATTCTGATGAAATTACTAAGGCAGTAGCGGATTATAAGAACGTAAAAGTATTATCAAATGGCGATGTTACTAATTTTCAGACATTGGTTAACAATGCAGTAGATGAAAATTATAAGTGGTTTACTATTCTTGAATATGATGATGAATATACACCAATTTGGTTTGATAATGCTAAGAAGTATATTGATAATGAGCCTACTGTTAGTGTTTTTATGCCACTTGAAGATTTGGTGGATTTCAACACTAAAGAATATGCTGGTTTTGGTAATGAAGCGCCTTGGGCATCAAGTTTTAGTAATGAAATTGGCTATATTGATTTAGACTGTTTACAAAACTTTTTTGAGTTTTATTTAACAGGTTCTGTATTTAATACCGCAGATTGGAAAGAAATTGGTGGACTAAAGTCAAATATCGAAATTTACTTTTGGTATGAATTCCTTTTAAGGGCAACTAATAAAGGCAAGAAAGTATTTGTCATTCCAAAGGTTGGATATGTTCATTATCTTGGAAGAAAGGATTCTTTGATTGAATCTTACAGAAATACTGTTACTGATGATGAAGTAAAGTATTGGATGGGAATTGCTAAAAAGGAGTATTTCTTCAAAGAAAGAGAAATATCGCCTTATAACAAAGAAAACTAAAATAATTGAGTTTTAAATGATTTATATAATGGCGTTAATTGTAATGGTTAACGTCATTTTTTTATACATCAAAATAGCAACACGGAGATTTTTGAAAAAAAATGTGAAAGAAAGTGCGTTGAAATTACGTAGAATTTTGCCTTTGATGATATTTAGTATAAAAAAATAACTTATTTAGACGTTCCATCTAAATATAAATACAAAGACAAAATTAAAAATGGGTCGTAGAGGTCGTAAACCTTCAAAAAATAAAAATTATTTTGGCTTGGAGCAGGAACAAGCTATTAAAGATTATTTGAAAGCGGAAACAAAGGAAGAAAAAGATAAAATCTTTAATGAATGGTTAGAGCCAGCTCTAACTAAAATGGTGGAATCAATTATAAGAAGATATAATCTTTATCCACCTGATGAAGAATTCAAAGAAACATTTGATGACACAATTTCTTTTTTGATGACTAAGATTAATAATTTTAAACCTGATGTTGGGTATAAAGCTTATTCATACTGTGGTACAATTTGCAAAAATTATTTGATATATAAAATTAATCAATTTAATAAAAATCAAAAAAGGAATGATAGGTATGACGTAATGCAAAACGATATCATTGATAATATTAAGTTTTCCTATTCAGATGAAACAACAAATTTAGCATTTTTAAATGAGTTAATGAGAAAGACCATTAAAGAAATTTATGGAATTATAGAAGATAGGGATATTTTAAAACTTAATGATGATGAAATAAAGGTAGGACAAGCGCTTATTGAATTAATGACTAACTGGGAAGATTTATTTGCACAAATGGGTAGTAATAAATTCAATAAAAGTTCTATTTTATTGTTTCTTAAAGAAACAACATTGCTTAATACCAAACAAATTAGAGATGGTATGCGAAAGTATAAAGCAGCGTATTATGGCTTAAAAAAAGTAATGATAAATGAATAAACTAATATTTATTTATAAATTATAAATATGGCAAAATTTAAAGTTGAGTTAAATAGTTCCAATAATATTCGTGAATTGTTACAGGAAACGTATAGATTAGCTGACCAACAACTTATTCAAGCGCAAGATGAAATGAATAAATTGGCAAACGCTACACGTTTACAAGACGAAGTAATGGACAGTAAACAAAAGTATTCTAAAGCTATGAATGATTATATGGCAATCAAAGACAAAGCTATTAGAACAAAATTGGATATTGCCAAATTAATGACTGAAATTATGAATCACAACGGCAATGTCAAAGAAGCAGTTGAATCTGGGGCTGCAAGTGTAGGTACATTTGACATGAAAAAGATTAGGCAAATGGTAAGTGAATCATACGAAGAACCAGATAAAACTAAAACAATAGAACTTAAGAAGTAATGGCAGTAAGTACATCATCAAATAAAGTATCTTCTCAAGTGCAAATAAATAGTAATGCTTTAGTAGGAAAAACTGAAGGTGCTAAAAATAATGCATTAGATACAAAGAAAAAATCAGTAGTACAAGATAAGGTAAATGAATATCAGAAAAAAATTAAAGATTCTGAAAGGAAAGTGTATGCCAATCTTGATACTGCAATGGCAATTATGGAAGACTTGCCTGCATTTGTTGATGCTGGGATGGATATACTTACGTCTAATTCTTTTAATTTTTCTTTAAGTCCGTTGGGGTTACTAATGGATTTATTATCAAAACTCGGTGTAACTGATGAAGAATTAAAAGCTTTTTTAGTTGATTTGTTGGTTGATGTTTTACCTGCTGTTGAACTTGGTATTAAAGCTTCATTACTATCTAATATCAAATCAATAGTATCTTGTGCAGCTGACCCAAGAATACCAAAGCAATTAAGACAAAGAACTGGAGAATACTATTTTGATGAATTAAAATATAAATTTAAATCATATGATGGAACACCATCTGCTGAAGCAGAACGTGGAATGTTAATAGACTGTGATTCAATTGACCCTGAAGGTATATTAGCATTTTCGCCTTATAGTGATAAAGGTAAAAATTATTACTTTGGCGTTCTTTATGATGAAATGGCTAAGTTTTTGAAAGACTTTGGTGTTTCTGAAAACGCTGGATACAATATAACGCAAAAAACTGATGGGTCAAATGAAGTGAATAGGAATGCTATTTATGGGAATAAGAGAAGTAAATGGGAACTATGTAGGGCTGAAGATAGAAATGCCTTTATATGGTTTGTAATGCATGTTGCAAAATTTCCTTCTCCAACAGAAGCAGTTATTTCAGGACAAACAGTATCAATAAATGGTACTAAATTTGTTGATATGTCAGGCCAAGATGGAAAGACAAGCCTTTTTACACCGATGAATCTTAATGTTATTGATGAAAATGAATCATCTAATGTATCAGTAGGTACAGCAATTGTTAATGAAAATACACCTAACGAAATAGCATTATGCATAGGTGTTAACTATGAAGAACAAGATATTTCAGATACAGGCGCAAGAAGAATTTTTTCTAATCAATTTGTACCTGTTTCAAGTAATTGGAATAGTGCTGATTTATATGTTGATAAAACTAAATATTATAACTATAATTTAGGGTATAAATCTAAAAGCAGTATAGATGATTATACAAACCAAATAGCTATATGCAATTTGCAATATATGCAGCCTACTGATTATGCAACATCATATGTGGGAGGGTCAACGCAAAAGCTTAAATTTACTATTTTGCCTAAACCATATGTATATCTACCATATGTTGATACAGGTGAGCCTATATGGAGAGCAAAAAGAATATTATTTGATGCTTATGGGAATCCTAACCCAAATGGTGCTTTTTCACTGCCAACTGAAAGAATGAATTCTAAAAATTTGCCATATGTTCATAATGATAAAATAGGACTTTTTAATAGTAATATGGCAGTAACTGAAGCAATGAATAACGCTTCATATTTAGATAATCTTAAAGATGTTGCTGTTATGATTTACAGTGAAACGGTTGATGGTGTAAAGGACATTAATAAAGTTAAAGCTAAAATAGTAGAAACTTATGAAGCTCATGAAATATTAGCTTTTAAAATGTCAATTAAAGCGTGGAAACCGTCTAATTCGCAAAGCGACCCTACTGATACAGACTCTACAAAGGCTAAATATATATCAGTTCTTACTGAATGCCTAAATACTAAAATAGCTAAAAGTGAAGAAAATGGTAATGGGTATGTAAAATTAATGGTTGGCGAAGAAGAGGATTCTTGTGGGTTATACATTAGCATAGACACAGGTGACTATTTTTTGGCTGATTACAATGATATAAATAATAGGGAAGGTGATTATACCAAACATTTAGTACAATGCTATAAAGGTCTTACAGTGTATGAATTTAACTATGATTTTGTCATGGGAATGAAGCTACTTGACTCTAAAGTTGTATGTTATAAACTATTGGAAGCAGCAACTAACCCAAGTAATGATGCTTCTTTTGAAGTTGGGTTTGATTTTGTAAGCAAAAGTAATGATGGAAAATCAGACATTAATTTCAATGATATGAGAAATTCTATTGTTGAAATTGTTAGGGAAATTGTTGAAACTGAAGATTCTGAATTGTCTGATTGTTTTTTTAAGTTTGACAATAGCAGATTTGAATCAATGCTAAAAACTGCTGAAGAAAAAAGATATAATCAGCAACCATATATAAACGATAAGAATAATTCGGTAGATTTTACTGATGTATATAGCATGCTTCAAGAATATCCTGAATATGGTACTAAAGAAGAACAGAAAAAAGTAATTAGTAATGTAATAACAGCAGCTACGGCTAAAATTAGCCAAACTAATGGAAGTGCATTAACAACAGCTTACACAACTGCTGACACCAAAAAAGTTAAAATTAATTTTACTACCAACATGATAAGTCAACTTGTATCTGTTATAGTAGAATCAATATTAAGTCCTAAACTATTAATGCTTATTGCAGTTAACAAGCAATTAATGGGTGATGGAGGTGAAACATTTAATGCTAATGATTTGCTTAACGGAATGAAAGGTGTTGTTGTGGGTATAGTTAAAGAAATAAGGGATTTAATAATTAAGAAAATACTTGATTATGTTCTTGATTCTGTTGGTAAATTGGCTGTTTATTTAAAAGTTGAAGTTTATAAAGAACAGATATCAGTTTATCAAAACATTTTATCACAATTAATGGCATTGTTAAACGTTGGCAAGTCTTATTATGCCCGATTAAATTCAGTATTAGAAGGGTTAAAGAGTAAATTTAGCGGTTCTGAATATTATAACAATGGAAACGGATATGATTATGATTTGCCTACAATTATAGACAATGTAGGATATGCTGATATTATAGCAAATAATAATACTGATAAACCAGTATCTACAGATAATTGTTAAAAATGAATATAAGTTCAATAACAAGACCAATAAATGCAGTTTTTGAATCAATAAGGTCAGCTGCACCAATTATACCTCCAATGCTTATGGCGATAGGCGGTTTTAAAAAGCCTGGGTTATCCACTGTTATATCAGTTGGTAATATTGTTAAAGCTTTGCAAAAACACGGAATACCTACAGGTCACTTTAAAGATGGTAATGAAAATAAAACCGTTGCAGTAATATTTGCTATTGTTGAAGAAATATATAGGGCTTTACATGAAGATGCAAATATTCAAATTGCAATGCAACCTGGTGCAGTAACAGTCATAACTACTGGTTCTAATTCAGGTGGCCCTATGATTTCACAAGGAATTAATACAAATTTTGCTAACGGTACAGCAATTATACAATAAAATGGAAAATTATAAAAATTATACTAATGCTGAACTTAATTTAAAACTTAAAGCATTGGAAAATAAATACGAAGCTAATAAAAGAAAAGTTTTGCAACTTATACATGAAATGCAAGAACTTGATATTGATTATTCCAATGCTAAAAAAGAGATAGATAAACGAAGTAAAGGATTATGGCGATAATAGTAAAAATGGGTCATGTAGAAGAAACTACAACTGACCCTGCAGGTGGTCTAAGAATTAAAGCAAGGACTAAACAAGATGGGAGCTCTGAATTACCTTGGGCATTCCCTCTAATGCCTAAACAGTTTCAAGTAGTGCCTAAAGTTGGCGAAGGTGTGTTTATTATCAATGAAGATGATAAGAGAAAAGATAGCAATAGGTATTATATAGGACCAATTATTCCACAGCCGCAATATAATACCAAAAGTGAATTCCAATATGGTAGAGGGGAAGCATTAGCCTGTTTAGATGGTAGGGCGGTTGAAGCTTTGGGTAATATATCTAATGATTCAAGGACAGATGGTTCTTTTCCTGAGATTGGTGATGTATCAGTTGTTGGAAGGGACAGTCAAGACATGATAATGAGACACACAAAAGAAGGGTCTGATGAAGTTGTTCTTAGATGCGGTATAAGAAAGGAAGACACACTTGCAAATATTGGTTCAAGAAAAGAAGGCACTATTCTTAATGTAGGCAAAATAATTTTTAATAATGTTGACCCTGCTTATATACAAATGAAGTATAAGGAAAATTTGGGTACATTATCTAAAAATTATAATGCTAACGCAGGTGAAAAGATTAGTCAATCTAATTACATGAATAGTGCAATTAATATTGTTGCAGACAAGATTAACATTGTAGGCGTTAGAGATACGTCTATTAATGTCGAAAAAACAAAGAATAAATCTTTAATTAGTGATGGTGATATGGATGAAATGATGTCGCAGCTCCATCAACTCCCTAAAGGTGATGTGCTTGTAAAATTTCTTAAATTATTATGTGATGCATTTTTAAATCATGTACATAATTACAATGGTTTACCACCAGTTGTAGCTGATTATGTTCTTTCAGTTAAGAATTTTGACTTGAACGATATACTATCAACAGTAGTTCGCATATCTTAAAATATTTATAGTAAATATAGTAAAGAAATGATACAACGTACATATTTAAGCAAATTTAATACTATTATTAAAGAAAGCAAAATAAATACTGGCATAAACCCTATATCAGAATTGGTATATGGTTTACACACTACGAGAATGTTATTTTATTTTGACCATAGCAAAATAAAAGAAATGGTTAAAAATGGAATATTCCCAAATGTAGATAAACTAAAGCATACACTACATATAACAAATGCAGGCTCTTTAGATTTTACACAATTACATGGAAAAAATGCAAGTTCTATTGGTAATGGTGTTAAAAAACGTGCAACGTCTTTTGATATTATTTTTTTCCTTGTGCCACAAGAATGGGATAGAGGTAAAGGTTTTGACTATACCAAAAATGCTTTTAATATAGATTATTTTGACGTTAAAAATAGGCATAATGCATCAAGATTAGTGTCATACGATGGAAGTAATTGGTATCAACCTAAAAATGGCTATAAGTGGCCTGAAGATGGTATATATTCTACAGATACGTTATCAAAAGAATACGATAAATTTTCTTCTGAAATGGGAAGTGAAATTATTATAGGTAGACAACATTTTGATATTGGCAATGAAAATATATCATTGGATATAACAGACATTTTCAATAAGTTTATTACAGGTGAATTGGAAAATTATGGTATTGCTGTAGCATTTACGCCAGACTTTGAAAACACGTCAGAAAAAAATACTTATACTTATTATAGGTCAGAAAGTTTACAGGATAATTATGTTGGCTTTTTAACAGATAAAACAAACACATTTTTTGAACCATATGTAGAAACTGAATATTCTGACTATATTTCTGATGATAGGGCTAATTTCGTTATAGACAAGGACAATAAATTATATCTTTATTGTACAATAGGTGGCAAATTGACGAACCTTGACGAATTACCTAAATGCACAGTATCAGGTGATGTTTATTCTGAAGAAAATGGTTGTTATGAAGAATTTTCAAAAGATTATGAAGTAAAACAACATTCAACTGGTGTTTACTATATAGATATCAATTTGTCACATAACGATTTTGAGCCCAATACAATGCTTTATGACACTTGGACTAATATTATATACCATGGAACAAAATTAAGCGATGTAGGGCTCGATTTTACCCTTAAACAACCATCTGTATGGTTTAATATTGGTAACTCAATAGAAGATGAGCCAACATTTACACCTCAAGTGTTTGGTATTGCTGACAATGAAGAAATAAAACGTGGTGATGTTAGAAAACTTGGCGTTATAACAAGGGTAAACTACACACCAAATCAAGTACAAAATATTGACGGTATAGAAGCAAGATTATATATAAAAGACGGTGAAAGGGAAATAGATGTTATTAAATGGGAGCATTTAAATAAAACAATAACAGAAAGTTATATGATAATTGATACTAATATGTTAATACCGCAAAATTATTATGTGGATATTAAAATAAATTACGGTATGCAATCAATTATACATCACGATAAAATACATTTTAAAATTGTGGATGATTTAAATAATAAGTATGCATAAATGCTATTATAATAAATAGTGATGTTCCTATCAGCAACGTTTATAGTTTTGTAGCTATTTAAGGTATATAATAATTGTTTGATAAAAAAAAAGAAATGGGTGAATCAATCTTGTTGGTTCACCCATATGTTTAATGACTCTAAAATAGTCTGAGATTGTGGCTGTGCTGATAGTAGCTTAGTATTTATTTTTTAATTAAAAAAGTCCCTCCATCATCACTTTCCCCAACCTTAATGAAACCATATTTCATAATGGAATTAGCAAAAGTAGTTTCATCAACACCATCTGTTGGGCATACCCTTAAGTAAAACTGATAGCCACTGTATTTGTTAAGAATATATTCCAGCAACCTTTTGGATATTCCCATATTTCGAAAACCTTTATTAACAGCAATATCGGCAAGGTCAATTACACGCTTATCATTATCAAGTTTCCTAACTACATTATATGCAATATCATGACCGTCTTCAATGCTGTCACTTATGTTGCTATAAATATCATCTGGATAGCATATATAATAGTTTAAATACCCAGCCTCATTACCATTATAATATGCGCCAACACAAAGGCCACCATATTCATCGCTGCCATCTTCAAATTCAAGACCACTGCTCATACTCTCATATATGTTAGAATGAACAGATAAATCATTTGAATCTCCTTCAGACCCTTTATAAACTATTTTAATCGCTGAAATAGGTATAGGAATATCATAAACAAAACATCCTTTCATTGATTTATCTGGGTCTCTGAGTATATGTTTCTTATCTAATTGTGAAACATCAATTCTATAAATATCATCATCGTAAGTTGAATCATACTCACCATTGTTAATTGTATCATGGTCATATAAGAAAACATAAGGCTTTAAATCTTCTCTGTCATCCCAATGTGCTTTATATGAATCACCAACAGAAGGAACTAACCCATTTTTTATAATAGAACGTCTAACAGTAATAGGTGCTTTATGATAAAGAAATCTTGGAAATTTATATTTAAGAGTCTCTTCCATCACTTGAATAACAGACTCCTTTATGATTGTATGAAGGTCAGATTCTGTTAATTTTATAAGTTTCTTAGGCATATTTGTCTTTTTTTGTTTAATTTCTAATATAAATAGTTTGTTTGATAAAAAAAATAAACGCAGCCAATTGACTGCGTTTCAATTTTATTTTGTTATCCAATAACAAACTTATCCATAAAGTTCAGTAATGCAACATTTTGTGGGATTACCTGAACACTATCCATCTGCTGCGCCTTCTGTGTGTCAGTAGCTGCATTGTAAAAATCCCAAGCTGTAATGAACCCCTGTTTGTTAGGGTCAGCATAAGAATTCTGTTTTGCCTTGATAAGGCAAGTTTCGATAAATGTATTCAACTGAGAGTTGTTAAGTGGATATGTTTCCTTAACGTGAATACTCTGAACTGTTGTGTCACACTGAACACGATATGCTGCAAGTACGCCAAATAATCCATACATTACATTAGCAGGGATGACAGTACTCTTCATCTTCTTGATTCGCTCGCTTCCATTGTGTGCGATTGAATCCATATGGTCTAACCAATCAGCAATCTTCTGAAGAATACTTTCATAATTCATCTTAACACGTGAATAGCGACCTTTGTTAGGTGTAGTACCATCATTGAAGGTAGAAATAGTCTGTTCAGCACCAAGGATTGTCATGTTATGACAAGCATATACGTGCTGTCCTACAGCTGCTTGTATACCACGCTGTGAATAAGACAATGTAAGTGCGTTAGTATATTCAGAACTTTCATCGAAATCCTTAATCACAATATTGCAGAACACACGTCTTACAATTGTTGCGTGAATGTTTCTTTGCTGAAGTAATTCTGGTTCGTCAATACGCTTTGCAATATCATCAACGATTGATACGCCAGGCCACTGTGAAGAACCTTGCTTACAAGCAAAAAGGTCACGAATTTCAGCGTTGAATCCACGTTCATTACACATATCAAGAACTTTTTGAATGAACTGATAATGAAGAATGCCATTGTTAGGAGCACCATTTCCACCAAGTTCACGTGAAGTCTGACGAAGTTGGTCAAGAGTTAAGTCTTGAACCTTTTTTTCAGACCAATCCTCGAAGTGGTCAAAGTCGATAACTGATGGTGTAGTTTCTACATTGTTTTCTACTACTACGTTGTCTACTGCTGTTGGCATCTGAAATGCACTGAAATCTAAATTCTGCATACTCTTCTAAAATTTGAAGTTATTAATTATTGTTTTGATTAACGACTGCAATATATTATTTTGCTTTCATAATTGCAAATCTTTTTTGTTAAAAGATATTAAACATTTCGTTAATTAAATAACGTTGTTGCTTTCTTGTTAACAATGGCAATATATTCTTTTATTTCTATTTTTCCAAATAGTTTTAGTTAATGTTTGTTAAACCTATTTTTTAATTCTAAGAATAACATTTTTATATTTTTTTATTTACCTTATTATTAATTAAATTGAACATTTCATAATTTAAAACAGTTGTTTGATTTATATGTTGCAAATATAACGCTGTTTTTCTTAATAACTCTATCAAAGTTCTAAAAAAATGTTAAATAGACAAAATATTTCTACTTTCTTGACAAATTCGTATGTTTTTATATCATTTAAATAAGAAATGGACAATATTTATAATTGAAAAAAAAAGGTTAAATTATAATAGTATTATAGTTTTCATACCATTTATTTTTTTACTAACAATTTTAATTAAAAATTTTATGGGAAAAAGAAAGCGTTTAGCAAACATTTCAGAAGAAGATTTGGACTTCATCAATGCAAAAATGAAAGCGCCTGAATTAAGCGATAATTATGAATATGTTGATGGATATAAGAATCAGCTAAAACTTTTAAGTTATAAATTAAACATTAAATGCAAAAATGAAAAGCAAAAAGAATTTCTAAAATCACTTAAAGATAAAAATAAAGAAATATGCTTTGGGACAGGTTCTGCTGGTACGGGTAAATCATTTATGTCGTTATCTTATGGGCTTAAGGCAATAAAGGATGGTGAATTTGATAAAATTATAATGGTAGTACCTACAGCACAAGCATCTGGAAAAGACATGGGGTTTGGTTTCCTAAAAGGTGAACTTGAAGATAAAACAAGACCATTTAAGGATGTGGATAGATATACTATTGAAAAAATCCTTAAAATGAGTGAAAATAATGAAGCAAAATTAATTTCAAGCCAACTGATTAATAGTGGGGTTATTCAATATGAATTTATTAACTTTATGTTAGGTAAAACATTTGATAATGCACTTATCCTTGTCAATGAAGCAGAACAATATACCAAGGAAGACATGAAACTTATCCTTACTCGCATTGGTGAAAAAAGTAAACTTGTCATTACAGGTGATTGTGAACAAGTAAATAGGCAGTCAATTGTAAAAGGAAAAGATGAATGTGGGTTATCATATGTGGCTGATAAATTGGATGGTATGGAAGAAGTTGCAGTTACAACATTTTCAAGGGAAGACATTGTTAGAAACAAATTAATTACTAAGATTCTTGACAGATTAGATTCTTAATACTATTATAAAATAAAAGGTAGATAAGTTAACTTATCTACCTTTTATTATTTTCACTATTATATAATTATTGACTACAGTTTATTCACCAATCCACCAATCTGTTACATCTTCCATAGACTCACCCATACCTTCAATGCAGTCTCGAAGACTTTCTCCATTGTTTGGGTATACATTCGATGCATATGGCGCTCCTGTGAAATGTACGCTAATTGGGGCATCAGGAAGTGGGTCATCAATGGTATATGTTTCTCCTTGATATGATGCTGTTGGGAATTCATTATTTCTTAATTGATGAACTCGTTCCATTCTATCCAAATCTTGGTATTTATCCCATAAATCGTCACTTTCGTCACCACCGTATTTTGAGTTTCTCCATTTGTGAGTTATTTCATCAGCATAATCTTCTAACGGTCTGTTTCTCCTTGCTTCTTTTATTACTCTTTTTACCGATTTCTCCACAATCCTGTGAAGGTCTCCTTCTGTTAATCTTATAAGTTTTTTAGTCATATTCTATATTTAATTTTTTAATAAATATCAGCAAGATTTGTTTTATTTAGTATTCGACTTGCTTTCCAACTCAGTAATTTTTTGGCTCAAGTTTGTTATTTGCTCAAGTATCTTTGTAAGAACTGTAGACAATGAATCACCATTTGCAAAAGGTGCATCACCATTCATATTTGTTGGGTTTGTAAAACCTCTCACAAACAAATTATCAGTTCCCAAATCCGTTGTATTAACTTTAGCGTTCCAAGCAGTTCTTTCGCTAGCAGTGATATGAATATCATTATTACTTGTATGAGAACTTACTGAACCTGAAATTGAATTATAAGCTGCTGCCGTTGTATATTCGTTATCAGTAATAACCTTTGCAATTGTCTTTGCATCAAATGTGGTACCAGAAGCATTAGAATCAGCATCCCAAACTGTTAACAAATCAGTTTTAGCTAACTTACTTGCATCCCCTTCTCCACCACCTTCGCTAAGGTCATTTAATTTAGCTACAACAGCTTCAAATGCATCAGCTAAGGTATCAGTACTCTTAACAATTCTATTCCCGTCTTCTGTCAATTTCTGAAGGGCATAAATATCACCGTTTTGCCTAATTTCGAAAGCATTCTTTCTAACATGATTAGGCAAATTATAATTTCCAATACCTACTGTAAATATAGTATTTCCACTATCCCCAAAAGTATCACTTGCATGACTAGATGAGTTAAAAATACCAATAGCAGTTTCATTATCATTTAATGCTTCAGTGTAAGAGCCTGAAGCGTGTGAATAATTACCTTTTGCATTAGTTTGAAGTCCTTCAGCATGAGAAGATTGCCCACTTGCAGTTGTACTTTTACCTTCAGCATGAGAATTATTACCACTTGCTAATGTTCCAGCACCTTCTGCGTGAGAATATTGACCACTTGCGGTTGTATATGAAGGAGCTAAACCACCTGTACCATCTACATATCCACCTTCAGCATGAGAGCCTTGGCCACTAGCAACTGTTTGTTCACCTTCTGCATGTGAATATAAATTACTAGCTAATGTACTTAGACCTTCAGAATGAGTTGCAGCACTTGTTGCACTAGTTCCAATGCCTTCAGCATGGGAATTGTTACCACTTGCTAATGTGCTTTGACCTTCTGCATGAGAAGTATCACCAATAGCCTTTGTCATATTGCCTTCAGCATGGGAATTGTTACCACTTGCTAATGTACTTTGACCTTCTGCATGAGATGCATTACTTGTTGCACTAGTTGCAATACCTTCAGAATGTGAACCTTGACCCCCAGCGACTGTGCTTTGGCCTTCAGCGTGAGAAGTAATACCACTTGCAGTTGTTTGATTACCTTCAGCATGGGAATTATCATAACTTGCAGTTGTACTTGAACCTTCTGCATGAGAATATTTACCGCTAGCTGTTGTCCTTGAACCTTCTGCATGAGAATATTGACCACTTGCAGTTGTATATGAGCCTTCAGCGTGGGAAGATTGACCTCCAGCAACTGTTTGTTCACCTTCTGAGTGAGAGCCATTAGTACCGCTAGCTGTTGTGCTATAACCTTCAGCATGGGAATTGTTACCACTTGCTAATGTGCTTTGACCTTCTGCATGGGAATTGTTACCACTTGCTAATGTGCTTTGACCTTCTGCATGTGATGCATTACTTGTTGCACTAGTGCTTTGACCTTCAGAATGCGAATAGTAGTCACTAGCTGTTGTTTGATAACCTTCTGCATGCGATGCATGCCTTGTTGCACTAGTTCCGATGCCTTCAGAATGAGAAGATTGACCAATGGAAACTGTTCCAGCACCTTCTGCATGAGAATATTGACCACTTGCAGTTGTACCTGAGCCTTCAGCGTGGGAAGATTGGCCACCAGCAACTGTACGTTGACCTTCAGAATGAGAAGATTGACCGCTAGCTGTTGTGCTATAACCTTCAGCATGTGAATAATCACCACTAGCAATGGCTTCATCACCTTCTGCGTGAGAACCATAATTACCACTTGCTATTGTATTATAGCCTTCTGAATGAGACGCATCACTTGTTGCGCTAGTATGATAGCCTTCAACATGTGAATATTGACCACTTGCTATTGTATTATAGCCTTCTGCGTGTGAAGAATCACTTGTTGCACTAGAAGAATTACCTTCAGCGTGAGAACCATAATAACCACTTGCTATTGTATTATAACCTTCTGAATGGGAGTCGCTTCCTGAAGCTTCTGTATTGTTTCCTTCAGCGTGAGAAGCATCACCAATAGCCTTTGCCATATTACCTTCAGCATGAGAATTATTACCGCTTGCAACGGTTCTTTCACCTTCAACATGAGAGCATGCCCCTGAAGCTTCTGTATAGCTTCCTTCAGCATGAGAATATACCCCTAATGCCATTGCGCTGGTACCTTCGGCATGAGAGCAAATTCCTGATGCAGTTGTATAACTCCCTTCCGCATGAGAATATTTACCGCTTGCTAATGTACTATAGCCTTCGGCATGAGATGCGTCACTTGTTGCACTAGTGGTTTGTCCTTCAGCATGAGAAGAAATACCACTAGCAGTTGTAGTATCGCCTTCAGCGAAAGATAAACTACCAGAAGCAACTGAGCCACTTCCCTTTACTGCAAGACTTTTTAATCCTTCGTTATATACAAAAGGCGATGCTGTGCCAACATATTCAGCCATTTTACCAGTTGTTGGAAAAGTAACGACATCATTACTATCATTTCTTAATGAAATGGTTTCATAGCCATGAGCATAGTTAATGGCAAGTTCACCGTATTCAATCTGTGGGTTATCAAGTACTTTACCTTCACTGTCTTTAACGGATGGCAATTTAGGTGTATAATGCTTATTTTCACCAGTACCATGTTCAATTAACTGGTTACTCTTAATATGTTTAATTTTTAAAGCCATAAATATAAATATTTGTTATTAATTTTATTTACTTGTGTTCTTACTAATATAAATATTTTAGAAAATATAAAAAATGGATGATAAAATTATTATCATCCATTAATTATTATTTCATACTAAGCATTAACTATTAGTATGTCCCACCATCAATTTCAGAAATCTTAATGCCCTTTGCGCTATCAATTGCAAGGCCAGTTTGTGTGTCAACTTTGATAGTCAAAGTTGTACCACTTGACTGCGCAACAATATCAAGAGCATCATTAGCAGATGTCAATGTATTCTTCGTATTAACAGAAGTAATTGCGTCATAGTTTGCCTTAACCTGAGTATCAAGAGCTTTGATGTCAGACGTGATTGTGTTAGTAGAACCTTTACCAATATACTCACCAGTGTTAGTATAAGTTCTACTTTCACCATCAGCAGCCTTAGACAAACCTACAACTGTATCAATTGATGTTTCAGCAGATTGGGCACGTGTAATTTCAGCAGAAAGCTCACCACCATCAACAGTTGAATTTTGATTAATAGATGCTACCTGTTTGCCACCTTGATAGAATATGATTAAATTACCGTTTTGTTCTACAGTAATGTTCTTATTTTCAATTTCTACATCTTGTTCTTTATTAGTTTTGTCAAGATTGGCTATTTCAGCATCTTGCCTGATGTTGACTTTATCTTGTTCATCATTTTTACCCTTAATGGTAGACAAGTCATTAGAAAGCCCATCAAACTTAGTTTGTTCTTCATAACCATAAGGGTCTGGATATTTAATTCTTATGTCCATTTTTAATTATTTTCTAATTTTGTTATTCTTTTTTTTTTTCAAGTTATTTGTTTTAGATTGCATTTGAAACCTTTTATTACAGTATGTTTTTTATTCATCAGTAGTAATATGAATGCTATCATTTCTATTGTGGAATAATTAACATTAAAATCCAATGCAACATCTATTTTTATATAAATATTATATTAACTGCTTTAATTACTTTACTATAAATAATATCTTAATATAAAATTACAATAAGCCTCTCTTTTTTTTTAACTTGAGCAATTCACTACATATGTTGGTAGTTATATATCATATTCAAAATTTGGGCTTAGAATACTTTAAGTCATTTATTTTTAATATAAGCCATAGCACTGTTAATAATTATCCATTATATGATGATATAAAAAAAAAAAGGACTTGCTTAAGTCCTTTTTTTTGAAATTATTTGAGTTCATTAGTAATGCTACTATAGTTAGTAATTTGGGTTGAGCTAATATTACGGTAAGCACCTGTATAATACGTCATATTTCTAAATGCCTTATTCCAGAATTCTGGAACTGTACCAGATGTATTACCTGCATAATACATGAAGTATCTAACATCTCTTATGGCAGGGTTCTTTTCTGGTGTGAACAAGTTACTACTCATTATATAAGGCGCACGATAAGACCAATTTTCATGTCTATAGAACATATAACTTACATTCTGAATATCACTGCATTTTGCAAATAAATTAGATGGTACTTGTGCATTTTTAGTGTCAGCAAACTTACAATCAGAGAAAAGATATGACAATTCTCTAAGTTTAGTATTTGTTGCAAAGAATGTATCAGGTATTTGTTCATAAGGATAAATGTAGCAGCCTTCAAACATATGAGATACATCAGTCAATGAACTCATGCCATTTAGCAAGTTAGGCGGGAACATATTACCCAAAACAGAATTTTTTTGCGCCCAGTTATAAGGGGTTAAACCCTTAACACCTAAGAACATGTTAGCTAAACTTGTCGTGTTTCTAACATTGTCGAAGAAGAATGGAGGTATTGAACCATAGAAGCCCTTCTTAAGAGTATTAGGCCATCCCAAACCATTATCACTATCAATATTTGCACCACCTGAACCTTGGAATGCACTATGAATTGATGCATTATTTGTACAATATCTGAATAAGTCGCCAGCAACTAAATAATTACGCACTTTTTGCCTATCGTTCTGTTCAGAGAACAAATCATCAATAGGTAATAATGTTGTTTCACTGGTAGGTGACGTGTTCAAAATATCATTAGGCAAATCTTCACTAATGCCAATATCATCATTAGTACCTATTTTTTTATATATTTCTGAACCTACAATAGCATTATACAATGTAGCAGTGCCATCGTTAACCCATTTATTCCAAATCTTACGATATTTGTTATAAGCAGAATTTTCTTTAACACGCCTTGGGTCATAGTTAGGATTCAAAGTAGTAGTCCCATCAATTGAATTGTGGATGTAAAGCACTGGGTTAAATGAATCATTAGGTACTACAAAGATTGGATTATAATCAGGATTATCCTCAATTACATTGCTGCAGCCGCCTGATGAGTAGTTTTCTATAGTTAAATCATCAGCATTAAGATTCAATGCGTAAGCATGTAAATTTTCAGTTGTAATGTCCTTAAATATTGAATTCATACTAGTGATATTTTTTATGTATGTCTTGTAAGAACCATTGAATGTATAAATGTCACTATCACTAGACTTAACAGGATTTTTAACATCTTTAGTACTGCCTGTGTGAAGCTCACCCTTGCTATCTGTCCAAGTTGTGGTTTCATTATCACCAATAGTTGATGGACACAACTCACCATAATCATCCATGTAATAAATTGTACCACCTGAGCTAAATGGCTCAGACTTACCTTTTATAATCTTGTTATCCTTATCAAATTCGACAATTACTTTATTTGTTGATGCATTAATTACTAAGTTTTGAACCCCATATTTAGCATTCTCAATACCTTTTTTAATTGCATCATCATAAGTAAGTCCCTTCATAGTTGGATAAGAGTTAGTAACTTCTCTATAGAATAACCCATAAGGAACTTGGCCTTTTAATTCTGTATATTCAAATAAGCTTGCAACATTCTTTAACTTTGTAGCATTGGTAAATCCAAAACCTTTCAAAGTGAAAGGAATTTGTAAGTGATAGAATCCATACGCAAAGTTTGATAAGCTAATTGAATCAGCAAACATACTAACCATTTCACCGTTTTCAGTGTAGTAAGGAAGAGTCAATTCTATATTTTGAGCACCAGTAGGACGTTTCATATTAGAAAAGAAGCCAGGTGCTTCTATTAAGTTTGTACATTTACGTAAAACCTTAGAAGGGAATATAGTTGCATTATCAACATCAACAGTGTCAACATATTTATTGAATTTGCCAGAGAAAATAGGCGCACTTGATGAAGTACCATCTTTAGATGAAGTACCAAGATATTTAATAGAATTACTAATCTTTGCTAAGAAACTGTCTCCAATATAAACGCTAGCAATATTTCTTTCATCTTCAGGTACAGTAGTGTCTCCACTAATAGTGCTAACACTAAATGAGCTTGTCACCGCAGTAATCTTAGATGAAAAGTGTCCTGGCATGCTTCTAGTAGAGCTATAACCACCGAAAATATTACGTATGTAACCACAAGCGGTCAAATTTGTGAACGAAGCGTTAATGTTCGTTAAATTAGGAGTGTTATAGAATATATCAGTTGAATAAATCCTAGTATTATTAATAACTAAATTAGTATCTACATGTGAGAAGTAGATTCTTGAATTATTAAATGAGTGGTCAATATTATTCAAGTATGGCATATATTTAAATAACTTGCCTGCATTTGCCCAGCCAATATTTCCTATTTCTGTTGAATTACTATTCTTAACGAAAATAGGGTTAAAGTAAATGATACTATTTATTGATAAGTTTTTGCCATCCTTAGTTGAATGGAATAAGTTATCATCTGCATAAACAGTGCAACCATCAAATGCTGAATTGAACCATGTTAAATTAGGCATATATTGAAACATACCATTATTAGTAACATTTCCATTACTATCCAATATAGGTGAAGGTATACGTGTTCTTAAACCACAATAATAGAATAAGCCACTAATATTAGTTACTTTACCGCAATGACTAAATGCTTCAGCTTTTAATGAATTACTTTCAGTATCTGTTTTTATAGTTTTAACATTATAGAACATATTTGTGATGTCAGTAACGTCAATTTTATTACCATTACCCTCTGAATCACACTTTTGCAAGATATAATACACATCGTGAAGGTTACATTGAGTATTAGCAAACATACTATTAAGTGATGTAACCCCAATTTGTATATTAGTTACAAACCCATTATTATTTTCATTACTTTTGTCAAATTGTCTAGCAGTTGGTATTTCAATTTCACCTGTAGGTAAATCGTGGATTGAGAAATTTACGCAACCGTTGAAAATAGCTGTGCCTGCTAATTTAATATTACCAAATACTCTCTTAAGTGAAGTACAACCATTAAAGAAGTTCGAGCCTAAAGAGAATGGGCTACCTTCAACATTAGCAAATTTAACATATTTTACCGAACTCGTATTATGCATCTTCAAACCAGTTGAAGTTAAAGATGCAAATGCTGATAAATCAAGTACATTTTCTTGGTTATATTGAAGTACATTTGCAGTTTCACCAAATTTAAATCCATCAAGACCAACTGAGTTTTCTAAGTTTAAAGTTTGTATACTTTTAACCATATCTGCCGCAGGCATAATGATTGGCTTTTTTGTCCTAAGTCCTGATAATATAACCGTTTTCAACTTAGGGCAGTCAATAATTGAAATCTGCAAATTCTCATTGGTGCATTTACCCAAATTCAAACTTGTTAGTTCAGAACAAGAAGAAATGGTTACTGATGTCAACTGAGTATTACCTGATGCCACAATTGATTGAATTTCAGCACAGTTTGATACTTCGAGAGTATTCAAAATATTCATTGCGTTTATTTCTAAACTTGTTTTAAGACCCCTACAATTTCTAATGTAAAGTTTTTCCAAACTATCGCATTGTTTAAAGTTAAAATCTTCATCAGTCAAATAAGGTTGAGACTCAATTGTCAAGTTAGAAATATCGCTATCACTTACGTTCAGCACTGAAAGTGGTGAAGAAGAAAGTACCAACGAACTTACACAAGAGTGACTAATGTCAATAGTATTAATTTTCCAATAGTTAAAGCCTTCTGAACTCGAACTTTGGTCAGAAAGTGTCACAGGGAAGTTAGTAGAACCCTTTGAGTTACTCAAATTAATCTTTCTAACATCAGATAATCTCTTGCCATCAATTTTATTAATGAAGGTTGTTGAGAAATCAACTGGTGTATCTTTAGATAAAGTAGTAACTGAGTCCAAATCAATTTCGGATAATGAAGGTAGTTCCATACTTTCAAATTTCTCAAAACGATTGTCCTTAAGTCCATCCAATTTTGTAATAATTGTTGTTGAGTTAATACCAATACGCTTAGAGTCTGAAGACAACTGAGGTAAAATAATCTTTGTGTCTGTGTAAGCAGGTATGAACCACTTATTAACCTCACCATTCTGGCCAATTTCAGCAGTAAAGATTGTAGGTGAAGTTGTTGAAATTATAAAGTTAGGGTAGCCACCTCCTTCAGGTCCACCACAAGTGATGTAGCCACGCACATAATAAGGGTATCGGTCATTTACAGGACTGCTAACATTAAGGACACCATCCAAAAAATAGAACCTATCCTTTAGCCAAGAACGTATATACTCAATACGTGTGCCATGAAGCATTTCAATATTACCATAAGTGTAATTACCTGAAGCAGTTTGATACTTAGTCAAATATTTTACGTTAAAGTCATCATTGTAAAGCATTTCACCAACATCACTTGTTTGGTCGGTAAAGATTGAAATGAAGCTATCAGGAGAGCTTAAAGGACCATTAGTTGTACCGTCATTTTTTATAGAGCCATCTCTAAGTAATCTCCAGAATTCACCATAGAACCCTCCATTCCAAACACTTTCACAATGAGTAGCCCAGAAACTCTTGTTACCACGTTCATCAGATGTAGCACGTAAAATATTCCATAGCTTAGAATTATACGCACCATATCCATGAGCTTGCTGAGAATTTCTCTTAACTGCCATTATATTTGGTTCATCAGTTTTTGTGCTATTTTCAAATGAATCAATATAAACAGTTGATGGTACGCTTTCCTCACCTGCATTAGTAAGGCCTAAAGCCGTATCCATATCATAGAATGCTGGATACCACTTTCCGTTTCCCCAAGTCCTAAGTGTCATATTTTTACCTAATGAATCCACCATGCCAAATGCCATAGCAATCACAAAATAACCATAAGCATTTTTAATTGATAATTTATCAACAAAAGTTTCAACTTCATTAGTTTCAGCATAAACTTCACCGTTGGTCTTAAAAGTCTTTGAAGAAGAATCATATGTGTAAATCTTAGATGTTGATGGCTCAGGTATACGTGCAGTTTGTGCAAATAAATCTCGTAATTTCAGCCAAGGGTCAGTGCCTGATGGTGGTTGCGAACTATGGTCATCAGAACCACCATTGTATTTGAATTCACCTAAGTGTTCAAGAACTGTTAAGTTGTCTTGCGACCAAGTTGAATGTTCTTCGGTATTGTCATCAGCATCACTACCAAACTCAAAAGAGTATACATCAGAAAGATTAATCTGATTTTGGCCATTATTATACTTAATAGTCTCAGTTCTTTCATAAGGCACATATGCATCAACCAATGCTGGCGTGCTTTCATCGTTATATTCATCAGCAGCATTTTTCTTTCTTCTTGAATAAGACTTCAAGAAGTTAAATCCCATATTGAAATATGAATAACGACCTAAGTTAAAAGAATAAATACCCAAGAATGTAGGAGAACTTTCACCAGGAAATCGCATAAGTAGGATTACAGGGAAGCCTTCAAGTGTATGTTTAACATCAGGTAAAGTAGATTGTACTCCATAATCATTACCATTTTCATCAACATCACGAGGTTTGTTTTCTCTTGCTGCAATCATAGCAGGGTTATCTTCCAACACAGATTTAGCACCATATTCGTTAATCCATTTACCAAGCGTAGCGTTGTTTGCGTGGGCAGAATCCACAACGTCAGCCTTTAATGTAAACTCACTTTCAGGAAACCAAGTATCTTTTGGTTGGAACATCTCTAATCTACCATTAGCAAGTGTTTTCATAAAATACAACTCAAGATTCTTAGACCTCAAAGTAGTTGTAGACGTACCCTGAATACTTACACCGATAGTATCTGCTTGAACCTCTTTACCATTTTGCCCTACATTAGGGTCAAAGTAATTTAATGTAAAGTTTTCATATTTCTGTTTTGTTTGGTCAGTTGTTAAATTAGTACTAAAGAATATATCTTTAGTGAAATTACTTAGAGAGCCATCTAAATAAACAATAGGCAATGACGTTTTTTGCTTATCTGCTAATGCAGCATAGCCAACATTTTCAAGATAAGTGTAGTCGTTATTTACCATTTTATACAATTCACTTCTTGCAATTGTACTGCCTTTATCAGGGTCTAACAAATAGTTTCTCTTTTTCCATTCATCATATGCCACAGGGTCTATTGAGTTATCATCAAGTCTTTTTGCTCTATCGTTATGTGAATTAACTACAACTTCAATATCATTCAAATATTTACTGAAAATACGTAAACCATAAATGTTAACGTCAGCGTTATTCCAAATTGTGCCATCAGGTGAAGCATTACAACCTAAATAGATTGTATTAGGTATACTTGTCCCGTAAGAGTTGGCCTCTTTAGCAGCATTGATAATACCATTAACATAGATTTTAGCCATACCTGTATTCACGTTCTGGCCATTTTCAACTAATGTTTTGTGTATATATACGAAGTCAACTGTGGTTAATGCATTTTGCTTAATGTTAACTTCCATTTTCTGCTGAATGCCATTAGCAGTAAAATACCAATAAACCTTTTCAAGGTCAATCTTTAAGCCTGACTTAAATTCGTTGTTATTATCGTTTGTGCCCATAAAGAATATTGTTCTATTATTATATGGGTGATAATCACTCTTGAATGTTACTGATATAGTGAAGCCATCGTTTGACAGCCATTTGCTAATGTCCTCACTTATGCTTACCGTAGCATAAGCTTCATTTGACAATCTTAAGAAAGAAGAAGAGCCTTTATCAGACATAAAGCCGTTCACTTCACCATTAATGCCATTGACATGCATAGTAACTTCTGAATTTATTAGATTCTCATCAGTACTACCAGCAGGTAAATAATTTGCAATTGATGATTTAACAGAAGAAGCATCGGAATTAACATTACTGAACTCCTTGTTACCCCAAAAAGCATACATAGTATTGCCAACACTGCTATTAAGGCCTCTAATTGGCACTTGCGTTTTATATTCATTAGTGCTGGAAGCAATTACTTTGCAAGCGCCTGTAACAGTTTCAACAATAAGTCCGTCAGCAGACCAACATTTAACCTCAACTAACACTTCATTACCAATAAAGTCGTCGCCTAAGTCAGTAGTTATTGTTTTGACAGCGCCAATAGTTGTGAAAGGGTTTTTGTTATATTTAATTGCTTCGCCATTCTCATCAACTAAGTCAAAATAACCTGCAACTGGCTTACTAACACTTCCATTAGACAACTTAATTGCATAGTAAACTGAAGACACATTAGATGTGAAGAACGGAGTGAATCCAAATGATAAGTTACCGCTCGAACTAACTTGTTTTTTATTAACTTCATCAAGTTCTTCAAATTCTTCCTTAGTTGGTAAATCACTAAGAGTGATAACAATTTTATCGGAGCCCTGAATCAATACACTAGCATTAATTTCTTCAGCATCAATATGGAGACCACTAGATGTTGTGACCTGACCATTGATAGTAAGGTTATATCTACTACCTACTTTAACTGAAGCGGTATCAACCAATTTCTCAAAAAAGTTAAACTTAACAGTCTGAGTTGCCGTAGTATTAGAATTAAATGAGCTTACGGCAGAATTATTAGTTGTAGTGTTCTTGACGTTGATAGTTACCTCAGAATTCAAAATTTTATTAGTAACACTAACAATGATTTCACTGTCGCTACCAATCTTAAATACATTATCTTTTTGTGTAGATAAGACAATAGAAGTTTCAGTAATATTTAATGTGTATGATTGAATACTCAGACCATTAGGGTCAATTGCATCAATAATAAAAGTGTGAGGAGCTACAGTTGAGTATTTTTCAATGTCACTAACGTCAACTTTAACTGTTGTATTTACCCTTACTTGTGCATAATTGCTATCTAAAGCATTACCGTCATAAGTACATCTATACTGAACATAGTCAGTAGCTGTACCTCCAGTAATTTTAAAATAGACTGTAAAATTCTTTGAATTAACATATAACTGATTATCAGTCATACCTCCGTTAGTTACTACGATGCCATAGTTACTAGCACTACCCGTGCCATATCCGCCGCCACCACCACCGTGTTCAGCCAGCCAGCTTACATTTCTCTGTAACTTTTCAATATCGCCACTAATCTGACTTAATGTGTGATTCAAAGTAACAGGTGTTCCTGACTCAGTATAATTATTGTTTAATACAACAACATCATTATCAGAAGTAGGAGAAATAACCTCCCACTTACCTGATATGTTGTTATATTTTTTTGCATATATTGCCATAAATTATTGCAATTTGTAAAAAAAATTATTTATTAATTTCTAAAACCAAACTTAAACTCTCAGAACCATCCTTGAATCCGTTCCTTTCTGAAATTTGGCTTTGATTATTTTTAATTGGCTCACCGTTAATTTGGATGTTATATTTACCCTTATTATCGAAGATACCGATAAGCTTTCTTACATTGCCTGTAATCTTGTCATTAGTGATAGACCAAATCGTAAAGAATGGTGCTCTCTGACCAGTATTAACCACAGTGCCTTCACTTGTAGCGCCAAAGTAACCTCTCAGCCAAGGGATATGTGGAGAAGGTAATTCTTTGTTTGATGTATGTTTATAGCCACTTGACTGGGACATGGCATAAACAGGTGCAGTAATCTTATTAACAAGTTCAAAGTTACAAATGTGTGCTTCAAGAGCTACTTCACTTTTTATATTTCCGTCTTGGCCAACCCAAGTGTTAGGATATTTTCTACCACTAAGTTCACCTGAATTAATAGTAGTCAAACTAGTGGCATTATCAAATTCTTTCAATAAAGTACTATCAACTTGAATAGTTGGATTCATACTATCATCAGTCTCAATTAATGGGTAACTAATTGCTTGTGTGTGTTTGTGGCCTCCCAGTACAAGACGAATACCATTGGTTTGACAGAACTTACTAAACCAATAAGCATTACCTGTAGTTGTTACTGTGTTCAAGTGACTACCACCACGTACTGAAGAAGTATTAAATTGATTACCTTTTTCTTTAGTTGAATCATATCTTGCATTCACAACTGCTTGCGTAATAATAGTAAAAGGCATTTCGTGGCAATAAGCAATTTTCCAAATAGCATTTTTATTTTTAGATATATCATTTTCGCACCATTCTTTAACCTTTTCATAAATTTCACCCTTATTGTTAGGTAAGCCATAAACTTGCTTTTCAGTTTCCTCAGTGATTTCAGAATTTACGCACATAAAGTGAATGTTACCGTAGTTGAATGAATAAAGAGAAGGTACGTAAACAGTTTTACCACCTACTTCAAATCGTGGAGGATTATTAATATCCATCTCATTGCAATAGAAGAAGTCAATATTAACTGCATTCAACTTAGAAGCATCGCCACCATTACCCAACTCATATTCAACTGCAGGGCAAAGGTCATTGTTACCTACAGTTACCACCTCTTCAATGTCTTTAAGGCTATTCTTAGCATTGTAGTAGTCAATCCATTCATTAGCCCTATTGCCATTTTGAGTTAAGTCACCTGTGTTAAGCATAAACTGAACATCTGCATGCTTACTCTTAATCCAATCAGCAGTATATCTCCATACTTCATATTCGTCCCAATTGAAACCTTGTTGGTCACTTGTCTGTACAAAGGTGAAAGTAGAAACGTCATTGTTAGACCTCACAACAAATTTATTAAGACCAATGCAAGCGTGCACGTTAGGTGTACCATCATCATTTGCCTTACCTACATAATATTCATACGTACCAGCAGTTAAGCCCCTAACAATCAATTTATGCGTAGTGAATACTTGCCCATTTGTAGCTTCATGTTGTTTTCTATAGTAATATTGAGCCAAGTCAGCACTTTCATAACTATTATTAGCGTTATGGTTAGAATCTGTCACTGATTCTAATTTTGTGAAGCTTGTCTCTCCTTGTTTTCTATAGAACAAATACTCATTTGCATAACCTTCAGAAACCCAGTTAAAGCATCTTGTAGCACCTGAACCGTTATCAGTCGCTTGAATACCAAAAGATACGTTAACCATTGTAGGTTTAGTTTCATCAAAAGCAGATTTATTATAGAATAATGTTTTCTTATCAGTAACTGCCCCAGGTACTTCTTTAAGTTTATATGGAATAACATTGTCTTTTCTTAAATCAATAAAATACCAGTCAGTGGAATTATTACGCTTATTAAGTGCTTTAGTAGCTTGGCTTACTTTATCCATACTGTAATACTTTCTCATAATAACATCTGAAAAGTTATTAAAGTCACTTGTTAACTTATAGGCACTCTTCTCATAAACTCCAATATCACCAAAACCAACTAAGTCAATATAGCCATATAAAACTTTAATTGGACTGCTACTTCCTTGATATGGGTTAGTTGTAGGTGCATTTTCATCATAACTCAAATAGAAAGCTCCTTTATCATTTGCGAATGAAATTAACTTATCTCCATCAACCCATTCCATATCGTAATTCCTAACCTTAATTAAAGTTGTGTCAGATTCCATTACTGAACACTGAGAGCCCCTAATTGTGAAAGTACTTTCCTTCTTAATTTCTCCCCAAAGAGCGAGTTTATCCCAAACTCTACCATCACTTGAATAGTATAGATATAATCCATTCAAATTAATATTACTATCAGTTAAGTTAGACAACTCAACATAGTTGTGTGAGCAATATTTGTAGTCATGCTCGTTAGAATCATTACCTCCACAGAAGAATGAATTGATATACAATTTAGGTAAAAATAAGTCAGTAACTAAATCGCCTGACTTTCCTTCAGCCTTGCCTGTAGGTGCTGCGATTGGCGTGTCTAATGAAGCATTGTAAATTTTAAGTTCGCCATCATCAGACATCTTAGCATTGTATTTGTTGCCATTTGTACTGACAAAAGTCATGCTTGATACACCACCAGATATTGTCTTAATTTCGTCCATAATTTCTTTGTTATCATTGTCATCTGTATTACCGCTATCGGTATTATTATTGCTAGTTCCGTTAAGGCGAACTAATTTTCCTTTACTTGTTTTCATATACAAGCCATTGTTAGATTCGCAGAAAATCATTTCGTGAACCAAAATATCACTAATATGTTCTTTAATTTGGTCTTCATTTTCTGCTGATTTAATCAACAAGTGTTTCAAATTAGGTGTTTGGTATTCTTCATATGAAGGTTTAATTTGACTTGTATATTCGTGGTTGCAAACTGTGTAACACCACAAATAAGTTGTATTGCTTTCTAAAGCATGTGGTATTTCAGTTGACCACAAATCACTATTTTTTTCAGGTGTTGCACTATCTTCATCTTCAGAAGCATAATAATAGTCAGTGATGCTTGAAATTTCAGTAGAACCACTATCAAAAGTAGAAATCAAAGTAGGTTTTACTGTAACATTCTCACCGCCATTAACACTTAGAACCTTATAGTTCCATAAGTAAGGTTTATCAACGCTGTAGCTGACCTCTTTGTAATTCTCATTCCAGCCATTTTCTTGGTTAATAGTTAAATCAGACGCAACATTAGAAGATATATAATAGTTAATTACACTTGTAACATTTTTCTTAGCAGTGTAGCTTGCTATTATCTTTGGTGTTGTGCCTGCAATCAAGTCAGGTATTTGTGCTTGAGCACTGTCCATATCGTTAAGACGTTCACTATTTTCAATAGTGCCACTATCCATTACATGTTCAAAAGCGTATTCATGCTTTTGAACTAACCTTGTTAATTCTGCAATCGCTGAGTATATACTTCTGATGTCAGTATAAACAGTAGCTTCATCATTAACCAACTTTTCTTTAGCACCATCAGTTACTTGTGGCTGAAGCCAAAGAACTGTCTTGTCATCAGGCTCAGTTTCTGATTGGACTATTTCGTTTGTTAAAGTAGTGAAAGAACGTGTGTTACCACTAACATATGCAGTGGCTAAAAGTGATTTGACATTCCCTTCTTCGTAATAACGAGCAAGAAAAGGTTCACCGTCCTTAATAGCATCATCATTAATCGCAACATCTTTTAAAAACGTTAAAGCACTTTCTTTATTTTTGAAAATTTTGCTCTTACTGTTTCTGTAAAGTTGTGTTTTAATTGCCATAATTAATTACTCTTATTTAATAATAAATATTATTTAATTCAGATAATTAACCTTGAATAAATAAAAAAAGAAGGATTCATTTAAGAACCCTTCTTTTATACTATTTTTTTCCATACATATTTAAATAATCCACAATCATATATTCGATAAGCACCTATTGCATGACACATTTCGCTTTCAGACATAGTAAGTGGCAAACCATATTTTTTATTTAATATTTGTTTCCTAAAACCAAATTTGTGCATTCTATTAATACCAAATTCTTTAGGGTAGTAATATCTATAGTCAGGAGGTAAAATATCATCTAATTTAAAACCTAATTGAACATATATATTGTTTTCTTTTCTTAAAGTCCATCTTCTATCTGCAAATGATTTTACATTTAATGGGTTATAAGTTCTTACGAAATATTTAAATAACTTACCGCCAACGCCATTACAAATATAATTATTGATGGAAGCAAATCTTGTTAAATTCCATTGTTTTTCTTTTTCTTTTAAAAATGTCATTACACCTACAAGTAAATTATTATAAAAACAACCAAGATAAATAGTGGAATTAACAAACCCTTGTATATGATTTTTATTAAGAAATATTTCAGCAGACTCTTTATCAATTTCCCTTATAACACATTTTCTTGCCATTATTTTCGGCAAATCAGTTTCGCATTTTAAAATGTGCTTTATCTTTTGGAGAACTAAATTTTTATTATTAATATATTCATCTTCAAATATATTAATAAGAGCAATGCCATGCTCGTTACATTTATTTAATTTATTTAAATGATAAAATTTATCATCTTTATACATTTCAGAATGCCACCTAATGCCATTATATTCTATTGCTATTTGAAGGGATGGTATGTAAATATCTAATTCAAGTCCTTTTAAAATAATTCTATCATTTTTATGTACGTTTTCTTTGCCAATAATATTGCAAACGAATTCATATATTTCATTTTCAGCTTGTGACTCTATTTTAGCACATTTAGGACATCCTTGTTTTTGGTTTAAATGTGCATCTGGTGTCATTAAAAATTCACCATGTTCTTTACCATTACTATCTTTTTCATGGCATATTATACTAACATATTCTTTAGCGCCTTTATATACTGATTTGCTATAATCATATTTGTCATTATGAACTAAAAATGACTGCTCTTTAAAAAAGTTAGCATCTTTTGTTAAAGATTTACGTATTTTATCTTTTTTACATTCATTGCATCCTTCCCCACACAAATGCTTATTTGGACTTATTAAAAAATCACCATGCAGTGGGCATGTAACAATTACTTTTTCTTTACTTTTTAAATATTCTGTTTTAGAATAATCATAAAAATCATTATGTATTTCTTTAGCTTTTTCTATAAATGTTTCAGTGGTATATGTTCGTTTTTTAGCTCGTTTAATTACGCCACATTTAGGGCAACCCCTTCCTTTTAAATGCTTTTCTGGTGTTTGCAAAAATTCACCATGCATTGGACAAATTATAGTTATTGGTTCACTACTTTTATTGAAAATTGCTTTGGAATAGTCATAAAAATCATTATGAATTTCTTTAGCTTTTTCTATAAAATCTTTAGTACAGGCTATTCTTTTTTTTGACATTTATTTTTAAATTAACGCATATTTAAACAAATATATAATAAAATAATAAAAAAACAAAAAAAGAAGAGCTCAATTAAGAACCCTTCTTTCATATAAAGCATAATCTAAATAGATTATTATCTCAATTCAGAAATATCCCAATGTACAAGACCATCAACACGTACATGACCGTAGTAACGGTTGTTAACCATCTTCTTAGCATAACGAGTCATAATACCCTTAACAGGTGCAAAGTTGAATGGGTTGTAGATTGTAGGAGTCAACTGCATTGGTACATATGGTGCATAGATGTAACCTGTATCAAGAAGTGACTTACCCTTGTGACCGATAATGATTGACCAATGTGGAGAATATGGGTCACGATATACTTGATAACGACCGTTCAAAGAACCAATCTTTTCGATACCCATATTGTACTGGTCTGATTCAGCGCTTGCATCAGAAACGTGGAAGTATTCCAAGTTATCGAACAATGCAGAAATTTCAGAAGAAACTACAATGAAGTTTGCACCACCACGTAGTGTAGCTTTATGAATCTGAGCAGAAATCTGATTAATCTTTGTGAACAATTCCTGATTCCAATCTTTCTGAGTGTAGTTAGTTGAGAATGCTGCCATACGTCTCCAACCATTTACATCCCAACGAGCCTGCCAAGGTGCACCCTTACGCAAGTCACGAAGAATTTCACGGTCAATTTCAGCTGCAATCTGTTCAGAAAGAATAGCTGTCAATTCAGCTTCAGCATCAATGTTGTGGAATGCACTAACATCCTGAGCCAATTCAGGTGACCAAGTAGCACGTAGTTTTCTTTCTTCTACTGATACAGTTACTGAATCAAGTTTGAAAGAAACTTCACCAATTTCAGTTTCCAATTCAAGTGAATCATACTGAGCCCAAGCTACTTTAAACATTGAAGCGTCTGCTATTGCTGATGGATTAACACCAACATAACCATCAATTGTACCTGCTTGCTGAACTACTGGTTTAGCCAAATCAAGTTCGATGTACATATAGCCTTCAGCATCGCAAGCTGAACCATATTCTACAATACCTTTACCATATTTCTGTGTAGCAACACGGAAAGGAACTGATTCATATTTCTTGAAAGAAGCAGTAGTAACACCACTTGCACCCTCAACTTCACCAGCTGCAATAGCCTGTGTAGTGATAACTTTCAAAGAAGCTAAGAAACCTTCAGTGTCCATTTCGTTGCCATCAGGACCTGTCAATTTAGAAGCGTTGAAGCTTGAGAAGCCACCAACTTTAAGAATTACGTTACGAACAGTACCATCGAAACCGTTAACCTGTACAGAATCACCGTCTACGAAATCTTCCATACCACGTGGAGTAAGTTTAGCAAGTTTAGCTTCACCAACCTTGATAGTTACCTTACCCTTAGAGTTATCATACAAGAAATCGTTGTAGAACAAGTCATACAAGCTCTTTTCGAAATACTGAGTAACTTCAGGACCTGCCTGACGCAATGCAGTTACACCAAGGCCTTCAGCCTTAGCTGCTTCCAATGCTGCTTCGTAAGTAGTAGCATCTTCTGGTGTCTGATTCAACTGAGGAACATACCACTTTTCCTTATCCAAATCTTTGATAGTTTCATCAGGAAGATAGTAACGTGGTTCAACACGACCTTCCTTGTTACGGTTTGTACGGTCATAACCCATCAAACCTTTGTGACGACCTGTAGTGCCATCTACGATGTCACCATCAGTTGCAGCTGATGCACCAGCAGCAGGAACTTCCCATTCTCTTTCACTTGTTACAGGAAGAATGAAGAACAATTTACCTACTGGCAAGTTCATAGCCTGAACTGAAACGATATCATTAGCAAGCAACTTGCTGAATACCCTACGGATAATAGGGAAAACTACAGTTTCAAATGAACCAGAGTTATCAGAAGCAGTGGCCTCATAAATCAAGTGCTTTGCTTCGTTTTCATACAACGTAGCGACATTTTCTTTAATTGTACCATCAAGACCTTCAGTAAAACCTAACTGGTCCCAACGATTCTGGATGTCTTCACGTATTTTCTTTTGTGCGTTCAATTCGATATTACCAACTTGACCGCTAGTTAAAAATTCTCTCATTTATAAAAAGATTTTTATTAATAAAAATTTTAATTTATTTTTTTTTTTAATTACTTACAAAGTCTATGCATTAAATCAAGTGAATCAATTAAATCCTTTGATTGATAGATTTGTGTTTCGTTAATTTGTTTTGAACCTTCGACATTATACTGTCTACTTTCATCAAGATTCATAGTATCTTTTTTCTTCAAATCTCTTGAAATAGATTCATACAAATTCTTTGACTGCTCTACTGTTTTAGCTTCCTTGCCAAATCTTGCAATGATTTCTTTCTTTTCATTCTGTGTTGTTGTGTTTTCAGAAATCAATTTAATAATTTGACCTAAATTAAGATTAGTAACAGCAGCTTCTTCAAGAACATTCTTAAACTTACCTAAAGCTTGTTTAAGTTCTTTGTTTTCAGTGAAAATCTTGTTAGCTTTGCGAATGATTGATTCGTTTGTAACTGCACCATTGTCATCACCTTCATATTCACCAGCTGTAGATACATGATGTTGACCATAAGGATGCTTATTGCCACTTGAATTTGTTCTATGGAACTTAGTTCCTACCATTCTTGCTTTAGCACCTCTTCGTGCACCCATTTCACCAGCGCTTTCTGCGATATTAGCGTCTGCATCACCGCCTTCAATTTCATCTTCCTCTTCAACGGTTTTGCCTTTAACACCTGTAAATGGCTGATTTTCACTTGCATTATTTTTCTTTCCTGACCAAGGTTTAGAATCCCCTCTATCTTTCAAGCCTTTAGAACCCCAATCGTTCTTGTCTTTGTCATCTGCGACCTTCAAGCCTTTTGTGTCTAATGGACTCTTACTCTGATAATTGTCAGTATAGCCAACATGTGAATCATATTCATCAAGAGCTATTTCATAAATTCTAGATTCATTCATATCATCTTCTTCGTTATCAAAGTCATCTTCATCTTCTAAATCTGCATCGTCATCGGCACTGAAATCATCTCCTTCTTCAAGTTCATCATCATCAGCACTGAAATCATTTCCTTCTTCAAGTTCATCATCATCATCACCGAAATCTTCAGTGTCATCATCAGCAAATCCTTCAGATTCACAACCTAAGTCAACAAGGTATTCTGTACCTGCTTCGTTATCTTTAATGCTAACTTTATTATCATCAGTTTTATTAACAATAACTTGGTCATCATTATTCATTAACTTGTAAACTTTTACGATTTCATCGTCTTCCGCATTTGAGAAGTCATACTCATCATCTGAAACCTTATATTTGTCAAACTCAGACCATTCATCACCGTCTTCGTCCTCACCAGATGCACTTGTTTCACCTGTTAAAGCACCTTCGTCATCAACACCTTCTTCTGATTCAGCATCATCAATTTCGCCATCATTGTCAGTGTCAATATCTTCAGTATCTTCAGCATCGTCAGTAGCATCGTCAGAACCTTCTACGTCAGCTGAATCATCAGCTGTTACGTCTTCGTCTGCATCTGTTTCAGAATCTGTATCATCCACTTCTTCTACATCGTAATCCTTTTCGTCATCTTCCATAAGGATTTTAGAGTACGTGTCACGTACTGCTTCAGAAAGCAAATCCCTTACAGCAGCAGTGGTGTTCTCTTTCAATGTATTAGCAAGATTGTTGTAGTCTAATAAAGATTCCTTTACAACTTTGCTTCTTATTTTGTTATTTTTCTTCATTTATCTGAAAAAATAAATTTTAAGTTATTTTAAATATAAATATATAATTAAAATAAAAAATATTAAAAAAGAATGCCACAATACACAATAAATGGTACATTATATTAATTTTTATTCATTATTCCCTACTATTTACCATTTTTGTGAATTAAATAAGTTCTATTGTCTATTCAGCAAGTCAGCGTTATTTTGCCATTCTTTATTTATTTTATCAAAAATTACCTAAGATATTTTCACTATAAAAGCATATTTATTATATAGTAATAAATATTGCATTATGAGTAAAAATGAATTAATAGAAATAAAGAAAGGTAAGACAGGTAAAGGACTTATTATAGATAATGATGGATATATTTCTTTAAACGAAGGGAAAAACAGAACAATCAAAGAAGGAATAGAAGACGGTGGATGGCATGTTCCTTATCCATTTGTTGTAGATGCTGTATTTCAGAAATTTGACATTAAAAATGCTAACGGAAGAGTATATCCTGAAGGCGTATTGAAAAAGCAAGTAGAGATTTATCAACAAAAGATAGCAGAGCATAGGGCATATGGAGAATTAAATCACCCAGCTGAATCTACAATAGACCTTGGAAGAATATCGCATAATATCACTGAGTTGCATTGGGAAGGTAGAACGCTTGTAGGTAAAATTGAACTTAATATTACACAAGGATTTGTAAATGAAGGGATTGTTTCGACTATGGGCGATATGGCAGCTAATCTATTACTTAATGGCTATAAAATAGGTGTTTCATCAAGAGGTGTAGGTTCAGTGGAAAATAAATTAGGAACATACATGGTAGGTGATGATTTTGAACTTATATGTTGGGACATTGTTTCAGACCCTAGTACACCAGGTGCTTATATTGGGCAAAGAGAAGATTTACAACAATATGTAGAAAACAAAAATCAAAATAAACCATTAGTAAATGAAAAAATAGAGCGAATAAAAAACATTCTTAAATCATAATAATAAAAAAAAACAAGAAACTTATTTAAGTTTCTTGTTTTTTTATTTGGTCTTCATACTGACTTTGCAAATCTTCGGCAGTATATAGCAAATTTTCAGCTTGATTTGTTTTTCTATCAACAAATGACAATATTTCATCTAAATATAACAAGTAATCAGAAGCTTTCCTATTGCCTTTGGATTCATAATGTGATAGCATATCGTATAACGTGCTAATACTTGTATCATAATATTTATCATACAATATGCTACCATTAGTATGACTTAACGGATAACTTTCCTGTGATGCTGACTTAATAGTATCTAAAGAAAGTTCATTTAAACTTTTTCTAATCGACTCACTGATTAGTGAATGCAATCTTTTTTTATTTTCTTTCATTTCATTTAATTGTTTTAGAAATTATTATATAATTCATTGTCAGTAAGCATATGGTCATCATCGTCAATATATTGGTCTGCTTCTAAATCACTTAAATAATCCTGCATATCATCGTTATCATACTGATTTCCTATAAAATTTGTATAGTCATCATAATCATCATCAGTCATACCATTATATTCTTCATAGCCACGAATGCCGTTTTCAATATCATCATTACCAGCTTCGTTTATCCTTTTATTTCCTTTACTACCAATTTCGTTGACAATGCGTCTAACACTATTTTCTATAATTCTATGTAAATCACCTTCAGCTAACCTAATTAATTTCTTCATGACAATTTATTTTTAGTAATAAATATCTATTATTTACGTTTTGTAACCCTAAATTCATTTTCATTTAATAAATTGTATAGCATATTAACCATTGTTGGGAAACGTTCGTATAATTTTGCGTCTTTTAATGTGTATAATGAATTAGATTTTTGTCTTAAAAAAACATTAAATGATAAAAATTTTTTTTCATCAATTTTCATATTTTCAGTGTTAACATCAAAATCTAAAATAAATTTTGAAGAGTATACTTCATTTGAAATGAGTAATTTACTAACACCTTTCCTAAATTGCGCTTTTATATTATCAATGTGTGCTGTATAATCACCTTCAAATAAAGGGGAAATCCAACACTTGCCTTCAATATAAATTACTTTAGGGTTATTTTTGTCAACTGAACCATATTTTACTGATATGCTGTCTGAAATATTTAATTTAAATTCTTTACTCAATCGTTCCATTATATTTTATATTATATATAAAATATAATATTTTTTTTGAAAGTGTCAAATAAAAAAAAACACTAACCATTACGGTTAGTGCTTATATATTTTATTTATCCATTGCCCTATTAAGGCTACCTTTTCGATGAAGTGGTCTCGAATCTGCCATTTTAGAGTATTTTTCCATATCTTTGGTGTTCTGCCACTGCTTATCTAATTTATTTTTAAAACGCTGCATTTGCATTTTTTGCAATTCTTCATCAGCATCTAATGACCAATCTTGGTTATGCGCAGGGTTTCCAAAACCATCGCTGTTAGTCCATTCAGCTGAAGGATAAAGCTCACCATCTTGGTAGTAAGCATGGTCCCCTTTTTCCCAGTCAGAGAATGCATCAGTTGTCCTATCGAGTGTGTGCAGCCTTTCTTTGTTTGGAATCGGGTCAAAAATTCCATATCTATCGCCGTCAAAATTTGAAGCGTATTCTGGGTATGCATTAATTCTATCTTCTGGTCTACCCATAGGGTTAGGATATTTTCCTTCTTTCAAGACTCTTTTTACTGACCTTTCTATGATTCTATGTAAATCACCTTCAGTTAACCTAATTAATTTCTTCATAATCACATATATTTTTTATTATCATTATCACTCAATACAGCGCCTACTTCAAGCAATTTTGCTGTGTCTTTAATTATTGATTCTTTGCAATACGCCATGGAAGAAATTTCTTCTTTAATGGACTGCAAGTCATGTTTTTCTTCTTCAGATGATTCATTAATCATCTTATTAATTATGCCAAGGCATTTTTCTTTCAAATCATTGAAAAATTTCATTTGTCTTTTTTCTGCAATTGATGAATTGGAATTAATAATATCCTGTACTAAAGATTTTTCTTCTTCAGATAACATTGCCATTTTCTTATCAAAATCTTCGGTGATTTTTTTAATACTTACTTTATTTTCATCAATTTCCTTTTTATTTGCAACAATGTAGTTTTCAACAATTGTCCTTTGTTTTGCTAATTCAGAAAGATTATTTAAATTCTTCTTATGTGTGAGCAAATAAGTACCTGCATTGAAAAAATTTTCTTTATTTTCTGATATTAACTCATCAGGTCTAACATTATGTGATAGCATAAGTTTACCTAATTTTTTATTAGATTCTTTCAATGTTTTAGGATTAATGTTTTTTGAAGCTAAATTAAGCGATTCATTAATATATTCTTTAGCATCTATGCTACCATCATAATTCTTCATCGCTTCAAAAAACTGTAATTGTGCTTTAATGTTAGAATCTTCTTTAATAAGTTTTAAAATGTCACCAACAGCCTTTTTATTTTTAACAAATAATGTTGGTAAAACTGATTCAAACATTGACCCCAATTCAGCAGCAGTAGAATTAGCTATAGATGTTTCATAATCTGCTTCATCTTTATATTGCTTGTATGCTTCATTGGCCCTCTGTTGCATAATATCAGCTACTTCTGTATCACCTTTTTTCATAGCTGATGCCCATGCCTTCATGGCTTTTTCCCATTCTCCAAGCAACTTATTTTTATTGTCATTTTTCATTATAAAACGTTTTATTATATAATAAATATTTGGCTATTAAAAAAAATATTGATATATTTGATACATGAATAAAGAAGAGATTAGACAACGTAACGAAAAGATATTTTGGGATAAAATGAAAGCATACCCATATGATTATGATTTCAGCAAAGTTAACTACGTTAATGCAAATAAAAAAGTTGAAATTATATGTCCAATACATGGTTCTTTTTTTGCTTGCCCTAAGCATTTAGTTTTAGAACATACAGGATGCCCTAAATGCAGAAATGATAAATTTAGAAACACTAAAGATACATTTATCAAACGTGTTAATGACGTATTTAATAGTAAATATGATTTAAGTAAATTTGTGTACACCAATAATAAAGCTAAAAGCATAGTTATTTGTCCTGAACATGGTGAGTTTTTAGCAAGCCCACATTCATTATACCAAGGTAAGGCCTGCCCTATATGTGGAAGGTTAAAAAGCAACAAAGAAGAAATGATTACTGAAAAAGAATGGATAGAAAGATTTAATAAAATCCATAAAGGTAAGTATGATTATTCTTTAATGAAATATAAAGGGTATAAAGAAAAAATAGAAATAATATGCCCACAACATGGTATTTTTTTGCAAACGCCAGATAACCATTATAGGGGAAAGGGTTGCCCTGTATGTAACAGTAGCAAGATGGAATCTGAAGTTAGAGAATTTTTAACTGAAAATAACTTTAATTTCATAGAACAAAAACGTTTTAAATGGTTAGGTTTCCAATCTTTGGATTTCTTCTTACCAGAATATAACATAGCAATTGAATGCCAAGGTGCTCAACATTTTAACAGCATAGAAATATTTGAAAAAAAAATTACACTTAATGATAGAATAAAACTTGATGTTAATAAAAATAAGCAATGCATTAAAAATAGCATAAAAGTACTTTATGTCATAAATATGAATGATTTGAAAATAGCGTTAAGTGACTTATGCTGTGGGATATATGATAATAATTTTATACTACGAGAAAATTTGGGCATACTTTTAAAAAAAATAAAAAAAGAAGAGGATTAATTAATCCCCTTCTTTTTTATTATTTAATTTATTATCAAGATTTGATATCATCCTATTAAATTCTTCATTAATCATAAGTGATTTATCATAGATAGCAGTTCTTTCTATTCTTGCTTCATCTTTCCTCTTTTTTTCATCTTCATTAAGGTGCTTAAAATATTGTGCAAACAATAAATCAACCTTTGCTTCATTATGTTTTACAGGGGTACGATATTTCACTTTTTTAACTTCATTAATAAGTGGTTTATATTTATTAACGCCTTCCATAGGAGGTGCAGCGCCCATATCATCAGTTCCACCACCCATATCCATAGTTGGTTCAGAACCTTCATTACCTGCAATTTCACCTTCATCTTCAGCACCAGGAGCACCAAGTGAATCTAATTCAGAACCGAAGTCACCACCTCCAGCTGGCATACCGCCACCTCCTCCAAGGCCGCCACCCATGCCATCGTCACCTTGTTGCTGTACATCATCTTGATATTCAGCACCTGGCTCACCATACATTCTGTCAACTGTATCAAATACACCTGTACGTTTAATGATTTGAGATGTTTTTTCAAGTTCAGCAGCAATTGCCTTTTCAAGACGAATTTCTTCAAGGTTGTCTTTAATATCTTTGTCAGACCATTTCATGATTTCTTTCAACGCCCTTGTTTGTGACATTATAGGTATACCATTACCTGGGTCAGATATAGCGTCTCTCGCAGCACTAATTTTTTTCTGAATATTATCAATTTCAAGTTGTTCTGCTTGTGTGGATGGATTTGTCATCGACAAGCTAAAGTTTGTTAAGTCATCAGTAAACCCTAACAAATACAAATGAATCGAAGCGACTTTAGTTAATTCCATCAAAAATGCTTGCTGAATCTTATTAACAGTTCTTGTGAATCTAATATCTTCAAGAGCCAAGTTCTTGCCATCACCTTGCGCTTCTTCAAAGTTCAAAAATGCCTTAGGAATTCTTAACGCAGTGCAAACCTTATTCTGTACAAACTTGATGTCATCCATTGCAGTCAAGTTTTGCGCAGCAGACAACGTATCAATAGGTGTTGGTGCATTTTGGTCACGTACAGGGATGAAGATATCTTGGTCTACCGATAATATATTTTTTCTTAAATCTATTTGTCCTGTCATTGGGTCAATAATAGGTGCACGTTTGAAATTATTAGCAATATTTTCAACATATGCCTGTACGTCAGCATCATCAATAGCACCTACATAAATCTTATACACACGCCTTTCAATAGAACGTTCCAAACGATATATAAGCATCATATCTTCCATTAAGGAGAGCATCCTCCAGTGTCTTCTAGCAGAATTAAGAAAACTGGCTCCATAGGGCAAATAGATTGAATTTGTCATCAATCTAAAATGTGCTATTTGCCAATTTCTAAATGGTACTTGTGAATTACTTTCATCAAGCCAAACGAATTTTGTGGAAGTGTCAATCTTGCTTGAATCTGATTGTGTAGATACAGCCATAGATACGCCTGTTCCATAAGGATTCATAACGCCATTTTCAATACGTTCAACGTTAAACACTGGCAATTGTTTCCAACCCTTAACACCAAGCTTATTGTCAATATCAAGCAGCATAAACTGATTACCATATTTACACATAGCTCTAATAACCATAGGTGCGGTTACCTGTAAATTTAACCTATTCACAAACAAATCTTCAAGAATTGATTTGATTCTGTCAGATTTAGATGATACAGTTACAATTTGACCTTTAGCATCTAAACATGTAGATTCTTCAGACACAATATCTAATGCAGCACCAATTTCAGGAAAGGAGTCCATAAGGTCGCAATCACGATACATTAGTTTTACATTATTGAGTCCTGAATATGCTGTTACTGACAGGTCTACATTAGCCTTAATCCATCTTTTTTTAAGATAACTATTTTGCTGTAATTCAAGTTTCTTTTCTTCATAATCAGCCTTATTAGTAGTTCTATATAGAATTCCTTTATCAGCAGTTGACATATCATATGAGTTAATATGCGGTGCAGATGCTTCAACATTCCAATTACCACTAAAAGCTTTATCAAGATTTTGGAATATAGTATGATTTCTTGCCATTTTTTAATATTAATAATTAAATTATATAAATATTTTCATTTAAATAAATATCTTTATTATGTATTTTAATATATTTTATATATATTTACGCTATGGTTAAAAGATTAACAACTGAAGAATTTATAAAAAGGTCTAATATAATTCATTCGAACAAGTATAACTACTCAAAAACTAATTATATCAATGCAAGGACTAAGGTATGTATAATATGTCCAGAACACGGAGAATTTTATGTTTTACCAAATTCTCATTTACAGGGCTATGGGTGCAAGAAATGTGCAGATGCTTTAAAAAGTTCTTCAACTGAAGAATTTATTAAAAAGGCTAAAGAAAAGCATGGCGATGCATATGATTATGATAAAGTCAATTATGTAAATGCAAGAACTAAAGTAATTATAACTTGCAAAAAATGTGGTAATAGCTTTTTGCAAAAGCCGAATTCGCACCTTAATGGATGCGGGTGTCCGTATTGTAATGGTACAAAACATTTATCAACAGAAGAATTCATAGAAAAATCTAAAGCTATACACGGCAATAAATATGATTATTCAAAAACTAAATATGTAAGTGAAAATTCAAAAATTAAAATAATATGCCCAAAACACGGTGAATTTTATCAGCGCCCTTATGACCACATGGTTGGATGTGGGTGTGATAAATGTGGTGGTACTAAAAAATTAACCACAGAAGAATTTATTAAAAAGGCAAAAGAAGTCCATGGCAATAAATACGATTATAGGAATGTTAAATATAAAAGCTATAAAGATAATGTTGCAATTTTATGCCCAAAGCATGGTGAATTCTATCAACTTCCATCAGAGCATCTTAGAGGGCATGGATGCCCTTTATGCAATGAGAGTACACTTGAAAGAGAAATTAAAGATAAACTACAGGAATTATCAATAGAGTATGTATACCAAAAAAAGTTTGATTGGTTAAAACCTCAATCGTTAGATTTTTATTTGCCAAAATATAATATAGCTATAGAATGCCAAGGAGAGCAGCACTTTAAATCCGTTGACCACTTTGGAGGTGTAGAAGGATTTGTTAAACGTTTAAAGTTAGATGGGTTAAAGCAAAAAAAATGCCTTGAAAATGGAGTTAGATTGTTGTACTATACAAATCCAAAATACAAACTATTTAAATTCTTATATAATTCCAAAAATACTATATTAGATATAAATGACCTATTGAACTTTATTAAATTGTAAAAAATAAGGTGATGATATATAACGTCACCACCTTATTCATTATTTATATCCTGCGAACAACCATAAATAACTTCCCATGTTATTCAAGCCATTATTAGTTCTTTTTATGGTTCTTTCATTGTAAAATGGTAAACCATTGTTAGGCGTAATAGGTCTTCCTTCTGAAGTCCTTGGCTTATTCATATTCATAGCCCCACCCATCATATAAGCATTAAGAATTGATTGGTCTTTATGTTTAGCTTCTTCAAGCCTATTATAGGTATACTTCATGACAAATAAAGCCATTGCTAAAGAGCAAATAGTATCATCATGTGCCCCATCTTGGTGATTCATTCTACCTGTTTCACCTTCAAAAATCCATGTATCCAATTCATTAGTAACCCTATTAGAGCGTATTTTAAACTCATTTGAACGTACCATACCCGCAAAACTTGCAAGTACAGGATATCTATTTCCTTGAAAATGGAAACCAGGTAATCTATCAGAAAAATTCATTGGTTTATTTGTTTGATTTTGTACAGTATAAGTTTTCTGATTGGCATCTTCATAATAAAAGTTCTTATATCCTAACTGAATCATCGTAAGAATTAATGCATCACCTTGGCCACCTGTACAATCGACCACAACATAGGCTTCATTATAAAGTTTAGCATATTGATAAACCATACCACCAATATCATCACCTAATTTTTTGCCTACATATTCACCAACTTGTTCTATGATTGGCATACCATTTTCGTCCCTACCATCCATATCAATTATTTCTATAGCAGTCCTATCGGCTGACACGCCCCTGGAGGGGTCCGCTCCAATTATATACCTATGCCCATCAATAGGCTTTTTCCAAAACCAAGTATCTTCATTCATAGGGTCTTTAAAATCTTCCAACGGTTCACGAACATTAAGGGTGTTTTGCTGTTCAATAAATTCAGGTGCAACAACGTTATTGGCAGAACCTTGGAATGATACATCCAACTCCTGAGCAATTTTCATTGAATCGTTGTTGAATGATTTGCACATTTCTTCATACCAAGGTGAACGTGGTGTCCAACCTTTTTGAATCATTTCTTCCCAATGTTCCTCATCATATTTTACAGAGCCTTCTTCATCAACTAAATCTTCAACAAACCACTTTAATTCACCTGTTTCTTCGTTTTTCTTAAACCATTTAAGATTTTTGTTATAACGAGGGTCTTGATACCATCTAAACTGTACGGCAGTAAAGTTGTTTTCGTGAGCTAAAGCTTGCTTATATGTGTTGTAATAAAGTTCATCGTGACCATTAGGTGTTGATACCATTACAGTCTTTGAATTAGGGTTAGATGCCATACACGCAGCACAAGTAGCATATACAGCTTTACCATTTTCAATAAATCCTGCCTCATCAAGTATCAATATAGATACGGCAGAAATACCACGGGCTGCATTTTCACCTGAAGAACGAGCAATTATATGACACCCATTAAATAATTCAAGTTCTGATTTACTATCTTTAACAAATATAGATTTTGTGTTTTTATCAGATTTAGGGTCAGGTGAATAATAATCATCACCCCAATACCAACGAGGAACTTGTGTTAAAAAGTCCCTCATTTTAGTGATTAACTGATTGGCAAGGTCAAGTTTGTTACCAACGCAAAGAATTGTTTCAGGAGCATCTTCTGAAGCAAAAACACATTGAGCTGTAGCCCACGCACTGGTAAGCGTTGTTATACCACACTGACGTGGTTTAATAGAAACAATATTTCTTACTTTTGCCAATGTTTGTAAGAACACTTTCTGCCTTGGAAAGCAATGAAATTGCGTTTTCTTTCCTTTAGTGGCATTGAAAGTGCTCAAATATTTTTCAATGAAATAAATTCTTGATTTATCTTGAAATGACTTTATATATTCAGCAGCCATTTCATTAGGGTCAATTATCATGTTTTCATAATTTCTTCTAGCAATTTATTTTTATCATCAATGACATCATATGAATACTTTTTATCTGAATAATATAATAATTTCACACCATTTTGTTTACATAACTTTTTCTTATTTTCATCAAGTTCTTTCCTATGTATAAAATCATCTATCCCACCAAAAAAATCTATAGGGTAATAATGCTGTTTGCCTTGACATTCTATAGCAATGTTGTATTCGCTCAAATAAAAATCAATCCTTTGTAAACCCATCCAGCTAAATCTCTTTTGTTCTTCAAAAGAGATTTTTGATTCTGTTAATAAAGTTCTTATCTCATTTTCTAAAGAAGAAGAATTACATTTAGGACACCCTTGCCCTCTCACATGGTTATCCGCTATTTGCTCGAAATCACCATGTATAGGACATTTTATTTTTATAACAGATTTTTCATTTCTATATACTACATTAGAATAATCATATTTATCACCATGCTTTTCTTTGGCATCACTGATGAACTGTTTCAAAGGTTTTACTCTTTTTTTAGCTCTTCTTTCCAAGCCACATTTTTGGCATCCATTCCCAGATAAATGATAATGTGGTATTTGCTCAAAATCACCATGTATTTTACAAGTTATTGTGACAGGCGTTAAAGCATCCACATATTTAGTTTTTTCATATGAATATTTATCGCCATGCACTTCTTTGGCTCTTTTTATAAACTCTTCAGTTGTTAATGTTTTATTTACTGAATTTTTTTCTGATGAGCATTTTGGACATCCTTGTCCACAAAGATGTTTGTTTACAGTTTTATAAAATACACCATGTTTCTTGCAAATAATTGGCATTTTTGTTGTATTACCTGTATATTCTACGTCATCTTTAATGAATAAAGAATAATCATAAACATTGTTGAAAATAATGTTAGCTTTTTTTACTATATCGTCTTTTGTTAATTTTTTCATTATCACAAATTTACATATTTTAACAAATATATATAAAAAATATTTTTTTAAAAAAGCATACTAATGATTATTATTCATTTTTTTCTTAACATAGTCAGATTTTGCGTGTGTGTAATTATTTAATCTATCTTTATATTGAAAATAATTATTTTCAACCCATCCAATCATCATTCGTCAAATGATTTTTTAAAGGTGATAAATGATAAGAATCATTATATTCGTTTTCTTGATTTTCTTCGATGTTGCCTTCTTCTGAAATAGTGTAACTATCTAATTCATCAGCAGTCATATACCCATCGCTGATTAAAGAACTATCTACATTTTTTTGTGATATATTATCTAAGAATTCTTGATATTGCATATCATGTTCTATATTTTCTGTAGAACTTAATAAATATCCTTTCCCTTTTTTTGTATTAGCTAATATGTTTTTTGTTATATCGAAAAATGCATCTTTTTCTTCAGAGCAATATTGTGCAAAGAAATAAGGAATCATATTTGATAGAATATGATATTTGCCAAACATTTTATTCCACAATGGAACACCCAATCTTATATCCCAAGGCTCAGCCATTGCAAAATCCGAACGTTTAATAATTGCTTGCGCTTTATGATTATCTTCAGGTAAGCCATGAGAAGAAAATAATTCCATAAATCCACGTATTGTCTCCTTTAAAAGATAAGGGAATATTATACCCTGTGATTTGATAACAGTTTTATTATCCCCATGTCCTAAATGCACTTCTACATATGATACTAATGTTGGGTTTTTTTTATCTATTTTTTCTTCCTTTACGAAAATTAAGTAATCATTCAGTGTATTAATCTTTGCATATAAATCAAGTAAATTTTCCAATCCGTGACTTATAAAAAAATCAGCATAATTCTCATCATTTTCTGATTCTATAACAGAATAACCTTGTATCAATGAATTAATAAACCTTCTTTGTTTTACAATATCATTAACTTGCGAAATTTCATCTACATCATTAAATGTATATTCATCGCTATCACCGCTATCTTCAGGTATTACCCTTATTGATTTTTGTGGCGTGACGTTATCAGTCAATTCACAAGTTAAATTAATCGTTTCCTGAGGTACAGCAAATAATTTATTAACAACATTTTCAACTAACTTATTTAAATGAGGCCTAATACCTCTTTCAATTGACATTGCTTTTGTTGTCAATTTATATAACAAATTTTCAGCTTCAATATCATCTAAAGGTAATTCAAATTCTTTCATATTCTCAATTAATTCAGAATATCTTTGCTTAAGAAGCTTATAATCAAAATCATAATCTGACGAAGGTGGAAAACATGGACTTTCCCCTAAAGAAGTATTATGAGTTTTAACTGATTTATACACATAATCAGGTAACTTTTCATCCATAAAATTCTTTAGTGACGTTAATTTTTCTTCAGATATTATAATTTTTTTCATATTATAATTTTTTTAAAAAATTATCTAATTCTTTTTTAGTAAAATTAATTGATTCACCTAAATTAGTTGATGCGCCTTTCATATGTATTTTACCTATTGCAGTACCATTATTTACGGCAGCAGCCAATTGTGGGTTAGATTTAATTGCACTGTCTATTGTTTTAGATGCATCTGAAGCACCGTTAACGTTAAAATTAGCGATTGTTGGTGTAACTGATTTATTCTTATCAGCGTAGTTTGATAAATTAACATTAAATGTATTTGCTTCAGGATTGTCAGCCTTAGCAGTATTTAAATCACTTGAAATATTAGAACTACCTGTTGCTGAAGGCGTTACATTAGCTTCTTTATTTATATTTGCACCATTATTTAAAGAATCTGAATTAAATGTTAATTCATCTTCTATAAGTTTAAGTTGTCTTTTTTCAAAAATTATTTTTTTCATATATGAAACTTTTTAATATAAATATTCTATATAAAGCAAAAAAGGGAAGCCTATTAGACTTCCCTTATATTTACCTTCCTGCTACAAAAGGATTATTTCTTTTTACTCTTTTATTAGTAATTTTTTTTTCATCACGTTTAGTGCCTTTAACTCCTTCTCTATCATTCATATCCAAATCTCCAATAATACCATTAACAATTTCATTAACTAACTTATTGTGATATTTCCTTGATTCCATAGGCATTTCTGGCATAGGTTCTTGACTATATTCTTCGTTGCTGTCGTTTCCATTATCATTTTTGGATTGACTTTTTGCGTATTTTAGAATTGCATTTTTAGTTTCAATACTTGCACTATTGAAAATATCATCCAATTCTTGTTGGTCAGAATCTTGTGATTGATTATCAGCACCATCACCCATAGGGTCACTATCATTCATAGGGTCATTGCCACCTGCAGGTTCATTACCTGCCATAGGGTCAGCACCACCCATAGGGTCATTTCCCATCATAGGGCCAGCACCACCCATAGGTCCACCCATAGGGTCAGGTGCTGTATACTGTTTTGGTACTTTAATTACATACTTTTCAGTTATCGTATGAATTTTTTTCCCAAATGCCTTTTAATAGATTCTGCAATAGTATTTTCCATTTCTTCTGGGTCAACTACAAACGGAGCACTGCTGCCAATTTTTTCACCATATGGATTTTCATTATATACGCTTTCATCGTTCATATCATAATATCCAGGGAATTCTTGCTTTGCAGTCTTAGGCAATTCCATTACTTTCTTCTGATAAGCTGGATGTTTACCAAAATCGTTCAATTTATTCATATTGCCACTTGGGACTCTACCTGCATCAGAAAAAGCTTTCATTTTTTCATCTTCATTAACCATCATTCTTCTGAATGCACGTGACTCATATACTTGCACGCCTCTACGGTTACGAGATTCCATAGGCATTTCATCATCATCAAGGTCATCATCTTCGTCTCCATAAAGGTCATCATCCTCATAATCACTACTATCAACTGTTGGTTCATCACCACCTACAGCTGTTAATATTGAATCAACCTTATCAGACAAATCAGCAATTTGGTCTTGCAAATCGTGAATATCAGGGTCAGTTTCGTCTTCATACTCATATTCAACATCGAATCCATCTTCATCATCAGCCAAGGCGCTATCATCTTCTACATCAGCTTCTCCATCAATGTCATCAATGTCTTCAGTAATATCTTTGCCTTTAGCATCATCAAAAGGTGCTGAATCACCAATTTCAGTGCCGTGTGATTTATCCAAATATTCGTCAGCAATGTTACCAGAAGCATCTTTACCTGTTGAATGCCATGCCAATGGTTCAGCAGCTTCATTCATATCTTTCATATCAGAATCTTTTACAGTTTTAAAATCTTTAACTGCATTTTTTGCGTCACCTGTCTGAGGTGCTTTCTGCTTACCAATATTGTTTTTGCCTTGCGCTTTCACATCAGCTTCACAGCCTTCGCAAGAGCAAGCTTCTTCAGCGATTGGTTTTAAATTCTGCTCTTTCTTTTCATTGATGCGAGAAGCATTCATCATAATCTGACGTTCACGTGAGATTTCCTTTCTCAACCTTTCAGTTGATTCTACAGTCAATTCTTCCTGTCTATCAGGGTTCCAAGATTCAACCATAATTTTCTTTTCAGGAGCATTAGCTTCATTGATACTCATCATTTTCAAATCAAACTGCTTCTGAGCTTCAGCAAAACTTTTGTATTCATTGTCTTTTCTGTTTCTGAATCCACCGATATATTCGAAATTTTCAGCTAATTGTCCTTTTTTGTTTGGTGAAGTCTTAATATAGTATTTAGCGCCTTCACGTACAATACCGTATAATTTACCATCAGCACCAACCTTCTGATATTCAACACCAGTGTAAGCAATATTCTTACCTTCATTAATGCCAAATTTCATAAGGCTTTTCATTCTTGTAAGCTGACTATTTACGTCCTTGCTATTGTTCATAATTTTAAATTATTAATATATATTAATTTTTTATTTTTTATATAAATATCTTTCTTGTCTAAAAAGTAGTAATTTTTTTAGGCAATATCATCAGAAGTACCTTCAATATTATCACGTCCTCTTGTATCATATTCAACATTTTGTACTACATGTGTAAAAGAACTTAATGGTCTTAGATATATTGCACCTATAGGTTTCAATTTATTAGGGTCATATTGTATGCAATATACATATTCAACACCCAAATACGCAGATAAATCTTTATCATATAAAACTTTGTAAAGTTTACCGTTCTCCATGCTTTGCATTATTTCACCTGTTTGTATAATATAATTCCTAAGTATATCTTTTTGGCGCTTCCATTTTTTAATATATGGATTATGCTCAGAATTACCATCAGCAACTACTTCCTCAAATACATACCCTTTATTTTCATATACGTTTCTACCCATTGGCTTAATTCCTTTATCATAGAATCTATCTATCTCGCCAATCACATATCTCCAATCAGGGTATACATATTTGACGCCAACATCACCCACCTTTTCATTATATACATCCATATATAATTCTTCATCAGAATAAGATGCTATAACTTTTCTAAGGACTTCTTTTTGCTTATAAGTTGGCTCTCTGCCAATGTCTATAGAATTAGGCATTATTCTAATGTTACCAAGTTTAATAAATTGGAATTTATCATCAATACCATTTATTCGTGTTACTTCGTTGTGTTCACCTTCAGTATATATAATGTTACCATCAGATAAAATAAAGCCCCTACAACCTTTAAAATAGTCACCGTGCCTAAATAATTGTAACGCACGATAATTTAATTCATACGGATTGTTAATATCTATAGGGCTATCTTCATACATTTCGCAAGTTTCAAATCTTCCTGTGTATGAGAAGAAGTCGTATTTATCTATTTCGCCTTTTTGTATGAAAGTGTTAAGCATTTTTTCAGCCCAATCTTCACCAAAAATATCTACCAAATCATCCCAATCAACACTATCACCACCACAATATTGATAATATTCATTATCATAATATGTTAATTCAAAAGTAGGGAATTCGTTTTTAACATATGCAGCTAAAACTTCATTGCTATTTTCAAGCCCATTTTCTTCAAGATATTCTTTATAATCATCTTGGTCAATTGATAATTCCCATTCTATCGCACCTACTTTTGATAAATCTACTGAAGCAGATTCATTTATTATTCTACTTTCGGTGATAGAATTAAGCTTATCATACAATTTGCTTGAAATGTCCCATAACTTATCAAGATATTCAGTTCTCCTTAATACCTTATATATAATATTATATGGGTCAGTTTCACCTCCACGCTTTAAACCTAATTTACGCATTGATTTAATCTTATTCAACAATTTGTGTGTCTTCTTACCAATTTTTCTTAGTTGTGCATCATCATTTGTGGAATTCATTAAATCAATATAATCATCAATTTTAGTCATTATTTTTGATGATTTAAGTTTAATTTCTTTACTGTCAGGTGCAATGGAATGTATATCATTCGGGTTAGGCTTTTTTATCCAATTATTGTCTTCCAAATCATACAACCCACCAGATTCAGTTTCAGCATTTATATCTTCTACGTATACTTCAACATTGAAGCCATAAATTTTTAACCCTTCATGTTCATTATTCCATTCATTCTTTTTTGAATTGAAATATTCTTGAACAAAATTTGTCCTTTCATCAACTTCAGAAAAATCTACAATTATGTGCAAATCAATGTCTGAAAATTTAGACCAATTGTAATTACAAATTGAGCCTGTTAAAATAATGCCTTTTCTTTTAACCCAATTAATGTTAACAGTTTCCCAAAAATCATCAGCAATATCTAATAGTTTTAGCCTTACTTTAGAATTTAATTTATCACCTTTCCAAATTTTAGGTGCTAAAGTATCTTCTTTTTTAAAAGAGTCAAGGCTTACCTCATCAGCACTAACTTCTAATTCTTGATTTTCTTCGATATTTTGTTCTACGTGAAAATATTCATTGTTACCACCATCGCCTTCAGCACCTATATACCCATCAGGTTTAGACTCTTTTATTTGGCAATATTTGCTGTTAAAATATTCTTGAGGTGTATAAAATTCCTTCCCATCCATTCCGTCTATGCAAATGCTTTTAATAGCATTTGGGTAAATAACGCCACGATACCCTATTTTTGTATATTTAACAGGATTTTCTTTTTTATCAATAACATTTGCTTTATGATAATCAGTATAGTCTATGCCATTTTTTTCCATTTGGCTGTTATATACATTATCAAATCTTTCATTTGCGTAAGAATTATATGCATCGTAGTCAAACACAAATTTATTTTCATCAAGTTTATCACCATCAAATTCTATAACACAAGGATAAAATTTTTTTTCATTGATTGGCATATCACCAGAAACAATAGAAGCATATTCCATTGCAATATCAAAATTTGATGTTATGAACACAGTATCACTATGCTTAATACTCCATCTACTTTTTTCAGGGTTACTTCTTAACCCCTTTTTAAGTATTCCTTCTGCAAATCTTAAAGCAGTGCCATGATAAAAAGATTTTGGCTTTTCTATATTTCTATTTATTTGTGAAGTTTTTATTTCTTTAGACCCATAATAAACATTTACATAATCTAAGTTAAACATTTTATTTAATGAATAGAGTTCAGTAGAGTTTAAAACATTATATGTGCTATTAGGTGTGATTTCTAAAGTATTACCATAGAAACAACCTGTTACAAGTCTTGGGAAATTAGAACCTAATATTTTTGTATATTTTTCAATATCATGATTTTCAATTGCTATATCTAAATCATTTAAATAATCCTTCAATTCACTCTTATGACTATTTAGCATGTTTTTTAATGATAATGGGTTATCATCTGTGTATATAGCAATATCACCTTTATATAAAGCAAAATAAAACACACCATTATTTGAACCCATGTCTGAATCTGGATTCAAATTAAGCTCGTTTATTATACTTTCTCTTAATTTTAAAAGCTTATGTTCATTTAATATTATTTTTTTCATTATAATATTTTAGTTTTGCGTTTTTCTATCGTTTACAGTTTCATCATCATTAATCAATTTAACATTTTGGTTTTTATTGAAATTACATAAAGGGGCTACTAATTCTGCTTCTTTTAGACCTTCTTCGGAAGCAAATGATTCAGCTTCAGTGTATTTAATCCCATCTTTATTCTTTATACCGTCATAACTGGTATTACATTGAACTGCCAACGGAACAAACTGTTCTGACAAATCATAACCATAAGAATCATATCCTTTATCTATCATATAATCGTTTTTTTTCTTTTTAATTAGTTATTTATTAATAAATATTATTGATGATGAAAAAGACTGTTATTATATCTGAAAGTACATTTAACAATATATTTACCAATTTAGTTTTGGAAGATAAAACAATGGATGACGCAGTTAGACGATTAGCGCTCTACCAAAAATTAGGAAATGATTATTTTAAAAACCCGTCAATAAGTGATGAGACCATGACTAATGATAAAATTACTTATGACTTAGCTTTAAAAAATCAAATGAATGAAATTGTTGATGCTATATATGACACTTATGAAAAAATTTCACACAATATGCATGCATTCTATAATTCAGCAACAAATGAACCGCCTGCAACAAAAGAAAAAACTAACATAGGTAAATTTGGTATGCATCCTTCTACATTTTATTTGGAGCCAGATTATGATAAGCAACATTTATCGCCATCAGATAGAAAAACATTTATGCAAAAATGTAGATGTTATTATATGCTTATTATGGAAATATATAATAGTGGTGTACCAGTTTGGGCTAATTTGTTTTTTAACCCAAAATATGATGTGGCAAAGAAAACTTTCTTAAAATGTAATCAAATATCAAGTGGTACATTAGAACGAATAAGTGTTGGTGTGGCTGATAGTGATGGTAACTATCCAGAAGGTACTATAAATTGGATAAGGAAAAAACGCAGTGTTAACAATAGAACTGGTAATGAAACTAAATATTTAACAAATGACTTTCAACCAGCTACGTTTGGACAAAAGGAACAATACCTAAAATTTGTACCAACAAAGGAAAAAAGTGCTATTATGCAATGGTATATTAAGGCAAAAAATGACCCGTCTATGTATGAAAAATATATAATGCAAAACAAACCTACAAATCCAGAAGCATCTAAGAGTGTTAGGGGTAAAAGAATATTTGGTCTTAAAAGATAAGAAAAAAATAAAAGCGAAGCCTTATTCAAGCTTCGCTTTTATTTTACCCAACACTTAAAGGTGCTTTTATCGTACTATCACTTTTATAGTTTTCTATTATAAAATCTTCATATTTGAAGTCATCTATATCATCAATTTTTCTCCCAAATTTTAAAGTAGGTAATGTATCAAACCCTTTCCTTGTTAATTGTTCATCAACAGCTTTCATTTGGTTACAGTAAATATGAGTATCACCTAAATCAGCAATCAATTCATCTGGCACCATACCAACAACTTCTGCAATCATATATGTTAGTGCTGCATAACTTGCTATATTAAACGGTAGTCCTAAAAAGCTATCTACGCTTCTTTGCGTCCATTTACAACTTAGCCCATATTTTCCATCATTTAATTCACGAACATAGAATTGAAACATTACATGACAAGGAGGTAGTGCCATTTCATCTAAATCCGATGGGTTAAATGCAACGCAAAGTAGTCTTCTATCATTAGGATTTGTTTTTAACGTGTCTATTATCTTCTTTATTTGGTCAACACCACTATTACCAAATCTTCTCCATTGTTTACCATATACAGGACCTAAATCACCATAAATATATCGCATTCTATACCCATCAGGACTATATAGTAAATCTTCAAATCCTTCTTCGGAAACTTTTTTAATAAATTCATCTTTATTTAGTGCGACTTTAACGTCATTATCTAACGCATTTGTAAGTGAATTGTGTTTTTTTATTAATGACTTATAATGTCTATAAGCATCATCATCCCATATATGTACGTTTTTATCTGTTAAAGCCTTTATGTTAGTAGAACCGCTTATAAACCATAATAATTCTTCTATAACACCTCTATAAAAGACTTTTTTGGTTGTTAGTAATGGAAACCCTTCTTTTAAATTAAATCGCATTGTACGTGAAAATACTGATAGTACATCACCACTTCTTGTTGATTTTAAAACCCCATTATTTTTAATGTCAGTAAGTAAATTTAAATATTGCTTATCTACGTTGTTCATATCCATTACTTTCTTTATTATCAATAACTTGCGACACAAACGCCATAATCATATGGTTATTTAAAATAAATTCGCCTTTGTTTTTTAGACAATGCTTATGACAATGTTTACTTACTTCACTGTCTATTTCATCTATCCATTCTGACCAATTATTGTCTATTTTTTGAATTAACCCACTTGGGGAATGCCTGCTAACATAATTTTCTAAAAACTCATTTCTACGCTCTTTAGACGGATAAAATAAATCATAATCAATTCCTTCAATTTCCAACGCATCACGTACTTCTTTGTGCGATGATACAAAAATTATATCATTATCTGCTATATTATCTTTTATATGCTTGATATAATTTGAAGGAAAATCATCTTTATTAAATTTACTAGAATCACTATCTAATATTTTAATTTTGTCTTTTAAGGCATTAAAAGCATAACTTTTTCCCATACCAGGGAAAGCACTAATTACAATTGCACTCATATTTTTTTATTTAAAAATCAATATAAAATAAATTACCTGTTGGTTTATTCATTTCTATAACATTAACGATTTCATTTTCAATCATCGTTGAATAGAATCTATGAAATAATCTATCAACAATAGTTTTACCAACATATAAATTGCTTATGTTAATATTTAACGATTTCATTTCTCATAGTCATAAGGTTTGTTATTAGCAATAGCATCAGACTTTTGCGTAATTTCCCAAGCATATTCATCATCAGATATGTTCCAACTATTATTAGACATTAAATATTGCGCTATTTCTTTGTCTATTTCTTCTTTAATTTGTGGCGTTAATAAATCACTAAGAATTTGCATTGCAACATCATTATAATTGTTATCTATCCATGATAAATCTGACTTATATGTTTTTGAATTTTCTATTAAATAATTGCCATTTTTTTTCATAATTTTATATTAAACTTTAATCTTAACATTGAACCCTACAGCACTAAGAATATCTTTAACTATATCTTCATATGAAGATTCATTTGCATTTTTTATACTATATAATTCATTATTCTTGTTGTCAAGGATTCTAAAACTGCTGCTATCAAATGATTCTATTTGAAGTCCATTACCTGTTCTAAATTCATACTCTTCGTTAATTAAATTTAAATCTGCATTGGGTAATTTTGTAAATTGATAACCTTTTGATTTAATAAATTTGTTTAGTGCTTTACCCTGTGAATCATCTTCTCTAAACATTAAATAATCTCTAACGTCAACATCATCGTATTGATATTGTGTACCGTTAGAAAATACTACTTTTAATGTCTTAGGTTTATTATCGTTATCAATGCATTCTGAATATTTTATATTACTGCTTTGATACCATACTTTGTCAACATCATCTTCATAATAATTAAATAATTTACTCATAAACTTCTTTTTTTTTATTTTAAGTTAAACAACGCTTTCAGCGTATATATTACAAATATATTAAAAATATATAATAAAACAAAAAATAGTATATATTTTATTTTTAATAATATATAATAATATTTTATTTGACTATTAAAAATATTATTTTATATTTTATATAAAAATAGAGAAATATGAGTGAAAACAAAAACGATATTTATTCTTATGAACTACAGGGTGTATTGACATATATGGTTGATATCCTTGTAAATGAATTTCCAACTGAGATTTTTACACCTGAATACTTAATGGTTTCAATTCTTGATACAAAGAATTGTCACGCAAATATGATACTTGACAATTGTTTAATGTCCAATAATATGTATGAACTAAAAGAAATTTATATAAACGTATTAAAGGAGCATTCTAAACCAATTGTAAAAAATAAAGATAATGGTAAAGTAAACTTTGATTTTGAGCTAAATAAAATTTTAGAAAATGCTGAAAAAGAAATGACAGCAACAGGTTCTAAAAAAGTTGGTACTGAACACGTATTACTTTCCATTTTAAACCCATCTAACGAAATTAAAATTAAGGATGTATTCAAAACGGTAGGGATTGAATATAGCTTTATTTTAGATAAATGCAGTGAAGACAAAGTTAAACCAAAACATACACCAAAAGCAATAAGGCCTAAAGGCTTTATCAGTAATAAAATTGGTAATTCGCTTAAACCAGCTATTTTCCCTCTAAAAAGTGAAGTAAATACTTCAAGCGTTGTAACAAAAGACGAATATGTGTCAAAGTTTACAACTAATTTGAATGAATTGGCTAAGAACGGTAAAATTGATGAACTTGTAGGAAGGGAAGACGAAATTAATGAAATTATCAAGGTGCTTGCGAGAAGAAAGAAAAACAACGTAATTCTTGTAGGTAATGGCGGTGTAGGTAAAACTGAAATTGTGTATGGGTTGGCATCTATGATTTCAAAAGGTAATGTACCATCAATACTTGAAGGTAAAGAAATTGTTATGATTGATATTATGGCAATTGTTTCTGGAACGCATTTTAGAGGAATGTTTGAAGAACGCATTAAAGGATTATTTGATGAATTAAAATCATCATCAAAGTACATTCTTTTCATTGATGATATGCAGAATGTTTTGAAAAGTGGAACTAAAGATAAAGACACTGATATTTCAGGAATGATTGGAGATATTTTATCTGGTGGCGATGTTAGAGTTATTGGCACAACAACATTTAAAGATTATAGAAATACAATTGAGTCTAATACATCTATTTCAAGAAAAATGCAACGTATCATTATTGAAGCACCTAGTACTAAACAAGCCATTGAAACATTGAAACAGTCTAAAGGATATTATGAAGAATTTCATAATGTTAAATATACTGATGAAGCAATAGAAAAAGCAGTTGAACTTGCTGAAAGATATATAACTGATAGGAGTTTACCAGACTCTGCCTTTGATGTTATTGATTTAGCAGGTGCATCAACATCAATCGGTGAAAAAGAGCCAAAAGAAATTATTGCAATGAAAAAAAGATTGGGTGGAATTGAAGAAGAAAAATCAAAGTACCTTAATGCTGGAGAGTTTGAAAAAATTGATGCTATTACGTTAGAAGAAAATGTAATCAAAAAAGAATTAAGCGATTATAAACGTGAGCAGTCATCTAAAAAATCAAAAGAAGTAATTATTGATGCAGATGATATTAATGAAACAATTTCAGAAATTGTAAAAGTACCTGTTTCAAAGCTTAGTTCAAACGAAAAAAAGAAGATTGCGCATATTGATGAAATTTTAAAAAATAGTGTTATAGGACAAGATGAAGCTGTTGATGCTATTTGCAAGGTCATTAAAAGAAACAAGGTAGGACTTGGGGATAAAACAAAAACTATGGCTAACATCCTAATGGGAGGTCCTACGGGTTGTGGAAAAACCCTAATTGCTAAAAAACTTGCTGAAGAAATTTTTGGTGATGAAAAGGCTTTAGTTAGGATTGATATGTCAGAATATTCTGAAAAGAATTCAGTTGCTAAATTAACTGGTGCTGCACCTGGATATATAGGATATGAAAATGGTGGTCAATTAACAGAAGCAATTAAAAATAAGCAACATTGTGTTTTGCTTCTTGATGAAATAGAAAAAGCTGACCAAGAAGTTTATAATTTATTCTTGCAATTATTTGATGAAGGAAGGCTAACTGATTCAGCAGGACAAATTGTTAATTTTAAAAACGTAATCGTTCTAATGACATCTAATATTGGCGCTAAAGAATCTGCTGAACTTGGTGGTGGCGTTGGTTTTAACACTAATGAGACAGCAAATAAGAAAACTATCATAGAAAAGTCATTAAAAAAGAAGTTTACGCCTGAATTCTTAAATAGAATTGATAAAATAGTTTATTTCAACAATTTGACTGATGAAAATCTTAATACTATTGTTAAGTTAGAAATTAATAAATTAGCCAATAGATTAAATGAATTACATTATGATTTAAAATATGATGACAAAGTAGTAGATTACTTACACGTTAAAGCAGTTAGTCAAAAGGAATTTGGTGCTCGTCCTATTATTAGGCTTGTTCAAGATAATATTGAAGATAAAATTACTGATTTAATGCTGGAGAATGATTATAAACAAAATTATGTTTTTAGTGCAACTTGCATTGATGACGAAGTAGTAATTAAATAAGATTCTCATATTTTCTCAAATATTTTTACAACCTTTAATGGGAAGGCATTACTTCGAATAATGGCTTCCCATTTTTTCTTTAAAATAAGCAAATTTGAAAATTAAAAATATTTTTTATATATTTGCAAATGTAAATCTTTAAAAGTATGATGTCTTTAGATTTATGCAATAGATTCGGCAACTTAGAATTAAGTGATGAAGAACTATTGGAAAACATTGAGATTACGTCAACTGTACCTAACGATGTGCCACAAATAATAGAATTTATAACTAAAAGTTGGGGTTTAGGTGACAATATGATGGCATTTGAACAGATAGTTCATAGCAATATTGATTTAAATAAATCAGTTAAGCTTATAGATTCACGTGATGGCGAACTATATGGCTTGCTTTTAATAGCATATTATCCCATATGCGAAGGTTCTCCAATTAATTTGGTAAATCCTAACCTATCCAAATATTTAAGCCAATACACGCAAATAAATGGTCATTCATTCATAATAGATGAACGTTTAAGGGGTAAAAAAATAGATGTTAAAATGTTAAAGTATATTAAAAAATACGCTGAATCATTTGACTTTATTTGGTGCGCAGTAGAAAAAGACCTTAAATCACATGATTATTGGAAACGATTAGGCTTTAAAAAAATATTTACAATACCTCAAGCTTCATTTTACATTTTAAGTAAAAATGATAGTATAAATTGGGATTTATCACATTATTATGGATTAAAAGATTTTTCTTAATATTTATTTAAATAGGACGTTATAATAGTATGAAGAAAATCATAATAAGTGAAAATAAACGTGGTGTCCTTTTTTCAGCAATTTTGAATGAATCATTAACTAATGGTGATGAATCAGATAAGGTTTTATCAGTAGTTAAGTTTCTTGATGGAAGTTTTTCAAGGGCAGATGAAAATTCTTATGATGATAATGGGCATCCAACAAACAAAGAATTAGTAGCTTGGCTAACCCCTAAAAAAGAGGTTGCTAAGTTACTGACTGCAACGCAATTATTTTATGTTGTACAGGAAGAATTTAAAAATTTAATTTCAGATAAAAAAGAACGTGATGATTTCTTAAAAAAAGTAATCAAGGCTTGGTATTATCATAATATTACTAAGGAAGGTTCTATTGTAGAAAAGTAGTTAATAATAAGAGGTCAGCCTTCTGCGGAGAACTCGCTCTCACATGTGCCGCAGACAACGTACATCAGATTTGTGCGAACCTCAATAAAATTTTATATGATGAGACAATTTAAAAAGGTATTTTTGTTTTTAAGTATGTTATTAGCTGTCACAGTAAATACATACGCAGGTGAAAATCAAACGAAGGAGGATGTTTCAACGGAAGTTGAATATGTTGAAGATGAATCATCCAAATGGGATTCCATTATGGATGCTATAATTCAAGTTGAAAGTAGAGGTGATAGTAAAGCTTCTCACGGGAATTCACTTGGTATTTTACAAATCACGCCTATTCTTGTAACTGAATGTAATAACATTCTTAAAAGAAAGGGTAGTAAGAAAAAATATACATTAGCTGATAGATTAAATATTAAAAAATCTAAAGAAATGTTTATTTTAATAATGAACCAATATAATAAAGCAAAATCTGCAATGAATGCATGCAGAATTTGGAATGGTGGCGTTAACAGTAAAAAAGTTAGACCTGGATATTGGAAAAAGTTTTTAGAATATTATAAAAAATGATAATATAAAAGGCTGAGAAATAATCTCAGCCTTTTTTGTTATATTAAAGTTTCAATTAGTTTATAAAGTTTTTCTTGAAAATATATTAATCTTTTAGTAAGTTCTTTTTTAATCAACTTAATTACTATAGTATGACTAATGTTATTAAAATTAATATTAAGCATTTTAGACGCATTAGAAATATCTTTTTCACTAATTTTTTGATTTGATAGTTCTGATAATGCAAATTTAATATCATCTAATCTACTTGCATCATTAGTCATTTCAATTAGTTCGTTAATATTAGGTATATAATCAATGTTTCTTAGCAAATTAGCTGCTACAACGTATGTTTCTTGAAGCCTTGATTGTATTTCAGTTTTACTTAACCAATATAGCAAATCGCTAATTATATTATTATTATTTTCTGGATAATTTTCATTTTGTGCATCACACCAATCTAATAAATGCGTTAATTCATGAATTAAATTTCTATATATAGTAATAGAAGGGTTTACTGACCTTAACATCCTTGTTGGACTTAATTCAATTATTGCAACATTGCTTTCTCTTGACTCACCAAAAGCAGCTTTTTTCCCTCTATCATCATAATCTATGAACTGGATAAGAAGTGTATCGAATTGCAAACCAAACCATCCTAGTCTTTTATCAAGGTTATCATACACTAAATCATAATCTTGATATTCATCACCAACGCATCCTAGCCCTATTGTGTCTTTAATACTAACGCAAGCTTCTAAGATTTCAGGCGTTATGCTTCTAGCAAATTTATACACTTCAGAATTTAATTTCCGCTGTATATTGTTTTTATCCCTTATAGTTTCATTTATTACTTCATTAATAATTTTTTTAATGAGCATTTTTTTACGTATTTTTATTTCTCATATTACTTTTAGTGCTTATCTGTTAATAATTCTTTTGGTAATCCCACTATTCATATGTTTATCAGTGATAACATTTTTAACAGCTTCACTAACAAGGTTTCTTAATTCACTTTCATTTAAAGAATAATAAACTTTACCATCACTAATGATGATATTATCGTTTTTATTTTCATTTATTTTTTTACGTAAACGATTTGCAAGCTTACGTTTTTCTATTTCACTTTTTTTCATTTAAACGGATATTTATAATTATAAATATAAATTCCTAAGAAAAAATACATAATCAAATATGAAGAAATTAATTAGGTTAACTGAAAGTGATTTACATAGAATCATCGAAAATTCAGTTAGACAAATTATAAAGGAAGCTAAAAATGACCCTGAAGAAATCAAAAAAGCGATTGCTTTAGAAAAGTCTATTATACAGCATGAAGATGATGATGATTTTATTTATAGCAAATTAACAGTTGCTGAAAAAAAGAAAATAGATGCACATCAAAATCATCCTATGATGCTTGAAAAGCTTTTCGTTAACCGTGTTGCGTTAGCAAGAAAACGTGTTAAGATGTACACTTCACAATTAAAATCGTTAGAGACTACAGGTGTTGCAAAAGTGCAAAAAAATAAGCCTATGACACAATCAACAATGGCTGTTGACCCTAGAACAGTTGATATAGCAAGCATCAAAACAAAGGACATTTTAACTAAGCAATTGCCTGACGAACAATTAAATATAAATTCGTTTAATGCAGAAGGGCGTGAAATGTTTAAAAGGCTTGGTGAACGAGCTTCAATGGCTAATAAAATTTATAAATTAGTTGGTGTTTTCGATATAAATGATTGCCTTAAAACGGCTTGTGAAGGTGTTCTAAGAGTGTATAACCAATTATTCAATAAGGATGTTCATCTTTCTTCACCAATTCCGCAAAACGAAGTTACATCTACACCTGAAAATACTCTTAAATGTATTGATAATTTAAGAATTAAATTAAATAACTTTAACAGAATCTTGGCTGAAAAAGGCAACCCACAAATAGAAACATTAAAAGTATGTGTTAAAGACTTTTCAATGTGTGGCGAACCAATATCAAGACTTATGAGGGGAGAGGGTATTACTAAGAGAGAAGCTGCAATAAGACGCCAAAGTGATGCCAGAATAAGCAGAGGTATAGCAGCGCAGCAAGATTTTGATGAAAGGAAAAAATACGGATTAGATTTAGGTCAATCAGAAGATTAAAAATATATAAAAACTAAAAAGACTTGAGGATATTCCCCAAGTCTTTTTTATTTATTTTTCTATCATACTTCTTTTTGTTTTTCCAAGGTCTATCTTTGGCTACCCATTGACCTCCTCCATTGCGTTCAAATTCGTCATCCCTACTCAACCACCGTAAAATTTTAATTGGGTCGGTTGACTTAGGTCTTTTACTTTTTTTCATATCAGTCCTATTTTTTTTCTAAACTTCAAAATGTTTGAATGATACAAAGCTTTTTCGTATGTGTCATGTTTCATACCGTCTGAAGTTTGATACATTCGTTTTGTTTCTAATTTTGCTAATTGTGTCATATGTTGCTAATATATAATTAAAAAAATTAAACACAAAAATAAATATGTTAATTAATCAAAAATTTTAAATCTTCAATGTTAAGTGGATTTGATATTAGCAAAATTGAACCGTCCTTAAGTTCAACCACAGCATTTCCTTTATCGTTTAAAGAAACATTTACAATTTGCTCTTCACTTATATGATTTTTTTTGTAATTAAAAAAATAAGGTGAAATAAATAATGAATCAGACAATGTGAAAGCGTCATCTTTAATGCAGCCCAAACCTTTTAATGAAATATCAACTACAAGTTTTTGTCTTAATTTTACTGACATATCATAATTAAGCAAAAAATTTTCCCATGTAACAGATAGGTATTCAAGTGACTTGTTGTTAATTATTACATTATCTCCAAAGTCTTGCCATTTCAAAGATTCTTCAGATATGTGGTGCGAAATATTACTTAATTGAGGTCTAACAACAAACCAATTTTCACCGCCTAATTCTTCAATCATTTCTTTTTCGTTGGGGAATCTAACATCTTCAATTACATATTTTTTATCAGGATTAATCATTTCCCTAATTTTATTAATATGCCAATTCATATTATACCCTCTAATTAAATCAGTTCCTATTACTTGAAGCATTTCCCTAACATTTTTAATATGCTTACCACCGATAACCATTTGAACAGTTTCTATTGGTATTTTAGTTTGTTCGGAAAAATATTCAATAGCATCATCAGATATATCTATATCCATGCCAATATTTTCATTTTTTAACCTATTAAGTTCATCTATAGATATATTTAAAAACTCAGCACAAATTGTTTTTAATGGCAAAGCAAAATACAGCCTTTTATAGCCATATTTTTCGCATATATCAGCCAACGTTCCCTTACCACTTCTCATTCGGCCTGCAAGTCCTATAATTCTACCGCCCATATTTATTTATTTAATTCATCGTCCACAATCATTTCAAAATCAGATAATGATACATTTCCTATTATTTTTTTCAAGCATTCTCCGTTTTCATCGAAAAGAATTGTTGTTGGTATGCTTCTTATACTGTATTTAATTGAATCGTCAACGCCTTCATCATCTTCTATATTTATAGACTCAAAACTAATATTTTTATATTTATCTTTGGCTGATGCTTCATTGAATGTTTTTTCAAATGCATGACAAGGCTGACACCAATCAGCCCAATATCTTTTAATTGTTTTAATACTGCTCATATTATTTAAAACAAAGTTCTTTTTGTTATTTTTCTATTGAAAAGCCCACTAAGTGATGGTTTAACTTGTACTCTTTTGGTTTCTTTACTTAATGACTTTGAATTGGACTTAGGCATTTCTAATTTACCAGCACGTTTTACAATATCAGAAGCGTAAGCAGTACTTGCTGAAATGTATTTAGCCTTTTTACCCAATACTTTGTTAACTTGCATTTCAATTGCAGTTAATTTTTTCTTTTCTTTTGGTAAGTCTGAAATCATATCATCAAAATAGCTTTCATCAAGGAATCCTAATGTATTTTTAGCTCTTGTGTAAGCAACATACATAAGATTATATTCTTGTTTAATTTCCCAATCCTTTTTAGCTGACTTTGATGGCATTAATGATTTACATGCCACAAATACCCTATCTGCTTCAAGCCCTTTGGCTTTATGGATTGTTGATAATGAAATACCGTTCTTTTTCCTATCAGAAAACACATTAGATATTTTTTCTATTAGTTCATCAGTGGTATTAATACCATCAGCAAGAACTTCAAGTGCTTTAATTGTATCTAACCTGTTAACGATTAAAGATGACTGCATAGCAGTGTCTAAGTCAATGTTACTGTTAAGCATCAAAGTGTCTCTTGCGTCAAACAAATTGCTGTAAAGTCTTACGAAAACACCGTCTTTACTTAAATCTTTATACAAGTTTTCTTTTTTAGTGTTTTTAACAATACGTTTAAGATTGTTTCCAATGTCTTTGCCCCTGACAAAGCATTTCTTCCCTTCTTTTATAAAAGAATTATAAATTTTCATCAAAGGTGCGTTATTACGGCAAACAATCATATCGCCATCATTAACATCTTCTATCTTAGCATTTTCAATTATTTCACCTTTTCTCCCTTCAGTATTTTTTTCTATTGTAGGAACTAATTGCTTTGCGTATGAGACGATATTATCTGCACACCGATAACTTATACTAAGTGGTAAAGAAATCGTGTTAGGGAGCGATTTAAGGATATTAAATGAATCAGGGTCGCTTCCGCTAAAACTATAAAGGCATTGGTCACTATCACCAAATATTAGCATACGTGTTGAAATTTTCCTACATTTTAGTAATAATTCCCTTTGCGCACAGTTAAGGTCTTGTGCTTCATCAACTGCAATCCAATCAAATTTAAGCCCATAAGGCTGACAGTTCAGCATATTTGGAAGCCAAACCATATCAGTATAGTCAATTGTATCAAGGTTTCTTTTACCCCATTCCATTGATTGTATTGCGACTGCCTTTTCGTCAGCAATTGTGTCTATTTCGTATCTATCCTCTATAAAGTCTAAATCTTTTACTGTTTGACAAAGATAATATCTACCGAAATCAATATATTTACAAATATTATCTACATATCTAAGAAAGTCTTTTTTGCCTAACGCATATGTGTCAATTGATGTTAATTTTTTAAGATTTGTTGAAACAAAAGACCTATATTTAAATTCATCTAATTCTAAAGATTTATCCCTAAAGTTTGTTCGTAACATTTGCAAACCAAGGCTATGCATTGTCATAGAAGATACATTAGTCCTATTCTTAGTCTTTTTAGTAAGAACATTAACTATGTCTTTGTTAAAGGCGGTAATTAAAATACGTTTATCTTCACTAATAAAATCCAAACATTTAACTAATGATGTACTTTTACCACTACCAGCACATGCTTCTATTACTGCATTTCCTTGACCATTTTGTATGAAATCATAAATCGCTAATTGATAATGTGACCATTCTATGTCCTTTTTCTTTTTTTTAGCCATAATGTTTTATTTTAATAATCGTGACGCAAATATATATAAAAATTGTTAAATAACAAAAAAGGTAGAACAAATTAATTTGTTCTACCTTTTATACTTTTTAAGCTTTGTTTAGTTCTGTCCAAACTTACTAAGCTGCTCAGCCAATTGTGGATTCTGCTCAATGAGTTTCAGCATTCCATTAAGCAAACCAACCACACGTGGGTCGTTTACATTACCATTAGACTGAGGTGCTTGACGGGTTTCAGCACGTGGTGCTTCCTGTCGCTTACGTGGCTCATTCTGACGTGGAGATTGCTGACTTTCAACCTCAGCAAATGCACGTTCCTTATCAATGAGGAAATTAATCATCTGCTGCTTAGTGGCATTAGCCAAATCAATTTCACTACCCCAAAGATTACGATTAATGATATTAGCAAGTGCATCTTTATCAAGCCCATCATAAGGTGTTGGTGCTTGATGCTGACGAGGTGCTTCTACCTTACGTACTACACGTTGAGGTGATGGGGCTGCCTTACGAGCACGTGAAACGAAACGTCCGTGTTCGTCACGTGGCTGAGGTTCTTTACAGCCAAACTGCATATCAGCAGGTACTTCGTCTGCCGTAAACACTTCGTGGCCACAAAATGGGTCTCTAATTTCATTCTGAGCTGCTGCAACTGGCCTACGACCAAATCCACCTCTTGGTGGGATAGGTGCACCCATAGGAATGCGTGTACCACGTGGTGGTATTGGCATACGACCACACATAGGACTACCGAAGTTACCAATAGGCGTCTCACTAACAGGTTTAATTTCTACCGCCAAATCATTAGCGATGAACAACTTAATAAGTGTTTCCGCTGTAATATTGGCAACATCACCATGTAGGATATAGTCTAATGTATCAACACTAATATCTAACACGTCAGCCAACTCATCGACATCAACTTCATTCTGACGAATAAAATCGTTAAAACGACCACTCAAATCCTGTGATGCTTGTGCAATCCAAGCCTGTGCTTCTTGGCGAAGCTGCTCTTTGTTTTGTACCATCTTTATTTAAGATAAATTATTAAAAAAAATTGTTTCTATTTAAATTTTACAATGCAAATATATTAAAAAAATCTTGAAAACAAAAAGATAATATGTTAATTAATGTTATTCTTCATCAACTTCTTTATCAATCTTTTTCGTTACAATATCAAGCATTGATTCTAATATTTCTTTGTTCATTTTATAAAATGTGTCTTGTCCACTATATGAAGATAATTCAAATTTAGCGCCAATAGCATTAAGTGCTTTTGCGAATAAACAAAAATCAATTAGATTATCTTTAATACCGCTCCAATCATGTTCGAAATCATTATATAAATCAAACCCTTTTGCTGTTCCTTGTCCAAATGAAGCGATGTAATTGAATTCTATTGGGAAACTGCTTTGTTTATGTTTTTTAAATTCAGCAAAATATTCTTTCCATTTTTTATCATCGCATTCATCTGCCATATCAAATAGTTTCATTTCTATTCTACTGAAATATTCATTATCATTAAAAATTGAAAAATCAGCGCCTGATGTTTTTAATCCTATCTTATCACATAACGATTTAATAGCATTACTTCTTGATATTAAATCATCAAAAGCATTTTCTATATATTTTTTACTGTAATAACAATATTTTGATGATGCATTTACAATAGTATCGTAAACATCTTTACGCTCCATAATGATACAAAGGTATTGATTTTTCCAATCCCCATAGAAATCTTTAAATATTTTTTCAAGGATTGAACGGTATTTCGCAATATCCTCCAAATCTTTTATGTCAGATTCAATTATATATTTATTTAGGCTGCTCTCTTTAGAATGCATTTTATATTCTTTTTCTTTATTTTTTTCATATGATTCTAAATCATTATATGTTAAACAACCTTTATTGTGAAGAAAATCAAAAAGCCAATTAATGCTAATCTGAAGCTTGTCTTGGAAAAACATATAATTACTATCATCAACAACATCTTGAATTGAGCCATAATCATTGTATTTCCCAAATATAGGAGCACAAATAGGAGTTAATGACGAATTGCAATTAATAGGTAGATTACTTATTTTATCATTTGATGAACCATAGCAAACTATTGCTATCATTTCATCACCATATTGCAAAGGCAAATGGCTGAAAAAACCGCTTGAATTAAAACATCCCATATTATTTTGTTATTTTAAATTGCTGTTTTGATGATGCAAATATATTAAAAATAAGCCATAAACGAAAATATTTGATGTTAAGTGATGTTAACGGCAAATATTATTGCATTTTGTACATATTTTTTCTTATATCTATAAGAATATCATTAATTAAGTCTTTATTGATATGTTCTGCTAATGTAGATTTAGCAATGGCTTCTTTCATTTTTGTTTCCTTTTCTGTTACAATTGCCATTAATTCATCATATTCGAATTTATGATTCCTTATGCCCATTAAAAAGTCCCTATCACCAGCAATGCGTCTGTCAAGAATAAGTCCTTTACCTTCAGCTAATTCTTGACCCATTGTAATAAGTCTAACACAATGCATCATATTTTTTGAATCATAATTCTTATTAAGATTACTTTCATATCTTTTAGGGTTTCTAAATTTAACCCATTTTTGGTATTCATTATATTCAATGCAATGCTTTGTATAGCCTTGTTGATTAAATGATATGTAGCAGATAGGCATTTCACCCTTAGACACTGAAGATAGCCTAAGTTCGTTAGATTTTGGGCTTACTATCCCACGATACCCAATAGGCTTTTGTTTTGCAAACTTCATTAGTAATTCATCAACGCCATCACTTAAGCCATAAAAATCTACTATGAAATGCGCCATATTGTATTGGTAACATCTTTTTAACGTCTTTTCATAATTAGATTTTTCTTTTTCAGATTTTGCTTCCTTAAGCAATTTTACAATTTTGGCTGTGTCCCAATATTCCTTTGGATAATGATAGTATTTAACCAAGTCTTCACCTGTAATTCCTTCATCTTCAAAATATTTACCCCAATCATAATAAACGCCATATATATCGTGCATATTTGGAATATTAACAAGTCCACAATATTCTTGTTTCAAGTTACGATATTCAAGCCAATATGTTACATTTGTGCTACCTTGCTTTCTAAAAGTGTAACAAAATTCAAGTGGCCATTTTCTTTCATTAATCGGATTAACAATTTTTTTGTTTAATCCTCTTGCTTTACGTATTTGTTCAATTGCATATTGAACAAAAGGTTTGAAGCAATCTTTTGTTATAAACAAATCCCTATTCTCAAATAAAGGTGTTAAAACTTTGTTCGGCTTTAATAGTTGTTTATCTTCAGGTGTAAACAATGCTTCTAATACTGTTGGGTTTGAAGATAAAAGCATGTCGCAAAACTTGCCTACTTCATACCACGTAGTATCGTTCCTTTCATCAGAAACTTGTCCTTTGAACTCTATATCTGAAAGCCCTAAAAAACTATTTTTACTTTGAATATAAAGTCCACCTTCATCTAAATCACTATCTGGTGCGTTTAGATTATATAAAGTAGAACCCCTTGTGTATTTATACAAAAGTCTACCATCATTTTCTATATCTCTAAAAGTTTCCATTATTCCTTTTTTATTATAAATTTTTATATTACAATTATACGAAAAAAATTGTAAAAAACAACTTTTTATGGAAAAAAATCGTTAAAAAACGTAATTTTTGAAACTTGGTTCATATTTAAATATAGATTAAAAATGTAAATTATGACAAAAGAAGAATTTATTGAAAAGGCTAAAGCCGTACACGGAGATAAATATGATTATAGTAAGGTAGGTTATAAAAACGCACATACTAAGATTTGTATTATATGCCCAGAACATGGTGAATTTTGGCAATTACCGATGAATCATATTAATAAAAAACATGGTTGCCCTATGTGTAGTGGAAACGCAAAGTTAACAACCGAAACTTTTATTGAAAAAGCTAAATTCATACACGGTGATGAATACGATTATAGTAAAGTGAATTACATTAATAATCGTACTAAAGTTTGCGTTATATGTCCAAAACATGGCGAATTTTGGGCTAGACCTGGTAAACATTTACAAGGTCAAAAATGTCCATTATGCGCACATCAATCATTTTCTTATACTACTAAAAGTTTCATTGATAAAGCAAAAGAAATACACGGTAACAAATACGATTATAGTAAAGTGACTTACAAAGACTCTCACACTAAAATATGCATCATTTGTCCTAACCACGGAGAATTTTGGCAAACACCAACAAATCATTTACGTGGTAGAGGTTGTCCAAAATGTAATGCTGATAACCAATCTATTAATAATAGAATGACCGCAGAAGATTTTATCAAACGTGCAAAGGAAATACACGGTGATAAGTACAATTATAGTAAGGTTGTTTATGGTGTTAATAATAAGGATAAAGTATGTATTATTTGCCCTGACCACGGAGAATTTTGGCAAAGGCCAATGTACCATTTACGTGGTAACGGTTGTCCAAAATGTAAGGAAAGCCATTTAGAAACTGAAATAAGGGTTTTGTTGGAGAAAAATAATATAAAGTATGAGCAAGGCGCACATTTTAAATGGTTAGGTAGGCAACATCTTGATTTTTACTTACCAGATTACAATATTGCTATAGAATGCCAAGGTGAACAACACTTCATTAAGCCAAGTACCACTAGTGTTCGTAAAAAGCCGTTAGAACGCATTATAGAACAAGATGTGAATAAGTATAATCTTTGTCAAAAAAACAACGTTAAATTACTTTATTACACGTCAAAACGCATTGATAACCTCGCCAAAACAAAGCCAAATATTTATGATGATAATTTATATTTAAATACTGAAGATATAGGCAAAAAAATAAGGTGCACCGATTAAAGTGCGCCTTATTTATGTTTGAATTGACTTATCGCCAAATATGGCTTTCGCCAATCAATTCTCTACCACCAGTTTCGTGTGGGAAAGCAGGACCATCCTGAATTCTCTTACGAATAGCCTGTACACGATGTTCAGTTACTCCCTCTGGGCGTGCCAAACCACGTGCCACACAATCTTCACCTGCATCTACGAAGCGGTCAAATGCTTCCTTGTCTGATTCGAACTTCCATTCGTCACCAAACGCATACGATTCAATACGTGGTTCATCAATATGGAACCCTGCTCCGAATACCTTGTTATTATCAGCAGGTTTGCCTGCTACACCCCAAGCTGGGAGTGGCTGACCAAAACGAACTTCACGTGAATCACTAAATTCATCAACTAATACATCGTTCAAAGGACGATGATTAACACGTGGTTGACGATTAGGTGTAAATGTGGTACGAGTGGTACGTGAGCTAAAACCACGTGGTGCATCTACAATAGTATCACGAAGAATACTATCCAAAACACTCTCTACTGATTCACCGAATGGAATCTCTGCTACTAAAATTTTAGTCTTCATAAAAATCTGAAAAATTTAAATATTAAAAATATATAATATGTTACATAACATTCATTGTGTTCGTCATTTGTAACGATGCAAATATATAATAAAAAAAAGTTAGAACCAAATTTTGGTCTAACTTTTTTCAGATTTTTATTTTTTTAAACCAAATATTCGTTTAGGTCTTACTTTCTTAACCGTTTGTTTATCAGTAATATTAGGCTCATTTTTAGGTTCATTTGGTTTACTATTAGTTTCTTCTGCGTTTATTAAATCAGCGTCAGTTATGATAGCCAAATCGCCTATTTCTATGCCTTTATTATCATATAGGAAGAAAGTTCCACTCTTATTTATTATATAATATAGTTTATTGTCTTTAGATACAAGGCAAGTATTCTTATCCCAAACTTCTGAAACCGTATCAAACCATATATTCTTGCTAACAAGAATATCATTATAATCTTCTGAAGAATTAATTAAAGGTTTGTAAATAAAGTTCCATTTCCATTCATTTTTATTTTCAGTTGTTATAAAACTATAAGGTCTACCACCAATTGTTTCTCTTCTTATTTGCGGATTATCAGTATCACCTACCATAGCATAATCACCGTAAAACACACTACTAAGATATTTAAAAGGAACGCCTTTTAATCTGCCAATATATTCAGGTTTAATTGTGTCTTTTTTAACAAAAAAGAACCTATCAAGCCCTAAAGCACTTCTAACGTCAACATTGTTATTATTATATTCTTCGTAAGTATGCTCAACGTTTAATTCTCTAAACGTATGGCCACAATCATCACTAACAGCAAAAGGCTGTAATGCGTTGTAGTCCCTGAATATTGCAACAAAGCCATCACCAGGACCGTGGAAAATAATACCCTTTATCTTTCTATTAAGCATCAAATCACTACAAAGCATATGGTCAATGCTATATGCAACATCACCCCTTTCATATGTTAATCGCCTTCCTGCATTGTAAAGGTGTATTAAATTATGCCCAAATTTTCTTTCAGCATAAGAATATAATTTATCACCTAATATTAATTTAAGTTGGTCTTCTAACCTCCAATGTCTTCTATATACTTGTTTAGCTATTTTTTCATCTAAAATAACAAAACTCCAAAAAGGCTTTGGGTTAATTGTTTTACAAGCAATCATAACAGCAGGTTTGCCACGTCCACCACCTTTGTTATCTTTTTCACCATAAATCCAACGTCTTGCACTATATCTTGACGTGCCACCATCATAGTCCAATGTTGGGTTTGGATTACCATTTTCATCTTTAACTTCAGCCCTTGGGTCAAAGCTTGGGTATATTGTGGTATATATACCAGGGCCATATGAATTAACCAAATTATAAAAACTTTCCCATCCTGATTTAAGAATGCCACCTTTAAGGTTATTTTCTGATGTCATATGGTAAACATACACAGGGCCATTTACAAAATCACTTTCTGGAATGGAATCATAATTAAACGTTTCTTTCTTTTTAGTTTCGCATAATACGTTTTCTACTACATTATTAAATAACCCCATGATTTAAATTGTTAGCTTCAATTATTTTATTCCACATTTTGTAAAATTTGGATTTTATTTGCTTTTGCTCCATTGCCATTTGTTGGTTATGTTGAATTTGTTTTTCTAACTCATTTTCTGAAATTCCCAAACAATTTAAAAAATCATTAAAAGTGAATTCATTTCCTTCATTAATCACCCTATTTTCTTTCATAACATATTCTTTTTGCTTAGCTTTAACTGCATTGATTACCTTTGCCACATTACTATACATTTCAGTAAGTTCATGTATATCTTTGAAGCTATTAGCTACTTCTCTCCATTTATTTCTTACATCCGCAAGACCAATTCTTAACGTCATTTGAACAGCACCATTACAAATTTCAATTTTTGAATTTTTCAATTTAACGTTTTTTTCACGGTCGATATTAGGTTCGTGCATAAAATATGAACGCAATATATCACTAATATTATCAGGACGTGATTTAATAAGCTTAACAGTGTCGTTATATATTGGGTTATCACCTATTAAGTCCAATAAAGCTTCTCTTGTTAATTCAATGTTAACTGCGTTGTCAGGTATCATGTTTTCATCTTCATCACCATTTTGTGCATTATCATCCTGTGTGCCAATTTCATTACCAATAGAATTTTTTTCATCGTCAGACATCAAATCAAGCGCTTTTTGATTAAACTTATGCGACATATTTTCCATATTAGCATCTTCTTGGAATTCTTGCCAAAGACGTTGGTCAACTACTTGTACATCTTGTATATCCCAATAAATAACTTGTGTGAAATTCCCATCATTATAGCTTTGGAAATTACTGAATCTATCCCATGCTTTCCCAACACCTTTATTCATTTTATACGCTGAATCTCTATCAACGCCTAATTTTGCTTCAGCTTCACCATCACTCATTTCATCACCATTATACCTATATGGCTTACGTGCTCTTAATGGATAATTTGGGTTAACAACTTCGCACCCAATTTCATTCCATTGATTTGATGTGGCAATCAAAGTTGGCGCACCTGGTCTATTATAAGTTAACCATTGAGAAAGAATCCACACTGTATTTTTTTCACTTAATGCTTTCGTTGCCAAAACATACTTAGCACTACCAAATTCCGCATTACCTATGCTATTTTGCATACCATCTACGGAATCTGATGCTATCCTAATTCCATTTAGCATTTTTTGTATTTCAGGATTATGAATATTTGCAAAAATAGCTTCAGCCATATTAGCCATATTTTCGTTAATTGGCTGATTTAACGCTTCTATCGTTTTTTCAATAACAAATGGCGTAGATGAAGCCATTTTTTTATCATATGGGTTAACAGTATATCCATACCTTTCGATAATGTCAAACAATTCATTTAAAATGCTTTTCTCCTCAGCATAATCATCCATAAACTCTTCCCAATCTATAGGCACCCAGTCTTCAGGCTTATCATCCCTTGGTATTTTAATGCTATATTTACCGTCTTTATCTAAAGCAGGAAAAATAACCTCATAGCCACCTTTTTCTCTAATAGTTTGGTTTGTTTTTGGGTCTGTATTTGATATTAAATTGGCAATAAAATTTTCATCCTTTAATGTACCTACTATATCTTCTATTTTAGACTCATCAGGTAGATGCACATTGAAATATATAGCATTTGTTTTATCACTATATACCATTTTTACTCTAGCTGACATATTTATATTATTAGCCATTATATAATATTTTTATAAAAATTATAATTTATCTATAAATATTAAATAGCGTGTAAAAATAAAAAAGGTGAATCAGTTAAGATTCACCTTTAATATTATCTATGCCAACCGTTTGGCCTATGTATATGATTGCCACCAAAAATTCTGCTGCCATTATTGAAATTACTTCTTGGCCTATTGTTATATCTTCCACCAAAAACCCTATTCACATAATCCCTTCTTTTTTGTGGAAACCTATTAATTCTTTGATAATTAATATATGGTCTTCTTCTGAAGAATGAATTCCTTCTTGGAACGTATCTATAGCCTGTTCTATAATTAAATCTTGGATAATATCCTCTTGCAAAAGGTCTTGAATACCCACGATAGTACCAATAGCCATTGTAGAAAAGTGGATAGTAATAGACACCGTTATACAAGTAATAATTCAACCTATTATTGTAGTAATATGGAGTACCATTTGAAAGTACTATGCTTATGTCAAAACTACTATTTGGGTATTCATCATCAGTGCTTCCAAAAGTTGCTGAGCATGAAGTAAGTCCTATAGCTATATAGAATATACTAATTAAAATTAATAAATATTTTTTCATGATTTTATTATTATATTAATAATATATATTATATAATATTATATAGATTATTATATATAATATATTATATTATTATTTATTTCTTTTGCTTCTTTTCTTTGTATGCACATCAAATATACAAATTAAATTTGTATAAAACAAATTATTTTTGGTAATGATATAGAAGTTGACCCAACTTTTAATATTTCCTCAGAGTCAAACAGATTCTGAGGAAATTATTTTTGTATTTGATTTTTACTATAGAATTATCATATACAATTTACTATGTAAATTGAAATTCGTATATTTGTCGAAATTTGTAACGTTATACGTATAAAATAATTTATATGTAAATCATTTTTTATTCATTTTTAATATTTATTATTAAAAGTATATTATAATTATGAAACAATTAATTAGATTAAGAGAAGGTGATTTACATCAGATAGTAGAAAACTGTGTAAGAAAAGCCTTAAATGAACTTGCGCCTCAAACATATCAAAATTATGCAAATGGAAGATGGCAACAAAGTATGAATAAAAGAGGATACTCACCTGCCTTATCAAGAAAACATGATAATTATAAACATCAAATGCAAGGATATAAATCATATGTCCAACCCAATATGAACAATGATGAATATGATGAGTATACAAATCAATTATGGCGTAATGGATTGCAAAGTCAATCAAGAGAAGGCCAAGATATGGCAAATGGATGGAAAGGTGATGGACATGGAGGATTAGAATACTGAACTACTCCCTCCTAAAGGAGGGAGCTTCTTGCAAATAATAACTTAAAAAACTTTATTATACAGTTACCCAGTTAGTACCATTATACTGATAAACTATGTCACCCATTCCAGTTAGATAAATCTCCGATAGAAGTTAACCCATTACATTATTTTCGTAAAGTTTTAAAAAAATCATGCTATTCTATTTTATCTATAAATATTTTACATACAACAATTGTTAAAATTTTAAAATCTTGAAAAAAGGATATGAAGAAATTATGCAAAAAAAGTTGGAGATTTCTCCCAAACTTTAACTATTCTATGCCATTTATATGTTACTTAATCTTTCCTCAGCATATTTACACTGTTTCTCAGAAATTTCACTTCCAATATAATGAAGACCTTATTTAATTTTTTAAATAAATATCAGTAAGATTTGTTTTATTTAGTATTTGAGTTAACTGCTATATTGTTGCCTTATTTTTTTGTTAATTTTGGTTAATTTCTTCTTTATCATCATTATCAATCGTTTCCATATATTCACATGCTTTTGTTCCTTTTAGTTTATTTGGGAAAACTTTACTGACAGAACTACCTGCTACATAACCACCAAGGCATAGCATAAATATACCTACATTTTCCATATCAGTTTTAATGTAATCATTGTGTATCACATCCCATACAATTGCAAAACAAATTATAACGCCAATTAAAATTGATATAAAACTTGAAACTACAAGTGTAAAACTTCTGCTACTATCAGCGGAGTTTATGTTAATTAAAGACCTTAAAAAATTCATAATATTTTATTTAACTTTTATTAACTATAAATATTTTCAATAACAGAATAATTATATTATATTGCCGTTATAACCAATTTTTGACATCATGAATAATTTAGTAAAAAATAATCCTACTGCTAAAAGAGCAATAAGCATTTATAATGCCAAAAAGAAGATTAAAGATAATATAAAATGCTCTTTACTTTTTTGGGGTATCATAGGTACATCAACGCTCTTTGGTAATCCTATGCCTTCAGGGTATATTAAGACTAAAATAGTTACTAAAGAACATAAAAAAATAAATGAGCAACGTATTGCCAATAATGTGAGTGAAAATAACGATGTAAAAAAGCAAAAAACAGTTGAAAAAGTTCACATTTCAAAAAATGGCATGGCGTTCATTAAAAGTACTGAAACATTGTCAAGAAGAGCTTATTGGGATGTTAATGGTATAACTTTAGGTTGGGGTCATAAAATAAATTCAAAAGACCCTAAATGGTTGAGAAATAAAAAGGTAGGTGATTGGATATCAAAAAAAGATGCAGATGAATTATTTGAAAAAGATATGAATGAATTCATTAACCCTGCACTTGTTAGAATCACCGATGAATTATCAGCTAATAAAGTATATGTTAGTCAAGATTTTGTTGATGGACTTGCGTCATTAATTTATAATTGTGGTGAACAAGGAATAAAAACAACAAGATTTTATGAACTTTTAAAAAGTGGAAAAATTAAACAAGCAATTTCTTGCGTTAGTGAAACAAGGGTATATCAAAAAGGCCATATTGAAAGACGAAAAAATGAACAAGCTATGATGAATGGAAACTATGAAATATAGTTTCCATTTTTTATTTCCGATATATTTATTACTATATTATTGCATAAAATGGACTTTAATTTTGAAGATATAGTTAAAAATACGTTAAATGAAAGCATTTCAAGTATTTGCTTTCATTTTACAGGGTTGGATAATTTTGTTAAAATTATTAAGAGCAACAGATTTATTCTAAAAACAAATGCTGTTTCAAAAAGTGAACATTGGAATCAGCCAAAAAGAAGATTCTTTATGTCAGTTACAAGAGCATCAAACCCATATATAGGTTATAATTCTTGGGTTTCAAATGGGTTTGTAAGATTAACACTTGATGGTGATTTATTATCTAATAATTATAGGGGAAAGCCTGTTAACTTTTTTAGATGGCCTGATAAATATAATACTATAGACGGTGACGATAGTGATTATGATTATATAGATTTAAAAGACAGGGATAAAAGGGAGTTTTCAACTAAGCAAAGTGCTTTAAATGGAATAAAGGACATTTGGAATGATAAGTCAGTGACAAATCTTCACGACTTACAAGGTTCTAACCAATTAAAATATCAAGCGCAAATTGAAAATGAGGATAGGATATTTTCTGACAAGCCATTTATAAATGATGCTAAAAGATATATTAAAAGAGTGGATATATTAATAGCAAAATCAGCTAAAGATAGGGGGTCTTATAAAAAAGTTATATTAAGAGAATTAAATAATATAAAAGATTATTTTACTGAACGTTATGATATTTTCCATTTTTATGGAACTATGGAAGATTTTGCAAACAATAGAAATGAAATTCAAATTCTACCAAGTGAATTGATTAATATAGGTCAAAATAATCAACATGATTTTAATGAAGAAGTAACGTCTTGTATTTGTAATGTAGCATTGTTTATGGGGCTGTACTATGTTATGATGGATGATAATGCCCCATTTGCGTTTAAAGTTGATGCCATTAGTATAGCAGAAGAATATCTTGATGATTATGGTTTATCAAATTATTCAGCACCTATGGCACAAATGGCAAGTGAATTATATTCAGACGAATTAGGTGAAGAAGAATTAAATATACTTTCAAGTAAAGCGCAAGAAGGAATTAAAAAATTAAATTGCGACTATGCAGAAAGTGATGATGCATTAAATTGCGTTAAAATGCTAACTGATTTTGTGAGAGAAATGGGAGGAGATTCTATATTTTTTCATAATGGTATTATGCAAAAATTAAAAAGGTAAGTGATTTCGCTTACCTTTTTTTTATTTTTTAACATTAAAAGCTTTGCAGTATAAAAATAAATAGTTATATTTGCCATTGTTAATTAAATGTATAACTAATAAAAGTTTAGAATGAAAAAATTACTTCTAATGTTTGCAATGCTTATTTCATCAATTGTAGCATTCGCAAATGAAGAATTGATGGATTCAATCCATCACATAGATGAAGTTAGTGTTACGTCTTTTTATCGTAACAATGTGTTAACAGGTAGTCTTATTACAAGTGATGAACTTAGTAAATCTAACTTGCAGCAAGAGCCATCACATCTTTTTGCAAAATTACCATCTATCTTTTCAATGACTGATAATGGCACTGAATATGGATATGGGTATTTCAGAATTAGAGGACTTGACCAAACACGTATAAATGTAACATTGGATGGGTGTCCTTGGAATGAAGCCGAAGATTTTGGCGTTTATTTCGCTAATGTACCTGACCTTTTAAGTTCGATGCAATCAGTTAAAATTGAACGTGGTGCATCATCTATGTATAATGGCATTGCAGGATTAGCTGGCGGTGTAAATTTTGAATCTATTGATGTATTTAAACCACATAAATCGTATGCATCATTTGGCTATGGAAGTGATAAGACATTTGAAAATAGTGTTGCTTATAATATGATGCCAACAGATAAGTGGGGCTTACACGTAAGGTCGACACATTTTCAAACTGATGGTTATCGCAATTATAGCTCTAATAATTCGCATTCTTTTGCATTTAAAACTTCATACAAGTTTAATGACAAAAACATAATTGATTTCTTTGGTGTAACTGGTTATCATCGTAATGGACAAGGTTGGATTTTTAATTCTAAGGAAGAATTAGCAAATAACCCACGTGCAAATGGCAATAGCAAAAAAGATACTGATGATTTTTGGACTTCTTTCTTAAAACTTCAATATAAAGGTTGGATTTCAGACCATGCATTGTTGACATCTGCATTATATTTCCAAACGCAGCGAGGTTCGTATCGTATGGATTTAGATAACTATATGCAACGTATGGTTGACCCTACATGGAAAATTGGTGCAACTAACTCACTTTATAGTTATGGTTTGCGATATTATATGGAAGGTACGTCTAATGCGTTAAAACTTATTTACGATAAATTTAACGTAACAGCAGGTGTATCAGCATACAATTATTATCGCCATCATTTTTTGGATAATAAATCTGAAAATGTAAACTTTAATGACAATGTATATAATGGTGGTGATTATTATGATAATGGCGGAAATAAGTTTGATTTAACGTTGTTTGGAATTGCTAATTATGAAATCCTTTCTAATTTAAAGGTAAATGCTAACGTTCAGTATCGCCACGTTAATTTCACATATACTGATTTACTCTCTAACAACAAATATTCTGGTTCAGAACTTGGCAGTAAGTGGGATTTTGCTAATTATGGCTTAGGGCTTGAATATAATCCAACATATAATCTTAAAACTTATGTACGTTTTAACCACGTAAATCGTGAACCAACACGTAGTGATATGTTTGGTGGCAATGAATATATCACTTATAATGCTGATGGCACACCAGCTATTGCGACAAGTAAAGCTGAAAAGGCTAATGATTGGGAACTTGGAGCTGAATACGTTACCGATGACTTTAAATTTAATGCTAACTTGTTCTATATGAAATTTAAGGATGAACTTGTCCTTAATGGCGAGTTCGGCTTGAATGGTCTTCCTCAGCATGAAAATGCTAAGTCAAGTAAACGATATGGTGTCGAAGTTAGTGAATATTGGAATGTGTGGAATGGCTTAAATTTTGATAACACATTCTCTTTATCTAAGAATAAAGTAAGTACTGAAACATTTGGTGATAATATGAATTCTATTCTTTCACCATCTATTATTTGGAACACTGATTTGAGTTGGAAGAAACCTACATATGGTATTGGTTTGAATTTTAACTTTTATTCTAAAATGTATGTGGATATGTCAAATGAACATTATATCCCTAATGGTTGTACTTTTAATCTTTATGGCAATATTAAGTTCAGTAAAGCATTAGAATTTATTGGTAAAATCAACAATGTATTTAACCGTACTAATTACTGTTCAGGTGCGGTCGGTGCAAGTAATGAAACATTGTACTGCCCACTTGCAGGCACTAATGTGATGGGTATACTTAAAATTAATTTCTAAATATGAAGGTAGGTATTTGTTTTGGTGGGTATTGCCCTATGCATAGAGGGCATTTAGACGCCATTATGAAGGCAAAAAAAGAAAATGATAAGGTTTTACTTATTGTTTGCGGTTATGAAGGTGAAGAAAGGGCTAAAGAAATTGCCCTTTCTTTAAGTCAAAAAACTTGTAAGGTAAAAGAAATATTTAAAAACGATGAACAAGTCATAGTTGATGCAATCAACGATACTGATTTAGGACTTGATGAAAGTATGTGTCCTAATAACTGGAAGATTTGGCTTGGTGAAGTTGAAAGAAAACTTAAAAAACATAATTTATACACTGATGAATCACATTTCACTTTCTATTTGGCTGAAAAATTCTACAAAGAATCTATTGAAAAAGTTTCTGACAAATTTAATGTTGTCGTAATACCAAAGACAATTCCTATTAGTGGTACAAAGATAAGAAAGAATCCTGTAAAATATTGGAATTATATACTTCCACCTTTTAGGGAAACACTAACTAAGAACATTCTTATTACAGGCACAGCTTCAGAGGGTAAATCAACACTTGTCCGTGACATTGCAACATATTTTAATATTCCTTTTTCGGAAGAATATGGAAGAAAGTATATGGAAAAGAAATGTATGTTAGACACTGATTTAACCGTTAAAGATTTTATCAATTTTATAATTGGTCAAAGGGATGATATGGTTGAAAAAAGTGCTAAATCAAACAGTGGCTTGTTTATTTCAGATACTGATAATATCGTAACACTTATGTATGCTTTAGCTTATTCAACTAATGATGAAATGCAACTGACAAGTGAAGAATTTGAAACAATATTAAAACCACTTGCTTTATCTTTGAAAGATTCTATTAAGTGGGATAAAATATTTTTACTGCCACCTAAGAACACATTTGTTGATGATGGTACAAGATATATGAAGCAATCTTCAATCGAAGAAAGAAGTAAAAACTTTGGCATTTTAGTCGCATTTATTAAAGAATTTGGGCTGTGGGAGAAAGTTGAAATTCTTGATGATACTTTTGAAGGCAATTTTAACCGAGTAAAGGAATATATCAATTCATTTTATGAAGAAGATTAATAGTTTCTTAAAAGAAGAATTTGTAAATGGAAGAACAACATTTGACGTGTTGTTCCTCCTTTTTGGTTTGTTATTGCAAATTGTAACGTTTGCGATAACTGATAATTCTATTTTATCATTAGTGAGTGGGTTATCTGGTGTTTTATCAGTTGTACTTTGTTCACAAAGGAAAATATCATTCTATTTCTTAGGCTTTATCCAATTATTCACTTACGTAATTTTATCTTGGAAAGAAGCTTTTTACGGTGAATTAATTGAAAATGCTTTCTATTTTGTTACAATGATATATGGAATTTATATATGGCTTAAACATTATAGAGTCAATGAAATTGATGAAAATGAAGTTGTAACAAAGTCATTAACGCATAAAGGGTTAACTTATTCATTGGCTATTGCATTTTTTGGCACTTTATTTACTTGGCAAGCCTTTAAATGCACTAATGACACACAACCTTTCATAGATTCAATTACGACAGTTCCTGCGCTAATTGCACAAGTTCTATCAATATATAGATATAAAGAATCGTGGTATTATTGGTTGTTTATTGACTTTGGGTCTATCATTCTTTGGTTTAATGCTGAGAACTATTGTATGGCAATGCAATATGCATTTTGGTCACTAAATTGTTTATACGGATTAAAAAAATGGTAAGTGTAAATAAATTATAAAATCCAGAAAATGTTTTTTTTCTGGATTTTATAATTTATACGCTAAACACCCATTATGCCACCAAACGTTTCCAAATATTTTTCTTTACCAAGAATTTGTATCAATTGTTTTGGCCAGAAATAATATCTCAACCCATAAGGATTATTTTCAGCATAATATAATATTGTATCTTTCATTTCTTTAAAGTTTTTATTAAGATACTCCTCAAAAGATATATTGTTTTTCTTGCAGTAGTAGCTATCAAAATTATATTCGTATTTAGCTAATTTATTCCAAGAAAAATCATCGTTAGGGTTAAATATATCAGAATATTCAGGCTTATATTCTTCCTTTTCTTTTTCTTTAAATTTCCTTATGAAGTCAACCCTTTTATAAGGTATGTATTGTTCACTGTTTTCTTCCTTGACCCAGAAACGTTTAATCATATTAGGGTTCAAATCACCAAGGAATAAAGCTTGATGTTCGTTGTTATTAAATATGTTATAAGCCATCGCAGGATTATCACTATTCCTTATATAGTCATATGAAACAACATCGTCCTTTTTAGTTTGATAATTAAAATATCTTTCATCTTCTATACTCCTTGCATCATCATTATACTTCTTCTTTTGTGCATCCCTTTCAGACTTATTAGCAAAAGGCATAGGCTGAGTTCCTTGCCCAAAATATGTCCCTTGTCCATTCCAAACAGGCGTATCAAGGTCAGTAGCACTTGCAGTAAATTCAATAATTACGCCATGTGAAGCAAAAGAGCCATTTTTAGCTACGTTAAAATCAGTAGTTACGAATATCCCTTTAGGGTTCATTCCAGATTCGTATGAAAATGCTCTTTTTGCGTATACTTTACCACTTGCGCCATATAAAGCAAATTGCATAGCAGTGTCCATGCTACATTTATGAAACACTCTAATCTTGTCACTATTCTTTATAGGCTCCTGTTCATATCTATCAGTCCAATTTGTTTTACCAACAACTTTATAAGGATGCTTTTCACCAGGTAAAGGTGGCATTGTATCTTTACCATAAGCATTGTCAATATATTTTACTTCATTAACAAATTTATTTATTTCTTCAGTTATAATAGTTCTAATATTTTTCATATTAAATAAAAAAAATGAATATACTATAAATATATTCATTTCTTCTTTTCTTTTATTAAATATCTATCTCTAAACAGCTATATTTTTAATACGTTCTTCAGCGTATTTACACTGATTTTCAGATAGTTCACTACCAAGATAATGTAAGCCAAGTTCCTTGCAAGCAGCAGCAGTTGTTCCTGTACCCATAAATGGGTCATATACCAAGTTTTCATCAGTGGCATATATCCTAAACAACTGCTTACATAGGTCTGTAGAATAAGTTGCTTGATTCAATTTCCTTGTTTCACTATCATTATTCCTTGCTTCAATATAGTTGTAGAAAAGGTTATAAAATTTTTGTCCAGTTTTCTGTGAAATTGTTTTTACACCTTTATATACGTTATATGTTTCCATTTCAGTATTTCTTGCAAAAACCCAAACAAATTCCCATGCCCTTGTCAATCTCCTTGGCTGCCCAGGTACAGGAATACAAGATTTCTTCTTCCACACAATAGTGTCTACCAATCTCCAATTACTTTGTTTTTCTATTTCAGCAATAATTTTGTATGGTAATGAAGGGTTCAAAACTGAATATGAAAAATTATAAATGACTGTGCCATTATTTTTAATAATTCTATCAAAATCATTAAATAAATGGCACGTCCATTCTATATATTCTTCTTCAGATTTCCAATCCTTGTATACATCATACCTTCCGCTATCAGCATAACCTCCCTTTCTATGCGTCATATTGTATGGTGGTGATGTCATAACCAAATCTATTGTCCCGTCTTCAATTCTATTCTCTATCGTTGAAACACAATCCTCGTTAAAAATCTTATCTATTTCCATAATTAAATAATATTAACAGCTAAATATTGTTAAATAGTTTTTTATTAAAAAAATTTTATATATATTATCACATATGAAACCTTATGGAAGACAAAAACATATCACAGGAGGTAACTCTTGGAAAATAGACTCACACTTACATTCTAAAGGAAAAAAAGTGGAAAATTGGTGGGAAAATATTGCATTACCACTATCAAGGTCAATGATGAAGCAAAAATTAAAAAAAGAAATGGAGATATGAAATGCTGTAATATTTGTAAATACGTCCATAGAAGTACAATGCCTTTCAGAAAAGGGTTATATACTGCTTCCTGTGGGGCAAGCTTGGTTTTCGGCTTCAAACAATCAATTGCGCATAGATTAAAAGATGGTGATATTATAAACACACCTTCTTGGTGTCCTTTAAATGAAAAGGCTTTGAAGGAAAGAAAATGTAAATCGTTCAAAGATATTAAACCAATATTTAGTTTTGATTTAATTAAAGAAGGCTGTTGGTATCACGTACCACCAATTGATGGTAAAAAACGTATGGATATTTTTATTGAAAAGAAATATGCTTCTTCAATAAGATATACCCAACGAGGAAGCATTAAATGTGAATATATGCAAAAAACTGATAATGCGATAAAATTCATGTCTAATGTGGATTGAGCATTAATTTAAAGATGGTGAATAACTTAGTATTCGTCATCTTTTTGCTTTTTTAATAAATCAGTAAGATATTTATATCTAAATGATTTATTAAATTATGGCAAAATATTTAAAAGCTTACGAAACCCTGCAAGATTTTATGGATGCAGGCGGACAAGAAAACATGATTGTGCCTGGAATTGCTTGGATTAGGCAAGGTGATACCGTTTATTTCAATGTTGGAACACAAGAAGAAGATGGAAAAGAAATCCCTGTTTATGTAGCATTAAAACTAGGTTCTTTCTTGCTTTCAGACAAGAAGACAGTTGTATCTCAAGCTTCAATTACAGAGTCACAAAAGGCTGATGCCATTGGTATTTTTGTTGGTGTTAACAAAATGACAAATAAGCCAATGTTTGCTTCAGTAAAGGCATTAACTGATAATGAGTTAACAACACCTATAGCATTTTGCAATGGTATATTAGGTAGAGTATCTAATGGCAATGATGTATATAGATTGAAAGGTGAACCATCATCTTATTCGTTTTATGAAGTAAATTCAACTGATGTTGTTGGCGAAGAAGGAAAAATAGCTATTACTAACCTTAATACAAGTGACCAGAATACAAGTGTTGCTAAAACAAGAGCTGTACATGATTTCGGTGGTATTTCTAATACTAATGCATGGTTGTCACAAATCGAATCAATAGAAGGTGTTGAAATTTCGGATTTTCCAGTGTTTAATTTACTAAAATCAAATTTTGATTCAGATTGGTATTTACCTAGTGCTGGAGAATTAGAGTGTGCTCGTACTAATGGCTTTAAAAGTGGTTCTTTGATTGAGTCAGCTTTGAAAATTTTAGGTAGTGCTAAAACAATTAACAATAATGGTGGGTATTGGACATCAACATTAAAGCAAAATGCGAGACATGACAATAATAGTGATATTATGTCTTCAGATGTAATCTATTGGGTTAAACAAACGCATGATGTGTTGGATGCCTGGGGTATTGATTTGAATAATGCTGATATAAGAATTCTACCTTTTATTCAAATTGAAGTTAATTCAATTTATGCATCAATTAACACAGTTACTTTAGATGAATTTAACACAGATAATAGTGATTATAAAATCACAGATAACGTAATTTTCAAAAGTGGCGTTGATACTGGTAGTGGCACAGGGTCTTTTAGACGTATTCCTTCAGTAGCCATTACAAATAAAGGAAATTACATTGCAGCTTGTGAAGACCGCCCAACTGTAGCGGATGAAACTAATACAAGTATCTTGTTTGCTCGTAGAAATTATTCTGCAACAACTTGGGAATATAGAACTTTATTAGCATATGATGAAAGCGCTAGCTTAAAATATATGAACCCTATGTTCGTTATTGATAGAACTGGTGTGCATGGTGCTAAAGGTAGAATTTACCTTTGGGTATTGGCTTATCGTAAAGATATGTCAACGAATCAAGCAAAAGCAGTTTCAGCTACAACGGAAGAAGGTGATTCTTTATACATGTATTCTGATGATGATGGAAAAACATGGTCTAACCCAATATCAACAAAGGATAAGTGGAATTCAACTAAATTTAAGTGCTCTTGGGTTGCTGCAACAAATGGTATTCAAATGAGTGATGGCACATTGGTTTTGCCAGCTATGGCTACTAAAACTGATAATAATTGGTATAGTGGTTTAATTTACAAACGTGTTGGTAGTGATTGGAAATATTCAAATACTACTCCACACGCTGGTGATAATGAGGTTGCTATCTTTGAAGGTAATGATGGAAAACTATATTTGAACGCAAGAAGCAATGACAAAAATGCAACACCATCATATAAAAGGAATTGTTATACATATGATTTTG
>Ga0326512_10000028_pt1 | contig 124882 bp, 129 predicted proteins | sample 1_2617_0518_D_FD_203652 | JGI IMG/M metagenome (GOLD analysis project Ga0326512, IMG submission 203652) | Bovine rumen microbial communities from UC Davis, California, United States - 1_2617_0518 | ecosystem: Host-associated > Mammals > Digestive system > Stomach > Rumen | place: USA...
CTTCAGTTTCCTGAGTTTCTACTAAAGTATCAGAATCTTTTTCAGCATCTTGCTTAGGAGGTTCTACAAGTGCCCCCAAAATTGCTAATAGAAAGATAATTCCTAATGCTATTAGACATCCTTTTTTCATAATAATATAATAATAACTGGTTCTACACTAATTTAATTTGCGTCAATAAATATATAATAATATTTTTTAAAAACAAAATTACTTTTGTTAATAATTGTTAAGCGGAAGATAAGGGATTCGAACCCCTGGTTCCCGAAAGAACAATGGTTTTCAAGACCACCGCATTAGACCACTCTGCCAACCTTCCTTATTATTGTGCTTTATTAAATTCTATAGTTTTAATATTAGCCCTTTCCAATGTTACATAAAGATTTTCCTTATGTAGATGACTTGGAGAGCTGCTTACCCATCCATGTCTTTCAATTACTAAATCAACTGAATCATTATTGAAATTTGCCTTTATTATTTTATCATCAACAAATGAATGATTTATCAAATTCCACCTATTATAGAATTCGCCATTAATTTCTACAGATTCAAACAAATCAATTCGATAAGTTTCGTTGACTCTTTTTTTCCAATCATCCCAAAATTTCTTAGTCATTTCATAATAACCGCCACCAACTATATTTATCACGCCCCTAATGTTGGAAGGGTAGATATTTTAATTATAAAATTAATTAAGTTGTCCCTGCAGGAATCGAACCTACGGATGCCTTCAGAATCAAAATCTAACGTGCCACCACTACACCAAGGGACAATATTTATATCGCATCATTTCTTCGCTCCCCCTGTAGGACTCGAACCTACGACTTCATGCGTTACAGACAAGCACTCTAAACCATCTGAGTTAAGGAGGAATATACTCTTTAGCGAACTTCCAAGTTAATACCACTCATCAAAAATTACTTCGCTTACCTTCTAAGCAACTCCATATCTTTTGCAATTATTTCTAATATGCATATGACGTCTGTCCTTTACGGTGCATGAAGCCTATTTTTAATTTTTCTATGTTAGGCTCTATCTAAAGAGTTGCCAATTTTATCCATACCATTGGCAAAGACATTCTGTGGTTAAGACATTATGTGGTTATGGTAGGACTTGAACCTACGACCTCAATCTCATCAGGATTGCCATCTAACCAACTGATATACATAACCGTAATTCAGCTATCTACTGTAAATCAAATCCTCTTGGGAATTCTTTAGCATATAATTCTTCTACATATTCCGACCACTTCTTATCAGCATTAACACCATTACTTTGTCCCTTAATAACTTCGTTCCAAAGTTTCTCAAGGCGTTCCTTACCAAGACTCATAAGCTTACAAGCATATTGTGGGGTTATCTTATGCACTCCACAGTGTTTTACTGAACAACAGCTGCCACCACAATATTTACCTTTATGGCCTTCCTTATGTTCAAATGCATAATGAGGGTAGAATATTAATATGTCATCCTCAAAGCAATCGTGGTCTGGGTCAGAATTGAAACGGATGTTTATTTTCTGAACAATTCCTGGAAGGAATTGACACGTTTCTACCCAATCACCAACCTCATAGTCAATATGTGACATATACTCTTTCAGAGTTTTATCTATATCTTCTTTTGTCCATCTTGACTTGGATTCTTCTTTGAATAATTTACAATTATTCTTATCACAACTTGCCATTATCGTAACATTTAAATTTTGTACTTACGCAAGGACTTGAACTAACTTTTTATTTTTTGAGCTGAGGACAGGATTCGAACCTGCGTGGGTTTTCACCTCTGGGTTACAAAGCCAGTGCTTTCATCCACTCAGCCACCTCAGCGCATTTTTTACTACTTACTGTTTAATTTAGGAAACATTTAATAACGTTGCTCTAACCAACTGAGCTAAATGGAAAAAATAATTCCCACTACTGGACCCGAACCAGTGACACACGGATTACAAATCATTCTTAATTTTTGCTGTTAGTTTCCTTGTTTTATATCATATGTGACGTTTTACTTGGCGGAGTGCGCCACCTTACTCTCCATGTTTGAACATTGCTTATTGCTTTGTCCACCAGCTATAGGCAACTGCTCCAATTACAGTGCCAAAAATAAAACTAATCATATTTCTTTTAATTTATTGATTTAACATTTCCAAACATAAGTCAATTGCAGCTTCTACAGCGTGTTCCAAGTTTGTTTTTCTATCATTCTGTTCAAATAGTTTGCAAAATAATCTTTTGCCGTTAAAGCCATTAAGAACACAAATCCAAATAGTTCCATTAGGTGACTTTTCATTACCACCTGTGTTACCTGCATATCCTGTAATGCCAACGGCATAATCAACATTCAATACAGATTTTGCACCAAGTGCCATATTATACGCAACTTCCTTACTGACGACATCACACTTTTCTATAATATGATGTGGAACACCAAGGATGCTTTCTTTAATGTCAGTAGCGTAGGAAACGATTCCACCTCTAAAATATTTAGAAGCACCACTTACTGAAGCAATATAGGCACTAATTGCACCTGCTGTACAAGATTCGGCAGTGCCAATAGTATGACCCAATTTGGTCAACTTTTCGCCTAACTCTAAAGCTTTTTTATTATCCATTATTATTTTTGATTAACAATGCAAATATATAAAAAACTTTTCTAATATCAAATTTTAAAACGTTAAGAACATTTAAAAAATTTAGCAAACAATATTTGAAGTAAACCACTCGCATCCTACCGTCTTGTTACTTTCAGTTCATACGCCAAAGCCTTGTCCGTTATTCAAACAATTGCTTGCTATTGGGTACAATATTGGATTCGAACCAATGACCATCAGAACCACAATCTGACGCTCTACCAACTGAGCTAATTGCACCATATTGCGGGAATGGGGAATTTCGAAATCCCGACCTAATGATTAACAGTCATTTGCTCTGCCTCTGAGCTACATTCCCATTCTACCCACGTATTTTTTTTTAACAGTCTCCATTTTTATGTTATTATATGGAATTGCGTCTACATCGTGAGATAGTCTTTACATAGTAGAATTTTAGTTGTGTGGGAGAGATTTGAACTCCCGAAGCTGAAGCACTTGATTTACAGTCAAGCCCATTTGACCACTCTGGAACCACACATTATATTAGCATATATTAAATAGTGACATCGGAGGGATTCGAACCCTTGACTCTCGGATTAAAAATCCGATGCTCTAAACCAACTGAGCTACGATGCCGTTTTAATTAAGTTATTGGAGTGGCTTAACGCCACAAGATATTAGCACATACCAATACTTCATTCCAATAATTTTTAATTTTCTTTTTCATAATTCACTTACTTTAGCTATATTATATTATTTATTTGTTTCGCTTATTGACAATGCAAATATATAACTTTTTTCTTAAAAACCCAAACTTATTTTGTTAAAGGATGTTAACATTTCAAACTTATCAATTAATTTTTTTATAGTGCAGCTGGGCGCAACGGGGCTTCCCAGATACACTGTATGCGCACAAAAAAAGCTGTTGAATTTATTCTTTTGGTAAGAAGTCCTTCAACAGCTTGGGAAATATAATATAGTGAAGTAAGTGCTACTATATAGTTTTTTTATAGCCGTTAGGAACTCCATAATGTTCAGGTGTATTATAATCAAAGGATGTAAAGCCATCTGTCCAACTATTATTAATAGTTGAATAAACTTGTTTATAATCCATATGTTTATTAATACCCATCATATTATTTTATTCTTTAAAATATAGTTTATATAATTAAATATAACGTTATTTTCAAAAATACTGAAAAATCTTTATTTTTTTTAAAATTAGGAATCAGTTATTTATTTTCCCTACAAATATTAAAAAATTGCTGTATGATTCCTTGTTTTTTTTTTAATTGTGTACCCTGATGGATTCGAACCATCAACCACTACATTCATAGTGTTTTAGCCCACTAAACTAAGGGTACATATTTAGGAAACGTGATTCAACATAAGTGTCAATGCTACCTATCATTCTTCGCATATATTACTTATTATAATTACAGTTCATAGTACGTCATTATAATCATTTTTAAGATTGCTGTACGTTTCCTTGTATTGTGGCTATATCGGTTACGAACCGAATGCTAAATGCTCACATATTCATCACCATGAATTTATAGCCGTTTATGACAGAGTGGTGAACATTCATTTGGGGATAACTCTGCCAAAGGTATTTCTACCTATTATGTCAGTGATGGAGGAGGGATTCGAACCCGTCAACCTACGGCTTAGAAGGCCGTTGCTCTAATCCAATTGAGCTACCCCACCTTAACATCGCTTTCAAGAAAATCAGCATCACCATGTAAAAATGGAATTTTGCTGTCAACTTCTTTTGCATTTTTAATGCAATAAATAAATGTAATTAAACCAATTATAAACATTACAACATAAAACCCAAGTATAAATTTTAATACTAATATTGCCATACGCTTAAATATTAATTATTTATTGAAAGCAATGCAAATATATAAAATTATTTTTTAAAAACAAAATTTTAAGCAACTTTTTTTAAAAAAAAATAGTTATATTCACAAATTTAATCTTTCTTTGGAGAATTCGTATTGTTTTTCAGACAGCTCAGACCCAATACAATTCAAACCCATATTTTTGCAAGCTACTGCTGTTGTGCCTGTTCCCATAAATGAATCATATACTAAATAGCCTTCTTTAGCATATATGCTAAGCAATTGTGTACACAAATCAGATGAAAACGTAGCTTTATTTAATTTATTAGGTCCATCATTGTTAACAGCTTCAATAAAATTATATATGTTTTCGTAATACTTTTGTTTAGTATCTTCCCTTACAGACTTAACCTTTTTGTTAGCACAATATGTTTTATATTCACTTTTTCTAACAAATACAAACACAGGCTCACATATCCTTGTTAATTTGTTAGGACTAGTGTTATTAGGCAATGCTGATTTTTTCTTCCACACTATTTGTTCTGCAATCATAAAATTAGATTCAACAATTAACTTAGCTATTGCATTCCACATATCATTTGGTTGCTCTGAGCCATACGATATATTATATAATATTACGCCATTTTCTTTTAATATCTTATCGTAATTTTCAAATAGCTTTAATGTCCAATCTGCATATTCATCAGTAGTTTTAGCGTCAATATAAATATCATACCTATTAATATAGGTTTCCATTGCCCTTTCAGTTTTCGCTGTCCTTGATGTATTATAAGGCGGTGATGTTAATATTATGTCAACTTTAACATCATTTTTAGCCATATTTTCCATTGTATGAAAGCAGTCTTCATTAAATAATGAAATATCACTCATATTTATATAACATTTTATGCAAATATATGAATAAAATTTGTTAAAAACAAATATAGTGCTATTAACATTTTACATTTATTGCTTAACCACTAATTCTACCTCAATTGGTTCATCTTTCCAAGTCAAATCAGGAAACATATTTGGGTCTAAAATCATCGTATCGGTGAAGTCATCCATTGACACAACGTCCCAAGATTCATTATTCCACCCTGCATCTGTGCATCTATGTGGCTTGCTTGAAAACAATGCCAAGTCACCATCTTTATCTCTTGCTACAAACATTTTTTATTTTATTAATTAGCTTTGTTTTTTATCTCAATATTTTGATATAATGCTTTAGCTGCTGACAGTTGTGCATTCGCAATATCCTTAAAAGCGTAAAATTCAGAAGCTTCAATATCTTCGGCAAATAATAATGTATTTTCAATAAAATTATTAGCCCAAACATCGCCTTCATTAACAGTTATAGAGCATTCTTCATGCCCTTCACTTAAAGAGTACTTAACAGTAATATTTTCTATTTCACATTTGTCACCTTCATTTTCACTAACAATGTGAATTAACTCTTTAACTAACCCTCTGTCTAATTTATAGAACTTACCTAAATAATATTTTTTTCTCATTCTTTTTATTACTTTTTAATATTATATTTGTTTTATATGCCCATAATATAATATTTTTTTATGTAAAAATGAAACTAAAAATGTTAAAAAAATTAAAAAACCTCAACGTCCAAAAAAGAACGCTGAGGTTTGTAGATTATTTGCTGATAAAATCAGCGTCTTTAAACAAATCACCTTCAACAAATTTAGGCTGCTTAAGATTTTCATTGGCTTTAGCTAATTCAGTCTGCAAATTAAAGCCTAAAAGTTTCCAAACTTGAGGTTCAAGATGCTCTAAACATACACTTTTACCTATTTCTTCATCATAATTTTTAGGGTCTACGCAAATTGACGTTTCTACTAACACGAAGCCATTTGGGAACTTTATGCCTACAAGTGTAGCAGGTTTCCCTAAAATTTTTATTGTTTGGGTTTCTGCTGTTGAAAGTATTTCGTCTACTTGTTCTTTCGTAACTGTATTTATTTTATTCATACCATTTAGCTTTTACTTTTGCTATTAATGTCTATTTTATCTGGATTCCAATAAGGGTATTTGCTTTGTTCTGATAAAGGTGTATCAGCCACTTCATAAGAAGCGCCACAAAAAGGACAAAACATATATGTAACTATTGCATCTTCTTCTTCTGTTTGTGCATCCATATAATCAGATAACATAGAATTTCCACTGATTATTAATTCGTGGTCACAACGCATACATTTATTCATATCGTTTATATTATAGAGCGAATGGTGGGATTCGAACCCACGTTATTTCAGTTTGGAAAACTGATGCCATAACCAACTAGGCGACATTCGCAAGTGAGCATTTTTAAGAGAATGCTCAAACTCCATTAGATTTTTTATTTAAGGGTAACTGTGGCTGTACGAGCTGGGTTAGTACCGCTTGCGCCAATACCCTTAACTGAATCAACCTTAACACCCCTCTTTAGAAGGACATTTGCTACTGCATTAGCACGTGCTTCAGAAAGTTTCTTGTTAAACTTAGCTGAACCCTCAGGTGAAGCTTCACCAACGATTGTTACAACTGAGTTTTCACCAATCTTATTAAGCTCTGCTTTAGCTGCATCACTCAATGTAGACTTACCCTTATCAAATACAATAGTCCAAGTATTCTGCTTTGCGTCAACAACCTTAACTACCTCTTTAATAACTTCAACAGTCTTAGGTTTCTTAGCAAGTTCTGCCTTCAAAGAGTTAATTTCATCATTCAATGCGCCTACATCAAACTTCTTGAAATTATGTGTGCCGTTACTTGTCTTAAACTTATAAGCCAAAAGTGCTTCAACTGCAAGCTGTGCATTTGACTTATTAAACTGAATCTTATTATCACGGCTCAAGTTCCAATAAACAACTGGCTCTACACCAATCTGCCAAGCCTTTGCTGAACCAAGATTCCAAGCAAGAATTACACCTGTCTTAGCGCCAAGGTCATTAGTAGAATTGTGGGTTTCTGTACAATGATTAAAATAGTGAAGCCATCCAATACCTGCTTCAGTACTAACTTCAAATGTCTTAGATGGATTATAACCCAAGAGCAAATTAGTAAGGTTAATTGTACCATTAAGACCTACATAAGTCGCCTTAACGAACAAGCCACTATTCAAATCTGAGCCAAAATGGTTATCACCAAATACGGCAGTACCTTCAACGTTAGCACCAAATACTGGACTGAAATTCTTACCAAGCTTAATACCAGCATTAGCATTAAGTGGCATTACGCTATTAAAATCCAATGGTGCTGAAACGCCACCGTGAACACCTACGTAAGTATTATCAAGAATTTTTGCTTCTTGCAAAGCAGTCTGAGCGTTAATACCAATAACACTTACCATTGCCATAATAAGGCACAAAATAAACTTCTTCATTTTTCTTTTTAAATTTTTTAGTAAAAATTAATATTTTGTGTGAAATTCTAAAATTTTCTTATAAATTACTGTTAGTTACCTTGCTTGACTTATTTAATCTGTAGTTGTACTATCTTTTTTTTCACCAACAATCAAGTAACCAATCAATGCAAAGATGCCAAACAAAACACCCAATACAATAGCTAAGTTAGTGTTATAATTTTTCTTCTTAGCTAAGTAATAGCATCCATATGCCATCAAAGCCCAAACTATCAATTCTAATAAATCCATATGTTATTCTTTTTATGTAATTAATAAATCAAATTTTCAACTTTTTTTTTAGGCGACAATCTCCAAGTATATGTATATATAGAATGTGTACCATCAACGTCTGATTCCTTTATAAAAGATGTTTGAGCTGCATCTATGCCAATTTTATTTAATGTTTTATTCACCAATTTTACTGCATCCCAATTATAGCTAAAATCATCATCTTCAGATTTTACAGAAGCAAGATATGTGAATTTATTAGATTTTTCTAATAGGTTAAGTGATTTAACTTTTTCAGAAAGTTTCTTAATAAAAAAGCTTGTAATTTTAGGCATAGCTTTATCCAAATAATTTGGATAATAGTCTTGAATATATCTTGACATCATATATAAATTTTATTGTTTAGTAGCCTATAGAGGAGTCGAACCTCTCTTTTCAGAATGAAAATCTGATGAACTAACCGATATTCGAATAGGCCAAAAATAAAATAGTTTTAAAGTTAATAATTTTATTAGGAAACTATTTTTGTAGGCAGATGCTCTAAACCTGCTGAGCTACTTCTTTAGAAAAAAAGGTGGGACTCGAACCCACGACATTCTGTTTGGTAAATAAACAATTGCTGTTCGTTTCCTTGTTTTACGTTATTAACAATGCAAATATATAATTTTTATTTTGAAAAACCAAACTTTATTAAATATTTTTCTTTATTTATTAAAGTGATGATTCGTTTTAACAATGCAAATATATAATTAATAATTTGATTTTCAAAACAGATTCAGCTAAAAAATGCTTAATTTTTCAGCATACTTGCGATACCATTTCTTACGTGGGTGCTCTTGCTGAAATATATCAGTGGCTTCTGCAATACCATAAACATCTTGCGTCCACCCATATGTATTATCCCAAGTATTGCCAATTTTAAACCATTTACCTTGTACATTGTGATTAATTATATCATTCACACGATGCACCATAAAATACTTGCCATCAAGTTTACAGAATACGCAATCACCAACTTTAACATCATCAATGCTAATTGGAGAAATTTTACAATATTCCATATTTTTAATTACAGGATGCAAAGAGTCACCACCTTCCCAATGTACAACCGTTTTTCCCTCATCAAGGAACTTTTTAATACTTTCATATGATTGTACAACAGGAATTTCTTTACCTTCTATTTCAAGAGAAATAGGGTTATCAACAATTATACTCATTTATTTTCTTTTTTTTATGTTTATAGTTTTATATTTACTTTTTTTTTCTCTGAAAAATTTAATTATGTATTATACATCATTCTATGGCTTAGCCTACCAAGACCTAAAAGAATTTCACGTTCTCTGTTAATCGGTACATTTCTATTAATTGACAAAACTACTCTAAACAAATCTTTAACAGAAACATTTTTTAAAACTTTTGGAGAAATTCCTACAAATCCATCTATGAAACGTTTATCATTTTTATTTACTTTAATTGATGTATCAACTTCAATATAGATATTTCCATTACTGTCAACAATGTTAAACCCAAGACTTTCTTTGTCTTTTGCTACCATTCGATATCCCATAAATGCACCATTCACAAAAGCAGCTGTATAGTTATCCATACTTGGTATGGCTCGATTTAACCGAATATTTAAGCTTTTCGCAAAAGTTTCAGTAGAAATAAATCTTCCTTTAGGGTCTATTATTCCTGTATCATTGTAAGCGCCAAACCCATTTAACTTAATTAAAATTTTTCTGATAGTGCCATCTACTCTTGATACTGGGTAAGTTGATAAATCATTTTCATCAATCAAAAGTTTGCCTTCAATTTGTTCTGTTGGCTCTTCTTCTAATTTATGAAACAACTCTTTATTTGATGGAAAAGGATAAACCTCTATTCCTTCTCTATAGTCAATACCTAAAAACTTGCAATCACTTCTGGTTAATGAAAATCTTGTCCTTGGCGAAGGTTCATCTTCTGTCCATCCACCTTTACCATTAGGGAATATTTCTTTAACCAAATAAGAATTTACTTCAATATCTTTTATTTTGTAAACAACACCTAATATTTTATAATATTTTTTAGGTAATTCTTCACCATCTACATTTGGTTTTTCCTCAACATATATATCATTAATTACAGTAGTTTTTGCTTTGGAAGCATCAGTTTGCTTTTTTGCTTCGTATGGGCTATTCGCATCAAGAATTGAAAAATCTTCATCATCCAATTCCATTAGTGATATGTTATTTCTTGGTATTTCTACCATTATATTTTGACTGTTTGCTTCCAATAGATTAAACTGTCGTCTTGGATTATTTATCATTAATAGTTGGTCTACAGTAGTCATAATTAACTATTGATATATTTTGCTTCTATTGATTTTGCTGATGGTCTTGAATTTAGTACCACTTGCTCAGTACCACTTGCAATACTTTCAATTTCAAGATTCATTTTAGCAAGTTCTTTCTCTTGTTCCTTGCGTTTTGCTGCACCTTGTTCACAAATCTTCTGAGCATCACGCATTGTAGCAAGAAGACGTTCCTGTGTATGACGAAGTGTGTCCATACGTACAACTGTATTTTCAGTTTGCTCACGTACAGCAACAACTGCATCGTGCGTCATATCAGCATTACGAGCGAGAATATCATTAAATCCTTGCTGAACCACATCAACAACCTTAATGCCTTGCTGAAGATTATAAAGTGCAACTGCTTCTGATAATTGATGGCGAAGCATTGGCATCATATTATCAATTGTTTGCTGAACATTGTTGCTAAGTGATATGTTAGCCTTCTGAATTTCACGAATTCGATACAATGACTGCATAAATGTTGTACGCCAAGTCAGCATATTTGTAAGTCGAAGGTCAAGGTCATGCTTGAAATCTTTTACATCTGAAATTTGAATTGGTGTGTATTGGTCTTGATGAGCTTCCATTTCATCAATGACAATTTGTATTTCATTGGACTTATTCTTACCAGCAACAATAAATTTTTCAAGAAGCCCAATGTAATCGTTAGTGTCTTCAAATTGGCCTTGAAGCATTTTATTATCAGCTTTAGCTTTAATATTAACTGCATGTAGATTATCTTCACACTTTTCAACGGTTGTTTCAAGTGAATCATATTTAGCCATAAACTTTTCCACACTATTGAAAAGTTTATTAACGATTGGAATATTTCTAATAATTCGTTCAATCTTACTTGGTGACTTAATTTCGCTAATATCAATTTTACTGATTTGAGACATCATTTCTTTAAGAATTGCTTCAGTCTCAGCGCCAACTTTAGATGTTCGAGATGTTGAAAGCAAAGCCTTACTTGTATCATTCATTGCTTTCTGTAATTCAGAACCAAAATTTGTGACAGTATTAATATCATGCATATTAAGTTTACTACCAATTGCAACAAGCTCGTTCTTTTGAGCTTCTGAAAGGGACGATAAATCAATATTGCCTGTGTTTACAATTGCTGACAAAGATTTAGATTTAACATCGGTTTCTGGCATTATAGTTGAAGGAACATTATCTTTTGGAGCTATTTGAGCAAGAATATCATCCTTGCTTCTAATAGTCTTAATAGAAGGTGCTTTCTTCTTTCCCTTTGCTTTCGCCACCTTTATCTCTTCAACTTCTGTATCAATAATTGTTTCTGTTATTGTAGCCATTTTTAAAAAATTATATTTGGTTGTTAATAATTTACATTTTAGCTTTTCGTAGGCAAATATATATATAATATTTTATTAAAACAAATATTTATATTAAATAAAAGTTAATTAATATAATATTATATATAATATATTAATAATATTAATTAAATTAATAAAAATTAAATATATTAAAATATATAAATAATGGCTGACTACACTAAATTAGCTCCATTTATTTGCAAATGGGAAGGCGGAGACAAATACACTGATGACCCTGTTGATAGAGGTGGTGCTACTAAATATGGTATTACTTTAGAAACTTGGAAAAATGTAGGGTATGATAAAAACAAAGATGGCAAAATTGATAAAAAAGATGTTATGTTATTGTCTTATGAAGATTTTTTAAAAGTTTTTAAAAAGAATTTTTGGGATAAATGGCAAGGAGATAAAATAAAAAATCAATCAGTTGCAAATATCGTTGTTGATTGGTTGTGGGGAAGTGGAAAATGGGGAATAATCTACCCTCAAAGAATACTTGGTGTTAAAGATGACGGAAAGGTAGGTCCAAAAACCATTGACGCTATCAATAAAGTAAATCCTAAAGAATTTTTTGAAAAAGTTAAAAAATCAAGGATTCAATTTTATCAAAACATTGTTAAAAATAACCCATCACAAAAAAAATTTATAAAAGGGTGGACTAATAGAGCTAATGCATTAAAATTTGAAGAGTAAAAAATATTTACATCATGGACTATAAAGAATTGAACAAATGGTTTATTGAAATTGAAAAAAGAGACAAAAAGCTAATTTGTAAAATGTTAAAGAAAAAATAAAAAAAGCAAATACCAAATATTTGGTATTTGCTTTTCAGCATTTTGTTAGAATGGTAAATCATCATCTTCAGCTGCTTGTGTGTAAACTGTTGCTGCCTTTGGAGGATTAAGTTTACCCGTAGTAATAGCAGTGGCTGGATTAGTTTCTGACTGCTGAACAGACGCAGTAGAACTTTCATTTGCAGTTTGACCGCTTCCAATGCTTACAAATTCAAGGCTTACTGCATTAACGTCTCTCGCTACTTGAGTACTGCCATTCTTATCTTGATAAGTCCTAACAGTTTCAGTACCAATAACATTTACCATTTTTCCCTTCTTAAGCCATTCAGCCATTTTAACATTGTTAGAGTTAACCCGAAGCCAAGTTGTACCTCTTTCACCGTTTTTGAATTCATCAGTTGCTAAACTGAATGACAAGAATTGACCTTTTTGTCCATTAATAACCTCAGCATCTTTACCAAGTCTACCTACTACATTTACATTAACTGGCATAATTTAATTTTTTAATTAATTGTTTTTAAAAATATTTGTTTGTTGTCAAGAAGTCTCCACCCTTTAGATACCATATTTTCTAAATCAGATTCAGATAAATTAGATTCAGACAAATCATCGTATGTTATTTGATAATAATACGTTTGATTATCTTCATTCATTTGCAATGATAATTTAACCTTATCATTAATATTAGCTATATCATCTAATTTAAAATCTTTGTTACCTTTAGGGCTTTTGGATATAATGTCTTTTGCTTTATTAATATCCATACTTACATATTTTTTTAACAATGCAAATATATATTAAAATTAATAAAAAACAAAAAAACCCAAGCAAAAAATGCTTGGGCTTTTAAAAAATTATTTAGTTTCTTTTTCATTAGGTATACTTTCACCTTCAATTATTTTTTTATTCTTTTCGTCAAAATAGTTTTTAAGGTTTTTAAGTCCTATAACGCCAGCTATAATGGCAAATACACCAAAAATAGTTTTACCTGAAGGTATAAAATCCTTTAATAATTGAAAAATAACATCTAATATAGCAACGCAGATAGCGACTTGCACTAAAAATAAACATACTGACCACATAAAATCCATAACTTATATTATTATTTTAATTTATATGATAAATATAATATATTTTTTTTATAATGCAAAATCACTAACGTTAAATAAAGTTAACAAACTATTTTTCCACTGAAAGGGTCAATGACTAATGGTGCATGTTTGCGCTTATATTCTGTTCGCAAATTACGATGTGCAACACCGTCTACAATTGTTTTACCGTATTTACCATACAAATCAATATAAGGCTTGAAATCGTGTTTTCCGTCCAATACATCCCTTCTTTTTTCAAAAGGGATTTGAAGCCAACATTCTAATATTTCATCGACTTGTGCATAGGTAAGTCCTGGTGCTATTTGGTCCAAATCTGATTTAGATACGCCATTTCCATCAGTAGGTGTAATATCAATTGCGTGTTGAAATGCGTCTGCGTGTTCCTTTTTGTTATCACGAAGCCATTCTGCAAGTTGATATAATTCGTGCTTCCACAAGCCACCAATAGGGTTTACATCGCCTTCATCACCATGCTTGGTCCAAAAGCCAGTATAATGCTCAGTGAGATTGTCAGTGTCAAGAACAATTCCTCCAAGAACGCCTGCATAATGGTATAATGTTTCCATCCTAATACGTGCTTTAATATTTCCTTCGGCAATTGGCGTTGTTAATAGACTCTTGATAGGTTTTTTAGCTTCAAAAAATTTTGAAGTTGTTTCATATAGTGTTTCTATATTAATGATTTTATAAACACTACACATCTTTCCAGCAAGATTTGCAGAATCATTTTCTTCTTGTTTATTAGTATTACAAGGCAAAGATAATCCAATCAAAGGAATACCAACAATTTTTGCTGCGTCCTGTGCGATTGATGCTACAATTGTAGAATCTAAACCACCACTAATACCCAATACAAATGCATTAAGTTTATTTTCTACTGCATAATCTGCAAGACCTTGCACCATATTATGGTACAAAGTCTTATAATCTAAATTATTTTCGTGTATTATTTTCATACTCTCACTAAAACGTGTTTTTTCTTACCTTTCTGAATAAGCATTGTATTATTGCTTAATAACATTGTAGGTGAAATTGTCAATTTAGAATCTGCAATTTTGTTTTTATTAATTGAAATTGCGCCACTTGTAATTAATTTTCTAAGCTCAGTCTTAGACCCAAGTTTTACAACATCGCACAGGAAGTCGAGAATAGGTGTTCCATTTACGTCTTCAATTTTAGTATCAACTTTAGGTACATCACGCATAATAGCATTAAATGTACTGCTATCAAGATTTTCCAAATCTTCAGTACTTGACTTTCCGAAAAGGATGTTTGAAGCTGCAACTGCTTTATTAAAAGCGTCTTCACCGTGTACCATACTTGTTACATCGTGTGCAAGTGTTTTCTGAAGAAGTCTTTTTTCTGGTGCCTTTTTATGTTCATCAATCAAAGACTGTATTTCTTCAATTGAACGATTCACCAAAAACATCTTCGAAAATTTTTCAGCATCAGCATCAGTTTGATTAATCCAAAACTGCATGAATTCATATGGTGATGTTTTCTTTTCATCAAGCCATACAGTGTTTCCTTCAGTTTTTCCAAACTTACGTCCATCAGCAGTTGTAATCAAATCCCAAGTAAGTCCGCAACAATCAGTTGTTCCATCCATCTTACGAAGTAAATCAATACCTGTTACAATATTTCCGAGATTATCAGTACCACCAATTTGAAGCTTGCAATTATATGCTCTATTCAAATGAACAAAATCGTAGCCTTGCATAATTCCATAAATGAACTCTTGGCAAGAAATACCATTACCGTCACGTTCAAGACGTTTTTTTACGTTATCTTTAGCCATAAGGTAATTAACAGTAATCTTTTTACCAACTTCACGCATAAAATCAAGGAAACTAAAATCCTTCATCCAATCGTAGTTATTAAGCATTACTGCGCTATTAGCTTCTTTTGTATCGAAATCAATGATTTTTGAAATTTGATTCTTCACACATTCAACATTATGGAAAACATCTTCCATTGTAATTGATTTGCGCTCTTCACTCTTACCAGATGGGTCTCCAATTGCACAAGTTGCACCACCAACAAGAATAATTGGCTTATGGCCATATTTCTGCATAATTTTAGACACCATTAAGCCAATAATGTGATGGACTCCAAGTGAATCTGCTGTAGGGTCAATTCCCAAATAGAACGTTGTTGGGGTTGAAAAAAGTTCTTTAAGATTACCACTTGTTTGAGAAATCAAACCTCTCCATTTTAATTCGTCAATAAGATTCATTTAATTATTTTTTTAATTTACATTAATTACTACTGCACTACAATCACTATCTTTCACCTTAGTGATAAGTAAATCATATTCCTCTTTAGATAAAAAACATCTTTTTTCTTTTTTAGTCTTGAATGGAGTACCACTCCAAGGTTCTCTATTCTTATGCTTCTTATGTTTATGCCTTCTATAAAACATTATTTATATGTTATTGTTATGTTGCAAATATATATATAAATTTTTGAGTAAGAAAAAAAATAATGTTAATAAAGTGTAAAAAAAAAGGTGACTGAAATAAATCAGTCACCTTGTACTCACCGTTTATGATGTTAAACGTTAATGTTAGAAAGGATTTCTTGATTCAATGCAGAATCAATAACTTCCTCCATACTAATAGGTTTATTTTCAATCATTTCACGGGCTTCAATTTCCTCCCCACAAATCATAGAAATGATAGAACCATCAAAACCGCTCATAAAATAACACCCACCGTCATCAATAGTGGCAGGAAAATCAGTCTTAGCACGTGATGTGCAATCCCACCATATGAATCTGAACGAATTAACCCAATCAGTAGGGAAGCATTCATATAACTTTTCTTTAGCTACTTCATAGTTAGTTTTACTGTCAGCCCCATGTTTTCCACATGGGTTAAACTGCATGTCACTAACTACTAAAAGTGTCTTTGGATAATCTTCCAAAGGAATCTTAGGATTCTGCTTACGAATTCTAACAATTTCGTCAACAACACTTTGGAAATTTGTACCACCCCAAGCAGTATTACTATCAACAATACTACCAATCATATCAGTAAAATCACCTTCAAGCTGCTTTACGTGTGATACACTGTCAAACATAATCACATTCTTATGGAATGCCCCCTCATTTAATGTTGAAAAGAATACACCCAATGAAATACAAATATCATAAGCACTAATATCGCCATTGACTCTTGTAGTCATAGAGCCAGATGTATCAAGTGCACACCATACATTACCAGTGATTTTTTCATCTTTTTTAGCTTTGCTAATAAGTTCGTCAAACTGCTTATTCCAAGTAACCTTCTGATATAGAGGTGCACCATCTCGTTTGGAAATAACTTGATGACCAAGTTCATGCACATATCCAGTAAACTTAGCTGTAGGCTGCTTAAGCAACCATTCTGTATAAGGTTTTACTAACCCTTGATTTTTCAAAAGTTTACTATTCGCAATAATATTGAGTGCCTTACCTGGAATAAGATTCCAATTAAGTTTATCAAAATTCTTAGAGCAAATAATTTTCTGAAAATCGTGAGCTGTACCACTTGTCTTTAAATGATTGTAGTCTTTATAAGACAATTTACAGAAATTAGCAAAATCTTTTGCCAACTGATTGGTTATTTTTGTCCAATCAGTCTTGCAACGATTTGAACTTGTCTTGATACGTGGCATAAACTTTTTAATTAAGTTTACGTGTGTTTCACATTCCAAGCCTTTTTTCAAAAGTGTGAACATAATGGTGTTATCGAGAACATTGGTCTTCAGTACAACATCATAGTACATAAGAGTCCAAATATCTTTCCAAGAGCCTACTATTGGTAATACCCAAATGTTTTTATACAATTCATCAGGATGGAAAGCTGCCAACCAAAGAATTCGCTTCAAAGATTCATCACGTGTGCCTTGACCTTTCTGAACCTTTTCAGTTTCATTTTCTTTGTTTATTCTAACTTTACGTGTAATCAAACGTAAATAGAAAGGAAAGCGTAGTGCTTTTTCTGCATCTTCTTCCCAAAGAGCTTTTTGGTCAGCAAATACTTCATCTAATGCTCTGCCTCTATAGTTTCCTGCTTTGCCGAATTGGTCTACCATTGCAGTTCCAGCTGATTTATTTGTTAAAGCACCATTTTCAGTCAATGTCATACCGTTGAAATTCAATACGTCTATAAAACTATTTTTGCTTTCCATATCTATTCTCGTTATTTGTTTACATTTGCAAATATATATATAATTTTCTGTATTACCAAATAAAATCTTAGTTTTTTTCATAAATAACAGCATATTTAACTTCTATTAACTATTTATATAGGAAATAGAAGCTAAATATGAATATACATAATATTATTAATGAAGAAATAAATAGATTTCTAACTGAAGACATTTTTGGCGAAGAAAGTAAAAGCAAAAACCCTAAATCAGATGATGTACGTAAAGGCGCTATTAATATGGGTAATGGCAGAAGAGGTGATTTTAACGCCAAATTGGATAGGGAAACTAACCCTAATCTAAATAATGGTGATGCTGAAGAAATAGCAAGAGCACTTGACAATGATGTAGTAAATGTAGCTGCTGTTGCTAAACAGCTTTATCCTTCTTTGACTCCGCAAGGTGCACAATCTAAATTGAGAAAAAAAATTAAACATATTAAAAGTGACAGTGGTACACCTTATAAGCTTAAAAAGAAAGAAGCATTCAAAGCACGTAGAATTATCGCAAAAGAAATGGAATAAACGAAATATGGGTAATAAGAATAATCTTATTACCCATATTTTTTTAAAATTCACTATTAACTATTTTGGCATATTCCTTTTTCAAACGTTCATTAATAGATTTTCTCATTTGACGTATGCGTTCTGTTGTTAAGCCAACTCTTTGCGCAATTTCTTCATTGGTCAATTCACGGAATTCGCCAATTCCAACAGCCATTTTTGCAATAGCACTTTCTCTAGGTGTTAAAACTTTTAACAAAGATGATGTTAATCTTTTATTATAATCATCACGTTCAGTTTTTTCATATCCGTTACCATTAGCCGAATACGAATTATATGTTGCAATACCAGCAAGATTCGCATCGTCATCATCACCACTACTTTCTTCGTCAATATATGTATAACGAACATCAAGCATATCTGAAGAATCCTTAATTTTAAGATTATAATCCTTATTTACAAGTTCTTTAAGTTCATCAGATGTAGGCTGCCTTCCATTTTCTTGCAAGAATTTATTTCTTGCTTGGGAAAGAACGTGATAAGTTTTAGAAATGTTGCTTTTTTTAACAATAGAGCCATTATTAACCATATATTGATTAATAGCACGTCTAATATAATGTACTGCAAAAGTGACAAATCGAACAGTCTTACCGTTAGGTTTAATGTTTGGGTCAAAAGCTTCCAATGCTTCAATAAGTCCAATATTGCCTTCATCAATTAAATCCATTAGATTATTATTATTAGCATAAGCTCTTGCTACTGATACAACAAATCGTTGGTTTCCGTTGATAAGCATTGCCCTTGCTTTTTCCCTTTCTTTTCTTGTACCATTTTTTAAGATTTCGAAAAGCATTTCTTCATCTTCAGGTTTAACACTGTTATCATATTTCTTAATATCATTGAAATAACTAACAAGTGTGTTTGTTCTTTCGAAATACTTACCATTAGTCTTAAAATTAGTTACCATTGCCATTATATTTATCCTCTCTTCTTTAAAATTACTATTGTTTTATTTCCTTCGTCTTTTGGCATACTTTCTGGTGTTGCCACTTCTTCTAAACCCCTAATAAAGAGATATATAGACTTTTTATTGTCTTCACGTCTTGATAGTTCACGTCCTTTCATAGTAAGAACTACTTTAACCTTACTACCCTCTCCAATGAACTTCTTTGCTTGGTTAACCTTTGTTTGTAAATCGTGGTCTGCTATATTAACGCTTAACTGAACTTCTTTTAAAGGTTTTGCGCTAGCTTTGTTCTTCTTAGCAGCTTTTTTAAGTTCATAAAGCATCTTCTCGTAACTTGCGATTTTACAAATTGGCGTTGGTGCTTTTTGATTGATTTCAATCAAATCAAGTTCCATTTCTGAAGCAATTGCTTTAGCTTCTTTTAGAGTAACAATTTTACTCTCAATACCTTCGCCAACGATTCTAACCAAATCTTCGTGAATATCATTATTGATTAGATATTTAGGTTTCACGAAAGTGTTTTTGTTTTTAGCCATCTATTAAACTATAATGTTATTTGATTTTGTCATAATTGTGAGTGCAAATATAACATTTTATTTTTAAAGTAAAAAATATACTATGTTAAAAGTTATTAATCGCCAACCTTTTCCCAAAGTAATTCATTGTCTTTACATTTATAATCCCCTTCAGTTAAACCGCCTTTAGTAGCATAGAAATGAATTAATGATTCAATGTAGAAAAAGTTGTCTACGATGTAATTATGCACTTCAAGCATATGGTTTTCTATTTCATCAGGGAATGCTTTTCCATCGGGGTCTTCTTCAGTACCTTTAATATATGAATCTTGATACCCTAATATTAGTGATAAGTCCTCTAATAGGTGATTTCCAAGATTATAAAGGTGTGTTTTATCAAATACTATTTTATTATCACCTTCTTCTTGTTCATAAAAAAACGGTATTAATTTTAAATGCTCTTTAGTTAATACTATATGTTTAATCATATTATTTGGTTAATATAACGTTATTTTTTTTAATTATTATGTCACAAATATTAAAAATAGTTAATTTAGTTTTTTGCATGTCCATTTAGTGATTTAAGTAGTTTTTCTTTTTCTTTTCTTTTGGCAACTATTTCATAATATTTTTTAACATCTGTTTTTTTAATTTCAAGTTCTTTAGCTCTTGTTTCTTTTATCATTTCATCCCTACTTTTTTGCACATAATCGTATATAGTTATATTGACGTTAGTTGCACATTTTTTAAAAATATCTACTATTCTATCTTTATTGCCATTCCCATCAAATTTACTATTACCCAATAAAGTACAAGCTAAATGTTTACCTTTGTATAAAACATTAATTATTTTTAATGCATTTTCAAGTGAATCATATGACAAAAAATCAGTTTTTAAATCTGGTCTTGTGTTAATCCCATCGTTTATAAAGCATAAAATAAATGTTGGCTTTCCTTTTGATTTGCACTCAATAATTTCACCCATTTTATTTTTATCACCATACTTAGTTTTTAAGTTTTCTTCATAAACATATGGATAATTTAGCATAACTATACGCTGAAAACCATGTCGCATGGCATAACACGTATTCGTACCAACGATTATAGCGTCATACTCTGCAACATGGTCATTCAATTCAATATCTTTAATAAAGTCTATCATTATTTAGCAGAAAAACCAACTTGTGTAGGTTCATTTTCAGTAGTATTATATCGTCCTTTACGTTTGATTGCGTCATTTATTCTTTCGAATATCTCATCTTCAGGGATATCATCAACGTAAATTCCTTGAACTACTTCCTTGACAAAATCAAATGTGTAGCCTTCAGACTTTTTAACAAGTCTATCAATATCTTCGCCAACTTTCTCATCTATTTCAATACCAGCGTCAGCAAGCTTTTGAGTAATGTAGAATTTTCTAACTTCTTCGTTAGGCTTTTTATATTCTATTTTAATATTAAATCTACTTGGTCTTGCAGTATATTGTTCGCCAATATCATTTGGGTAGTTAGTAGTTGCAATAGTAACTACGTTGTTAAATTGCTCTGAACCGTCAAGAATCTGTAAAAGTAATGCTGAAAGATAATCTTTTCTTATTAGCCTTTCAAAATCTTCTATAATTGTGATTACCTTTCTATCAGGTTCAACTTGGCGAACTCGTTGCATTAACTTAGGATAAGCTTCAAGTGCTTCTTCATCATCAATGGAAATAATAATGCCATTATGTTCTTTAATTAATTCATTAGCTAAAATATTAATTAAAGATGTCTTGCCATTACCAGGAACTGAATACAACAAAATATTACGTTTGTATACGTTACCAAATTTTTTATATCGTTCTTCGGAAGCCCAAAAATGCTTAATGTCATCAAGAACTGTCTTGTGTATGTCATTTGGTAAATCATATAATTTAGGTAACACTACATCTTTTGGTGTGGCATATATTTCACCATTATAATGATTTACTTCTGGCTTATAATATCCAGCAGGTAAAACTTCAATTGTTGACTGCATTGGCATATAATGCCCATCTTTTAGGACATATTGTGTAAACTTTGGTAAGTTCTTGCCTTCTTCATCATTCATAATTTTACCCACTTTTACTAAATTTTTCATTTCGTTATAATCTTCGTTTAAATAACTTTCATCGTCCTCATAAACCCATTCATCTACTGAACTAATGGTTTCGTCTGAAGACAAATTAATTAAATTACTCATTTAAAATTTTCACTTTCTTTTAACTTATTAAGCATTTCTGCTTCTTCAGCATTTATTTTCTTCGGGATTTTTAATCTGACAATACCTATCATATCACCTTTTGATTTAGTTCCATAAATAGGCAGTCCATATCCCTTGAATCTTATCTTATACCCATCTTCAACACCACTTGGTATTTTTGCTAAAAGTTTTTTACCATCTATTGTATTTATTTGCCTTTCAGTACCAAGTATTGCATCAATAACAGGTATTTCTAAGTTAAAAATGATATTATTTTCTTGTCGTTTAAATATATTATGCTCTTTTTCTACAAGGTCAACAATAAGGTCTCCGCAAACACCTTTACCACCTACAGGTGCATTTCCTTGACCGCTTAAAACCATTTGCATACCACCAATAGCACCTTTTGGTATACTAATTGTAGTTTGTCGTTCTGATTGCTTAACTGCTTTACCGTTACACTCCTTACAAGGGTTTGATAACTTCTTACCAGTTCCACCACAATCATTGCAAATAGTTATGCGTTGCCAACTACCAACTTGTGAAAAGTTTTGTCCTGTTCCGCCACAAGATTTACATCTTTCATATGATGGCTCACCATCAGCGCCAGTACCATTACATTTTTCGCAAGGAACATAACATCTATATTTTATTTTCTTTTCGCATCCATTATTGCAATCTTCAAGTGTTATACCTACTCTAACCCTTAAACTTGTACCTTTCCTTTTAACTTCTTGTCGTGCGTTACTACCGCCAAACATATCACTAAAACCACCTCTAAACCCACTATTACCAAAGCCGAATTCTCGCAAAATATCGTCCATATTCATATTTGCGAACCCACCACCATCGAAGTTGGTTGTTGAAGGGTTATCATATTCTTTCCTTTTATTTTCGTCAGAAAGAACCCCATAAGCTTCGCAAGCTTCCTTAAATTCTTCTTCATGCCCTGGATTTTTATCTGGGTGAAATTTAACAGCTAATTTTCGGTAAGCTTTTTTTATCTCATCTTGTGAAGCATCTTTATTAACACCAAGTATTTTATAATAATCTTTTCTTTCTGCCATTTTTATTATTTCGTCAAGTTAATTCAAATATATACAAAATTATTTTTAAATGCAAATGCCAACATATAAAAATAGTTAAAGCCTAAGATTTTTTATGTCTTAGGCTTTAATTATATTCTTATTTTTAAAGTAAACAATTATCCAACCAATTGAGAATATCCAACTAATGCCCCATAGCAACAGACTTATATTCAAAGGAGGTGGCTTCAATAAGGATAAAAAGAATCCTAATATTGCTGCTGCATTAGACCATAAGTAAATATTATTGTCATAATTCTCACGCTCTCTATCCTTAAATATGATAGCCCTGAATGCATTGGTCATTCTGCCTATGTATACTGATATAACAGATGTGCAAATTAATTGCCCTATTGCATAAACCCACACATTAAAGTTAAACATCATTAAAAATGACAGTATTGTCCCAAATAATATTTCAATAACTGCAATTGGTAGATATCCATTGATTGATAATTGTCTGAATTTATCATTTTTCCACATCCATGCGAAAGCAACTCCGCTTATGGAAACAACAACATTCTGTAATGCAATCCATCTCGCAGGTAATAATGTGATGCATGTCTTTTGCAAAGTAGGCCATGCAATGCACATTAAAACCATTGAAACAAATTCACAAACAATTAATATTGTTTGATTTGATAATTTATTCATTAGCTCTTAACTTCTTCAGCATTAACTGTTTCAGCAGTTTCCGCTTCATTAGTTTGTCCATTTGTTGATTCTTGGTTTCCATAAATTTTAGCTGAGAATTCTTGCCAAGAATCAGAAATTTTCTTTTCTAACTCTTCGAATTTATCAGTATCTTTATTTTTGATAGCTTCTTTAAGTTCATCAATAGATGATTGAATTTTGTTTTTATCATCCTCAGTAAGCTTATCCTTAAATTGGTCAATCATGCTTTCATTTTGGAAAACAATCGAATCAGCCTTATTTTGTGCGTCTACTGCTTCCTTAGCTTTTTTATCAGCTTCAGCATTAGCTTCAGCTTCTGCCTTCATACGCTTGATTTCCTCTTCGCTCAAGCCAGATGAAGCTTCGATACGGATGCTCTGCTCCTTACCTGTAGCTTTATCTTTAGCACTCACATTGAGAATACCATTTGCATCAATATCAAACGTAACTTCAATTTGTGGTATTCCACGTTTAGCTGGCAAAATGCCTGTTAAATTAAACTTACCAATAGACTTATTCTGATTAGCCATTGGACGTTCACCCTGAAGTACGTGAATTGTGACTTCAGTTTGATTATCGGCAGCAGTAGAGAAAGTTTCAGTCTTCTTGCAAGGAATGGTTGTGTTAGACTCAATAAGCTTTGTCATTACGCCACCCATAGTTTCAATACCAAGAGTCAATGGAGTAACATCGAGCAATACGATATCGCCTACACCTGCTTCTTTATCAAGAACTGCGCCTTGAATTGATGCCCCAATAGCAACTGCTTCATCAGGATTAACACCCTTAGATGGTTCTTTACCAAAAATTTCTTTAACCTTATTCTGAACTGATGGAATACGTGTAGTACCACCAACAAGAAGAACTTGGTCAATATCTTTTGCTTCAATCTTAGCATCCTTAATGGCTGCAAGACAAGGTGCTTCATATGCCTTGTTTAAATCGTCTACAAGACGTTCAAATTGCGCTCTTGATAAAGTCTTCGTTAAATGCTTTGGAACTCCTCCTACAGCAGTAATATAAGGCAAATTGATGTCTGTTGAATCAGTTGATGATAGTTCAACTTTAGCATGCTCAGCTGCTTCCTTCAAACGCTGCAAAGCCATTGGGTCTTTACGTAAATCAACACCTTCTTCTTTATTAAATTCGTCAGCAAGCCAATCTACAATTTTAGCGTCATAATCATCGCCACCAAGGTGGGTATTACCATTTGTAGAAAGTACTTCAAATACTCCACCACCGAATTCAAGGATAGAAATATCGAATGTACCACAGCCTGCATCAAATACTGCAACTTTCATATCCTTGTCTGCTTTGTCAAGACCGTATGCCAATGCTGCTGCTGTTGGCTCATTAATAATTCTTCGAACGTTAAGTCCTGCAATCTGACCTGCTTCTTTAGTAGCCTGACGCTGAGAATCTGAGAAGTAAGCTGGCACTGTGATAACAGCATCAGTAACTTCTTGACCAAGATAGTCTTCTGCGGTCTTCTTCATTTTCTGAAGAATCATAGCTGAGATTTCCTGCGGAGTATACTTTTTACCTTCAATTGATACACGTGGGAAGCCATTTTCATTTACCACATCATATGGCACACGCTCAATTTCTTCTTTACATTGGTCATAACTTTCACCCATAAAACGTTTAATAGAATAAACTGTTCCCTTTGGGTTTGTTACAGCTTGTCTTTTAGCACTTTCACCAATTTTTCGCTCACCATCTTTAACAAAACCGATGATAGATGGTGTTGTTCTCTTACCTTCACTGTTTACAATAACATTTGCTTCACCGCCTTCAAAAACTGACACACAAGAATTACCAGTTCCAAGGTCAATACCAATTGTTTTACTCATTACTTTATTATATGTTTATTTAAAATTTTTATTAATATGTAATTATATAAGCAAATACCGTGCCAAACTATATAAAATTCATCTCATTTTTAAGTTTAGTCCACCTTTCGTATACCTCGCCATTTTGCGTGGTGAAAGGGATGGTAAAGTCGCCACCTAAAAATCTTATTGCTGACGTTCCATCATTAAAATGAAAAATTTTAGGCTCTACAACCGTAATTTCAGTTTTACCCTTATTCACATTAGTTAACCTATATGTGCATATACCATTTTTATTAATGGTTAAAATTGTTATCCAAGCATCATCTAATGCTTTTGTTGTATTTTTCCATTTGTATCTGCCAATATATTTTTCGATATTTACATCGCCCATAAAATTAATTTTTTGCAAATATATAATAAAAAAACGAGAACCCAAAAAGGGCTCTCGTTAAATAATATTAATATTTTGTTTTTTTTTATGCAAACCTATCAAAATCAGGTATATACTTTTCTTTAGGCTGAATATAATTATCAATATGATTTGTAATGTAAGTTAGCTTACCCAAAAGTTCTGCCATAATCAAATCTTCAGTTAGCATTGTGACATCATTTGTTTCAATAGTACCTGCATCTTCGCCATTTTCAATACGTTTCTTAGCAATACGTATACCTTCTTCACGTGAAAATTCATCTTCAGGATTGCAAATAGAAACACCTATTGTCAATGCCCTATGCAATCTCTTTTTATTAAATTTTAAAGTACCATTAGTATAAGTATTTGGCTTAACTTCAACAGGAATTTCTACTTCACATTCTTTCTTAATAGTTTCCTGCGTAAACTTACCAACAACAGTCACTGTATGCTTGACGCCATTTGCATCAATACCATCTGCATACAAATCATAAAATTTAGTCTTCATTGTTTAAATTATTTTTTTCTAACTTATTATAATGTCAGTATGGCATACTGACAATTTGTCACTTAGCCGACAAATTTAGGGTTTTCTTTCCTTATTTTTTTAACATATTCTTCAGCAGTTAAGTCACCTCTTTTTTCTTTGAAATATTTCCAAACCTTTTCCAAAGATATTAGTTTGCAATCTGCTAAAGGTGCGTCAAAACCTGCATTAACCATTAAATCATCAGTCTCTTCATCAAGAAAAGGATAATCCGAATGCACGTGACCATATATTAAGGCTGCACCCCTACATTTATCTGGCCATGATACCATTGGGTAGTGACATAAGCAAGTTTTAAAATCTTCATCCAAAAAAGGGAACGAATTTTTTTTAAACGTTACTTTTTTTACATAATCAATGCTTGCAAATTGGTTATAAAATTGAGGAATATATTTATCGTGATTACCAACTATAAGATGCATATTAGCACCTTTCTTTTTCAATTTTTGTATACACTTCCAAGCATCAACTTTATTGCCAAGAAAAACGTCACCTAATAAATAAACATGGTCTCCACGTTTAACTGTTTTGTCCCACATATCATATATGTATTCATCCATCCCTTTAATGTCGTCACCGCCTTTAAGATTAAGTTTTGATACTCTATTAGGCTGGTGAAATAAAATATTTTTATGATGGATGTGCATATCAGCAATAAAATACACATTATATTGCATAGGTTTAGCTTTTATTGGCAAAGTTTCTTTTAATGTTTCTACTTTATTTTCCATTAAACTTTATTCTTAATAACTTCCCTATCAGAAAGATACTCATTATGCAGTTTGCTGTCTTTAATGATTTTTAGTAAAATATCAGCATAGCCACCATTTACCATTCCACCTTCATAATATACGACAGGTTTACCATTATAAGTCATTACCCTAATGGAAGTACCTTCCTTAAGAGACCCTAATTCACATTTATATTCTTTTTTAAAAACGTATTCTACCATTTATTTAATATTTAATAGTATTATTTTAATTATAAAACCTTTCTTAATCTTTCAGATTCGTCATTAAGCGGAATAAGTTCATACGTACTATCATCTTTCAGCCAAACCAATCTTCTTGCAATAATTTTAAAGCCTAAATCTTGCAAAGGTATTGCATAAGTAGATAACTGTAGTGTATAAATTGATTTAGGCTCTTCCCAATAATCAGAAAATGGTTCTAATAACATTTTACCGTTTTCCCTTGAATAACTTTTTCTTATTTCACGATTCGTTTTGTAATCGAATATGCATAACCCACTTTTTGAGTCATTTTTAGGGTCTTTATAATAGAAAAGAATATCAGCAGTACCTGCTAAATTTTCCTTTAGCCCTTCAGTATACATCTTTGCTTCAGCAAGTACAAAATGTAAATTTGGGTTTAATTCTTTAAAAAACTTTAATATGGCTTCTTCTTTAGGTCTCGTAGGTATTAGCCATTTTTTGTCTTTAATAAATTTAGGTAGATTAGCAGGTGTTATCCCTTCTAAGTTCCCATTCAGCATATTACCTAATGATTCGCCATATTCGTGAACCATACTACCTGTTGTAGTCGCTACAAGATTTTTAAACTTCCATTGGTCAAGCCAATATTCTTTTGTTTCACCATTTTTTTCAGCATACCTTTCAGCAGTAGCATCTGCATTAAATTCAGACTCAAACTGCCCTAATTTAGTTGTTACTGATTTAAATTTATGGTTTTTATCATCTTTTAAATAATAAATGTGTGGGCCTTCCTCGAATACTAAGTCTTTAAATTTATTTAATATCTTTGCCCTTATTTCGGTTACTTCTTTCGGTTCGCCTTTAACGACAAACATATTAGGTATACCTTTATATTCTTTTTCATTATTCATACCATAATTATTTCTTTGCAAATATACAAATAATTTTTGTTAAAAACAATAAATCCTACGAGATTTTTTAACTTCTCATAGGATTTATTCACTTACCTGTGTCCACCATTTGTAAAATCAACGTTTGTGCAATCAAATTCTATCGTTGATTCATCTTTAGGCATTATAAAATCACCAACATACACAAGTGTTAAACCATAAAACAAAGCCCATATCTTATATCTACTGCCAGGTTTAGTAGTTTTTCCGTTTCTACTGTATATATACTCACCATTAATAGTGTCAATCCTATAATAGGATATAACTGCATCTTTAGTATCATCATATCGCATTGATACGCTTGGTAAAGCTACATAATTACTTTGTACCTCAGTTCGTTTAACATCAGTTTCAGTTATAAAAATAGCTGATTTTGGTATAGATGGGGAATTGATTAATTCAACCATCACACTAAAATCTTCATAAGGTGTATAATCACCATTTTTTGGTCCTTCAATTACTAATGTTAAAGATTCGCTTGAATAATACTCATCATTATATGACCTACCGTAAACTTGCAATACTGCTGTCTTATTAGTAATGTCTATGCCAAATGGTATTGAAATTTCTATATATCCTAATGGCACTCTGTCATCATATGTTTTTATCCATTCAGTATTAAACCAATCATCGCCACTTATTATCTTATAGTCTACACCATTTATAGCGTTTCCACCTTCCTCTATATTGTCATTTTCATCAAAAAAACCAAACCCATTATTATACGTTTCACCATTTGATACATTTATAGTTTTACTTTTTCCCCTTTTAATATATCCTTCACCTGTAATATACTCAGCCCAATCTAACTCCCTATAAGAATATTTTGGCGTTGTATCAGCTACAATTTTAACAACTGATTCATAACCACTATCCAATTGTGTAAAAGTTATAATTGCTTCTCCTTTAACATTATTATCAACAGTAATTCTTGGTGAATTGTCATATGTGTTGCCAGATGGAATTACATGAACCCAATCTTGATTTACTTTAGATACCCATTTTATATTATTCGACATACCTACCCATTCATTTTAAAGCAAATTTATATTAACGCACCTTATATTTTCACCATTTAACCAAATAAAGTTAGAAGAAGTTGTTTGTATTGATATTTGAGTTAAATCTGCCATATCATTATATGATGTGGTATATCCTTTTAATTCATCATATACAATATCGTTACCATAAAACGTAGCCCACCCTTGGTTAACAACTACAGCATATTCGGAGCGAGAACCAAGTGATTCTTCTATCCAAAAAATTATTCTTTTTATGTCTTTAACAGTATATCCATTCTCCAACTCAAGTAAGGTATAATATTCTTCATTATTAGGCATTTTTTTTCTACTATTATACCACATAAGTTCAGTACCACCAATTTCTCCTATTACATCGCCATTAGAATTATCAAATTCAATTGTAACCATTTTTGAATTATCTAAATCAGAAGCGCCTACATTAGTAGTATAAGGTGTAAAATTTCCGCCTGAAATATTAATTCTAAATTTAAGATAATGGTCATCTTGTAAATAAGAGTAATCTGGTGTTGGTTCATCTGGTGATTCTTGCACTGTTGGGTTTTGAACTACCATTAAATTAATTGATTTAGGGACACCACCACCCTGTGTTATTTGCTTAACCGTAAAATATTCTATTATGTCATCATCAGTTAAGTTGTCTTTATATGGAAACACTATTATTTCATCACCATCCAAATTAACACTAAAATTAGTTGAATGGTCATCTATTAATTCAAAAGGACATTTTTTTAATTCGCCACTATTCTTACTATATAAACTATCCACATATATAGTTACAGGTGATTCTTCTCCACTCTTAAATTCAATATTATTGCTACTTAGTGAAAGCATATAATCATAAGTGTCATTACGCTTGGTGTTAGCGACAACCTTGATTTTCTCAACGTTGCCACTACCATCTTGCGTGAATACTATTGTCGCTTCATCAACTATACCTTCATCTACTGTAATTTTAGCATCTTCCATACTTGTATTAGCCGAAGGCTCAATGTGAACCCATTGTTTGCCACCTTCAACTGAAACATTCCAATTAATATTATTTTCCATTATCTATTATCAACTTCTTTAGTTACATCATCTTCGGTTATAAATCTCCGTTTTAGGTAAACTCATATGTCTTTTAACATTTGAAGTCATTTTTACTAAAAAGTATTTAAGAAAAGCAAATAAAAATTTGCTTGATTATTTTTTTCAATAATAAATATTTTAATAAAAGAATATTTATCAATACTTACTAATAAAGACTTACTATCTTTAGGAAACTATAATATGCAGTTTTCACCAAAATGTTAAAAAAATAAAAAAAGCAGACAAGTACTAAGACTTATCTGCTTTTTCGCTATTAGATTTTTTATTCTTCATTTCTTCTATTTTTTCTTTTACAAGCTTCTTTTGCAGTTCTTCAGCTATCACATCACCGTGGCATCTTAAAGGCTTGCAGAAGCATTGCAAATAGACATCTTCGCCATTTCTATAATGTTCATAGATTTCATCAAATGCAACAGTTAAAGAAGGGTCTTTACCATACATCGCTTCGAAATATAGTTTATAAGCATCAATTGCTTCATCCCTTGTCGGAAACGTCATTTTAGCAAGTGATGGTCTTTTACCACCAACACCAAATGGATTACCTAAAGGATTTCCACTTTTGCTTCTACCTATGTAGAAATTATTTTTATCAGATGTATGGTCTTCGTTTTTGCAATTATAAACAATAATCTTTCCCATTATTTATTTTTCCATTCAAACAATATTTTTGTAGCCCCACGACTTCCACGTTTGAGATATCCTGATTTAACATTATCACGAATCCATTTTCTACATTGCCTTACTCGCCTAACATAATCTGCATATTGCCATGTCCACGATTGTGTACCGCTTGAAAAAAACATAAATACTTCTGATAAAGATACGAAATAATTACACATAATCTTCCAAATAAAGTCTTTGTTATGTAAAGGTATAAGCCTATAATCATCTGGCCTATAATAGGGTCTATTTTGTAGTTTACTATTTTTTTCTATGGCTAAGTTAAGAAAATAATAATAGTTATTAGTTTCCTTAATCGCCCTCAAAAATACTTGTGTCGGTGTTAAATAACCGTTTTCATTTTTTTTGCTCATTATTTAAATAAATTATGTTATTGGTCCATTAGATTAGTGAATTCATCCTCTTCTCCTTTCAATCCTTCTAAAATATCAAATGCCTGTATTTTCGTAAGTTTAACCTCCGTATCATAATGACCGTATTTATCATACAATGTCAAAGTAAATTCTAAATCATCTTCATAGCCGTTTTTTGATAACTCAATGTTATCCGTTGTTTTTATATATTCCATAAATTCTTTATTAATAATTGTTATTACAAGTAAATATTTACGAAATATAAAAAAATTAAGGTGGTATTAATTTACCACCTCACCATTAAAAAATAACCACGCAATGGAACGTCCATCCATACGTTGACAGCCAATTCCCGTTATTGCATTTATTCAAAAAGAGGGGAATTAAAGGTTTACGCTTAGGCTTTTAGACTAGTATATTCACCTACTCACATTTTTTATCGGTAGAATTTAACCGTATTTTAAGTTTCAAATCATTGAATTCGTCTTCAGTTAAAACATCTTTAATTGCATCTTCACTAATATAGGTATAGCTTGTATAATTATCAAAAGGTGATTTAGACCAAAGATGCTTTAATTTTTCTTCATCAGTTAAATATATAAATGCGTCCATTAATATTTTTTTGTTTCACTTAAATTGTTGTGGCAATAGGATTCGAACCTATAAATACAGAATCAGAATCTGTTATGTTACCGTTACATCATACCACATTTAGGTAAAGCCATTATAGTACCTTGAGAGGGACTTGAACCCTCATCAGCAACTGCTGAACAGATTTTAAATCTGTCTTCTATACCAATTCGAATATAAGGGTTTATCTATTATTCTTTATATTTCCATATATATCCTCCTGCACTTCTTTTTTTATGTAAAGCGCATTTAGAAATATCTCCATGAGCTATATTTAAAGAATTTTCCGCATCAGCTATACTTAACCATTCTTTAATTAAATTAAGATTTGCATCATATTGTAAAACACTTTTAGAATGAAAATCATATTTCATTTTAAAACTATCGTATAAATCATATTTTATTAGATATTTTTTTATAGTAGGTCTTGTTACATTTAATTCTTTAGCTATTTGCGTTATATTATTATACTTATTATATAATTCAATAAGTTTTTCTTTTGCTATAAAAACTTTTTCATTATATTCTTTTATATATGCTTCATAATGTTCTCTACAACAAAATCTTTGAATTTTGTCTAATCTTGGACTATAAAATTCTTTTCCACAATATTCACAAATAGTTAAATGATTCTTCTTTACTTCTAATCTTTTAGCTTTAGTAGTATTTTTCCTATTTCTATTTCTGAAATTAATAGTTTTAGAATGACAATTTGGACAAAGAATTTGTAAATTTTTTATTCTATTATCATAATGGTCTCCATTAATATGATGAAGTTCTAAATGAACTTCTTTTCCAGATATATGACATAATTCGCATTCATTCTTTTTTAATTCCGATTTTATCAATCTTTTTCTTAAAGAATCACTAGAATAAATAATTCCTTTTTGTAAAATATCATTTAAAGGATAAATTGCTGTTTTTTCAGTATTTCCTTTTCCTTTATTCCATCTTTGCCCTGTAAAATGAGAAGTATCTAAATTATATAAAGTAATCTTAGATTTTATTGTTTTATAATTACCTCCAACAGGTTTTAATCCGATTTTTCGACATACTTCAGCATATGAAAAACTATTTTTCACAGCTTCTTCCATTAATTCTTTAGTATATTTTATTTTCATATTAATTATATTTACTAATATAAAAAATGCTACTTTGCTGAAAAATGTCAAACACAAAATTTAAAAATTAATAAATATTAACATTTATTTTTTAAAAATATTTCTTATTGGAATTTCACCATCAAGGCATGAAATAATGCAGTCACTACAACCTTTTGCTACAGCTCATCTACGTCATACCGTTGATTTTGATATTATCTCAAGGTTACTGACTCAAAAGGGCTACTGTTAACCTTTTTTCGCATATTGTAGTGATTACGTTACAAATATATATAAATATTATAATAAAACCAAATATTTTATATATTATTTGTCAACAAATGTATTTTTGTAATTAACACATCATCGGAACATGAATTAAATGATAATGCAGTAAATGCTGAAATAAAAAATAATAACAGCTTTTTCATTTTTTTATACATTTATTAATTATGCTTTATTAAATAGTTGGGAAAGGTAGGATTCGAACCTACACGATTTACGTCCTTATCATCATAATTCGTTTATATTAAACGATATTACAAAGTGGATGCCATTACATGATTTCTCACACCAAAGGATGGACTTACCTAAAGCAGTGGATAATAAAGGCTTCTGCGAATAAAATATATTTTTCATTATTCACTAAAATCGAGCCATACAATGTCCCCAGCGTCTACCAATTTCGCCACTTTCCCAAAATTTAAAGCAAATATACAAATAATATACTAAAAATCAAAAGCTCAAAGGGTTAAATTATATTAATTCTCTCCTTATAATCCTTCTCATACCACCATTCTTTTTATTTGGATTGGTTCTACGCACAGGTGTTCTTTTAATTACAACATTATTTGCTTTTGCTCTGTTGCTTGTACACGCACATGCCATAATTTGTATAATTAAAATAGTGTTATTATTCTTTTATATAAATATATGACAAAACGCAAAAATATCAATGGCTATAAACCTATTTTATCCAAAATTGGTAGTACATTGTCCTTTACTGCAAAACGTTGCTTTTCAGAATATTTTCCATCTTCATTTGATAAAATATATTCAGTAAACTGCCTTGCATTTCTTTGTTGCGCACGTTTGGTGAGTTTTGAACATTCCCAATCTATTACAGCAGATTCCCAATCAACTTTATCATAGCCATGTTTATCGCCATAGTCAAGATGGTGTTTACTATGAGTTCTATGCCATTTTTGAACTTTCTTATAGTCTTTTAAAATTAATTTAAGCCAAGGCTTTTCAATATCATGCAATAAATATTTTGGCTTCCACACATGCATTACAAGTGCGGTCATATTATAGGCACACCAATGTGAAAACCAATATTTGAATCCACTTCTTTCATTTTTATCAAAACCAAAATTACTTTTCATATAATCGTTCTTTTTTCATTTTTTCATAAAACTCGTCCCATCTGTTACACATCTTAAACCAATAATCACAGCCTTCTTTTGTCCTACCAAAAATTATGCAATATGATGTAGGATTGCCATATTCATTTATATCATCAGCTTCTAATACTTTAATAAAGCTCCCTCGGAACATGCAATTATTAAACATATTTAGTTGTGTTATATATGGATTAGTTGCATACCTCAAAAAAGTACCAAATATTTTTTCCCTTTTTAAAAACCTTAAAAATAATTTGCCATCTTCTGAAATCATATATATTTACATATTTGTTCAACACAAATATATTAAAAAAGCCTTGCAGAACAAAATCTGCAAGGTTAAAAATAATTAAAGTTCGTTGGTACTTGACTTTTTATTTCTTAGTAGGGAGTATTACTTTATCTGCAATATGTAGATTATTAACAGCTTCATCACCAATAAACCAATTATCCCTATCACATAATTTCTCCATTTCTTCAAATGTATGCCCTGTGTTATCAGCCAAAATCTGATATACATCCTTCTGACACCTTTCAGTCTGTTCCATTTCAATTCTTACATCAGCAGTATGTCCCTGAAAACCACTTGCTACTGAATGAATCATAACACGTGAATGAGGAAGGACAAATCTTTTGCCTTTAGCACCATTGCTAAGTAAAACCGACCCCATAGACGCTGCCATACCCATGCAAGTAGTAGATACATCTGACTTAATGAAATTCATTGTATCAATTACAGAAAGCCCATCTACAACTGAGCCACCAGGTGAATTAATATATAAATTAATATCACGATTATCTACCGAATCAAGATAAAGCAACTCAGCATTCATTGTGTCACAAGTAGCTTGATTAACTTCACCTGTAAAGTATAAAATTCTATCAAAAAGCAAACGGCTAAAAATATCCATTTGTGTTACGTTCAACTGCCTTTCTTCAAGAATATAAGGAGTCAAAAAATCTTTTGCTTGTTTGATTTTATCATCAAGAACAGTTGCACGAATTTTAGTATTACTAATTGCGAATTTTCTAAAATCTTTTTCTAAATCCATAAATTATTTGTTTGTTACTTTATCTATACCAACTTCAACCATTTAGAAGAATCATAAATTATTATTTTCTTTAATTTTTGCCACTAAATCAGTTCCATCACACTCAAAAATAGCCCACAAAAATGCTATTATCCATCCAATTATACTCCAACCTGTCAAAACGTTAAGTGTAAAAATCCATTTTGAATTCTTAGCTTTGAATACTAAACCAATTATAGCAGGCAAAAAGTAAATACCAATTAACGTTGCTATAACTAATACCACACAAGCTAAATCAATTATTGCTTCCATAATTTATGCTATATTTTTAATTTGATTAATTGCTATATTATAATAATTTTGTACGATTTCGATACCTATAAAGTTTCTATTTGCTTTAACTGCTTCAACACCAGTTGTACACCCTCCCATAAATGGGTCAAAAACCAAATCCCCTTCGTTTGTCCAAGTGATAATTTGGTCGTGAGGTAAGTCATTAGGAAATGCAGCAGGATGGCCGCTTTTAGTAGCACCTAATGAATATTCAAAAATATTTGGGTGTATCTTTTCTTCTTTTGTTTTCATATATGTTATACCCTCAGGCGCTCTCATTGCTTGGTTTTTATCAAGTTCTGCCCTTCTACCATTTCCGTAAGATTCAATTTTACCTGCATTTTTACAAGGAATCATAATAGGATTCCAAGTTTTTGGTTTGCCTTTCGAAAAACAAAACATATATTCCCAAGACTGTTCATATCTATTATGTGTAAGAGGGATATAGTTCCTTTTCTTATAAATCATTGTATCGTGCAGTCTGAAACCAATTTCTTTAAAATAAAGAGCTTGTCTGAATGAAGAACCACTCTCACTACCATTCTTGGTTTGGTCAGCAACAACCCAAATCACAACACCACCATCAGCAGTAATTTCATATAATTTGTTGGCAATGTCTTTAAATTTATCAAAATTCCATACAACATTACCTTCATAACTTCGTAACCCATCATAAGGAGGGGATGTTACAGTTAAATCAACCTTTATACCTTGGTCTATCAATTTCTGCATTTCCTCGCTTGAATCACCTAAAATCAAATTGCTTTTACTCATTATTTGCTAGTTTTTTAATTTGTTTGCGATTCATTCTCTATTTTAGCCTTTTCTTCATTAGTTAACGGACCGCATCCTTTTGATAGATTAAATATTAATGTCTTTATATCGAAAGGCGTTAATTTAGGATATTCATCAATTATATCGTTAACTATTCTATCACTTGTTGATTTATCAATCACATACTCTTTATAATGTATGTCTTTTTTATATCCATTTTCTTTATACCAAGAATCTGTATGCGCTTCATCAGAAGGCGCAGTATTGCCACTTGAATCAACCCAATTTGCTTCTTTTAACATTTTTTTAAAGGAAGCTTGAGGGGTTGAGTGTTTATACAACTCCTCATAGATTCTATTAAGAATCTTATCTAAAGTTTTACCTTTACTCATAAGATTTAGATGCTTTCTTCGCTTCCTTTTCAGCAGCTTTACGTTCTTTGATTTCTTCTTGCAACTGTTCAATTGTTAATTGGGCAGTTTCGAGGTCACTAACATAATCAGGGTATTTCTTTGACATTCTAATAACTTCACCGAATGGGGAATTATCAATATTCAACTTATCCTTTTCACCATCATATGATAAATTAGATAAAGCGCCTTCAATGAGTCTGTCTTTCATATCATCGTCTAACCTATCAAGTAATTCTTCGTAAAGATAAAGAACAACATCAATTTGGCCATGACTAATGAAGTTAGTTGTTGCATTAGCCTTAGTAACCTTAGCAGCGACATTAGACTTAGTTAAAGAAAGAACCTTTAGCCTTATGCCAACATCATTAAGACCTGTTTCATTAAACTTTAATTGCCCTAACTCTACCAAATCATTTGATGTTTCGAAAATTTTGCTCATATTTTATATAGTTTAAATGTTTAACAATGCAAATATACTTAAAAAAATATTAAAACCAAAATTATTTTATATATTTGCATTATATTTAAAATTAAATGATATGTTATTAAGTTAGATGAGTAAAAAACCTAAAAAATATTTATACCACATTATAATAACAAGTAACGGTAAACAAATAGCTGATATATATCATTCAGCTAAAGAATCGTCAGTTTATGAAAAATTTAAAAAACTAAAATCTGAAAATAATGAAAGCATAATTTTTCCCGTTAAATATATTAATAATAAAGGTCTAAAAGATGCTAACTATGAACTTGTAATTATTAAAAGTAAAGAAAAAAAAGATGCAAATGAAACTAAAATACGTGATGAATATGGTCGTTACATCAATTATATTTCTTCCTCACCTGATTGGGTTATACTTGACAGAACACCATATCAAAAAGAAGAAACATTCTGGGTATATGGATTTCACCCACAACTGCAACGAAAAACATTCAAATGGATTTATGAAAACTACATAGAAAAAAATTGCAACAAATATAATTTTAAAAATGTTGTTATATTTAAAAACAAATTGATAGTTGACATAAATGGTAGTCTTAATATGGTTCTATGCAAAAATGTTAATGACTGCATTAGATTATATAATCAACTTGAAACTACTGCAATAAAAAATAAGGTTAAATATATTTTTTGGGGTAACGATGTTGGTAATTCACATCTTAAATCTGAATGGTATAAAAGGTTGGAAGAATGGACAGGGTGGAATAGAACTAAACTATCACGAAATTCATTAAGGCCATAAAAAAAGAGGACAATTACTTGCCCTCTTTTTTTTCTAAAAATTTAATAACTACATTTTTAAAATTTACTAATATTTCGCCATCAGAAGGGATATAATCTTTTCCTTCTGGGTTATTTCTATAATATAAATCTTCGTCTATTTTATTAAGTTCTTCACTATTAACATATATGGTTAGCACACTTTTTTCAGTTATTCCATTTTCATGGAGTTTGTTATCTATCATTTCGCCCAACTCAAAAATTTCATAACTATTTAATTTTAATTCCATCTCTAAAACGTTCTAAAAAACTTATTAACCCAAAATCTGAATGTGTATTTAATTTTTTCCTTTAATGATAATTTAACTTTAACTTTACCACTTAAAACATCATTCATATCTTTTCCCATATCACCTAATAATTGCTTTGCTATTACTTCTTGCTGTCCTGCAATAATTCGTTCAGTCATTAGCTTTTCATTATCAAGTATTTTTTTTTCTTTATATAAAGGTAAATTATTCATCTGCATATTTTTCTACTGCCCTTTGAATTGTATGTATTAGCCATACACCCCCACTTGTGAAAAAAGCGTCCAAAGGTATTATTAACCACCAAGTAACAGTGCCACCTAATAGCATATTAAATGGTGTAAACGCTAAAGTAGGCGTAAATATATAATTAACGACACTAAATGTAGCGCCAATCCAAGTTGGTAAGCACACATAACAAGAAAACAATTCGTCTAACATAGGGGTATGCTTACTCATCCAATCATGCCATTTAACAAAGATGTGCCAAGGCCCAATGGAATCTATCAAAATTGTACAAATGCCAAAACAAGTTATAATGTAAATAAATGCTGTGAAAAATTCCATTTTAACTATTTTTTTCTTTTTTATACTTTTTAAATTTATCCAAAGTTGCCGAAGAAATTTTTATTTCACTATCATTTGAATCTGTTTTAGTACAAACTTCTTCTGTGACCTTTACTGTGCCTTCATCTTCATGGTTAGATTCATTTTCAGCCACTTCTTTTGCTTCAGGTTCAATTTTCTTTTTCTTCGTATACTTTCTCTTAGGCTTATTCTTTTTAACGTCCTCCATAACAAATTTAAGTGTTTTTAACTTTTCTAATGGAGTAGTTTCAAAAAGCTCCTGTAATTCTTTGGCTCTTTCTACAAGTAATTTAGCTTTTATCTCTAAACTTTGATTGACTTCAATTGTTTCTTTAACGAAATCAAATATATCTTCCAAAGACACATCTTTACCATCACCATAGTAAAAATATTCATTTGCAACTTGCGAAGACGGTGCTGGTTTAATTTTACCATCGTCTGATGGAAAAACAGCCCATTTGTTAGGAAATTGGACACGTACAATAAGTGCATCATTATATGTTTCCAAAGACCTAAAATATGGCTTAATTTCATCTATTTTATTTTGTAACACTATATATAAATCTTTAAAAACCTATTATTAACATTGTGATAATATAAGAAATTGATGAAGCCAACAATACTTGCCCATTTACTGTTGTTTCATATTTCCCTTCTTTTAGTACCAAAACTTTAGAAAAGTTATAGCAATCTCTAATTAAAACAAGAATTGCAAATACAAAGGCAAAAACTTTTACGCCTAATAAAAATGTTTCTATCATTATTATATTCTTTCATAAAAAATAAAAAAAATCCCCCAATAGTAAATACCTATTGGGGGTTATTTTTCTATTTAGTGCCAAATATATTATATCCTATTGTAACACCAACGCCATACCCTAAATTTTTATTTTTTATGTCATATCCATAAAAAACACCTGGCACAATTGCTATTTTGTTAAAAATGTTCCTTTTCTTTTTCTTTTTAAAAACAGTAACATCGCTAACGTCTGCTTTGTTGTCGGTTTTAATTGTTAATTCATTTTGCCCATTGCCTTTATCTTTATTCACTACTGTTATCACGTCATGTACTTTAACATTTAATGAATACCAATTAGGTTCTTTTGTAGAATTAATTTGCAATTTATAAGTTAAACTATCATTGGGCTTGTTTTCATAAACAAATGTCCTTGATGAATCAGCTTCTTCCGTTAAATTATATTTTTTTCCTTTACTTACTTTTTTATTTGTTTCGACCTTGCCTGTATCATATATTTTATCGTAAGCAAATTGCGACAAATAATCTATTTCTTTTTGGTATCTAGAAACGGCATCATATAATTTAGCATTTTCTACCCTAAGCCTACCAATTTCTTCTTCGTTATATTTAACGATTTTTACGTTAGCAGTGTCAACATACTCTATTTTATTTTTTTTTAAACAAAAGTTTGCGCATCTGTTGCTTAAAAAAAGTAATAATAGTATGAACGAAATGAAAATAGCTACTTTAAATAAAGTCTTTTTTTTAGTACTATTATTAGTTAAATTGGCTTTCATTTTTATACTTCTTTTTTTGCACCCTTAAATCAAGAAGAGGACTTATTTTATCCGACATATGTTTTAGCAATTCACCAACCTCTTTTTTGTTTTCATCCATTGGTACTGTAGTATCATAAAATAAGCATAAAAATCCTATATCAGAGCCATCATTCCTCAAAATGACTGATGACATATATTTACCACCTATTTTATCCATCAGGTCAGCAAATCTTTTATCAATTAATCTTACTTCTTCTATACTTCCTACAAAATACGTATTTTCAGCTACATAAAAAGGTATAGTGTAATGTGTTAACGGAATATTTTGGAATCTGTCCGAAACGTAGCTAATACTTTTATCATTATCATTTACCTGTTCATAAGACATATCAGCATATCTGAAAGGCAAACGTGTAGCATTCTCTTTACCATTGTGCAACTCAAAAATTGCTATTCTATCAGCATGTGCCGTATACATTATTTTTTTCAATTCATTATCAATTTGAGGTGTAACGACATCACGAATTTTCATATTTGCTTCATCTTCTTTTTTTGTTACAATCATTTCATCAATAATTGTATTTACAGCTTGCTGATTTTTAAATAAATTATACATAAAAAACCCAATTGTGCTGCAAAATAAAAACAGCATAGTTGATATAAACACTTTAAATATTTTAACATAAGTAGCATTTGCAAGGCTTGATACTATCGTTTTTATATGCTTTGCAATTACATTTACCTTTGTTGTATATCCATCAGTGTTTCCATTGTTAGAAGGTACGTTAATGCTGATATTAACGTCTTTATCCATATTTTTTGCTCCCATTTATTTTTACAAATATCTATAACATTATTATTCAAAACATTTATTTCATCAATTCCCTTGCTCTATCAATTAAATTAGAGAATTCTTTATTCTCGCTCACACGTGATTTGGCTGTTGTCGTATTAAAATAATCTTTGCTATGATAGTTGTAAAGTGATTTAATTCTATTCATTTCTTCATTAACAAGTTTCTTGTTAATCTTCTTTTCAACATCAGGCGCATCATTTGTGTGCCATTCTACCATATAAGAATTTCCTTCTGAATCGCTCATCATAAATTTATTCCCTTCTGTTTTAAATTCATCAGGTACTTTAGAAAGCATATGTCCTTCAGTTAAAAATTCAGTATGCTTGAATTTGATATTTTTAATTTTTTTAGATTCAAACATAGTATCACTTCTTTTTTCAATTTCTGATTTATTTTGAGTACTACCAGTCAAACCAGTTCCTTTTATTTTGTCTTTTTCTTTTTTAGCTTCTTTAGCATGCTTAACAAAAAATTCTGATTCATTATTAGAATTAAATTCAGCGTTGCCAAAATTATCTTTGCTATGATTCTTTTCAGCATCTGCTGAAGTATAACCTTTTAATTGTGATTTAACTTTATCTTTAAAAAGTTGTGAAATGCCATCATACTCTAAGTCACTCATTCCCCTATTTTCCGTAGGTGTAATTGTGCCTAGTTTATTTATCTTTTTAGCACCACTTAAATTACCATCATATGATGATGTTTCTTTTTTAATGTCATTGTAGGCTTTTCTATTAATCTCCTTGTTATCATTCTGCACACCTTTTCCATATACAGGTTTAAACTCGTTCTTGGAATTCTTATCAAACTTATTGTCTGCACTTTCCTTGATAGCTTTTCTTAATTTTCCTACATTGTAAACAATTCTTGTCATAATTAATTTGTTTATATTATTTAATTTAGGTTCAACGGGTCTTGTGTAATAAAAAGTCCACGGAGCATTTGTTCAAATCTTAATTTGGTTATTTTATGCTCGTCACTCATACTACCTTTTGAAATTTCTTTCTGTATTTCTTTATCAACTTCTTGCACCCTTTTAATAGCATTATTTTGTGCTTCTACAACATCAAATCCTTCGTAAGACATATTATATTATTTTTTCCTTTTATTAACTACATCAGTACCTTCATCATCAATGCTTTGCATTGTTTTCTCAGAATTACCAGCAGTCCAAAAAGTTCTTCTCATTACAGTACTTTTATTTTCCCCACATTTTACATCGTATGATGCGTCAGAACTAATTTGTGCATTAGGCGCTCCATTAAAACTGCCACCACCCATAGCAGCAGTTGCTCCATCTTCATTTATAAATTCATTAATGGTTTCCATTAATATTTTATGTATAGTTGATTCATTAATTAACATCTTTAGCTATAGTTTTAATAGTACTAATCATTTTCAAAAAAATATGAATAAAGCCTATGCATTTTTTCTTCAAAATTTTTTTTAGGTACTTTATATTCAATAAAATGTCTTGATTTTATTTTTCCATCAGCATCATTTGGTTCATTAATAGTTTCTTTTTTTGTTAGCATATTTTTATCTAACATCCTATTAATCAACACACTCCTACTTATACCATGATTTTTAAAGAAGTCCCTTGGCTTAGCATTTATAGGGTCATTTAATAAGTCTTTCATAAAGTTTTTAACTTCAACAAAAAATTTATAAAATGTAACCTCTTCTTGACTTTCTTTTAATATAGTTAATTTATTTTCGTTTATAATTATCTTTTTCATTTGTCTAACTATTATTATTATACTCTCGTAGCACTACTCTTCCAGAAATTATTTCTCTGCCATAATAGTTTAAAAATTTCATTAACTACTTCGCCACTTAAATCTTTAACAGCTTTTTTAAAATCCTTTGAAGAATAAGACGATTCAAGTTTAGAATTAATCATTGATTCAACCTGTGATTTAGTTAATTCTTCATTAATTATTTGGCGTAATTTATTATCATTCATAATATACAGTAATTTCTACCCTATAAATATCTATTAAACGCAAAAAATCCCCTTATTTCTAAGGGGATTTATAATTTATTTATTCGACAGAATCACTTCCATTTTCTTTACTTTGCCTTTCAGCTGCTTTTTCTAAATCTTTAAGTGTGTTGCCATCATTTGTTAGTCCTTGCTTCCAATTTTGAAATGCTGCCCTAATCTTTTCAATTGTTTTAGTATTTGCGTCAGTTAATTGCAAATCAGCACCAGTTATATAGCAACCATCACCTGAAGGGTCGTTAAATCTAAACTGAAACTTGATGTTTAAGCCTTTAATAATACCATCAAGCGTTATATCATCAATATCAGGATGATAAACAAGTGCATCATCTTTAAGTTCAACATCACCAACAGTCTTTCTTAAAGATTCTTCTTGTGAATCTCTAAGATTACTAAATTGAGGGTCACTTGCTTTTACAACAAAATCTTTTTTATTACCTTCTTCTTCAGAATCAAATACACCTTCATTTAATTTTTTTTTTCTATTAGTGTTTTCAGCTTCTTCCATTAAAATTTCAGACCTTCTTAAAAAATTATCTTTTTCAAAGTTTTCTTCATTAATTAATGGTTTAACTTTATTCATGCTATCAATACTTTCTCTTATGCGTTTAAGCATTTTTTTAGTAATATCTTCACCCATTTTAGTAATCCATTGTCACACCATTCCAAGTAGCTGTAAAATTCCTAATAATTTTACTTTTATTGGTTGGCTTATTTTCAGTTTTATGCTCAACGATTGGTTCTGCATTTACAGTAACTTCGTCTTTTTTATCTTCAGCTGTTTTATTTAAATCTTCTTTAATTGATTCGTCAATTGTTTCTTTAATTTCTTCATTATCTCTTTCTTCAGCCTTAGATTCACCTAATACAGGTTCAGCAGTTGTTTCTTCTTTATTTTCAACAACTGTAGGCTCTTCTACTTTTTTAGCCACAGTTTTTTTAGCTTTCTTTGATGTTTTTTTAACTTCTACCATAAAAAAAATATTTTATTATTTATAATAAATATTATGTGAACAAAAAATCAGTCCCAGTTTCCATGCATAAAACTTCAGACCTCATTCTAAATAAAACTTTTTTCTTAATTTGTCTCACTCTTTCTTTACTAATACCCAACTTAGTACCAATCTCTTCAAGATTTTGTTCTTTTTCCCCATTTAACCCATAATATTGCTCAATTATAAGCTTTTCTCTCCCATCAAGTTTAACCATTAGTTTATCAACAACAACTTTTTGATTTTTTTCAATTTCTGCATTTGTTTCATCTTCTTCATTTGAAGAAACTACGTCCATTTTAATAATCCTGTCATCTTCATCATCTGAAACTGCATTTTCTCTTATAACTGAATTTAATTCATCGTCACCTTTTTCAATACTCTTTGAAATTTGTGTCTTTTTAACTAAAGATTGCATAGACTGTTTAATCCACCATATTGCATATGATAAAAATTTAACATCATAGTCAGTGTTAAATTTATGAATAGCTTTTATCATACCAACATTACCCTCTGCAATTAAATCTTCAATGGCAACACCATTGCATCTAAAAGATTTAGCGGTTTCAAACACATACTTCAAATTAGCAGTTAAAATTTTGTGTTGAGCTTCTAAATCCCCATTTTTAGCCTTGACGAGAAGAACTTTTTCCTGTTCCTTCGTCATAGGCTGATATTTTTTAAGTTCTTTATAATATGTTTTTACGTTTTGGTTAAAATCGTTAACATAATCGTTCATCAGTTAAATACTTAGAAAAAATTATTTAGCATATACGTTTTTTTCAACGTTAATATGAGATATATTCTCAGATTTATTTACATAAATTTGAGTTTTAGACCAATCTTTCGCTTCATCCAAATGACATACATGTAGTATAAAATCATAGCTTGTAAGCATCTTATCGAAAAGCTTATGGATATTATCAAGATTGTCCTTGGCTACACGCCCAAGGCACTCATCAATAAGCGTGAAGTTCATTTTTGGAATGCTTGAAATATCTGCAAGTACAAATCTTAACGCTAATGATGCACATGTTCGTTCAAATCCGCTTCCGCTTGATAAATCAGAAACAACCCCATCTTTAATTAAATTAAACATTATATCGTTCCTGTTATTAATTGTTACTTCTACATCAAAATCGCAAACGTCAGAAAGCAGTTGCGCAAGTCTTGCATTTATGATTGGTAATGTTTTTCTCAGAACCATTTTACTAATTCCATTCTTCCCAACCATATCAAGATATATTTTCCAATTCTTAATTAACTTCTCTTCGCTTTGAATTTTTTCAATTATAATTTCCCTTTCAGAAATTCTTTCTTTGAATTCTTCAATTTTAGCTTTATTTTGGTTTATCCAACCTAAGTTATTTTCTTTGCTTCTTCGCTTTTCTGAAATTATAATTTCATTATTCCTAATTTGAATGTCTAATTGGTTATTCTTATCAATTGCCTGTGCATTTTTTTCATATTCTTTACGCTTTAGAATCATTTCTCTTAAATCATTCCTCAGTCTTTCAATATTGATTTCTAATGCGGACTTCTTCATCGTTAAAGTGTTCTTAAGATTATACTTTTCACGATTTAGTTTCATTGATTCAACCTTTTCTGAAATTACTTTAATTTCTTCAGAAACTTCTTTTCCTTTTGCAATAACTTCAGAAATTTTTTGTTCAAGTTCTGAAATTTTACCAGAATTATCGACATCATCAAGTTTTCTACCGCAAGTAGGGCAATATTCACTTTTCTTTAATTGTTCTATTAGCTGATTACCTGATTTATACTGTTCAGCATATTTAGCCCTATCGCCAAATAATTCATTCAACTTTTCAGTAAGTTTATCATATTCTTCAATAGAGAAATCAATTTCGCCAATATCTTCTATGTCATGCGTAACAGAATCTATTTCAGCTTTTTTTATTTTACCCTTTTCTGTGGTGTCTTCAATCGCCCTATTTAAAGTGGTAATATCTATTTTTAAAACTTCATCATCAATTATTAATTTCGATGAAAGTAAAGCATTTCTTGTTTGTTCGAATGAAGCAATTTCTTTATCAAGTTCAATATTTTTATTTGCATATTCCTTAATGAATTGTTCATTCTGCTTAATAGACACGTTAAATGCACCAATTTCGTTTTTAAGTGTTTCAGAATCATACTGATTTGAAATCAGATAAGGTTTAATTGACGTGTTAAAATGTTCCCTTGCGAGTTCATCTTTTTGTTCAAGTGGCATAAGTCCTATCCATCGTGATAAAAGCCTTCCCCTTTCAGTATCTTTTTTATCAATTAACGCATCAAGATTAGATTCTGTTATTGACATTACCAAATCAAAATCATCCTCACGTCCAATAGCTTCTTTGATTTTTTTATTAGTTTGGATGCTGTTTTCTTCTTGTTGATTATCAATATATTCAGTTAATTCTTCTTTATTTTGACCAACTATTCTATAGTATTCAACTTTTTGCGTAGTCTTACTACGTTCGGTTCTTCTTGTAAGTGAAGGCCTTGTAAGTGTGCGCTTGATTACATATTCTTCACCATCTATTTCAAGGCTTCCTTCAACTACAACATTAGTTGCTTCTTTAAGATGTTTATTAAAGATTTTATCTTGTGTGGCAACTTTTGGCGTCTTTCCAAATAGCAAAAAATGAATTAAATCTATAGCAAATGTTGTTTTTCCACTTTGATTATCACCATTTAGTAATACAAGTCCTCGCAAAGTACTAAAATCAAATAGATTGCCATTTCCATATGACAAGAAATTATCCCATTTAATCCATTTGATACTGAATCTTCTATACTTGTCATAAACTTTATAATCAATTTTTCCATTTATTTCAGAATCTATTTTTTTAATTAATTCAAAGTCACAATCAACTATATTTTTAAGCTTCAAATAATCTTTGAAAAGCTTTACTTGAAAAACAGGGTCTTGAATGTTAGAAACAATATCACTTGTCAATGCAATTTTTTCACCCTTTTCATTCTTAGTAATGAATTCTGGCGTAACTTTAATATGTTCTTTTGGTATACCGTATTTTTTAGATGTACTACCAATAACTCTATTCATCATTTCTTTAGAAAAGTCATAAGGAGAAACTTTCCAATGTAAGTTAATTCGTGCGTTTTGACCTATGTCTAGCATATTATTATTTTTTTATAATTTTAATCTTTTTAGTTGTTTTCCTTTTAGGTTTTTCTTCTATAATTAAACCTTTAGTGTCCTCAACCACGTGCGCCATAGGTAAAACCTCGACACGTTCAGGTTTATCAATGCTTGTTCTACATTCGTTTTCTCTTGTTTGAGTGCGTTGTAGTGGGGGGCTATCATTAAATCTTCCATTTTCTATATCAAAATTTTCTTTAGGTGTTAACCCATATTTAACAATATTAAAGCCTTTAATTAAACAATCATCAATAAAAGCATCAATATCTGATATATTATTGATTTTACAATATCTTTCTATATCTTTTTTTATACTCATTTTGTTGATTTATTGCAAATATATAAAAAATGTTAATTAAATCAAAATAATATATTAATAATATTTAAAATATCATGTAATATATTATATTTTATATATAAAATAATATTATATATATTATAATAATATCATGGACAAAAATGGAAATAAAATATTAATGGGGCTTGACGTTAGTACCAAAACTATTGGCGTTACTATTTTACTTGATGACGGGTCAGATTATGGACAAATTATAGAATTAACTCATATTTCGCCAAAAGTACCAAACAAAATCAAAGGCATAGAAGCTTTATGTATTAAAAAGAAAATTTTTGATGAATTTCTCGAAAAATTTAAAGGTATTGGTATTGATGAAGTGGTGATTGAAGAGCCTTTGCTTTCTTCAAATAATGAATATACCGTTGGAACACTTTTAAGATTCAATGGTATGCTATCTTGCTCTGCATATGAAATTTTAGGCGTTGTTCCTCAATATATATCAAGCTATGATGCTCGTAAATTTTCTTTTCCTGATTTGATGTCAATTAGAAAATACAATAAAGCAGGTAATCAATATGAAAAAAAGAAAATTATGACCGAAATTAAGAATTCTAAGCTTGTTTTATTTGGAAGTTATTCATGGGAAGTTGATAAAAAAGCCGTTCTTCAAGAGAAAGTATCTGAATTATTTCCTCAGATAACTTGGATTTATGATAAAAAAGGCGAATTGAAAAAAGAAAATTTTGATGCTACTGATAGTTATGTTGCATGCTTAGGGTATTTGAATAAGCTTAGAAAAGGTGATATAGAATTTAAAATTTCAAATATTGAAGAATTTGAAAATAAAATAGAATATGATGTTAATTATTGGGATAAAACCGTACATAGAATAACATATTTAGAATAAAAAAGGAAGGTATTATTTTACCTTCCTTTTTTTATTTAAATATATATTCTCCAAAACCCTTTAGGCTTATTGTTTTCATACCTTTCCAAATCTGTAACTCCATAATGTGTTATTTTATTGCCTTTAATATCAAAATGACCGATATCATGATATTCTCCCTGTGTATACCAAGGACCGTCATTTCCATATTGTGATTTATCATAATCGAGGCATTCAATCATTGAATAAAGTAGGTCACTATCAGTAAATTTTAACTTATCATTCATAATATTTTTTATTAATAAATAGTTTTTTGATTTTGTTTTATTGATTTTTTTAGGTATATTTGCCAAAAAAATAAAAAAATATGTTACCACCAGAATTTCAAAGAATGTATTCTATATTAGCTTCATTTTTAGGTGAAGCGAAAGGGGGATTTGACGCAAATTACACACAGTTGCAATTCGGATGTCCACATTGCTCTGAAAAATATGGAAATAGGGAACTTCAAAAGTATAACCTTGAATGCAATTATTTTGTGTTTCATTGTTGGAAATGCGGTGCTGAAGACGATGATGAAATGCATGGGTCAGTATATAAGTTACTAAAATTATATGGTAATGAGCAACTTTATAAAGAATATAAAGAATGTGTTCAATCATTAAGAGATAGTAAACTATATAACATAGATTTTGCTAAAACATTTAAAGTTGATTTAGCGCAAATAGACAATGTAAAATTACCAAAAAGTTTTAGACCATTTAAAGAAGATAAATATTATCCGCCAAAAGCAATGGAATATCTTCAAAAAAGGGGTATTACTTGGGATATAATACACGATTTTAATATAGGCTTCACAATGTATGATGAAGAAGATAAAATGGCTTCAAATCGAATAATTTTGCCTTCATACAATAAATTTGGTGAGCTTAATTATTGGACAGGTCGTGATTTTACTGGAAATGAAAAAAGGCAAAAGTATTACAACCCAAAGGTAGAAAGACGTGACATTATTTTTAATGAAGAGAAAATACAGTGGGACGCTGATGTAACACTTGTAGAAGGGCCGTTTGACCACTTAGTAGTTCCAAACTCAGTGCCATTACTTGGTAAAGTTATTGATAAAAAATTTAAACTTTATTGGGATATAAATGCAAAAGCAAATGCAAATATTAATATTTTTATTGACGGTGATGCATTTCAAACTGCGCTTGAAACATATAAAGAATTAAACCACGGAAGATTGTATAATAAAATAAGATACATACCTGTTGATGAAAAATACGACCCATCATTACTTTTCCAATTAGGAGGGAAAAAAACAATACTTAAACATTTAGCAAATGCTATAAAAATAAAAGAGGTATACCTTCAATAGTATACCTCTTTATTTAATTACATAATTAATATCTCATATAGTCTGATAATAATTCACGACCTCTTTCTGTCTCAACATATGCAACGCCATCTTCATCAAATTCTATTTCCATCCAATCTGTTGGTTCACCACCATAGAATTTAAAGCGAGCAGCGTCGCCAGAAGGGCTTATTTGTACCTCATGCCCACCAAGGTTAGATGCGGTTTTATAACCTGTTGGTTCAAAATCATCAGATTCTTTCAATATTCTATTTACTGATTTCTCCACAATCCTGTGAAGGTCGCTTTCTGTTAGTCTTATAAGTTTCTTAGTCATATTATATATATATTTAATTCGTTATTTAGTGAAAATCTATAGTGTAATAATGTATTGTTCCGCTTAAAGTCCCATTATTGATTCTTCTTAGACCAAGTTTCTCCAACATTTGTATTGCTTCTTGAACTTTTGGTAGTCTGTCATCTGCAATGAAAAATGCATAATATGCCAAATCGTTGCCAACTCTTGTTTGTACATTGAAATCGTGACGATAACAAATATCAATAACCTTATCATCAAGTTCTTTGTAGATGCTCATATCATCCCCATCATTCTCTTTTATAATTGACGGTTTTGAACAGTTTTCGTTGTTAAACTTGTTAATGGTTTGCGAAACAACTCTTTCAATTATCCTGTTCATATTAACAAACTTTATAATAATAAATATCTATATCACTGAAAAAAAGTCTACTTTTACATTTATTTTTTATACAATAGGGTCACCTGTATTAGCATTAATTACCTTTTCCTTGAAGATTTCAAGCTCTTTATCTACTGTATAAGTGTCAGTATCAATCCTCCACGTTTTTGTGCTATTGTTAATATCTGAACGGTCTGAAACGTCAGCATATATACACCCATCCCATTGCCAAGGGTCATTACTATCAACATGATAACTATCATAACTTCCTTTCACCCCATAAATAATACAATCTTTACTTGATGCTTGCGAGTTTCTATAAGTATCTCTAAAAGTATGTCCTGTACCGTTACCTTTTTTCAAAGTAGGTGCTTTTTCATAGCCAAAATACATTTCTTTTATTGAAGCGAAACCTGCTAAACAATCTGATACAAGTAAGCTAATTGTATTCCCTAAAAACAAATGATGCAAGCTGGTGTTACAATACAGACAAGCATTGTCAAGTTTTGTATATGGCGTAGGTATTCTTACTGCTGTTATATTGCCGTTATAGTATTGCATTTCATCTGGTACATTATCACCTATAAGCTTTAAAAAAACTATAACTTTATTACCATTAACAACTAATTCGTGATGATTTGAAATGTTTAAAACATAAAAAGTACCGTCATTAGTTATATATGTTTTGTCAGTTTTTTTAATTTCTATAACATCAAATGTTCCCTGATGAAGAGTAGATTGCGATGTTGTGGCTACATATATTGCTTCTACGCTACTATTAGTTTTTGACCTATAAAGCATAATCTGAGGTCTTGTCTCTAAAGTTCTACCAACTATGCCATAGTCATAAACTAATGTCATCATCTTATCTTCCAAAAATTTGTCATCACTTGTTGAATTACTTACACTTATCTTAGCTTTTATGCCTTCAGATTCAGTTAAATAATATGTTATTTCACCACCATCCTTTAAACTCCCTTCAGCAGCTTTTAGATATGTAAAATTGCCATCTACCGATTCATCAGTTATTCCGTCAGGAAGAATGGCTGAATAAGATGCTTCACTATCACTTGCTTTTCTATTTATATTGATAGTAGCATTGTATATATTATCAGGATATATATAAGAGTTGTTAGAAAAATCATTTTCTTCAACATGTTTATTACTTGTAACTGTTACCGTTAACGCACTTGATTCTTTAATATCCCATTTTTTTGGTGACACGTCTAAAGAATAAGTAATTATTTCATTTTTACTACCTGTAATTGATACTTTTAAAGATGAATTTAAAGGCCCTTCACAAATGGCTGTATATTCATTATCAGAAACATATGCTACTGTTATAGCTGATATAATTTCGTTATCAATTGTGAATGTTGCTGTCGCATTTGGTATATTAGTATTAACCGTATACGTTGCAGTTTTGTCATTTGCTTTTTGTTTTAGTACACCAGTTGCATTTTTTTCATTATAATCATCTTTATATGTTGCAGTTACATTATATAAAGCATAATTGTTCCTGTCTACATTTTCATTAAATGTTAACTTACCATTAGTTATAGTGCCATTATCTGTAGTCCAAATAAATTTAGATGGGTCTGAAATATATTGTACATCACCATATCTTTCACTTTTAACTATCTTAATTTCCTCACCAGGATTATCAGCATAATACCCTTTAGAATATGTTACATATTTAGGCTTATGAGAATAAATTGCTTTAAATGTGTATTCAGTAGCATCACATTCACACGTTTCACTAACAGGTGAAATTGACATTGAATTAAATACCCAAGTAGATATTTCTTCATAAGTACTTGTTTCAATAAAACTATGCCCTACTTTTTGTGTAACTTCGTAAGATATATGCTTCCCACCTAACTGATAAAATTCAACGTTTGTTTTTCTAACATATTGTGTTGTATTTGGTTCTAAATCCAACCCAATTATATCAATTAAGCTTCCATTGTTATCATCTGTAGTTACTATTATTTTTTTAGGTTTAGTGGTCGTGTCATATTCGTAACCCTTAGTATCATCATAAGTAAATGATAGCCAAGTTCTCCCATCGCCTGTTATTTCACCGTACCATTCTATTTTTTTATTCATGATTAATTATTTTCGTCTACAATTTCATTATATTCAGTATACCACTCATTTGGTAAATATTCGTTTATATTTGACCGATTAAGCGTACTATTTGGTAGTCTAAAATCATAGGTATATACACTTGGTTCAGACAACTCAGGTATGTATTTTGATATAGCATACAAATGTGATGAAAAATATGAATCTAATATATCTGTAATTGATTTAACATTAGATGGGTCATAAGGTTCATTATTTACTGTATATTGTGCTGTAATATCAAAACTATAATAAGTTACGCTATTAGGTAATTTATTGGTAGCGCCATCATTTATTTTTATAAGCAATTGTTTATTATTATTTTTAGAAAAATGTATATTACAAGGTGACTTGTGATAATAATTTACATTTAATGTTAGTTTTTTAGCACTATTAGACTGTGTTAATGCTATAGTATATTTAGTAACAAATCCGTATGATTTAGTAAAACCATTCCCCTTATATGGTGTTGTTAAATATGTTGCATCAACATAAGTGTTTTTAGATTTAAAGGAAACCGTTTTTGTAGAATTATCAATTAATACATTGCTATTAGCACAACTTAGCGTATAATCGTTTGTTTCCCCACCATATGTAGATATTACATTGCTTATTACTCTCTTCAAAACATCATCACTATATTCCAAATCAATTTCTTTTGGTGTAGTAGTGCCGTCACTCCAAGTAAACACATATTCTTTAGGTATGTTACGACTTATAGTTAATGTATCATAAACATTTGCATCTGCATTAACTGAATATTTTGCAATACCAACCACATTATCTGCTGTAATTTTTAGATTAGTACCTTTCCCTTCAGATAAGTCTTCAACATTTTCTGGTAAGATTACTGAATAAGGTGTTACGCTATTTGTTGTAACAGTTTTGATAATAATATCTTTTTCATAAACATTTTCCTCAAAACTAATTGATACTTTAGTGTCATCATATTCAGACACGGTTTCTGAAGCTGACACAGTTACATTTAATTCGTCAGACAAATTAGCGTTCCATGTATTTGGCTCAATTGATATATTATAGTGTTTATCTTTAATGCCACTATATTGTATTGAAGCTGTGACATCTGTTGCAATTTGTGGTATTTCACATTCAGCATAATATAATGGCTCATTAGACGAACGTAATGAATCTACTGTTACATATTTTATATCTGTAGAATTTGTAAAGTTTAAAATTGGTGGCTCTACATTAAAGATGTATTGTTTTTTATCACTTATTCCATCGGCTAATTTAATCGTAGTATATGCCTTTTTATAATAATAATTAAATGTTACATTAGCGTCTTTTATGTTAGTGTTAACCCTATAAGTAACATTTTTTGTATTATTAGTTTGTCTAACCGTTTGCTTATCTTTTTTATCATACCCTTTATATTTAAGTGTAACGTCAAATATAGTGTCTTCACTGACATCACCCATTAATAATGTACCATCATCATATATTATTGCGTTTTTGTTATTACATTCCCACACCGCATTTTCTGATGACGTACATTTTTCTTTAGTTGTGCCTGATTGTATATAATTACCATTGTCATCTACTGCAAGAATATTAGTACCTGAATAGTAGCAATAATCAATGTATTCAAGTTCAAAATACCAATCAAATTGTATTGTACCACCACTATAATCAAAGCCAGTGCTATCATTTATGCTTCTATCGTTTTCTTTAAAGTTTAAATGTGGTGTAGCATCTTTCAATACTTTGTAAAACAAATCATGCCTGTATGAATTTAATACTTTTTGTTTAATGTGTGCTTCACATGTTTTTGGGTTTGCAAAACCAAGCTGTTTGAATTTAATAGAACAAGTTCTATAGTCAGCATCCCCAGGTTTGCCATATGCAGGCTGTAATTTTATTTTCACATAATCTATAGGTTTTGCATCATTATCATCAGATGAAACAATAATTTTGCCATTACCATCTTCGTCAGTAGTGAATTCGTAACCATAGCTGTCTGTTTCAACAAATGATACCCATGACAATGCAGACGCAGGTATTTCGCCTTCCCATTCAACTTTTCTTTTTCTACTATCTATCATTTTTTAAAAAAACTTTTAATATAAATATTTTGGTTTTAACATAATTTTAGATATATTTGTACTATATTAATAAAAGTTAAATATGATAAAATTAATTATACATGCTGCTGATATACACATAAGAAACTATCAAAGACACGAAGAATATGCTGAGCAATTAACGCAATTTATTGGAAAATGTAGTGAACTTGCAAAGCCGTATAAGAAAGAAGAAGTTAGAATTGTCATAGCAGGTGATTTATTCCACCAAAAAAATACAATTTCTAATGAATTATTTGTGTTTGCTAGTTTGTTTATTAGGGAATTGGAAAACATTGCACAAGTAATAATTATTAGTGGTAATCATGACCTAATAGTTAATAATACAAGCAGAAAAGATACTATGACAGCTTTATTCGAAACTGCTAATTTTCAGAATTCAGTGTTTGTGGATTCATATTTAGGCTATGATAGTGGGACACTAATAGATGATAACGTAACATGGGCATTATTTTCAATATATTCTGATTTTAGACGACCTGATATTGAACAAGCAAGGGAAGAAAATCCTAACAATACAGTTATTGGGCTTTATCACGGAACAGTAGCAGGTGCAACACTAAACAACGGCACTGTTATGCAAGACGGAACTGATGGTGATACTTTTAATGGTTGTGATTTTGTCATTGCTGGTGATATTCATAAACGGCAAGAAATAAAACGTGGTGATGTTAATATTGTATACCCTGGGTCATTAATACAACAAAGTTTTGGTGAAACTATAACGCAGCATGGGTTTTGCGTGTGGGACTTGGAAAATAAAAAACATAAATTCATTGATTTAGATACAACCTATGGGTTGTATGACTTTCAAATTTCATCCGTAGATGATATGGATAATAACAAAGAAACCTTGCTTAATTATTAAGCAAGGTTTTTATGATTAACATAAGTTTGTAGTCTTTTGATTTTCGTCAATCAAATTATTAGCTTCTTCTGGATTATCAACTGATGTTGATACTACACTCAAGAAAATATGTGATTTATCTGTTATACCGTTGCATTGCATAGCAACATTAAACACTTTATCATCATCATATGAAGCATATATATCAATAGATATATTAGTGCATGCATTTGACAGTTTAAGTGTGAATTTATCAATACCGTCAAACTCGCATAATAAACTATTACCCGTTAATTTTGTTATTTTGACACCTTTAACTTCTTCCCATTTAAAATTTGCATATTTAGAGCCAATAAGTGATGTGACCTTAACATTTGCTGAATGTTCGGTTATATTAGTATAACTTGCTTTAAGTATACAATTATCATCTATGTTTTCATCAATGCATTGGTATAAGTCAATGAATATCAAATTATTATTTGCGTCTTTTAATTTAAGCACCTCATTATCATCACAGCCAAAGTTTTCACTTGTGTTAGATACCACCATTATTTTACTATTATCATATTTTATAGCAGTGAATTTTTCTGTCGATGGATTTAATATTTCATAATCATCATTTGCGTAAATTGTTGAATATGCTACTGAATTTTCACCATTGAAGCATAAATAATTAGGAACTGCTTTAAAATATGATTTATTGAAAAGACTTATGTATAATTTATTGTAATTGCTGCAAAACAAATCACCATATGTAAAAAATAATTCACCATATCCATATTTCATGTCTGGTGATGGAAAAACTTTTAATTCTCCATCACCAACACCGCTATATGAAGATAGCATTATATTACCTTTAACCTTGACACTCCAATTAGTGTTTGATTTAATGTATATAATGCCTTCGTTGTAAAATGCTTCAAATTTATCCATAATTACATCTTTTGACCATTATATATGTAACAAGTTTCTAAAATTGCACCACTTGGAATTACCTGATTCATATAAGGTACTACTATAGATTGTAAGTATTTCATTTCCTCCAATGCTGATTTACTATAGAAACTATCATTTCTTAAATAGAAAATAATTTTAACTATTTTATTATTAACTATTTGGTTAGTACACCCATCTATTAATTTCGCTTCTTCTTTTTTAATTTTACCGTAAGAAAAATTAGGGTTATTCCTACAAGTCATTTCTTTAGGACTAATATCTGAAACGTTATAAGGTATTTCATTATTTTTAGTAATAATATCATTATTAAAATAATAATAATTTACCGTGTCAAAGAAATTACGCTTAATAGTTCCATTATCATCTACAGTAGTAATGGTTGCTCTTGATTCAAACCAATCTCCAAAATAATGTATTTTACTATCTTCAATTAAAAAATCATCATAAGATAGGTCACATTCATCATCTTTAATTAATCCACTAAACCCAAAGTTATCAATATCGTTGTGAAGTGATATATTTGCATAGTTTGGGTAATCAATAAGAATTGATTCGTCTATTAATGAATTATTAGATGAGTATTTAAATAAGTTACTAAAGTATGTAAAATATTCATGACCATTATCATAATGCAAATGCCCTGTATGTGGGTTATTACCTTTGAAATAATCTTCATCTGAATTTATACGATAAAAATCATAATCAGTATTTTTAAGCTGTTCCCACCCTAAAGGGCTTAATTCACCTACTGAATAAACATCGTTTATCCTAAAATAATGAGTAAAATTATCGCCTTCCATGTATTTACCATTTTCAAAAACAGTAAATGTTGATACTGAATCTTGGTCTGAATACAAATATATTGTTTCATTACCATCAGGTTTAATTAAATATACTTTTATATTTTGACCATTAATATCATCATCAGTTAAATCATACCTTCTCTTATTATTTGGTTCAAATGGGTTACTTACAATCACATAGTCATTAAAATAAGCTTCACCTACTACAATTGAATTATTAACTATTTGCACTTCAAAATATCTATAATCGGTAACACCATCACTTTCAGTTATTATATCATATACAACGCCATCCACAACTGCATAAGAACCTGATAAGTTTGTTACATAGTAAATTTCGCCATTTGTTAAACTTTGCACTGGTAAATCAAAAAGGTCTTGAAGCTTATCAACATTTTTAATATTTCTAAGCGTTTCCTGATAGATTTTACTGTCGTTTGGCTTAGTCACAATGTTATTATCTTTATCAAACATATAAGGGTATGTTGATGCCCATCCACCATTCATTTGATAATAAGGATTCCCATCATAAACTTTGTTTTTATCAAAATTTGGGTAAAGATAACGTTTGCCATCAATATCACGATACATTACAGGTAGACCTTGGTAATCTTCATAATCATCATTACCATATACTGAATAAGAAATATTCTTAGCTTTATTAATCCAATTATATTTATAATCTAAAATGCCGTTAACATAAGGGTCTTCTATTCTTGTTGTAAAAGATGTATATTCTTTTATTTCAAAATCATATCTATTATAATTCCCAACTCCACCATTACTACTAATGTAGCTTTCTTTTTCATATAAAGGTAAAGCATCATACCATCTTTTACTTCTCATTCCGAACATACCAAGAATCATTTCTACGCTATCTTGTGTTCCTTTATGCTTCCATATTTCTTTGGAGTTAAGAATTAAACGTTTTTCAAATTCAACATTTACTTCTGGTATTGACCATTCTTTCTCTGAAGAATAGTTTTTAATTCGTTCTAAGATGTTATTATTGCAAGGACTTATAAATGTGTCGCCAGTTATATTTTCTCCACCATACGAAGTTATTTCATTTTTTGGATAATCTATTGTACTTCCACTATCAAGTTCTGACGATTCAGTAGATGCTGAAAATACAGTTCCACCAGTATTAGTAAACTTACCATAACCACACGTTTCTCTTCCATTTTCAAATTCTCTACTGTACGATTCAACAGGTATATCAGTTTCTTGCTCTTCGTAATTAAATACGATAGTTTGTGCAGACTCACAAGATTGATTATTTACATCTAAAGTAAATTGTTCGGATGCTTCTTGATGATTTGGTGTGCACCCAAAAAAGTAGCCATCAGGATAAATGTCAAGTTTTTTATCATATGGTTTTACTAAAAAACTTGTATCTTGTGTAAATAGCCTTTTTAAAACATTTCCATTATATGTGTTACTTTTTTCATCATCTTCTGTTGTTTTATCTGAAATGTCAGTTTTAGATGTGCCAGTATATTCTACTAATGTATAAGGTGTTATTTGCTTAAAATCCCATCCATTATTTTCCAATGCATCAGTGAAAAAATAATCAGGCAAATTGTTTATATCATCATATGTTATAGTTCTATAACTAGCTATAGCATTAATGTATGATAAAATTTCATCAAATTCTCTTCCAAAAAGCCTAATTATTTTTGATATTTTATCCCCTGCACTAATAATATCTTCAGATTCTTCTTGCGTCTTTAGTTTTCTATATGTCCAGTCAAAGTTTTTAATAGATTCATGTGTCATTGACCTATACATATTATCGCAAAATCTTTCATCGTAGAAATTAGCAATATCAACTAAATTATGTATGTAAGCGTCAAATGAAACACCATCAGCACCAATATTATAACTGCCGTATGTAGTTGGGAATGTAAATGATTCTATATTACTATAGTACCCATATTCATTTTCTCTTAAAATATTAAAATAAGCAGTATATTTAGGTGAAGAATCTTTATTCATTAATATTCTTTCAAACATATCAAGATTTTTGAAAAACTCGTCCAAGAATTGCACTTTAGGTCTTATGCTATATTTGAAAGCACCGTTTTCTATTAGATTATCATATTTTGATAGGTCAATTAAATATTTTATTTCTTTATTATTGCTTACCCAAGCTTCTATAACGAAGGTTTCATTGCTATCTACACACGTTATTTCAACGTCACAAATTTTTTCACCAACACAAAGTTTGTCTAAATGGTTTTTAACTACCCAATTAAATTTATGGGCTTCGCCATTATTGCCTATTAATTCATAATTTTTATACCCTTCATTGGCAAAAAATTTAAGAAAATTATCATCAGTTATTTCACTACTTTTCTTAAATGCCGTGTGAATATTAACATTAAACGGATTGTCAACCAAGAAATAATTATCTCCACCAAGTCTTTTAATCTTTGTTTTAGAATTTCCGTTGCCATCATCGTTTAATGCACCATTAGTGCCACTATTAAATTCTGAATTATCAGTGTAAAACACAGGAATGCCACCTACTACAGTTGTAGCAGTCACTGAGCCATTTCTGCTTATTATTTCTTCAGTATCAGTTGTCTCACCGCTTAATGTTTTAGAGGTTGAAAATGGGTTTCCATTTTTATCCAAGTCCCATACATCTTCAACATATGTATATGATGATACAGTTGTGTTGTCAAATGGTATAAACAATTCACCAGGGAATTTATTAATAATATCATTTATTGAAGCTCTTATTAATTCTGAACAAGAGCCGAAATATGCAAAATCCCTTAAATTGTAATAATCCCTTTTAATTACGATTGATTCATCTTCAGATGATGTTTCATCTTTAATATAATCTTGTAACGTGCTTAATGTCCAAACATCACCACTAAAATGCTCTTCCCAATTAACACTATGTGAATCTTTTTTAACATTATCATCATTATTCACTGTAATTATAAAATTACCTGTTTGGTAAATTGGGGTTTGGTTACTTGCGAAGCTATTTTTACCACCAATAGTGGTAATATCCCTTTCGTAGATAGTACCACTATTAGTAAGTTTGTGCTTTTTTTTAAGCACATAATTAGAATGTGATTTTATATATGGCATACCCTTAAATTAACTTAAATTTTATCATCTAATGTTTGAGAATAGTCAACATTATTTGTTCTATTTTGTTTTACTTCATAAATAGGCTGTCCTGTTTCACTATCTTTAAGCGTGAAGTTTTCAGACTGATTATAAATTTCGTTATCACTATTAAATGTAGTGATTAATCCATTATCAAGACTTCTAAGTTGTGAACCTTCAAGCATTGTTGAAATAGTGTCAGCATCATGCTCTACTAATTCTAAATCTATCATAACAGGTTCAAACATCGTATTAACGAGCAGAATACGCTGTGTAGGTTTTCCAATATAAGGTGCAGCATTAGCTTTAAAACTTGGCGCTGAAGACGGTGTTACGGTTAAAAATGATAAAGTAGAATTTTCATTGTACCTGTATGCGTATGATTTATCACTTGAACTATTAGAAGCCATTACTATAGGTTCACATTTGTTATTACTAGTTATTAACCTATAATAGTCTTGCCTATCACCATTATCGTCAATATAAATTATCCTCCACCCAACTAATGAGTTATTTGTCAAAACTTTTGTCCTTATTAAAGAATCTTCAATACTTGATGAATCTAATACTATACCATTTATATTAGAATGTGCAGCTAGTGTGCTAATATCAGCAATCACTGCTGGTATTTCTTTTGGCTTTATGTAAATTGTATAGAACCCTTTTTGATTGAAATATTCCAAAGGCAATTTAAGATTATACATACCTTCAAGAACATTATCAGTTGAATCACCACCATCATATAGTGCATTTGCCAAAATACTTGATGGTAATTTTGTAAATACTGCATTTCGTGAATTATCACTATTTCTGGTTTTATGATATGCATAATAAATATCCACCAATGAAGAATCTATGTTTGCTGGCACTGAAATGCCATATACTCCTGCTGACATTATATTACTTTTAATTTTCTATTATATTAAAAACTGAACCATTACCATATTGTAGTAAAGAGTTCATATCACTTATCTCTTGAAGCCTTAAATGCTTGTCTAAGGCTTTGTTTATACCTCTGTCTATATAAATATCAGATTTGATATTTTGAGGTAATGCTACGCCAAAATCATATTCTTTTCTGAAAACAGGTGCAGCTATTGTGTTGTTTAATTGGTCAAAACCATTTTCATGTGTGAATTCTTCTTTAGTGACAACTACATCACCATTATTATCTAAACCTAATAATTTTATATTACTATAAAATATAGCGTCATTCACATCCTTTAGTTGATTATTATAATCATTAAGTGTGATTCTTCTTGTGTTTTGAATAATATTATAATATCTTAGAGTAAAAGAAGAGCCATCCAATAAATTATATAAACAATTTTCCAATTTTAATACATCGTCTTCTACATACTTAACCCCATGATTTTTACCAGCTGCAAGTTCATACCCACTATATTCATTACATTCTTTTAGTGTAATACGTTCTCTTAGAATAGCTCCTATATAATAGGTAAAAACGCAGTGTGTTTCAATAACAGCTTCATTTAAATTGGAAATGTCATCTATGTATTTTTCAAGTTCTTTTTCATTACCACTATTGAGAAAAGTATTCACTATATCCATTGACAATTCTATTGTAGTTAAAACATTCTTTTTGTCATAATCGTTCATGGAATTATTTAATATTATAGAACTTTTTTCTAATTTCTTACCATTTATTGTGTGGTATATTTCCATTGATTCCATAATATTGCCATTGAAAAATTGTTTTTCTGAATCACCATCTATGGTTAAATTACTATTTTTAGACAATTGTGAAACATTGCCAACCTTATAATATAAATCAAGTAAACAATCATTATATGGTTGAGTATATTTTGTTTTTGTCCTTTCATCATATGAAGGTTCATAGTACCCAGGCATTTCATTACCTAAATCATCATGCAAGACGTTAGTTTGTCTAAATAAGTCCAATTTAGAATTTGTGTGACCACTTATTTCATCACATTTATATATGGTATAAGGATGGACAATTTTTAATTTGCCATCTTTTACATCATATTTTTTCCAATCTACTTTACTTAATTCAGATTCTATTTCAAAAATTTTATTATCTTTAATGTAGAATCTTCCTTCTTTAGTGTCAACATACCCATCTATTTTAGTAAAAGTGGTATCAGTACCATTTATATCAATCGTTAAAACATTTTTATCTGCTACATATAAAGTATTAGCGAATTTTATGCAACCTATTTTATCATCCTTTTCAGGTAATACTTCACAATCATAATCAGATGTATCAATGCATGCTTTATAAGTTTTAAAATTAAAATAATAATTGTTACCTTTTTTTATTGCGTAAAATATCCTATTATTTATTTTAGTGTAATATTGGCCATCAGCAGTTTCATCTACTGAAAGCATAAGTCCGTTGGCCAATGAATTTTTGAAACCTTTATAATAAACATATTTTTTAAGTTCTACAGGATAAATTTTATCATTTATTAGGAAAAACCCATTATCATAATAGTTTATATCATAGTCAATAGACATATTTTCATCTGAAGGGTTATATACTATTTTGCCATTGTCATTATAAGCGAATTCTAAAATGTCAGTTACAAATTCATTTTTATATTTGTTAACATAATAACCAGTATAATCAATCCAATCTTCTTTGTTGAACACATTTTCTTTATAATCATTTTGGATATATCCAACTGATTCATTTTTAATCATATAAACATTATTATCAACAAAAATGTCACCTGTTTCATTATTAGTTATTATAGGTCTATTAACAACAGTGCCACCGTTTTCGTCAGTGCTAATTGTAGGTTTATAATTTGTTTTTTCTTTGTATTCATTAGAAAATATAGCCATTTCACCAATATCATCAATATTTACTGATAAAGTTATTGGTATGACTAATGATGCTGATTTTAATGATGTTGGCTTTGTAGATAGACTATCTATCCAATCCTTTAAATCATAATAAAGCTCATTGCCACCACGTTTAAAATATTTAAAGCAGTCACAACAATCATCAGAAGACATACAAATAGTTTTTAAATCAGAATCAGTATATGCTTTCGGTGTTACGATGATTTCAGGCCAACTAACTATATTATCCCCATCTAGCATAAAACTATTAAAATCTAAGTCATTTGTGTTCTCTTCAATAGTATATAGGTTGTAATCAGAATAATCTTTATCAACAAGTTCGCTTGTAAACAAAGCATTATCTATACCAAGTCCTTTAATGTCATTTGTTTTTTCTGACACATTAATACTAAACGTATATTTATTAGCATTATCAAGAAATTTATTATATTTCTCATAACGTTCTTTAAGCCAATAATAAAATTTAATTGCAGTGCCATAATACAAGTAAGAGAACCCATTTTTTTCTATGAATTTTTTTGGCAGCCTATACTTAGGCAAACAAGTCATATTAATCCAGTTATAAAAATAATCGCCACCTCTTGAATTGTATAATGAATCGTATTCTTCATATTTTTTTAATTCATCATTACTTTTATCTTCTATTTCATATTCGTAATATTCAAGTGCATTTTTATATTTAGTTTTACCTTTACCAGAATTAAGCAAATTATGGTATTCATTAAAAAATGAATACCATTTTTGCAAAGTTCTGTATGTTAAAAACTTATGCTTTTTGGCACGTTCAAGAACGTCAGTTATTTCTAAATATTTTGTTTTGGATGTACAGTTAATAGAGTAAATATCCCTTCCGTAATAGAAATAATAAATAGACCCTTCTTCAGCCCTATTCAATAAGTCTTTCTTACTTATTTGATTAATTGTGTAATACCCACCATTATCATCTGGTATATTAATGTATATGTCTGTATAATCAGTTATATAGTCAATATATTCATAAGGTATTTCTATATCACTTGGAATCATACCATAATTTCCATTAATTTTGGCATTAGCTATATTATCAGTATATATGTCAGTAAATTCAACTTTTTCTTCGATTTTAGAAACATCAATGGATGCGTTTATTGCATCACGGTATGCTTCTGAATATGAATCATATTCAGAATAATAATTACCATAATTAATAACCCATTTTTTATTTAAAGAAGGTATAATCCCAGGTAATCTTGATTTCATATCTTCCATTGATATTTTCTTAATAATCTGTTTCATAAGATTGATTTTTAATTTTTAATTCAAATAAGTTAAATAACATAGTGCTATTTTCAACACCCATTTTATCATTTTCTATAAATCGTTCAGGTAAATAATAAAAGTATTTTTTATCTTTTTCAGAATAAATAACTTTTATTGGTATATACATTTTATCGTATAAATCTGTCATAGCCACGCCTTTTTTCATTAATTCAACATCAGAATAATTATCCATATATAAAGGTTCAGTGCCTTCTTCATTAGTTGGTATTATGAAAGGTAAAACTAAGCCTGTACCTGCGTGACAAAAATCTATTTTAAGATATATAGTGTTTTCCCTTAATTTTGTTGAATAATCTCTAAATAAATATAAATAAAAACCTTCTGAAGAAGTATTTGTTGAATATTTGTTATTGACAATGATACTACTATCTAATCTTTTATTAGTTTTAATTTCTATCACATTGCCATTAATATAATTTTCAGATAATACATTAATATTTTTAGTTATTTCATTTGTGTTAACATTAATAAAATTCCCATTAGAACTAAAATCCATATATTTCTTATATAAAGAATTTTCATCCATAAATATTGTAGAAGTTGACAGCAAAACTTGTGTATGTGGGTTATTAGTACTGTAAAATGATAATCTTAAAAACGATTTCCCTATTTTATTTTTCCTGTACTTAACATCTTCATCCGTAAAATTCAATAACCCCATTAAATCAGATGAATTTTGCAAAAGAAGTTTATCTTCATACAAGTCATAATAATAATTGTCAATTACAAACCAATTAGAATTGGCTAAATTTGTCCCATAATTGACTATTTCTTTTTTATCCACTGATATTTCACCATTTGAATTAAATGGCTTTATATAACCTTTAATTGGTATTCCGCCTAATTCTTCAGTGTTATCTTCATTTATTTTCCATGAATCTTTATTCCTTGTCCTAAAATGTAAGTTAAAAACTAATTTAGTAATTGGTGCAAACCCATCACCCATATAATAACCAGGATAATATACATCTTTTTCCATATCTACTATTGAATTAATACCCTCTTCTGTTTTTTCGTTCACAAATTCATTTTGCAAAACATCATCAGCATTAACATTAGCACCTATTTTATTACCCAAAGATATAGGTAATGTTATATAGTCACTTATTTGGTAGATAGCTAATTTATTTAAGGTTAAATTAACGTCTTTAGTTGATATAGGTCTATTTGATGTTGCAGCCAATACTGCTGCCACTTCAGGTGTAATATTATCATCACCAAAAATATTATTCTTTAGATAGAAGTGAAAAGATTCTAAATTTTTATATAACTTTCTGTTAACAGTTTCTTTTATTACATAATCGTCATTATTAACTACAGGACTTAATAGCAATGAATCACTACCTAATATATTAATAATCTCAAATTCATATTTTTCAGGTTTATTTAATTTGCAGAATTTTGAAGTACCATCTTTTGTGTAGTATATTGGATAAACAACGTCATCTATAACTATACCGTCAACTTCAGTAACAGTGTATGCTGAAACGTCAGTTGATTCATTTTGATATGAATAAATCACGCTATCACCACTTTTTGCGTATATTTTGTTAGTGTAATAGCATTTCTTAATAGTTTTCATTTCATTGCTAGTAGTATTTTCATTTACAATTTCTTCATTGAAAAATGTTAAAGGAATTGAATTACCATTAACTACTATTTTACCTGAAAGTAAATCAGAATCAGTGTATTCTATTTTATAGTCTTCATTATTTATTGTAACATAGTCGCCAACATTATTTTTAATCAAATATTTCTGATTATCAAAAAAAACAAAAGTGTCGTCTATTACGTCAAGTTCAGAATATGGGTAGTTGCTTTCTGCTATTATAATATCATATAATTTATATGTTGATATATCAGTTTTACATTTTAAAACTGAGTAAATAGCTGATTCATTAGTTTTAAGCAAGGATTCAATGTTTACTTCTTCATCACCTATTTTTAAAGCAGCTTCATCAGTATAATTATATTCTTCTACACTATTAAAAAAATCGTTTTTATAAAAATTTCCTTCAACTAGTACTCCATATTCAGTATCATTTCCTTCGCCATAATCAAAAAAATCATAGACATCATTTTTGTATATGATAAAAGGATAATACATTGCAGGTGTTGAGCTTACTACGTCAATTTCATTATTATCTGAAGCTTTTATTAAAAATTTATAACAATTAAACCATTTATTATATTCATAGTCCTTTACTGATATTTCATTGTCATCTATGGTAGTTAACAGTTCATCGTTACCATATTTTTTTATTACTGGTGGCTCGTAACCTGTTTTATAGCCATCATTTGGTATTAAATTAGTGTCTACCCTATATTTTTCGCCCTTTATCCATACAACACCATTTTCTATCCAATTTTTTACTGTGATTGTAACAGTATCATCATTTGTCCTATAAAAAAACCCTTCTATTAAAAATCCTTTTAGCCCATTGTTTGCATATTCGTAATAAAAATTTCCGTTATATTCAATATAACGAACAGTTTTTACTTCATCATAATCAATAACGTCTACTGAATTAATAGATTTACGTTCCTTAGATATAACATACCCTTGTCTTCTGACTAAATCTAAATTTATTTTAGTTTGGATTTTATTTTCAGCATAAGGGCTTGACAAAGAAACTTCTTCGCCATCCCTTATACCTTCGAAATAGTCAGTAACACCAGATATGTAAGACAAGTCTTTTGATAAATAAGTTTCCCTTATGTTTAACTTATTTAATTCTGGCGTCATATGTGCTTTTAAACTATATTTTAGCATTCTTTCAAATTTTCTTCAGATGTGTAGTTATCTTCAATTTCTTCTGGCATTTTTTCAGAATCAAATTCATAAGATAATGCATAATCATTATTTTGACTAACATTATAGTTATAATTTAATCCTAAGCTACCATCAGCGTCTTGCCTTCTCAAATAAAAATTTATATTTCTATTGATATATAACGCATTGTTTGTAAATGGGTATTCTTCAACATTTGAATTATCATCAAATCCGTTTTGTATAACATCCCTCCAATAAAATTCACAAGAGCCATCTTTAATTATTTTTGCGTATGGTGGTGTTGCATCATCACGTGTTAATAATATATATCTTGATATATCATTTATATAAGGTAATTTGGCATCAATATTATTTTCATCTAAAATAGAGCACCAAAATTTTTTATCAGTAATTAATTTCGAAACTATACCATTATATAATACATTATCAATTTTATCGTATATAGTAAATTTATCATTAATAGAAAAATAATTAACATCGTCAGTGTATATTATTAATTCATCATCTTGATATTCTAAAGATAAAATTGTATGTGTTATAGCTTTTTCTTTGCTTAAATCTGCTGAAATAGTCTTAACAGGTATTTTATAATGTGCTTTATAGTAATAACCTTCATCCCTTGTAAGTGGGTTATAAATCCTCTGTTCTGAATGGTTTTTATGGTATGTTGATGACGGTTCTCTTGTGTGACCTTCATCATTTATTATTTCATCATATGTAAACGAACTAAATGATTTGTAAGCAATACTATTGCTTTTTGTTAATTCACGTTGCGCTGTATTAAATCTATTGAATATAGGCTGTATACACACCTCATTAGCATCAGTAGGTGAATAATAACATAAATCTCCATAGAAATTTTTATCAGTATCAAAGATTATTTCATCAGCACCATATCTTTTAGTTGCATCTTTGTTTATTACACCCATTATAACACCTTCTTTACCTGTAGTACATATTGAACGTACATCTTCATACCTTGTATCATCCGATGACTCATCTGATAAAATAAAACCGCAACTATTTTTACCGAAGCAGTGTGAATATTCAATTTCGCTATCTTTTGTATTACATTCTGTAGGATTGCCATAGTCATCTATTCCATACCATTTTTTATATCCTTTGTTACGCTTAAATATTGACAAATAAATGTCACTTAATGGTCTACCTAGATTATCTTTTAAATGTGACAAATCTATATCATCAGTAAAAACAATTTCATTTATGCTATCACCATATATATTCTTTGAAAATCCTAATTTATTTATGTGACTTTCAAACATATTATCACTATTAGAATAATCAGCTATTAACGTACTATCATTGTCATACAGTGTTTTATCATTTATTTCTGTGTCAGAAAACTTAAAATTAGGTATTTTTGAAAAAATTCTTACATAATAATTGCATTCAATACCATTTACAACTTTTTTGAAAGAAATGTTAGTAGTAGTTCTGTCCAATGAAATTTTATTAGTGTCAGGAACAGCACAATATACAAAGTTCTTAGAATCATATGTTTCTACATATCTAACATTGTTTAGAGATTGGTTCTTAAAATATGTTATGCCATCAACAACTAATGTATTTCCTTTAGTATCTTTATCTTTCAGTTCATACCATTTATTCGAAATTGTCACTCCATTTCTGTATATCTGAAATATATATTTACTATATACTAATGAAACTGTAGCATTTGATATAATCAATTTATTATCTGAATAAATGTTTACATAGTCACCTTCATTTAAACCATGCTGTGAAACAGAATAAAAAGTTATTACATCAACACCATTATCATCTTTAATATTTTCATTAAATACTTCTATTTTAAGGCTATTAATTTCACTATTAATAAAACTAATCCCTTCAGTTGTAGACGAACTAGGATATGTCAAACAATAATCCCAATTAGGCTCTATTCTATTCCTATATTCATTATATTTCGGTGTGAATGAAAATAAATCACGTTCTGGATACATATCAATAAATTCACCATTCAATTTGTTATTAATAACATTATATATAGGTAATTTTTTACTGCTATTTAATACAGTGCAATTTTTTATTTGAATTTTTCCTTTATTTTTAAAACCAAACCACCCGTTGACTTCTAATAAGTTATTTTTTAATGAGTTATCAAAACTATTAAAACCGTTTTTTTGATAAAGATGTGATTGCTTGTAAAATTTCTTATATGCTGATGAATCTTTTAAATAATAAGACACTGGATATTTGTTGTTATACATATTTTCAATTCTAGAATTAATTGACAAAGCATAATCAGAATAATTGCCATCCATTCCGAAATTTAACTTATCCCATCTTCTTGTAGAGCCTACATATACATCTTGTATTAATAAAGTTGCTTCTTTATTTTCTTTTAATTCAAAACCAGTATAATGATACTCTACTTCGTATTTTTCATTTTTTCCGTCATCACTAATAAAAAATTTGCCAAACAATGTGTTCTCAGGAGAATTTTTTATATTTTTTGATGCAAAAATATTAATATTAAACGTACAGTACATATCATGATAATCAACAACACCGTTTTTAATGTGTGGTTCTGCTTGTATATAAAGTCCTGTTATAGAATATATAATATTACCGTCTTCTTCAGCAATAAATCCTCTTTTAATAATTTCTCCTTTTTCGTTACGCATCCAATCATCTATAGTATTGAACGTTTCATCTATATTAGATTTTTTATCATCATTATATAATACAAGGTTAAAAGAATTGTTCCTGAATAAATGATTATTAAAAATATCAGTACCACAATGATAAGTAAACCCATAATCATCCTTTGATAGTTGGGTATCACGCACTGCTTGATATGAATTCCATTCAAATGATTTATCATCGCCATCTTTAGGCTTTATAGGGCTACTACCGTCTTTATCCTTTATATTCCCATTTTTAATAGTTTCGTAGTTAATAGACGTTGCACTGTCAGAACCCTCATACCTAATTATTTCAGTAACAGGATTAAATAAAACATTACTGCAAATAGCGTTAATATTAACAGTAAGTCTTACTTTGTTACTTTGTTTTCTTTCATACCTATACCTGTCATACGCATTTATTGTACCAACAATATTATTGTCAGTAAACATCTTTTTATTGGATAATAAATCTATATCCAAATAAAAAGATGAGTTATTTGATTTTTTGCTATTATTTGCAGGTAAAAATATCTTATTATTGTCCATCAGTATCGTTTATTTGTATACTATGTGTAAGTTTATTTTCTGTAGGATTCTCCCCACAATATTCTTGCAATGTAATACTATAAATTCCAGCAGGTATTTTTTTAGTTTCAAAAGCAAAAAATATTTTGCCTAAATTGCTATCAAAAAATAATTTTCCGTCATAATCAGAATTTCCTGAAAAAATAACTTTAACTTTATAGGTTTCGTTTCCGACATTAGTAGAAAGTGTTGCAAAATTATTACCATCATTAAAGTCAATGATATTTTGATTAAACCCATAAAGTTCTATGTAGTTAATTAATATAGAGCCTACTTCATCTTCACTTTCTGTTGCAATATTAGTTGAAGTTAATTCAAATTTTATAGGCGTAGGATAAACTTTTATTGTATTTGTATAACTACCAACTTTATACCCATTGGAATCATAGCCAGTTACTTCAGTGCGATATGTACCATTTGCTAAATTACTAATAGTTACTATATTACTATCATCGCTACTAACGCCAACATAATCACCAAATGTATATTCAAATTTATGGCAATTAGTACAACTTATTGTTACTACACCATTATTGTCATTACAATAAGTTGATGCAGTATAATTTATTTGCACATTCATATTTGATGCACTATCAGAATCGGTTAAACATTCATCTATATAATCACGTTTAAATTTATCTATTGCAGTACTACCTTCATTAATCCCAAAATAAAAATAAAATGAATTATTATATAAAGGGAAAAAGTATTCATCATTAGACCTTTTTATGTAAAACTTAGGCGTTTCGCCAAACCTGAATTTAAGATAATCATTGTCAACTTCATCAAAACCATTCTCTTCTTCAGGTATAGTTGCATCTGAATTATTTGAATAATATTCTTTATAGCTTTTTAAAAGCCCGTTGAAATCATAAGGACAAAGATATTTCAATTTATAAAAATTATACCCTGTAATGTTATTAGTAGAATCATCTGATACTATCAGTGTATTTGAATTTAATGTTGAAAAAATTTGTCTTGAATAATTATCTTGTATTTCATCTACAGTTATCAGTCCATCACCGTTTTTATCTGCTATAGGCATATCAAGAGACACACCAAGTTCGCAAATTCTTTCAAGGTTAATAAATGTTTTTGGACTAGTGTATGCAGTAATTATACTTTTGTATTCTTTTCTACCAATAAGCAACCATATATATTCATAAAAAGTGTACCAATTCCTTCTTGTGCCAAACAATAGACCTTTCCTCATTCTATAGCCTTCATCATCAATGTCTATATTTTCGTCATCTTTAGATGTACCCCAATGCATACCCGTAACACTATTATTTCCTTCATCATCACTATGTGTACCCATAGGCGGTAAATTACAAGATGACATAGGATAAATGTTACTAAATTTAGGTATTCCATTAATATCAGAATCAGATAAACTACCTAATAGTATAATATCAGTTGAATATAGTCTTCTAATTATTTTATTAGAAGTACCTTCTGAATATTGTGATGAATTGTAATAATATATGTTAATACCATCTTTATTTAGTACATTTTTAATTAACCCATTATTCAGTTTCATATAGTTTATTATTTTATCATATCTATATACAACATCATCAAAATATGTTGTATATAAATTTCTAAAATATTTAAAAATTCTATAAAAAAAAGAATATTTACCATTAGTTCTTGGGGCGTCATTTAATGCATTCTTATTATTATCATATATTAAATGATTTTTAACATACATCGTATCGGATGCAAGTCCACCATACCCCTCAAAGCATATTGGCAAATTGCCAGTATCAGCTAAAATTAAATTATTATAACTTTTACTGCTTGAGCAAAATGTATCAATGTAGGAAACATTGCCATTTAATGAATTAGTTGCGTTATTCCTCCAATACCATAATGGAAAATATAAGCACCCGTTTATCCAATCATTATAGAAATCTAACGATATTGCGTCATCTTCTTCAAGAACACTTTCTATATACGTGTCAAGTTCTGGATATTGTGTTCTATTTACAGCACTATCCCAAAAAACATATTGAAATTGTTTTACTTCTGCTTTTTCGCTAAAAAAGTCATCCCAAAAGTTACTTAATATTTCATTTGTAGAAAGATTAACTTTTGTTCTTATCTTATTGTAAGGAAAAATGTTTTTACTGTTAGATGATTCTTTATTAACACCCTTTATGCCTGTATAATATTGTGATAAATAATTATTTATTTGCGTTCTTGGTATATAATTCTTGACACTATATACACAATCCCATAATAAATCCCTAAAGCAAGAATCAGGCGTATTAGTGCCAAATTCATACATATTATCGTAATCATCGTCAACTAAGATAGGGGAACGTAGCCCACCATCATTTATTTTAGGGTTATTTGGTACTAAATATTTAGCTTTGTGCCTTGATATTGTACTATCGCTATTTTCAGTTAACGAAAATCTAAATCTAACGCTTGCCCTTGTTGGTATTCCTTTAGTAGGGTCGTTAGTAGGTACAATATTTCCTTTTTCATCCATCCCAACATAATCTAAATTCATAGGTATTTGATAGCACCACGTTCCATCTGAATCTATCAGTTGGTTTCCTTTTATTACCAATTCTTCTACATTTCCATAAGGTGTTTTTCTTATCATTTCTATAGTGCCTTCGTTTGGCACTAATTGTGACATTTCACCCATATTTTCACTTACGTCACAATCAAATGATATGTTGTTATTCCTACTATCAGTAATAACTGACCCTAAAAACACGCAAGATGTAGTAAATTCATATTGTATACTTACATCCTTCCTTGAAATGGCAATCTGTTCGAAATTTTCATCACCCCAAAAAGGGTAAACCATTACAGTTTCATTTTGGCTATAAAGCTGTGCTAAATTATCTAAAGTATTGCTTTCATTAAACTTTGTTGGACTTTGGAATTGATTTATGTTATACCCTTTAGATATTAAATCTCTAGGTTTTTGTGAAATAACACCTATGTCAGAAAGGTCAATGTCCACGTGAATTTGCGTACTACCTGTAGGTATACCAAAAATCATATAATCGCCAGCTTTATTTGTGGTTGTTGTATATTTATAATATTTGTCATAAACTTCCAGCATAGAATCATTGTCCAACACCAACCTTTTTGAAGGGAAAGTACCTACTTTGCTATAGCATTTATTTTCCGAATAATTTGGCAGTATGTTATATCTTTTACCGTTTTTATTAGTATCATTAACCTCCTTATAAGGGTAAAGATTCACTAAATCATTATTTAGTGAATCTTCGTCAGTTAATGGTATAAACACAGAAACCTTTGCATTTGGTATACCAAATGCATCATTAGCTAATACTCGCCCAACAATAACGCCATAATTAGCAGAATGTATTTTATAAGCATCTTCTTGGGATAATTGTAAAGATAATATTTCAAATAAATCAACATTTTGTTTCATATTTAAATGCAACACTTTATCTTTACCAATATCCGCTTTTATTCTTAAAGTTTTGTCCATTGTTTCAAGTCATCATAACGAAATAAATTATAAGCAAACATAACATTTTCCTTAAATGTAAATGCTATGTGTTTTAAAAGAACCCTTACTTTCATAAAAATTGATAAATTAAGTTTTTTTTCGCCATTCTTTATGGAAGTTCTAAGCTCTTTATATGTTCTAATACGTTTACAGTTTTTACACATAGTTTATTTTAATTTACATCTTATTTGTATATCTTGCGTAGGGTTTAATATTTCAAATTGTGAATTATAATCACTATACAATACTCTGTCAATAGAATCCAAATCAATAGGCTTATATACACTTTCACCAATCATAAAGGTTGGCGAGCTATTAGAAGTGCAATCATTACTATCATCTAATAAAGGATAAGGTGCTTTATCAGTACTATAATTCCCGTTATTGTCTGAATAAATGTTATAAACCCTTAAAGAAATTAAGCTTAATACACCATCTATTAGTGTTATTTCTTTTTCTAAATCACCAATAAAAATATCTTCGCCCATGTCATGTTTTTCAACTGACATATAATCTTTTATTTTATTAATAATATTTTCTAAGACATTAGCTGAATTATATGATTTATCAATAAAAACATCTACTGAAAACCCCAAATTGTATATTTTACCGCTTTTAATTTCGATGTAATCGTTTATTGTCCTATAATGTGACATATACTCCATAATATTATTAACTAAGGCTTCTGGCAAAGATTTATCAAGTTTACCATTTGAATCTAAACCCAATAAACTAATAACGATTTTATTGTTTTCCTCTATTGCTGATGACCTAAAAGGTGCACCATATTTAGGTGGCATCATCATAAGCCTTGTTTTATAATCTTTAACAGTCACACAACGTTCCTGTGAAGCATTATTGTATTTAGTCAAATATTTAATCTCTTCAGTTGAAGGTGCATCTTTACCTGCTACAGATGGAGATATGTTTGTGACTGACATACTTGTTAATACACTTCCTTTTACTTTATCACTAAGTCCATCACTATGAAATTGTGCATTAAGTAATGAAATGGAATTTATCGCCCCTACAGCTAAATTTGTTTCAGAGCCACCACCTATTTCATATAAAACATACATAGTCCACCCTTGTCTTGGAAGTACACCTAACATATCATTATTTATAATTTTGCTTGCACGATACTCACCATATTTGCTACTCCCTTCAGGTATCTCGTCATAATTAATGCCACTGCCAAAAATAATTTTAATATACCCATTGTCAGTATATTCAGTGATATATTTTTGCGTGACAGGTTTCCATTTACCTTTATAGTATCTTACCATTTTGTTATCGTCCCCATTTATGGCGTAATCTTCATAAAGTTCAGGATTTAAGGTATCTTTAATAATATTATTATCGAAATTAGATTCCGTGCCAAATCTCCATTGGTCAGCCAAAGAATTAGTTTCGAAATACCTATATGTCATTGCAGCATTTTTATCTACTTTGTATTGTTCTTCGTCATAATAAAATTCTTGTATATCTGGGTCATTAGAAAAATCAGAAGATTCTTTAAATATAATAGATTCTATATTCATTACATTAGTATCTGGTAAAACTATTTCCATAAATGGCTTAATGTCAGTGGATTGAAGAATTTTTTTAAAAATTCTTGATACACCATTTACTGCTATAGTTGTTTTAGAAACAGTATAACTTGTAATTGACCCATTAGAGTTCCTATTAGGTTCATAAGACCTGTTAGAAAAACTTTCACTGTTAAATTGTTCAGCAAAATCAACATCTTCAGTTAAATGAAATTGATAATTACCTGCTGATACTATTGTGTTTTTTCTAACAATAGGTGCATAATTCCAATTAGGTGCTGACAGATTATTTTCTTGTGTATCATTAACAGGTAAAACGCAGCTTAACCTAATTTCGCACATACTTGCTTTAGCGCCTGGTATTTTCAACCCGTTAGAACGTGCATTGTTTAAAATAGAACTTTTTAACGTTGCAGAATTAGGATTGGTCTCTTGATACATCCTATCTATATGATATGACAAATTATCTGCAACTGATGATACTAAATCAACAAACCAAGCACCAACAGACGAATCGTTGAAATCGTCTGATAACTCAGGATAATATTTTTTGCTAAAATCTATTAACTCTGAACGATAATCAGAATAGTTCCTTGCTAAATAATTGATTTTTTTGTCCATTATAATTCTGTTACAATACTATCTTTTGATAATTTATTTCCTTGTTTAACCGAATAGTCTATTCTAACATATACTGCATTAGCTTCATCATCACTTTTAGCTACTTGTATGTCATTTAGAATAACGTTATTTACATAACGTTGTACTGAATCAGTTATTTCGTTTTTTAAACCATCCCATGTTATATTATCGTTTGGTTCAAAAATATATCTAATTAAATCAGTGCCAAAATCTGGTTCACGGAGTCTTTGCCCTTTTGGTGTAAAAATTACGTGCATTATCTGGCTTCTGACTTTATCTTTTTCATCATTATTTACATCCATAAAGAATTTTTGGAAATCTTTGTTTGTGAATGGGTATTTTATACCAAAATATTGAATTTTAGCCATAGTAATATTTTTATTAACTATAATTATCTAAATTATATAATTTTATGATGTTTATTAAACAATAATGCCTTGGATTTTGATACCCAAGGCATTAATATTTATTTAATCTATAATTGTCCACATTTCTTTAAACGTTCTTAATTCATCCCAATTTATATGAGTGTACCCGTTATCGCCAAACGATGTGCCCCAAGAGTTCCTAATTATTAGTCCATTTTTATCATACCCTACTATTGATATTGCATGACCACCCATAAAAGATGAATATCCTTCATCACGCCAGAAATATTTATCTGTACTATAAACAGGTAATGCGCCAACAAGTGGTCCATTTAACAATAAAGCTTGTTTAATTTGTAAAGCACCACCTACTAAAGCATATTTATCAATTTTTAAAACGCCTGCGTCAGAACGTACACCTTTGTGCTTAATATATTTCAAGGCATCTTTAAATGTCATGCCATTATCCCCACCTGTAGTTCTACTTGCATAAATATCAAGTAACTTAACATTATTGTCCCTTTTATTATCACCATCAGTATCAACATTTTTATTCCAATTTAAATGTGCTGATATTGAACAAGGTACACAAATAGGTCTTTCTCCTTGGTTTAGTATAGGTGGCAAAAAATTAACATAAGAATACGATTCAGGCAAATCTAACCCTTCAACAGTAACAAATTTTTTTTCAGTTCCATCCATTTTAGATGGTACAAACCCATAATTCATAATATTTTTTATTTCACCTCTCTTTTTGTAACTTTATATTTATCTAATGTTTTAGATACCCTATATATTTGCTCATTCTGACCAATACGTTTAATAAACAAATAGTCAGTTGTACCTGTACCTGTCTCAAAATCCCTATACTGTAGCTTTTGCCATTTACTTAAATCAGAAGGAATACTATCACTAACGCAAATAGAATCAAATTGTTCTACAGTGAAGACGTTATCAACGACATTTTGCATTGAACTTCCGAATGGAATATCATTTGTCACGACTTCTTTAGGGGTGCACCCTATGAACAATCCGAACAAAGTAATAAATAATATTTTTTTCATATTTCACTTTTTATATAAATACAAAAAAGGTGAGCATTTCTGCTCACCTTTGACTAATTTAATTCGCTTTTAATAAAATTTCCTTCGTTATCTTTTTCCCATATTATTTGGTTTTTAGAACCCTTAAATTTTAATGTAATATCACGTTCTTTAATGTGGAATTCACCATCCACTAAATAATTCACATAAGGTAAAATTTCTTTCTTATTACAATTTTGTATGTCTTCTAATGTATAACCTGTATATAACCAAACGTCTTTAGATGGAAACCTTTCCTTTATTTCCTTAACTAAATTTAACACATCATCAAAGGAATCAAGTGGGTCTCCCCCACTTAATGTAAGCCCTTTGATATATGGTTTAGATAATATCTCAAATAATTTACTCTTGTCTTCTTCAGTAAATTCTCTGCCACTTTTAAAGTCCCAAGTTTTTTTATTTTGGCATCCTTCACAATGATGTGAACAGCCTGCCAACCATAAAGTAGCTCTACATCCCAATCCATTATTAACATCTGGGTAAGTAATACTCCAAATTCTCATAACTCATTTTATATTATTAACTTTATGCTAAAATTTTCATCGAAAACTAATGAAGGTTTCTTGTTAAACCACTTTTCAGTACCACATTCAATGTAGCCGAAATTAGTAGTATTTCCAGTTAATCTAGGTAAGCCTTCACTATACCCTCTAATACATTTCATAAAGTTTTTTTTGTCTAAATCACTTTGGAAATTAATATTACATAGCGATTCAGTGTTGGATAAATTAATCTTTACAACTTCATCATCGTAAATAAATAATAAATTGTCAATCATAATTTTTGACTTTTATATAAATTCTATTACTATTAATAATTTTATTCATATTTAATTGCGCTAAGGTTTAAAATATTTATTAAACCCAGAAAACGCATTTCTGGGTTTAATTCTTTTTTAAAATTGTTTAATATGTTTTACTCTATGTTCTACTTCATCTTGTTTACCTTCGTTGAAGGCTGTTTTATAATCACCTGTTAAATAACCTGTTACACGTCTTAAGTGAGAAATGTGATGTCCACCACACATAGGGCACGTATCATTCATTTCATCTACATAGCCACAATCATTGCAAGTATCATTTGGTACATTAATCGCAAAATAAGGTATGTCTTTATCCATTGCATAATTAACAATAGTTTCCAAAGCTTCTATATTATTCTTTGTTGAAGCAGGTAATTCAACATAAGTGATACAGCCTGCATTTGAATAATTTGTCAGCTGTGATTCAATGTCTATCTTCTCAAAAGGAGTCATTTCCTTCCATACAGGAACATGCATTGAATTAGTGAAGAATTCCTTATCAGAAACATTTTTGATAACACCATATTTTGCTTTAAATTTATTTAGTGCAGTGTGGCAAAGATTTTCTGCTGGTGTGTAATAAACACCAAAATTAAGTTTATATTTTTCTTTAAATTCTTTGCATCGTTTATTAAACAATGATTCAATCTTCTTAGCAAGTTTCATACCTTCATCTGTAGTATGGTCTTTACCAATTAAAAGCTGAAGTGTTTCTGCCAAAGCTATTTGTCCCACTGCTAATGTACCGTGTTTCAATGCTGAGCGAGGGCCTTCTTTAGGGTCATAGCCAAACATCACATTATTTTCCCACATAAATTTAGCAGATGCTGGATTTTGCTTACACATAAGTTCATATCTTTCAATAAGCATATCTTTAGCTTCGCCAATTTTCTTATCCAAAAGTTTCATAAACTTATCAATGTTACAGTCTGCTTCCATCGCTAATGTAGGTAGAATGATAGTTACAGGTGCTAAGTTACCTCTACCGTCCTTCATTTGACCCATACCATTAATATCAAAACCATTATATGTTCTGCAACCCATCGTGGCAGTATATGTTCTTGGGTCATTTCTATCATACCCCTCATTAACTGACCAATCTACGTTCACATAATTAGGATAAAGTCTTTGCGAAGTAGACTTTAGTGCTAATTTAAATAAATCATAGTTAGGGTCACCTTCTTTCCTGTTAACACCTTTCATGCATTGGAAAATACTACAAGGGAAAATTGGTGTTTTATGGAACTTACCAACACCTTTAATAGAGCCTTCCAATAAAGCTTTTGTCACAATTCTACCTTCAGGCAATGTACAAGTGCCGTAGTTGATAGATGTGAATGGCAATTGGCAACCACTTCTGCTCTGCAATGTGTTGAGATTATGATAAAGACCTTCAACTGCTTGTGACAATTCTTTTTCAGTCATTGCCATTGCATATTCCCAAGCATCTTCATGTTTTGCCTTAAAATCTTCATCATCAAAATGAATTGTTCCGTCAGGATGATTTTCTTTATCATTCTGAACCCATTTAATAAATCTATTTGCTTTATATTCACTTAAACTTTCAACATATACTAAGCCATTTTGTAGATGCTTAGTAAATGATTTTCTAACATATGGTACAATAGACCAATCAAGATGTGTGTATGATACACCGCCAAATTGTTGCAATGATTGTAATTGAAACACTACTGCCAACAATTGGAATGCTGTGTTAATTGAATTAGCAGGCCTAACATCAGTCTGTCTTGTATTGAAGCCTTTGGCTAATAAATCATCAATAGGAATACTTAGACAGTTATGCATACCTACTGCATATGAATCTAAATCATGAATATAAATTTCATTGTTAAGGTGATTATTTCTTGATTTTCTTGACATACAATAATCAAGAGCATATTGCTTAGTTACTAATCTACTTGCTTCACCTATTCTACCACCAAATGAACATTCATCAACGTTCGCATTCTGATTCTGAACATCTTCAGCCAATAATTTTTTACGTAAGCCCTTAGTAAGTTTGCTTTGACTTTCTCTAATTACTTTGTGTTCATATCTATATATAATATACGCTTTTGCTACGTCTGGATTTGAACCCATTAAGCATCGTTCTACATTGTCTTGAATTTCTTCAACATCAACCACAATATCTTCATTTTCATTGTATATTGATTTAATACAATCCAATGCATCTAATTCAGGCGTTTTTTTTAAAGATTCAAAAGCTGCACGTATTGCTTTTTCTACCTTATCAATCTGAAACTCTTCAACGGTTTTATCACGTTTTAAAACTTTCATGCTTTTTTATTTATATATTTCTTATTTTATTATTTTTTGCTTGTATATTTCATCACGTTAACGTTGTAGAAATAAATAGAAGCACATTTCATAAAATTCAAATTAAAAAATTAAATAAAAAAAGTTGGCTGCGCTAATCCCCTTAGAACAGCCAACTTTACGTTAAAAAATTTTTTTATTTTTTTTTATTATTAAAAAAAATAAACTTTGTACTATTTAGATGCATTTCTTGCTGAATGTTCCGTTTTAAATTTCTTAAAAATTTCAGCAGCTAAATTATCTCTGTCTTTTTGCTGCTTTTTATCAAAAGCAAACATTGAGTCGAGTCCATCATCACAATTAGCGGTACTAATCCTACACGTACCATTGTTAAATTCTACATTATTGAACACTTTACCTGCTTTACCTGCTCTATTCTTTAAAATAGCAATAGTTGCCTTATTTTCAGCAATATCTTCATTAGAACGGGCGATTGACATTACAATATGTGCAATTTGAATCTTTTTGAAAGAGCCACCTGCTTTATCCATAGTTACAAGTTCCATATTAACGGATTCTTTAGTTCCCTGTAACGGAATCCAAAAAGCCATATTAAGAGTACCTGCCATAGCTTCAAATTTTCGCATAGTTTTTCCTTCTTGCTCCCATTCAGTAGATGATGAATCTGACCTATGTGCAAGGCATTCAAAATAGTCTACAATAACCAAATCAGGTCTAAAGCCGTTGTTGATGAATCTTTTAATAATTCTTTCGATATCCCATGCAGTTTTTTCTCCACTTGGTAATCTAAGAATTCTTAAATTATTTTCCATCATTTCTTTACCTTCATAGTGGGCAAGCTGCTCTTTTACAGTTGACAAGTTTTCTGGTTTTCCCAAATCTTTAGATTCAATACCTGTAATTCTACCAAAATGTTTTCTTTGAATTTGTTTTACTCTATCTTCGAAAACTATTTGAAGAACTTTAAAGCCTTCATAATTGTTTTGCTCACAAGGATATGTTGATGCATATCCTGCAATTGCTGTTGTCAAAGATGTGTTATGCGTTACAATAAAATCTTCTGTAACATATAAATGTTCATCAGAATCTACCATTATGCACTGTGCTTCTTTTTCTCCAACATATTCAGCGTTTGTCATAAACAAAGCATCAGCCCCACGTGTGCGATATTTAACTCTTGTTTGCTTCATTTCCATTCTAAATAATGGAATTGAGCTATCACACATACTTATAGTAACACTATAACGTTTCCCACAATATATTCTCTTATTATATTTTTTAGAAAAATATGAAGGGCTTGATTCTGTTAAACTTGCAAAACCTCCAAGGGAACGAACAAGAAATTGCACATCTAATGCAAGTTGTTTACTCTTACTACAGAATTTACAAGAGCCATTATTGTTTGCGTGACCATCAGAATCCATTATTCCCTGTAAAACAGCAATTCTTTTTTCGATGGAATTAAACAAATATTCTCTAGGTATAAATTTACTATCTGACTTGCATTCTGTAGAAAAACATTCTTTTAAATTCTTTTTTGTTTGCCCTGTAATATCAAACTGATAATTGTTTCTTTTTTCTCTATAAAAAATATGTAAATCTTCATTTAAAATTGGTTTCAAAATTGATTCAACGTATTCTTTATTGTTTTTTTCAACTGTTATTTCAACTCTTTTAAAAGAACCATTACCAATATAATAACCTACTAAATATGGGTCAAACTTAGTTTCTTGTTCAGCAAATTCAATCGGTTTAACCACAGGAACCTTGAAGTTATATCTTGAAGAGCCTTTTTTAATTAGTCCTATTTCTAATAATTCTCTTAAAGATAAAGTTTTAAATGAATTATCAGGAACATATTTTTTACCGCATCTTTGATAGAGAGAACTTACATTCCATAAATGTTCTATATCGCATTCGCATGAAGTGCCATTTGAAAATGAAACTTTATATATTGGTCTTTTGCCTTGAGGATATATACCACTTACAACATGAGGTTTGCCATCAGAACCTATTACATAATCACCAACAGACATTTCTCCCATTAGTTTATACCCATTTGGAGTTAATATTCTGGCGTCAAGTGGTTGAGATTTACCAAAAGAGCTTGGGCCTACGATAACACCAAGTTCACCTTTGCCAACACCACCTTCAAGTGTATCATCAATGCCTTCGATTCCTGTTGGAATTGGTATACGATAATCATCAGATAATGTTTCTTCTTCATTATCAAAAACACCTGACCCCAAGTCACTATGAACACCTGTGTTTAATGCATTATTTAATAGTTCTACACATCTATCATAATGGGTTGTATCACCGTTTCCTGCTATTTTTAAAATTTCATTTGCAGTTTTTATTATATTTTGCTGTTTAAAAAACTTTATTGCAGTATCTCTAATATATTCAGCCCCATCAGTAGGTGTATGCTTGATTTTGTCAACCGTAGCAGCATAAAATTCTCTTTCAGTGTCATTATGTGACTTTTCAAACAATTGCGTTTGTATGATGTCGTATGAAGGAACACTATCATACTTTCCATAATGTTCCTTCATTACGCCTACATATGTTTTTAACCTTGGGTCAGTGAACATATTCTGGTCAATGACGCTACTTAAATCTTTGAAAAGTTCTTTGTCATCAGTAAGTTCTTTTACTAATTTGTACTGAAAGTCTTCACCTAAAAAACCTAAGTCTTTTTTTTCGTTACGTCCTGTCATTTATATGTTCCGTAAAAAATTAATAAAGTGTACTAATATATGCTTTAGTTTTTTCAGCCACTGCCTTACCCCAAATAGAATCTACTTTTCTATTGTAAGTATCAATATTGAAATTATATTTTTTGGTTTTAGTCTTAGCACCGTTTTTAACGGTAATCTTATCATTACCAAACTGTTCAACAAACGTATAATCGCTTGTAGTTTTAAAGCCATTTTCACGTGGTGAACAATTTTCGCAAATTTTCTTTGTGATGTAGATAAGTAAATCTTGTTTATCCATAATCATACCCTGTAAACAATACAATTCTGGTGACAATCTATCCTTATTGTTTTCAAAGAATGATTCTTTATCATAGGTATAAGTCCTACCATCCTTATTTGTGATTTTTACCACTTTATTTGCAATATCTACTTTATCTCTAATAGTCTTAGGGTAAACACCACCATCCCAAATTTTTTCAATTACAGGCACTTTGTTATCAGTAATAACAAATTTAAAAGTACATTCCCAAGGTTCAGGCTTTGGCTTTACAAATTCATCGAGAGGTTCTTGGGATGTTCCTGAAACATCACCATAGTACCAAGTGTACACACGACTCTTAGACTTCAAATCGTCATCAATAGTAGCAACAATTTCGTCTACAGTTTCCTTAAAATCTAAAGATTCCATACTATGAGGGATGAAATTATTGATTTTAAAATTTCGCTTGCAAATCAAATTGTTGTTAACGTACAATGCAAATTCAAATCTCTCTTCTTTGTAATTTTTTTCTGTCATAAAAATTAATAATTAAATGTTTAACAATGTTTTGTTTAATTGTGCTGCAAATATATATTAAAAAACGTTAAAAACAAAATTATTTATGATTTTCTGCAAAATATTTTTTTTCCATCTTACAAATTCGTTCAAAAGGCCCGAAAACATTACCAAATATTGTCTCATTTTGTAACCTTTTCATATCATTATCATATATAATTTTATAAACATTCTTAATATCCCTATCATCAGGGTCTATTGGTGCATACAATTCAATTTTCAATTCGTTTTCAGCTTCCTCTGTTAATAAAGGAACAGATAAATCTATAATTTTTTCATTTATTTCAAATATATCTTTACCTTGGCATCCGTCTGTTACACGATTAAGGATGTTTTCAAGCGATTTAAGAGGTTTTTTCTTGTCTTTAGTCCTTTCACCTTGTATTTCTTCGCAACGCTCTAATATCTCATTTAAAGTGCATTTTTTGTCCTTTAAATCTGGGAATTGTTTAAGTAAACCCTTTTCAGCAACACCTTTAATGCCATATATATTATCTGAAGCATCACCACAAATAATTTTTTTCAAAACAACATTTTCATGAGTGTAGCCTAATTCTTCTACGTCATTATTGGGTGTTATAAATTTATGAATTGATGGAATCCATATACATATTTCATCATTAATAAGCTGTGTAATATCCCTATCTTCTGAAACTATTACAATTCGTTCGTTTTGCTTTTTATTTTTACAATAATACGCAATTAAATCATCACCTTCTACATCATCATACATAAATTGTCTCACATATAGGTTGTCAAGTATTTCTTGTATTATGCTTCGTTGCCTTTCAAATGATTCATCATCAGTTTCAGAACGTTTTACTTCTTTTTTATTTCCTTTATGATAAGCCAACACCTTTCTACAATAATCAGCTATTTTCTTATCATAATCAGTTTGGCCAACAAAATTATCATAATGCTTATCACGGTTAGCTTTATAAAGAGGGTAATACTTATACCTAAGCACGCCAGAACCATTACCATCCCAAGCAACTATGCAATAGTTAAAGTCCTTTTTAAGCAAAAGTTCGCCTATACGTCTTAACATATTCCACACTGCACCGTATTCTTGCCCTTTTGAATTCATTTCTTTATTAACAAGTGAAGATTTCAAAAGTGAATTACCATCTATTAATAATGTATATATTAATTTTTCATCATTTATCCCATTAGCTATTTTTCTTGTTCTTTTAACTACTTGTTTTACCATCTTCTTTAATTAATCCATTTATAGCTTTATTAATTCGCTTCTGTGCGACTTTTATGCGTCAATAGATAATTTCTATGTCTACATATTTTCGTCCCTTCTCAACGCAAAAAAATCTTGAAGCAATTGCCTATATAATTTTTTGTAAATATATAAAAAATGTTAATAAAATAAAAAAATAGCAGATTATAATTTCTGCTATTTACATTTTTTTCCATATATGACACCTACATCCACAGTCATATATCCTATATATTTTTCTTTCTAACATTATTTCATGCTCTGATTTATTTTTATCAAAACCTTCTTTAATTAATTTATCCTTTCTAAACCCAAATCTATTTTTTCTTTCATTATTAATGACATAATAATAATTTGGTTTTGAATCATGGTCATGCATAAACCCTAATTTGTCGTATAGCCCACCTGTTGACCATCTTTTGTCAGAATAAGATACTATGTTAATTGGGTCATAATTCTTAACGAAATGCTTAAATAATTTACTTGCCCCACCTACAACTGAAGTATTTATTTTATTGCAAAACCTAACAAGTTCCCAATATCCATCTTTATCCTTTCCGCCCATATTTATTCTTGGCTTGCCAAAAGTCATTAATGACACTAACTCATCATTATAATATAACCCTAAATTAATTGAGCTATTAGCATTACCTTGTATATGATTACCATTTAAAAATATTTTTTTATCACGTTCAGGTACAAGTTTTAAAATACATTTTCTAGCGTAAATTTTATTTGTTATTTTATGAAATACATTTCTAAGCATTGACTCCCATATATCACGTTTATTTAGCCATTCATCTTCAAATATATGTATTAGTCTTATTCCTTTATTTTCGCATTCAATTGTCTTATTTAAGTGATAAGATTTATCCCTATATAATTCACTATGCCATCGTAATCCATCAAATTCAATACCAACACGAAATATTGGGGCAAATACATCTATTTCTTTCCCTTTAAGAATTCCCCTATCACCTTCTTCACAGAAGACATTTAAATTATTTATATATTCATAAATTTCTTTTTCTGATTTAGATTGCTGATGAGCACATTTAGGACATCCTGCTTGATTTTGAATATGATTACATGGTGTAATTAGGAATGACCCATGCTTTTTGCAAATAATCTCTACTTTAGTTTTATAATTTACATAGTTAACCTTTGAGTAATCATACTTATCACCATGAATTTCTTTAGATTTTTTTATAAAGTCTTCTTTATTTCCCCTTAATTTATCAGCAGTTGCTTCTATACCGCAAATAGGGCATCCTTGGCCTCTTAAATGTGCATTTGGCGTCATTTCAAATTCGCCATGAACAGGACAAATTATAGTTGACTTTTCTTTACCACCATTGTAAATAAATTTATAGTATGAATACTTATTATTATGTATTTTATTAGCTGCTTCAACAAAGCTACCCTTAGTCATTTGTTGCTCTTCAGATTTTACAGATAAAGCGCATTTAGGACACCCTTCTCCATTTAAATGATGTGCAGGTGTTTGCCAAAATTCACCATGCTCAGGACATATTATGCAAACTTTAGTGCTGGAATCTTTATATTCTACTTTTGAGTAATCATACTTATCGTCATGAACAAATTTAGCTTTTTCAACAAAAAGTTTAGTATCATATTTCCTTATGCAACGTCTTCTTTCATCAAAACATTTTGGGCATCCAGACCCATTTAGATGTGATTTAGGTGATTGATAAAATTCACCATGTTCAGGGCATATAATGCAAATTGGTGTTGAATTATTAACGTATTCAACGTTACTATAACTATACTTATCACCATGCACTAATTTTGCTCGTTCAATAAAATCTTCTTTAGTTGAAGACCTTTTGCTACTTGATAAACTTGAAGCACATTTTTTGCACCCATGCCCTTTCAAATGCTGTTTTGGTGTTTGCCAAAATTCACCATGCTCAGGACATATTATGCAAACCTTAGTGTTGCAATCTTTATAATCTACTTTTGAATAATCGTATTTATTATTATGTATTACATTTGCTCGTTGTATAAATCTTTCTTGTTTATCCATATATTTTATACCATTTTAACAAATATATAAATAAATATTATAAAAAAGAAAAAAGGGACAACTATTTGTCAAAATAATTATCCCTTATATTATTATCTCACCATAAAATTAAATGGCATTGGTTTTTGCTGTAAAACTTTCATTAAATTATCAGTTAAGTCTGCTTGATGCTGTAATTGATTCCAAGGAAGCATTTCATTTAGCCTTTCTTTCAAATTATTAAACACTCTTTCCTTCTCAGCTTTGCCCATTTCTAGTAACATCTGATAGTCCATCTGCATCTCTGCTTGTGGGATTTTCACTGTACCTGAGTAAGTACCCCTTACAATGCCTAATGTTATCATACATTCAGCAACAAACAATTGCCTAATTATCTGTTGCGTAGGGTTGTTCATTAATTCATATTGCATTTCATCCAAAGGGACTTGGTCTGGTGTTATTAGCACATCATCCTTATTGTCAATAAGGCATTGTGTAGCGCCTTCTTCATCAGTATTACTTACATCATAGTATGTGTACCAACAATAGCAATCTTTAAATTGATTCCATCCCCAACTATCATCAGCAGAAACTCCACCCATACTATTTCTACTGCCTGGTGTAGAAAGTAAATGTACAAGATGCGTACCATTAGGACCAGCAGTAACTTCGTATGCCATATCACCCCTAATTAATGAATTCTTGTATTTTAAGTCAGCAGCTTGCAATGCAACGTCATAAACTGACCCAACATACATACCTAACATTCCCATTGGGTGATTAATATCTCCTACTTGTCCAAAGCCACCAGCAAAACCTCCATCAAACGACCCATACGTTCCATATAGGGCTGCTTTTGTTGTTGATGGTGTTATATATAGTACTTTATTTATTTCTCGTCCTGCAGGTATTATATACACTTGTTTACCAGCCTCAATTTTAAAGAAATCTTTCTTCAATTCATAATTGCCTCTTTGCTGTAACCCAACTTCACGTGAAAACCAATACGAATAGTCCTTTGACCAATCTAACGTCCTAATTGTAAGGGCATACGCTGCTTGTGAAGGGTCTTTAAGCATCATTTGACTACCTTGGGCATTAATCCATTGCGATTCAATTACCCAATTTTGCACAACTTCAGCATAATCACCAATAGCAACTTTTAGCAAGTCGCACATTTGGTCATCAGTTAATTGGACACTTCTGATTGGAGCGCCTAATTTCGTTTTTGCAATTTTAAATAAGTCTTTTACTTTATCTGTAATAATCATAATTTAAATCTTATTACTAATAAATATTTTTGGTAAATAAAAAAATCCAACTCATTTCTGAGTTGGATTTGTATACCAATGAATATTTTTCATTCAACAGATTTTATTTCCATCCATTCTTTTGATAGTCCATAATAGCTTTATTACCTCTATTTCTTGCCCTCATATAAGGGTAGTTATCAAATTTATCATCCACTGGGCTCATATCATATCTTCTTTCTTTAGACCATGCACCTTTTTTATTATATGCACGATGCGGTTCACTTGATGTTTCACCATTTGATATATTAGGCAAGTCAAATTGGTCTTCCATTCTGTGAATTTTGTGTCGTTTACCACCAGGTGCATTTGTACCTGTTTCTGTAGATAGGTGGTCATAATATCCACGCATACCTATATTATCAGTTTCAAAAGGCATTTCATAATACCCTTCTTTGTCACGTATACCAAGACCATTTTTTTCAACTTCATCACTTGTAAGTGCATTATACCCATATTCATCATTAAAACTCTTTCTCATAGCATCATTAAACCCCCTCAATCTATTATCAGTGAAAATATCATGCGTACCTGTACTATCAGTATGCCCTACAATGTCAGATTTCCTTCTTGGGTCATCTGGATGCTGCATTAAATGGTCAGCCCATTTCCTTGATGCATTTGCGTATGTCCTCCAATCAAGTTCATTCAATTGGCTTTCTTTCAAAACTCTTTTTACTGAATTTTCGATAATTCTATGTAAATCACTTTCAGTTAGTCTAATTAATTTCTTTGCCATATTAGTATTTTTTTTTATTAATAAATATCTATGACAAAAAAAAAAGAATGAAAAGTTTCTTTTATTCTTTTTTCCAAACATATTTAAATAATCCGCAATCCCATATCTTATATGCCCCTAAAGCTTCAGTCATTTCCGACTCAGTCATAGTTAATGGCAGGCCATATTTCCTGTTCAAATGTTGTTTTCTAAAATTAAATTTATGCACACGTTTTAACCCGTATTCTTTCCTAAAAACATACCTATAATCTGGCCTTAAAATGTTTATAAGTTTGAAATTTAATTTTATATATAAATTATCCTCAGGATTAGTTGTCCATCTTCTATCAGCAAAAGATTTAACTTCTATTGGGTCGTATTTTTTAGTAAAATATTTAAATAATTTACCACCAATGCCATTGCAAATATATTCATTATTAGATGCGAATCTTGTAAGGTTCCAGTAACCTTCTTTTTCTTTTAGAAAAGACATGACGCCAACCAATAAATCATTGTAAAAACACCCAAGGTAGATTGATGAACTAGCAAAGCCTTGTATATGATTCTTTGTCAAGAATACTTCCGCTTCTTCTTTGCTAATTTCGTTAATTGTACACTTTCTACCCATTATTTTTGGCAAGTTATTATTTACACCTAATATATGCAATATTTTTTCTTTAACTAAAGATTTATTTTCAATATATTCATCTTCAAAAATCTGTATTAATTTTATGCCTTTTTCGTTACATTTATTAAGTTTATTAAGATGATAATTTTTATCCTTTTGAAATTCTTCTGAATGCCATCTTAACCCATTATATTCAATCCCAACATTTATTGAAGGTATAAATATATCTATTTCTAAAGGGTTTATTATCGTTTTATCATTATGTATTGCATCATCAAAATATTGCTTGACAAATTCATATATTTCGTTTTCTGGATTAGAAATGTTACTACTACATATAGGGCAACCATGTCCATTCATTAAATCAGAATATCTAATATAAAACATACCATGTTTTTTACAAATAGGTGTAATTTTTGTCCTTGCATTCATATAGTCTATTTTAGACAAGTCATATTTATCACCATGTATTTTTTTTATATTATTGATTACATCTTCATTTTTTAAAACTCTATCTTTACCTACAGTTTCTGCTCTGCACTTTTTGCAACCGTGTCCATGTAATAAACTATTTGGCTCAACTTCAAATTCGCCATGTTTTTTACATATTATTTTTAATTTAGTATGTGTGTTTACATAAACAGTATTTGGGGAAATAGTATACCTATCTCCCCAAACGTTTTTTAAATCTTTAGCAAAGTCTGCTAATGTTTTTTTACTACCCATTAATCTTCATCAACTTCTTTTTCATCAAAAGTAATATCTTTTGAATCAACTACAACATCTTGACCAGTTTCTGACTTTTCAAGTTCAGCCATAATCTTAGGCACATAATTCTTTTTATAAGAGTCCTGTTGGTCTTCACTAATCAACCCATTATGAACGCAAATCATTGTTCCTTCATAAGTTAGATTATAAGGTGTGCTCAACTGATTCTTAATTACCTTAATCTTAGTCAATGTACCCCAATTGTAATTACGTCCCTTACTTGTAGCCGTAAGATGTTTAATTGAAGCTTTAACAACACCACCTAATTGTATAATCAATCCGTGCGCAGCAAAATACATAGACTTACCACCCTTCAATTCGATTGAAGGCGCTGCCATAGGTGCTGACATAGAGTCCAACCAAATCTTATTTACGCAGAACATTGTGTTTGTATAAGGTGAACTAACTTTCTTAGAAAGTGGTATACGATTATTTGTAATCATATTAAATGCAGTTTGCATAGCACCTGCATCGAACATATTATTTCCAACCTTACTTGCAAATGACTTGTAAGACATTACCGAACCAATTGAGTCCCATAAGAAACAAATATCTTGCTGAATTTCACCTGCATCTTGCATATCAAGAATTTTATTAATCGCATATGCAATATCTTCAAGAACTGGTACTGTTCGTTTTACCTTTGTTTCTTTACCTGTCGAATAATCATTACGGCCATAAAGTTCACAAAGTATAGCACCGTCAAAATACATAAAATCACCATCGTAGTTTACAATTTGCGTTTCAGTATGTGTACCTGTTACTTCTCCTGTTTCTTCATCAACGTCTTCAACCTCTACATCGCCATATACAGGTGTTGCTTCCATACCGCAATCAATAGCATATTTAAAATCAAAATGTGATTCAGTATCAAATATAACAGGCAAAATACCTGACTTTTGACAAGATGCAATAACACAGTTAATTAATGTACTTTTACCTGTATTACTCCACCCATATACGATTGACAATTCACCTTTAGGAATTCCTGGTAATTTAGTTGCATTAACGAATGCTTCAGGTAGTGTAATAAATTCAATAGGTTTATTTGCACTTGAAACTGTTAAGTCATCATTCTTAATATTAAGACCCATCTTTTCCTTAATTGATGCAATTGATGGACGTGCAAAATTCTTCTTTTTTATAGCTTGTTTAACCACTATTTCATAACTTTTTTACTTTCTCTTATTTTTTCTTTCCAACATTTTCTACACAATGGCTGATAAATATCGTTACCACCTACAAGAATTTGCGAACCTTCCGTAACAACATTATTATTATTATCAAATCTTGCATTAATAATAGATTTCTTACCACATTCGCAAGATGATTTAATTTCTTCAATATTGTCAGCTATTTCAAAAAGTCTTTTAGATGCTGGAAATAAATGTGACTTAAAATCAGTCCTCAATCCGTAACACATCACGGTAATGTTCATGTAATCCACAATATCAGACAATTGGTCAATTTGTTCTTCTGTAAGAAATTGACATTCATCAACTAATATCCATTTTAACGTTTCACCACCTTGTACTGCTAAAACATTATTATATTGATGAATTGCTTCATAAATATTGACATCTGGTGTCACAATTGTGCATTTTCTTTCAAGTCCTGCCCTTGACCTTATAACACCTTCATCCCTTGTATCTAGGGATGATTTGAGTGCTATAAAAGGTATGTTTTTTTCTTCAAAATTATATGCAGTTGCTAATAAATCCAAGCTCTTTCTCGAATTCATAGCACCGAACATAAATGTTAGTTTAGCCATTAACCGTCTAATGCTTAATCATTATTTTAGAAAGGCAAATCTTCTTCGTCTACAAACATTTTAGAATCTGTACCTACAGTTTTAACAGGCTCTTCTGCTGTTTCGATTTTATCTTCGACAAATTGCGTAAAATCTTTCTTTTGTTCAGTATAGTTTTCCGTAATTTCTTGCTGTTTTTCGATTTCCTTACGTTTGTCAAGTTCTTCCTTGTCAACATATTTTTGTGTTTGTTTATCGAAAACAGGATACCCTCCTTGAACTACAATAGCCATATAATCATATGGTTTAACTGTATAAACTTCATCCCATTTCTTAGGGTCTTCAATCCATGAAAGTGCTTGGTCGTAGTCAGTTGAAAGTGGTGATGGTCTACTAGCATCAGTAATTTGTATTACCGTTTTATTATTAGGGTCTTTAGATAAAGTAATGTTTAAATCCTTTCCGTCATTCAAATCAAAAATGTTGTACTGTTCACCAACTTCTTTTGCTTCTTCCCATCTTTCATTAAATAGATTGATGATTTTATCATATACACCATCTTTCTTTCGTGAAGCATTAAAAAGCCAGAATTTAACACCATCTTCTTCATGGTCACGTTCAATACATCTAACAATCCAAGCGTCTTTAGCACGATTCATAAATTCAATATCACCGTACTTTTTCTTTTCAACTTCATTTACTGTTTTAAGGCGCAATTGTTTAGCCTGTTCAGATGTTTCGCAGAAAGGGCATTTATCACCTTTATGTGAATGAACAGGGCATACAAAGGTTCTCCACCCTTGTCCACCTTCTTTAATTGCTTTAACTGTGTGAATTGATACTTTCTGGAAAGGACTTCCCCCTTCTTTTGAAAATGGTAATAGCCTAATCCTCAATTTCTTTGTTGTTTCACCTTTTCCAAGACGTGCGTTCAAATAATTTTTTGGATTAAATTCAGTTTTCTTTTTAGCAGGTACATATGTTTCCCGCTCGTTCTGGCTGATAACAGCTGCTGCGTCAATATTAACGCCAAAATTGTTACTCATAATGTTTAAATGTTTATATTAATATGCACATCAATATGTGCTTAAATTTTACAATACAAATATATATTAAATTTTGTTAAAAACAAAAAAATTCCTTATTAATTATAAATATTTTAATTATCATAATTAATAAGGAATTGTATTCATTATTTTAAGTAATTTTTTACCGCATCTTCACTATAGTTTATAAAACAATATAATTGATGGGTGTTTAAAAGCCTAATTGACCGTTTTGAGTTCTTTTGTAGTATTCATTGTATATAGCATCAACAATGTCAGGGTCATCGTATTTCATTCTATTATTCCAATACCTCATAAAACGTTTATCATCAATATTGGATAACATTTCGATGGTGTCGTTTTTCAATCTATCTTGAGTTTCTGCATCATCAAATGTTGACTTTAAAGGGTTAGTGCTAACACCTCCATATGGTGTGTCAAATGTAGCTTCTTTTATTACTCTTTTTACCGATTTCTCCACAATCCTGTGAAGGTCTGATTCTGTTAGTCTTATAAGTCTTTTATTCATATATATATATTAATTTGTTATTTATTATTAAATATTTCAATATAAGCAAAAAAATGTAACTGTTTCTACCTATATTTCTCACTTATTTGAGTCTAATTTCTATATAGTTACTTTTTTTTAATACTTACGCAACAATAAGCTTACTTAATTTCTTCATATCCATGAGTATTATTGTATTCTTCAATGGTAGCAAATAGTTCTTGAACTTGTTCTATAGCAGCTTTATTCTCTTCCATAGAATTACATTGAAATTCAACTTTAAAAATATTGGCTGAATTAGAATCATTGTCATAATCTATATATGCTTTCCCATCTGCATATTCACCAATACAAATAACTAAAAAGCCATCCTCATTCTCACAATCTATACCTTTTTGACGAGCATACGATGTTATAAATTCTTCAAATTCATCTTGCCCTGCAAATTCATCAAAAGAATAATCGTCATCATATGTTACATATTCATCATTTTCTATTAAACGTTTGTATTTCTCTTCAGATAGTTTAACAACCTTACCCATAACTACATGTTAAATATTTTATTAAAATCCTGAATATCGTCATCTGGTATGCTAAATGTTTTAGCTATATCATCACCAACATAGTCAACATCATCATTTGTTATTATATGCTCTTGAGTTGTTGGCTTGTTATTATCAGAATAAGCATCATAATTACTATTAGCGTTCTTTTCTGCCCAAAAATCAGTTGGTCTTATGTTAAACGGATATGAATCTAAAGAACGAAGATTCAATTTTTCAGTTTGTGTTGGATTACGTTTTTGGAACTCATTTTTCAAATCTTCTATTTGTGCGTTATTTTTATCAATAGTACTTTTCATACTTTCAAGAGCGTCTAATAGCTTTTCAATACGCTTATCAACAGTTCCTAAGTCACGACCGACACTATTAACTTTATCATTAGTTTTCTCTTGGGCTTTTGTGAGGTCATCAACATCAATTACATCTTCATCATCACCTTCGCCACTGCCCATATCCATTGGTGAAGGCTCAGGCATACTATCCATAGGGCCAGAACCCATATCCATTGAAGAAGGGTCAGGCTCTCCACCCATAGGGTCAGTGCCATTATCAGGACCACCACCCATAGGGGTAGCATTACCATCAGGAGTGCTACTCATAGGGTCTTGTCCTCCCATAGTATCATCTCCACCCATAGGGTCAGTGCCATTACCAGGACCGCCACCCATAGGGGCAGCACCACCATTGGCATCTTCATCATAACCATCTTCTTCGATTGGCTTATAGATACCATAGCCTTCCACCATTCTCATAAATTGCTTATGGGCATCATATAAATTGTTTTCTTTTAAAAACTTTACATTAGTTTTAGCCATATCTATTAGTCAATCAATAATTCTTTATTATCTTCAGTTAAAATTGTTTTTGAACTTTCAGTTCTTTCAATAAGACCTTTATCTGATTTTAAAACTTTAAAATTATTTTCTTTGTTTCCGAGAATGCTTTGCGCCATTGCTATTTTTTCTGATGTATTCATATTTGACTTATTTTCGCTTACATTATTTTTCTTTTTCTTTGCATTTTTTCTTTCGTCAGCTACAGTCTTTTTATTATCATTAATAGTAATGGCTGCGCCTAACACTTCTTCTTCAACAGCTTCTACTGTATTTTTACCCTCTTCTATTTCAATTTTTTGAGGTGTTTTATCTTGTGAATGTTTAGTAATAAATGCCATTGTATTTTAATTTATATATAAATATCTTAATCAATAAAAAAAGAAGTTTTATCTTCTATTTTACTTAAATTCTTGATGTTTAGAACATTATTGCTTAAAATTATAAGATTGTTTTTATATTTGTTCCAATCAATTATAATATTTTTATTGTCTATATCTTTGTTTGAAGAATTACTTTCTATTAATTTATTTAAAGCATTAATAGAAAATAAACAGCCATTTTTTACGTGTAATAAAATTGAATTATTTATTTTTTTTAAATATTCTCTATTAAACGTTGGAAACGTTGCTAAATATTCTATTTCGTTTCCTATTATCTCATGTATATAAATTTTTTTGTATTTAATATTAAATTCGTTTTTTAAAAATTCCATAAATGATAGGATTTTATCTTTTTTTACAAAAACGCCTATCAAAATGTTTTTTTCTCGCATATTTTTATTCTATTGACATGAAATACGGTACTACGTATTCCTTATTCACGATTTCCCTTTTTATCATTTTTACAAATTGGTTATCTTCTTCGTAAATTTTATTTGATTTATTAGATTTTATTTTGTCAATAATTTTATTTGGTTTAATACCACAATACTGTATCACCCTTAATGAAAACCCAATAATAATATCTTTATGAAGTAAATAAATCATATCGTTACATATATAAATATATTTCTTTTCATTAGAAAAAATAATATTATATATTTTTTTTATACTAGAATATTTTAATTTAATAATATTAATATAATAATAATTAATATTATTTAATATATTTAAAATACAAATTTTATAGAATATTTTAATATCATTTTCAAAATCATCTCTACGCTCTGTTTTTTTAAACGTCCAAGAAATATTATCTCCGATTTTTTTCTTTAATATGTTAAAATTTTTACCACAATATTCTTTAGCTTTTTTAATACCAACTATTAAAACAGGTTTTGTCGAATCTACCGATGAAATATCATCAGTAAACCCGACAAAATCTTTAATATTGCTTAACTTTCTATCAGAAATGATATACCCTAATTTTTCCATTTTTATTCATAATAAATGTTCGTTCATAACAAATATACAAAAAAAATGTTAAAAATCAAAATTATAAATTACATTCCGCTTCCAGAATAACGATAAATCCACCAATTTTTTGTTTTTGAACCATAAGGACTAAATGCAGAACCTTGATGATAGTCAGAAACCCATTCAGTGCCTGTGTATATGCAAAAATGGAAGCCATGCTTTGCATTAGAAGGACTTCTACCATTAAATGTGTTACTTACACAAGTATCACCTTCTTGTAATTTAGGTAATACGTCCGACATACTATGACCTTGTCCTACTATCACCCATCCTTTTTGCTTCAAAATTCCATCATAATGTAAATTATCTGCGTGGCCGTTACCACCAGCCTTCATTTTTGGTACACCACCTTCGCTAATAGCGACTTCTACTGCATAAGCACACTGTCCGCTATGATAACCGTTAGAATTGTTTCTTGCATGTGTATTAGCGTAAACACAAGATTTACCAACATCCCAATTACCAATTCTTTTATTGGCATCAAGAGCACCACCAGTACCACCACCTGTTAACAAGTCTGAGCAAGCAGTTGGCTTTAATTTTTCCCAATCTTCAACAGGTATCTTTGATTTCACAACACGGCCATAGACGCATTTATCAGGATTTTTTGGGTTATACCTATTATTTTTGGAATAAAATTTAACTATAGAACGTCTATATTTTTCATTAGTATTTTTATTAACACCATTAAAATGAGCATTACTTCCATTAATTTTCATACCAACTTTTATAGAATTTCCATTAGGCTTTTTAGCAAGAACAAGGTCAATTCTCATTGGTCCACCATTATCATGCTCATTTGCTGCTACCCACCATAATTCTTGAATGTTAGAATAATAAGTGCTTAGTATGATATCGAACACTACAGCTAATTTGTCCCTACCGCCTGTACCATTTTGTAAAATAATACTACCTGAATTTGGCGTTTCTTTTTTAGTCTGAATGTTTAGTCCGCAAGATGGCGTATTTATTGCAGTCTGCTGAACAGAATATATATAATCATCCCATATACCTTTATTTTTACCGTTTTTATCAGTAGTTTTATCATTAACAGCTTTAGGAGTAGTGCTCAGTGCATTTACCAATTCAACAGGTGGGTTATAATATTTGTCAACAATAAATTGAGCACCTTTTAAATCAGATACATTAAAGCCAGATATCGTTGTGTGCGTTATCTTCTTTTGTCCTGACGCAATTGTACCCCATACAGCGCATAATTTAGCCCATCCGCTTCCATATCTTTCTGCATTTTTCCATTTATTAAATGGCATAGTAAACCACGCATTAGCTACTTGTTCAGATGTGGTGCAATTTGCAACAAATTTTTTCGCAGCACCCCAATGAACTGCATGGAACATGGAATCTATTGCACCTTGTGACAATTTTTTACCTTTTATAAGTCCACTAACAACTTTGTCTTCATTTTTCAATGCATCAACATAATGTGATAAAATATCTTTACCTGTTTTTTTCTGCCCTTCTCTAAGTCCTGGCCAAACATTAGATGTTAAGCCTGGTCCAATAGTAGGTTTATTTTCACCCTTAAGTATTTTAGCAGTACCACCATTTTTAATCCAACCTACACCTCCAGCTTCGTTGTGAACCATAGCCGAAACGCCATTTACTGAAATATGCATACCATTTATTGATGCAGTACCACCAAGTGGGAAAAATTCATAATCACAATCATTTGATACATCTGCCAATTGATGCTCCTTATCTTCTTCACTTGTTGCACCGTCTTGCGTTGGGTTTGATAACCAATACCACCCTTTTTTAATTTTAGTTGTAGTGTTAGCCATTCTAACACCAACAACATGTGTTTTCATCTGTCCTGCTTCAATATGGTGTGTAACTTTTTCCACTAAATATGTTCCCCTAAACATAGGGACATTAAGTAATTCAAAATACATCAATGGCTGAACCCACGCATCACCCATCATATCAAGTTCACAAGTATAAGAGTTATTTGAATAGATTGTAAACAAATCTTGACCCATTGTCACCATTGAACGGGTTGCTGTTCCTTCAGTATTTTTTGCTGATTCATTGTTTTGTGAAGCTATTTGAAACTGTGCTTTAATAGATTGCTCAGTAACCATAGGGCTATCCATAGAAACAGAAACATTTTGGAAATAACTTTGATACTGCTTTCCATAAGACACGCCAAATGCAGGTATATAATATCCACAATCTTCACCTGAATTTAAAGGCATTGGCCACTTATCAGCTTCAGCTCCTGTGCCTGTTTTCTTTGCCTTTATACTAAATGAATCGTCAGGATAATCATAATCACCACCGCTACCTTGAATGTCCAAATGTGAAGATTTTTCATAGGCATACATTACTATAAAATTAGGCGTAACGTCAGGCATATCCATATCAAGCATAGAAACTGGTTTGAACATTTTTCGCATATTGTCTTCATTGGATAAATCCATAAAGTTTTGGACGCACAAAAAATTACACTTATTTGCTGAATACATACTACTTAAAAAAGAAAGTAATGTATAACCATTTTCAGCTTGATTTTGACAGTTTATTAATTCATTTACAACATCACCAATATTAACTAATATTAAATTACCGATTCTATTATAATAGGCATCTATGAAATAAAAATATCTATCATCTTGGTTTGTACTTTCAGGGTTTTCACCAAAAAATTTCTTCATTGTAAATTCATTTTCGAAATTGGAGCCAGAAACCCATTTATCATACAAAAGTTTTAAATAACGATATAATGCTAATTTAATATCAGGGTCTGTATCGCAATCTTTGGCTTGTGATACAACAGCAGCATCAGTGCCTTCTTTAGTTGTGCCATAATTTTCTTTTAATGCAGAAATAAAACCATTTAAGAAAGCTTTAGCTTCGCCATTTTCGCCTATTTTCACTAATTCACCTACAGTGTCATAATAATGGGATGTTTTAACAAATGTATATGGTTTTAACACTAAACGTGAAATCATTAAAGCACAATGTGAATTAGGGTTTAATGATAGCTTAACTCCATTGGTATGATTTTCGGCTGCGCCATAATTATTAGAATTATCATTAATAAATTTTTTGTTAAATTCTTTATTGTTAATTCTTAAGTAATTATAAAAATCACCACTAATAGACAAACATGAATCTATTTTTTGAAAATCAGTTTCAGCCCATTTTCTAAAAAATGAAATTAAATCATTTCTTACATCATTTCTTAATTTATTAATGTCAAAATTAACATTTTCAGCTAAAGGGTCTTTAAAGTTATTACATAATGCCCCTATAATTAGTAATGAACAATAAGGTACGTTGATAAACCTATTATCCTTGTCTTGAATTTTATCAAAAACTTCATCATACTTAACATATTCACCTAGGGAAGCTAAAAACGTAAATGCTCTGCCATATATATCCCTATCATAATAAGATTTTTGCCCAAAAACAGATACGTTATCAGTATGCCTTCCATCAGAAATACCAGGTAATAATAAAACCCTATAATTATCTGCATTTACCTCGCCACTATCAAATACATCACTTTTTGTGAATTTTTTGTAATAATCATCAACATCAGTTTCAGCAACTAATTCTTTCGGTGTTGCATTTTCACCTTCTTCTGATTTTTCTTCATTTACGCTCCCATCAGAGCTTGCTATAACATATTCATTTTCTCTATAAAAATCTTTATAATTATCTAATTTAAATAATGCTTCTTCAAGCATAATTTCTTTTAACTTAGACAATTTTTCATCAGTACATTGGTTATTAATTATAGTTGAAAACCTATTGACATTTGACTCTATACATATTAACTTGCCACTTGTGGAATTTCCACCTCCAGTAGATACTGGCTTTGTAGTGATATAATCTTGTGCGTTATTTAATTTTGTGTAAATGCCATTAACAGGCGTCCCCAAGTCATTAGAAATCTTATCAAATGAAGTGTTTTGTATTGGCACAAATGTTTCGCTTTTACTATGGAATTCTGTCAAATACCAAGAAGAGCTAATTAAATGATTCCTATAATCAGGACCTGTTTTTCTACTTTCCCAAGCATATTTATTGTTTTTGCCGTACTGACTTACAGGCGTTGCTGATTCATCACATTGTCCAATTTTTTCAATTGTAGATACTATATTGGCATTGTTAATCCATGTTATAAATTCTTTTGGTGGATTTTTGAAATATTCAATAAAATTCTGAGCTTCAACATAACCCAAATTTTCAGCACCAACTGCATCAATAAACTTTCTATCAGCAAGTCCAAGTATTTCAGCCATTCTTACTATAACATGACCAGCGAAACTACTCCTATCACTAAAGTTTATGCTACCGTAAGGCTTTTTATCAAGAATTAAATCAAGAGGGTTTAATGGAAATTTCATAACTGCCCTTGTAGAGCCACCACCTTCACCGTCATTGCTTTTAGCTTCAGAAATAATTTTTGCCATTTCGTTCACACCATTTAACAAGCCATTTACAATGTCCTTTTCAGTCCATTGACCACTATATTCACCTACCCAAGATTCTTCCTGTTTATCAACACCATTGTCAGAATAATTTTTAGTTACTTTAGGGAAAGGTGGCACAATTAAATCTGCTTCAGAAACGTTTCTTCCAATATCCGCCAACTGATTTCTACTTATGCCAAGACTCCCTAATGTTCTTTTTTGTGATACAATATCTCTTGCACAATTTGTTAACATATACATTAATGTTTCAAAATGTGCCATTATTATTCTTGTCATTGCCTCAATAGTTGGTGAAAATCCTAAAGCTTTAGAAATAGCTTTATTTGTGACTTCACTTATAGCTTCTTGATTTTCTTGTATACTAGTATCTACACCTTCTTTCGCATCTTTTAGAGCACCTTCCAAATTATTATCAACAAAAAGGTAAGCATAATGTAAATCTTCTCTATTAATTAATGTTACACCATTTACTGTTAATTTTTTAGATATTTCTTGATTTGATTTAACACCATTTTTTAAGCCTTCACACCCATTTAATTTGTCACCATATGCTAAAGAGTCATTCCCTTTAGCCCCAGTATAAATAGCTATAGGTTTTATTTCAGTAGGGTCTAATTTTTTAACTGAAGCTTCAAAAGATGTACCTGAAGCTGCGCTAGCTAAGCTTTCATATGCATCTTTGATAGCATCGTTTTCACTCCATCCAGTATACCAATGTGAAATTTTATCAGTAAATGTATCACCTTCACAATTAGGGATAAAAGCTAATAAACCATTTTTATCTCTAATTGTAAATTTAAACCCACCGCTTTCTATTTTATGTTCGCCCACTGCTTTGTCAATTGTACTATTTAAAGTTGACAAAAATGTTTGATATGCTTGTGTTATTCCTGTTATTTGATTATTTTGGCTTTCAAGATTTTTAGATTCTTGTACCTCTGGACTTGACTGAACCATTCCGCTTGCTTCTTCCATTGCAGAGCCTACATTTGCTATGATTTCCCCTAATGTCATCATTGGGACATCTTGTCCGTTAACATCTTTAACAGTAAAATCATTACTTGCAATTTTTGAATCCCAATAGTCTTTCCCTAAATAGTCTGAGAAAGGCGCTGCCATTAAAGCATTCATCATTACATCACCTAAAAATGAAAAAGCATATCCAATAAAATTAGCAGTTGCTTCGAAATTACCAGTTTCAGAGTTAAAACTTGCCCTAAAGTCAGAACATGTTAAATCATAGGCAACAGGTTGCCCATAAAAACCTTTAACGCATAGTGTAAATTTAGGGTAAGGAAAAGTAAAAAAACATTTAAAAAACGAGCCTTCAACTGTAGGGTCTATAGAGCCATTAACATCGTTGTTACCTGTTAAATGATGTCTTGCTTCTTCAACAGCAAATAAAGACGCACCCCTAACATCAGTAAATTTTATTGTTACTTCTGGAACCATCCAATTATTATACTGTATATCTATTGAATTGATACCAAACATTTCGGTTGACGCATTTGTTTCATTTACAACTCCATTATTATCACGTTTTATCAAATCATTTATATAAAGCCTATTAGTGTAATTCGTTGTTAATGAATATACATCTTTACCATTTACTGCATTACTTTTACCACTATACTTAGACCCTTGCAAAAAGCTAACAGATTCTTTTCCTTGCTCACTATAATAATTTAAAGAATAGGTTTTATTATCAGTAACATAGTCACTTCTAATCGCCCTACCTTTAACTTCAACCTTTAAGTTAACAAAAATACAGTAGTCTTCAAGAGGATTTTCAAACTCATAGTTATGTAGCCCCCTTGGTCCTTGCATTGGTATAGAATTTGTGTAGTTTGGCTCTATATATCTAATTCTTTTACCAATGGTTGTTAATTCTTCGTTATCTTTGTATTCTTCTGCCATATTAATTTATTCCATAAAGTACATTATAAGTATCGATATCCGAATTATATTGCATTAAAGTAGCATCTAATGGATAAGGTATTCTAAGTTTTGCACCATTTGGTATTTGGTATTCTAAAGAACCATATTCTGGATTGGCTTGCATTATTAGCCAATCATAATTAGGGTCTTCATAATATTGATAAGATAGTAAATCTAATCGTGTTTCACCCTCTTTATAATAATCATATAAATCAGTTGATTTTTCTTTAATAGGTATGAATGGTACAAATTTAATTGTACCATTCGACCTGAATTTTGAATATCTATCGTAACTCATTTTTAATTGTTTAATAAGGGAAAGTTTTAAATTTATCTATTTCACCTTGGTTATTATAGTTAATTTGTTCAGCCCTATCATCATATACCTCGGTATTAGCATAATAGTTGAATGACAATGCATTTTGAAGCCTTTCGACAGGTCCTGTAAGGTTACTGCCCCCAATGAAATGGAATGACATACTTACGTTAGCTATCATAGGCATTACACCAATTCCTTCAGAATTTAAATCCCACAACAATGGGTCATATTCTATTGATAATGATGTTATGATGACTTTAGTGTAGTAAAAATCACCAATTCTCAAAATGCAAACAGGTGGTCTACCAAATGATAAATTATTAGCTGTAATGCCTATATTATCAGATAAATCACTACCACCTATAGTAGGCCCTTGCCTTGTGCATTGTTGTAAGAAATTAAGCCTTGCATTAAACCCTTCAGGACTGATTGAATGGAATGCAGGGTCGAAATATTTTATCTTTTCACTAATTTTTTGTCTCATAAATGGGTCGTTCATTTCAAGACCTTTAAAGAAATCAGCTTCATTATCATACCTTCTAATGGTATTATCCGATATTTGTTCATTATAAGCTTTTGATTCAGCACCTTTATTTGTAGTTTTTCCTGCCTTAACATCTACTTCATTTGCTGTAGAAGCCTGTGTTGTCGTCTTATTATTAATAGCGTTAGTGTTTGAATCATTAACGCCATTTGTTCTTTTAAAAGAGTTTATGTCAGTTTTTATTGTATTAAAACTATTTAAGAAAGTTGTACCAGTTTCAAACTGTAAATTAGTTTTAGGCCATTGCGTTAGTGTACTCATAACAGGTGTTTCATTCGTAGTACCATTAACATAATTATTAGTATTGTATGCTTGTGTATTTGATGTAGCACCAAAAACATCTGAATTAGTACTTGTTTTCTTTTCAGTTACAGTATTTTTAGTGTTAGAAACTTTTTCAGTATTAACATAAACTGTTACTTCAGCGCATCTATACAATTTAGGCTTTAAATCACTAACATTACTTGCAGTTGGTCCAGGACCAACACCACCTGTTAATGGTTTATAATCAATATTATTTGCGTTAAACGATGGCATAGATTTAAGCCAAGACAAAACTGTGTCACGTCTATTTTTATTCAAATCATTATTTCTTGATACATTTTGTGTTATACCATGACTTGATGCCCATCCTTTTACTGTAACTTGCTTTATTCCATAATTTTTAATTATATTTTTTATATTTTTTACATTTGCTTCGTTATAGCACCCATTTAAAGTATTTAAGCCAACTGAATCATTGGCTATAGCAGCATAAACATCAGTCAGTGAATACAAAGGCATATCATCACTGATATTAAAAGTTTTTCTAATAGAATCTTGATTACCGCCACTATTTAACTTAAAGCTTTTTGTGTCAATATAGTCAATATTAAGTACCAATTTTTCATTTCTACGTTTATTATCTACCCTATAATACCATTCTATGCGTTTTCCTTTATGATTGCCAATTTGCTTAGCTAAGTAATAATTACTGTTATTATGTTTCACTGCGGTGGCAAAAGACCTTGCATTGCCAGTTTTGCCATCATTACTAACAGGATTTGTCACAATACTAATGCCATTACTTCTAACCTCATATCCACCAATCGTAGTACCTTTAGTGGTTGTCCAAGGGTACATATCAGGATTAGCCCTAACAGACCCTTGATTTGCATTATAATAATATTGTGTGCCTACACCATTTAAAAGATAAGGTATTGCTAAATTGTTAGCTCTATCATCTTGCCCACTATAATCATTAGGGAAGAAAACAAAGAAAGTAAATGCCTTTGTTGTAGGTGCAGGTTCAGGCTCATCTACTGCAACAGATGGTGGTGTTTTAATTGGCTGCGTTTTTGATGTTAACATTTCGCACCCAGCAAAAAACCTTAATAACTGTTGTTCTGGTGAATCTACGTCATCAACGTTTGATGAACCATCGGTTTCATTTCTACGCTTCCAATAATCAAGTATAGCAGGATGGTCTATAAGTAATTTAAAGCTTAATTGTCCATCCCTTGATGTATTTGTATAAGTATATATATCTTCACCCCTTCCTATGAAACTTGTGTTAGCCCAATTAGCTGTTACATTTTCACTAAACTTAATGTCATAAGGAGGAAACCACATTATTCTACCACCAAATGGTCCTTTTTGTTCTGCTGACAAGCCATTTGTTTCATAAGTTTTATTACCTGGTGTAAACATTCCCTTCCAAGCTAAGTTTTCTATTGAAAACATGCAACTCTTAATATCAACGCCCTTTTTAGGTGCTATATTAACAAGTCCAGCGTTAGTTTTATATCCCAACACCCCATATTTAGTAAGTCTTTCACCACCACTTCCTAAGCCGTATAAATCACCTGTTCTAAAAGCGCCAAAATTATACCTATCTTGCATTTCTTTAGGTGTCATTGGCGATGAGCCATCTGGTTCATCAGTGGCAAATGGTCTAATAGCATCCTTCATTCTATGATATTGGTGATGGTAAGTCCATACACGGCAATATGGGTTATCATATCCATTACCGACATCAGTACCTGTAAATGTTTTACCATTTTTAGCGTCCCCTCGTAGAAGATTTCTACCATGTGACATACCATATGCTTTACTAACAGAAGATGACATTAAATCATCATTAGGGTAATCAGTAGAAGTATGAAATCTTGCGACCAATGTGTCATATTTACCTTCCATAAAACCTTGATTAGTTTTATTTAGCAAATCATCAACACCAATAGGGTCAGTATCAAACGTACTATATTTACCAAAATTTACGCCACTATTAAACGTCTTGAATTTATAGCTATGTGTAGAGCCTGCTTCTTGTTCTCCATATGCTTTCAAGCCACCAATAAGGCTACCTGTAGTGTGGCCCTCATTATTATAAACAGTATCACTTGTATGTAAAGTGTTAAAAATATACCTAATTTCAGAACCATTATAATCAGTGTTCTTCCCTACTGCTATTTTCATTGAATCTAAGTAATTCAAATTATTAGATTCATCAGGTAAATTAGGTTTATATTTATTTTTTCCTATATTGTCATTGATGTATGACATTGTAGTTTCCGATGGAGTAGATTTATAAAATTCTTCATAAACACCAAGACCTTTATAATTACCCCACTTAGATGAAGTTGTGTATACAGGACTAATATTACTATCTAATGGTGAAAAGTCTTCATATCTCCCAGTTTTCTCATTAGGTGCAACATATTTTGTTAAAATACCATTATTGTAAGCATCTGTATTAAGACCAAAATAATCACCCATAGATTCTGAAATGGAGAACTTTTTAGCATTATGCTTGTCATTTTCTTTTATAGACAACTTCAGTGCTTGCTTTACAAAATACCCACTTTCTTTACCTAATTTTGTATCTTTTACGTCATCATTAGGGTTTACAGATGGATATTCATCAGAAGATGATAAAACATCATTTAATTTAGAACCACTTATTTTACCAACTTTTATTGAATCCAAGTCAGTAGGGAAACTAACTTTTTCATTAATGTTGGTTATACCATCAGTAGAATTATATGTTAATGCTATATAATCTAAATAATTAGCAACCTGTGCTTTATCTGAATCAGCAAAAAACCAAGGCGTTTTACCTATTTGTGCATTGTAATAAGGGTTTGAAAGTTGACCTATTGGAGTAGAATACCCATCACTATATTCTAATTCATGATTACCTATATTCCTATCCAAATGTTCAACCATGAAACGATAGTCTTTGTTGTAGACACCAATAGGTCTTACAACAAAGCTATCTAAAACGTCTATTATTTTATCAACTATTGCCATATTTTATATAAAATATATCATTTTTTATTACTAAGATAAAGAGAAACTAACATTAAATCTTATTATACATTTTCTGTGTGTTTCTTACACTTGTTTCTTTGTTATATTTTCCGCCATTACCCATATCATTAAGTTTCCTTGAAATAATTTCGGCTAATTGTGCTTTAAATTCAGGACTGTTAAATAGCTTATTTGTATCAAAATCAGCTTGCCTTCCACCTAAATCTAATTTTATAGTACCACTTACGTTAAGATTAATATCTTGAGGTCCTACGTTAATTGGTGTTGCGTTAATTGTAGTGTTATTCTCATTAATTGTTTGCTTTTGGCCAACAACAGGTAATGATTCTACTTTTGGCGTTTGAGGTGTACCAAATAGACCACTAATTTCTTTACCTATTCCACCTAAAATACTACTTGCCATTTGTAAAGGTGCAGTAGCCACACTTGTTATTGCTTCACCAGCTTTACCAATAACACCACCACCATTTTGTTTAAGCATTAATTCATATATCTTGATAGTTGAAGAATATGCCTTTTCTGCTAATTGTGGGTCAGCTAATTCTTCATCAGTAAATGAAGCCGTTTTTTCATCATCACTTCCAAACAAGAAATCACCGAATCCACGTGCCATTTTGCTTAAAGGTTTTGCTAAGCTTCCAATTGCGCCACCAATTTTATCACCAATGAAGCCACCTGCAGCTGCACCTAATGCTGAACCTATTGGGCCTAATGCTGTGCCTAACGCTCCGCCTATTACCATACCAGCAGTTGACCCAACGGCACTACCAACAGCTTTCCCTTGCTCTCCATGTTTTTCATCAGTAGCTTCATTGATAGCTGCTTTCTTTTCCTTCTCAGACATATTAGAATTTACGATATCAGCTTTTTTAGCGTCAAAATTGCTTGAAGCATTCATTATATCACCAACAGCCATGCCTGCGGCTATTAAACTACCTACTATAGGAATTTTTTTACTTAGTCCACCAGCTAATTTTCCTCCACTACTACCTAAAAGTTTACCTATAGGTTTTAAAAATTTAGGCGCTTTTGCAATGCTTCCAATTTTTCCCGTAATTTTATTTACATTACCTGCTGATTTAATTCTTGTTAACCTTTGTAGTGCTTTATACCTATTTACTAATCTGCCAGTGTCATTATATAACGCTTTCCCAAATTTACTAACTCCGTTTCCAGTTTTCTTACCGAAATTAGCAGCACTAACAAAAGGCTTTGAAATTTTACCAACTACTTTGTTTTTCAGCACAACATTAAGCTTATCTTTTGCTTTCATTCCAAGATTTTTGCCAAAATGTAATATTGCTGTGCTAATTTTTTCGCCAAATTTCCATACCTTAGAAAATGAACTATTTAATTTACTTGTTTTTTCTACTAAACCTTTAAATTTTAATGAGGTAGCGTTAATGCTTTTATTAAATTTAGCAAGTTCTTTAGATGTTTCTGGCATTAATTGCTTAAATGGTGATTTGGTAAATCTACCTTTAGAATTTCTCCATCTACCATTTTTGTCTTTTTTAGCATCAATCCCAAAATAATCCCAAAAAGATGAAATATTATTTTTATCTGTAGATTTTTCAACTTTTTCTTGAAATACTGTAGGGCCTGCTATAGAGCCAAACAAATTGCCTGAAAGGCCCATTTTTTTAAACATGGCAAGTTGCATCATTGATGAAGTCATATCATCACCACTAAGTGCTGACATAGCCATTCCTTGATACCCTAAGTTGCCTACGCCTAACTTTTGCCCTATTTTGTTACCAATAAAAGCTCTAATGCCAACCTTTCCTAACATAGACAATAAATTAAACAACCCACTTTGTTGTTGCTCATTTATTACCATTTCATTAGAATTAAGCATCGCTGGTACTTTATCACCAATATAACTGTCGCCTGGAACAATCATTCCTTCAGCAGCGTGAACAGGTTCTACTACACCACCTTCAGCAAAATGGTTTACACCCATATCAGGCCCATTAATATCACCACTATAAACTGGATTCATACCAAATGGGATTGATGGTTTAGCAACAGTTTCGCCAAAAACACCGTTACCACCATTTAATAAACCTGAAATAGTAGGCATAAAAAAGTTCTCAAATTGTGCAAATAGTCCTTTTTTTGATTCCTCAAACCCACTAAGATTTTCTTTAGCCGAACGATTTTGCCTACTTCTACCCATTGAAGAGCCAACAATAGTTTCCTTAATAGCATGAACATCTTTCCACATGTTATCTTGTGTTAATGCGCTATCTTGGGCTTGTTTTAATTGTTCTTCTGTTAAATCTTCTACATTTACTTTTTCTTCATTACCAAATGCATCAAGAAGTTTTACAAAATGTTTACCTGTTTTTTCATCAAAATTAGTTCTTGCTAAATCTTGTATTGCTGTTTGCTGGTCTTTTGACCAATTACCCCTAAGTTCTTGATTTATAGCATTATTCTGTGCTTTTGCAGATGCCCCTCTCGTTAGTTCTTTTACATCTATACCTAACTGGTTAGCCATTTCTTTCATCTGCATCATTGTTACAGGGTCGAAAGTAACTTGTCCAGTTTTAGAATCATATGTGCCCTTGCCTTCAACAGTCTTAATTAGTCTTTCTTGGAAAGCAGCTGGGTCAGCCATTGATTCATACAAAGCACCCATAGGGTTACTAAATTGTTGTGCAAAGCTTCCGCCCAACATTTGTATATTTGCAGACGTTTTTATTGCACCCTCTATAGAACTAAATTTATCAGAAGCAGTCATTACTGCTTGCATATTCATTTTTAATGACTGTGACTTTAACACCATTTTTTCAATGTCATCAATGCCATTTTTAAATGAATATGATGATGCTAATTCAATATTATCTGCAAATGTTTTAGACGCTTTAATCGCATTAAGACCTAAATATTTAGCCCTTTCTTGCAATTGTCCAGTATATGCTAATGCATCTTCAACACCTGTTCCTAAAGTATCAAATTGGTCTATTATACTTGATGCAGTTGCTTCATCAGTAATATTGCCAAGGGCTATTGTTTGCTCTATTTGGTCTTTAGTTAATTGAATATTACGTCCTGTAGCTTGTGAATAGTCTTCTTGATATTTTGCGATTTGTTCAGCAGTAACACCATACTCACGCCCAAATTCTTTAATTTGCTGCATGAGTTGTCGGTCCATTTTCATGGCTTCTTGCCTACTTAAGGCCATGGTACGAGCAGTCTTGAACGCCACATCTTGCAAATCCATCCATTTGTTAGTTTGGTTAGCAATATTACTTGTAACGCCCCCTATAGCTTTACCTAATTGTGATGCCATTTTAGCACCTTTACCTGCCATTTTAAGCCCTTGAGCAAATTTACCAATCAATCCAATTATAGCTGGTGCTGCCATATATTCTTTTTATAATTTTTTACGTGTTATTATTATCTATAAATAGCGCATTTTATACAAATTAAAAACAAAAATGGGAACTATTTAAATAGTTCCCATTTTTTATCGTTTACTTGCATTTTTTAAATTTTCCTGTTCCATATCAGTGTATTTATCTATTACATCTGTAGATTTGCCACCACTTTCACGCTTTTTATAGCGTTCGTTTTCTTCTTCAACTTCACAATTATGCTTATGGATATAATATTTTCTATCCCTTGTAGGCATAGTCTTCAATTCATTAAATCTCATATGCATATGCTTAAAGCACCCCCAAAGTTCATCAAGAAGATTTTGCGCATAATTAGGCGATATTGAGGAAAACAGTATCTGTCCACTCAAGAAAGGTTTTAAATGAGCCACCTCCCATTGACTCAGGACGTTCAATTTCAACTTCAAAATCAAGACCAGGTTCATTCTCAATAATATACCTTCTTAAATGCAAAGAATCATTTGCAGGCATTGTGTTAATTAATTGTCTAACTTTTTTTCTATCAGTTTCACCATCAATAGAGACAACTTGCATTTCCAATCTATTTGTTATAGTTTTATTAAATTGTACTTTACGTTTTGCTTCAATTTTTTTAGCCCAATCTTCAATTTTCCTATTGTTTTCAAAAATTGCTTGTTTTTGCTTAATATCAAGCACATCATCTATTTTAAGCGCATTGCCAATCATTTCTTCAGCAGCTTTAAGGTTCATGGCAACAATGGACTTGTTTTCAAGGTCGTTCAAAGTTTTTAAATCTTTTTCTTCCTTCCTTGTGAGATATTTGAATTTAACTACTTTTTTAGTAATTGGCAACGTATAGTCAAAATATCCATTTTCGTCTCCTTTAAGCTTAAATTCTTTTGTTTTAATTTTGCTTAAATCTACGCTTGTTTCAATTTCTTTACCTGTTTTAGGGTCAGTAACAGAAATAGGGAAATCAACCCCATAACTTGTTGCTCGTAAAAATAAGATGATAGCATCAACATCACCGCTTACTAATGAATCAATATCAATTGATTCATCTTTCACTTTATTTTTCAAAAGCAGGTCAATTACCAATCCATCACGATATAAGTTAGGTGATGTAATTAAATTTTCATCATACGCAGTAAGATATGATACAGGTATCCTTGAATTTTTTGATTTATAGCATTCACCATTACTTGGTAGCGGTATAATATCATAAGCTTCAGCACCATCACCATAATTTATATCAGGTAAAGTTTGTTTTGCATCTTCCTTGACAACTTCCTCAATAACTGTTGCCGTAGGTTCTTCAAAGCCCCTATTACTCTCCACTTTAACACTTTTTTCTTTTTGCGCATGTTCCTCAAGAATTGCGAATATGTCATCATTGTCATCATTACTATTAGTAGTTTCTAAATTTTCATCTACATTATTGCCATCAAGTAGCATTTTGATTTGGCTCATACCATCTTTTTGAGCTTCTTCAGTTCTTCGCATGGCTTCTTTAGTACCACGTAGTTTAATTTCTTCTTTAGTACGTTCATACATTTCATTTTGAGCTTGTAACAATTTCAAATTTTTTTCGTCTTCTTCAGACATTTTACGTCTTGGCATAACTTATTATTGTATTTTATCAATCAAATTAATTTCTTCTGCTAATATTATATAAATATTCATATTTTGTTTTTCCATTATTTTGCAATTAACAAGAATTGCAAATTTTTCTTCATTAGCATTATTAGTGAATTTTAGCTTAATATTTCTTTTTGGTTCATTATCAAAAACCCAATCTTCACCCTTTATTTTGGTATAATTTTGAATTTTTTTATGCTCAATGTCCCACAAATTTATTTCTTGTTCGAAATCTTCATCAGATGTGTCTAAATCTAACTTTAATATATATAGCTGAACATCTTTTGATACGTAATCAGCGATGAAATCATCAACACTTCTATCATTCCCATCTTCGCCATATAGTACTGCATCGCATTCAGCATAAGACACTTTATCTTCGCTTACAGACGTTTTATTGGCAAACCTATAAGTCTGACCGTCAGAAGATTTATAACCACCTACAGAGCCACCATTCATATAATTATTCATACCTGCTTCAACCGCTCTGCTTGTTTGTTCTACACTTTTTTGCATTGCATTGAAATATTCAGCATCATTTTTATAGAAATTTTCGTCTGTATCAAAATCACCATCATTATAATCATAAAATGGCATGTATAATTTAACTTTCATAAACAATTTTTATATTACTTTCTATTAATTCATTGCCAATTTCATCACCATAAATTAATATATTTATTATATCTTGTGAAGATAACTTATTCCAATCAATATTACCAGTCTTTTCTGTTTGGGTTATATTTGTCTGCGCTTGCATCAATCAAGTATGTTCCTCCCATTGGGAATTTCCTACCACCAATTAGAATATAACCACATTCAACCGTAGCGTTGCTATTCATTCTAATCTCCGTTTCATTTGCCATTTCATATGAATTAATATAAATTGTCTCAAGCCAATTAATTGAATCTGGATGAACATAGCCACATATTTTAACTGTTGTAACCCCATTATTCAATATTGAATGGTTTGAGCAATAACTGGAAGCATTATTCTTTTTCCATGACCAACATTCACCAATTGATTTAAACCCCAATTCATTCATTTCCTGATTGGTATCAATGTCTATATTTCGTTCAACATATATAAGGCCACGTTTATTATATTTGAATCTACCAACTATATCAATTTCGAAGTGTCTCTTAAAGAATACAAATCCGTCCCTCTGTACCCCATCAGTACTCTTGCAAGCCCAATTATATGCTTCTTCCATATAAGGGCCGTATGCATCAATTAAACGACCTTCATAGTTAGGTAACTTACCTTTCTGGCCAAATGACTTTATATAGTTGACAATATTGACAATTTTCTGTTCATAACAAGTGTTTAAACCGCCTACAGCTTCATTAATATTAAGTGGTTTATCAAACACTAATCGCTGCCTATTATTATCTGTGAAATATATGCCATAACCAAAATCCTGAGAGTGCTGACCAGTGTTTATTTTTTCATTGGAAAATTTATCAAAAAAGTAAGGGCTACCGTGACATAACTTAACTGAATCACTGTTTTCATTCAACACACGATGCACGACAACCTTAACAATATTATGAATATCTTCCTCTGTGAGTTTGATTATTTTCTTTTTCATCATTTTTTTCCTTTATGCTCACTATCATTTTTTATTTTGTTTTTATGACGTTTGTTCTTATTTTCCTTAATAGTATTAACTTCGTTTTGAATCTTTAGAACTTCTTTAAGTTGCCGCATGACTAATTCAGGTCTTTCATTAACATCCTTTTCCCATATTCTATATAAAGGTATACCATGCAGTAATGCCCATTTATTTTTATATTCGTCAACCCTTCTATTTTTTTTCTGCATAGGGTTCATTTTAGTTTCATCAACTATTCTTGGGTCTGAATGATAATAAGAGCCATCAAATTCTAATAAAATATTATCATTTGGTAAATAAAAGTCATAAAATCTTCCTATTTCCTTTGCTTCAAATTGCCAAACATATTTAACACCTAATTTATCAAGAAAATCAGTTGCGAATTTTTGTTCTGCTTTACTTGTCCCAAACTTAGGATGCTCACGTATTACTTTACCTTTAGCATCCCTTTGCATTTTTTTCTTCTTCTTGACTATTGTTTTATTGGCTATTTTCCTATTTTTTTTAATTGCTTGTTTCATAAAGATAAATATCCAAAAGATATGTTTTCATAATGATTTGGCATCATATATCGACATTGTTATTATATTTTTACTTTGTTTTCGTTTTGCGAACTAAGTCATTATCTTCCATTTCGGTTGCAAATTTATTTATTCTATGCACATCAATTGGGCTAATTTCACCATTTCTTGTTGATGATTCTTTATGGAAACATATAGCATCATAGCAAGTCACATTTCTTCTATTCAATTTAGTCATTTGAAGGTTGTATTCAACATCTTCAAAACAGCATTTATACGATTCATTTAACCCACCAATATTAATCCAATCATTATAAGATGTTAGCATAAACGCCCCAGTATTCCCTGCAGTTTCATGCTCACCCTTAAATATACCTTTTAAAAAATTACACTTTAAAAAAAAGTGGGTGAACATATGATTCTTTTTCTTTAAATGCATTATCCCTCCATGCTGTATTTTAAAGTTAGGGTATAAAAGTAATGCACCTACTGTTCCAACATTTTCAGTGCTATTAAAAGTATCAATAACTTTATGTATTGCATTGTTAATAAGTTGCACATCATTATTGACCAACAATATCAAATCAGTATCTTTTTCAACATAATTTGCTACAACATCGTTATTTATTTTAGCAAAATTATAAAAATTATATTCAATATACTTTACGTCCATTTTAGCTTTACTGACATATGCTTTCATTACATATTTTTCTATATCAGATGAACCAGTATCTGCGATGTATATTTTAATAAAATCTTTATTATAGTCATCGTTAGCATATATAGAGTCTATCATAGCCATAGTTAAATCACTATGGTTTTTCATCAATGTTATTATTGCTAATTTCTGCATTTTTTTATAAAAAATAAAAAAATCAAGCATTATTTCAATGCTTGATTTAATTTTATTTATTCTGTATAGTATATTATATCTCCAGTAAAAGTAGCTTGCTTGTCTGAATAAAGTGTATTATTATCGTCTATACGTTCATTATAATTCCCATCAACAAATTCTTGATACACTCTTGATAAGTTATGGAATTTATAATAAGTTTCTACTATTTCCGTACCATTGTTATATAAAATGTCTTTATATGTAAAACATATTATAGGGTCGTATAAATGCCCAATACTATCAGAAGCAATGTTCAATATGCTTTCTGTATTATTTTTATATTCAATAGGGAATTTTTCAGACGTAAATGTATATTTAGCCCCAACGTTTGTTACCCCATTTTTCCCTGATATATCAAGATAGAATGTTGTCGGTGATGTATTCATTACAAAAAAGTCTTTACGGTAGAACCAATCGCCATTGTCAACACTATAATCCCCTTTATTAAATATTTTCCATAATTCATAATACGGACTATTTGCAGTATATTTTCCTTTTACACCATCTTCTGATTTTAATAAAGGTATGTAATAATCACCTTTTGTGCCTCCACCAAGTGAATTTTCAAAAACACTGTTTTCCAAATCACTAATTGTATTCGCTATCACAAAAATATTTGACGTATTATTAATATATTCCCTCGTTTCATAATAGCTTTCTGTATTGGCAAATGACGAATCTTTATCATTTTCAATACCCACCTTACATACATATTTACCGTTCATTAAATTAGCGTATGGGTCAGAATTAACAAATGAGTATTCACCATCAACATATTCACCTTTCACTTTTTTAGCATAATATTTTTTAGCATATTCATATTCACCTAAATTAGTACCAGTAGGTAATGATGCCAAACTTATTAAATGTTTATATTCAGCGTAAGCCAGCATAAGTAAATTAGACCTGCTATCAAAATTACCGTTTTGGTACAATTTCCTCATAATTTTATGCTCGTCATCAGTAAAATGTTCTTCTTGATTTTCTCCACCAGGAACCCACATAATTCCACCAGGACCTAAATCATATAACAAATTACCATCATTATCATAAAATGAAAGGACCATCATATTTAAAGGATTTCCACTAACATCCGTGTTTTTATAGCCAAATTGTATATTCGGTGTCGCAGCAGATGCTGCACGATATATACCAATTTCACCACCTTCCATCACAATTCTTGGACCATTATCATTATATGGGTTAGTATTAACTGTGTCAGCAGTTAGTCCGCCATTTGTTATTTTTTCACCTAATTCAGTAAACTTAGCCGACATTACTTTTTGATTTTGTCCAATATTGCCGACAGTTACGTTGATACCACTTACTGTCTGTTCCATAGAAGACATATTACCACTTAAATTTTGTACGGTAGAAGATAATGCTGAACTTGTCTGTTTTACAGTAGATACGTCCCCACTTAAATTTTGAACAGTTGAAGATAAGCTTGATGCTGTCTGCTTTACAGTAGATACATCTCCGCTTAAATTTTGCACTATAGATGTCCACCCTGAAGCTGTTTGTTTAAATGTACTTAAATCACCAAATTCATTAATTAATGACTGCGTAACAGCAGATGATGTTTCAGTTCTTAAAAAATTAGAAGTATAAGAAGGATTAATAGTCTTTGTATCAAGTGCGAAATCTTGTGAAATCGTACCTTTATTTTTCAAAAAGATTGACACTATAATACTTTTAACTTCTTCATCATCAGCTAAATTATGAACCCCTTCTTGGTATTTTTCATTTGTGTAAACAAATAAGTTATCAGAGTTTACTTTTATTTCTCTAAAGTTTGTGTTAATATTATCACAATAATACATTACAATACTTCCGTCAGTCACAGTAACAGGTACACCTTCGGCATCTACTTTAGCAGCATAACAATTAATGCTTACATGTATATTGTCGTCAGCTTTAATAATAGCTTTTAGCCCATTTGCATCTTTAGGTACAATAACATACTTATTCGAATCGTTTGGTGCATAAGGAGACCACGTGTATTCTTTAGGGTCTGTAGATGTTGATGTTGGGTCATTCTCAGCTTTTATTTTATTGTAACCAGTACCTATATATTTTTTATATGTGCCGTCATCATTCTTACTAGCATCACTTATATTAACACCATATCCTTCACTATCAAGTTCATTAGCATATTTAACCCATGTGTAATAAGTCGTACCAACCCCATCAGCACCCCTGAATCGTGACCATGAGTAATTTTCCCAGTTAGACCCTTCGGCAGCTGTTTCTTGATTAGGGCAAATTCCTATGTATTTAGTATCTTCTGTCGGTTGCTGGTATGCTGATGTTGGATATTTTTTACCAGAAGCATCTGTTTCGCTAAGTTCATCTGCATAAACTATCCAAGTATAAAGTGTTTTACCAGGTTCACCAGGTACGCCATCATCACCTTTAATTAGCGACCACGTATAAGCAGACACATCATCACTTTCGTTCTCATCTGTATTATTATATGAAAAACCAATGTAAGGTAATACTTTACCATTGTAAACAGGGTCGTTGAAAGTCCTTGTACTTGTAGCACCGCTTTCTGAATAACGAATCCATGTGTAGTAAGTTGCTCCATCTTCAGGTGCAGCAGTTTCAGATATTTCAGTTTGTATCACGCTCCCATCGCCATATGTATATCTTGTGAAACTATATAGTGAATCTTCTTTACTACTTTTTAAAATATAAGTTTCACTCCATCCAAATTTTATTGGGTCATCTTTTTTATTAACTTCTGAAGGTTTACTTGAACTTAGTTTATAATAAGTTTTAACTGATTTTAAAACATTACCAATTTCTTGTTTTATTAACTCAGACGTTTGTTCTTGTGTTGAAAAATTAGTGCTATCAATAACCGATTGTGTTATTGATGAAGCAGTTTGCTTAACAACTGACATTGTATCATTAATTTTATCATCTACTGTAGATGTAATTGATGATGCTGTTTGTTCAATCATAGATGATAAGTCGCCAGATAAAGCACTAACAGAACTTGTAATAGAACTTTCAGTTATTTGAATAATTGAATTCATGTCAATATCATTAGTTACATGTGATAATGTTAACTTACCATTACGTTCTGCAACTACTGCCATATAAGTAATTATTTCGTTGTTATCATCTAAATATCTTACAATAACAGGTTCGCCATCTTTTGCTCCTAAAGTGTCAAGATTATCACTGATTTTATCAATAAGTTCAATTGCACTTTGTCTATTTGGTTGTATATTATTGTTTTGGATATTGTTTCTCAGAAATTGAACTACCTGTTGTTTTTTTATTTCGTCAGACATATTAATTTTTTAACTATAAATATTAAATAGCAAAAAAAGGTAAGAGAAAAACTCTTACCTTTTATTACATTTGCTATTTTAAAACTAATAACATCGAAATTGGTCTTGTTCAGTAAGCCTAATTAATCTATTTATATTTTTGTTCTGTTATTACCATCTTATATGTTTTTATTTTTTTAAAATGTTTAAGTAAAAAAACGTTAGTCAATCTTTCAGCCAAATAACCCCCGATTCTGTATTGATACCAAACTTCGTTATTAGGGCTAAAATTTTTAAGATATTTTTCTTTATTATTTTCTATCCTTTTCTCTATGTCAATGCCAACATATTTGATATATTCATCCAACACATTTCTTATAAAATCAACATATTCTTCAAAATCTTCTTTTTTCATTATCACCATATTACAAGGAAACATCATTGATGAATTCATAACATTTTCAAATGCATCAAAATACATTGGAAACTTTTTTCTAATTATCTCTTCAACAATATCCAAATCCTCTACATTGTGACATAAAGCATACTGCCATCTAACAGTTCCATTGAATGTAATTGGGTCACATGCAATAGCATCACACTGTTTAAATACCTCGTCCATGTTAGGTATATCATCCATAAACTCAAAGTATTTCCTATACGAACATACCCCAACATATTTTTTCAACTCAATATTATCTTTTATATGAAAATAACTCATTATCTCTGAATAAAAGCTTCCCTTTAACCCGTTATCAGCAATATCACCATTAATATCATTTGAGTTAATTACTTTATATGTTTTGTTTTTAAGTATATTGTTAAAATCTTTGTGAGTGCATATAAATATGTCAACATCATTTTTTTCTTTAGTGTCTAAAAAATTCATCTTTTCTTTTGTTCTTTCATTATATAAAAAAAATGGCAACTATATACAATTAGACCATATTAACTGAAAAAATAAAGAGCAATCACAATTGATTACTCCTTTTATTATTATTGCCATCCTTGACCCTTTACGTATTTTGATTTGTTGTTGTAGTAACCATCTAAATCATTGCCAACTGAAGTTATCTTATTTTTATAATCATTGCTGACTCTATTTAACATCTTACCATTGTCTCCATTGCCTCCTATCTTTTTCATAGCGTACCCAGTATCATTTTTAACGTAATTTTTGCCAAACCCATGATATGCTGTGCCACCAGCAAGGGTATTTCTACCAATTTTTTCCCTATAATCCCCCCAAGGCGTTTTCATAGTATCTCCATACATGGGTGATGTGTAGTCTCTTTCATCTTTCATATAACCACCATTCATATTAACGTTTCCCCTAAGCAGTGCATTAACACCAGTGTCATTCGCTGGCGACACGTCTTCATGCGAACCATATGCCCAACTGTCACCAAAATGCTGTTTTTGAAATTGTTGGCTAGAATAGGCTTCTAAATTTGATGCTTTATCACTTTTTCCTTGTGCTTGCCTTGCTCTTGCAGCATTCATATATGTCTTCCAATCAAGTTCATTCAATTGGCTTTCTTTCAAAACTCTTTTTACTGAGTTTTCGATAATTCTATGAAGGTCTGATTCTGTTAGTCTTATGAGTTTCTTATTCATATTATATACGTATTTTTAATAATAAATATCGTCAAGATTTGTTTATTCGATAAATATCTGTAACTTTGCAGCAAAATTAAAACAATGAAAATGAGCAACCGTGATTGGCTGCTCATTTTTGTATATCTATACACTATTGGATTTTACTGCCAACAGGTATGTAGTTCCCTTTTTTTTGCTTTTTTAAACCCATAAAAAAAAGATATTTACCTATATATTATTTGTGCAAAAATATAGATAAATATCCGAAAAAACAAGAAATTGCTACTATTTCTTTAACTTTTTTTATTACTTACTTTCATAATTACTTTAGCAAAACGCTGTAACTACTTGATTATCAGGCAATTAGTAACAGAGTATAGCATAATCAAACCTTAATGTTGCTTGAATTGTAGCAAGTTCACTTGAACTGTAATCCAAATCACCAAATGACACATTTGTTAACATTGTGTTTTTAAGAATCCACTTAGACACAACAACACCTGTAGGGTCAAGCATTTCCAATTCTACGTCACGTTTATAGCCAGCTGCATAACCCTGTCTACCTGTAACTGATTCTGAATGCAAACGAACCCATTCCATAATAGCCTGTGAAGCACTTGGGCCAATTGGGTCACGTAATGTTACTTGAATTGTTTCCCATGTATATCTACCAACAACATAAGTTGATGTGTTCAAGAATGGAATTGGAGTTTCATCCTGTGTGATAGATGGACGTGATGCACTTGAAAGCCACCACTCTTGAATGCCCAAATCTGCAGGGAACCTGAATAACCATCTATTTTTCCTTAATGGCTCATAATTGAGCGGCATCTTCAAAAGTAAATCTGACATATTTTATATATTTAATATATTTATTTTTATATAATATAAATATTATATTTTATAATTTTAATAATATATTTTGTTATTTAAATAAAATATTATATATTAGCATAAGAAAAAAGAGTTATGGATAAATTAGATAAATTTATTAAAAAAGCAAAATCTGTCCACGGAAATAAATATGACTATTCAAAAGTTTGCTACGTCAATAGTCAAACTAAGGTTTGTATAGTTTGTCCAGAGCATGGTGAATTTTGGCAAACACCCGCTAATCATATTCGTGGAAATAAATGCCCTATATGTTCTAATAAAGGACGTGGTAGTAAAAAGCGTTCTTCTACTGAAGAATTTATTGAAAAGGCAAAATCTGTTCATGGCAATGGCATTGAGGGCTTTTGGGCACATTTCAAGCGTGTTGTATTTGGCGCATATCACTGTGTTAGTAAGGACTACTTACCTCGTTATATTGACGAGCAAGCCTATCGTTGGAATACTCGCAAGGAGAGTGCTTCATTCCGCTTTGAGGATATGTTCAAGAGGGCAGCAAAATCCTTTGATTACACTGATGCATTGGCTCTCTCAAGTGTGGTAAGTATTGAGCATTTTAGGGAGTATAGGGTTATGTGTTACAACCTTTGGAAATCAACACATTGTGCATAAAAAAGAGCGAATCAGAACGATTCGCCCATATGTTCGACAAGTCCATTGGTTTAGTACGTAAGTGGTCTGAAATCAGCGTTGGGTTGATGGCTGCTTAATGTTATTACTGTATGCTTTGTAAATCCTTAATAGTTTTCAGACAGAGTTCATATATTTTGTAGTATTCAAAGTGTGCATTTCCATTAGGAATCATTTCGCTATCACCACCATATACGTGTGATTCAGATTCTTTTTGCAAAGCACTTGAAACAGCAGATAATGAAAAAATGGCTTGTTGGATATTCTGCTGGAGATACGCATTATCGCCAATCCCTTCTTTTAATACTTTATTTACTGATTGCTTCACGATTCTATGCAAATCTGATTCTGTTAGTCTAATTAATTTCTTATTCATGCTATAAAGGTAATAATATAGTAGTTGGCACAAATATTTATTTTTTAAAAAGTAAATTTGAATACTGCCTATAGTTTTGCTTTACCCACTCTATACACATAGAAAGTTTACGACTTATATACAATGGTTTCACTTTTGTTTTTTTTGTGATAAAAAAATCATATTCACCATTATAGTATGGCATTACTGCAAAATATTTACAACCATTATAATTTATTCTTCTTAAATTTATAAAATCCTTTGCTGTTTTATTATATATAATAATTTCATCTGTTGGAAACTTAAATTCAAGATTCTTTGTTTTAACGCCACTAGCCCTAAACATCACATATTTTACAGAATTATAAAATTGACTATCACATTCATCGACAACTAAATCAATCCTTTTATCGGCTGGAAAGGCAAATGTATAGCCACTATTTGTTCTCTCTTGATAATTACCAGTACACCATAAAAACTCTTTTTTATCCGCAGGAAATGCATATTTAAAACCACTATTTGCAATATTTCCTTTTTGGTTTTGAATATGTATTAGCCAATCAGTTTTGAACACGTCTGGTTTAGTAAACACATAATTATCTGATTGGTTGTTTGTTTTAATATCTTTATCACCAAATACATCATTTATATATTTATGATTTGAAGGAGAAATATTTTTTGCCGCTAAATAATCAAATAAAGGTTTACCGTACTCTTTATCTAAATATTCGTTAATACTTTCTTTAATTATTTTGTCAACATTAATAATCATAATAATAAATATTATCAAAAATTTATTTTGTGCCAACTGCTATATTATTGCCGTTATAAATGTATTTAATTCGTTATTTCCTATATATAAATCATTAAGAATTGGAAAAGATTATTATTTACTGCCATTCCCCATTATCATATTCTGAAAAATTATCGTCAGCAAAGTATTTATTATAGTCTCTAAAGAGTTTAGTCATATTTTCAAAATCTTTTTCATTTGTTCTGATGGTGAATAAAACTTGTTCCTTTGTTAAATCATATTGCTGCATCATATATTCTAACCTCTTTTTTAAAAACAAATCATGTTGTCTTTTTCTCTTTTCATTGTGCGAATCTGAGGGTGTGAACATATCATTAGCAGCACCAATCATTGCGGAATCCGCAGTTCTCCAATCAAGTTCTGTGAGAACTTGGTTTACAGACTCCTTCACAATCTTGCTGAGTGTGGATTCTGTTAATCTAATTCTATTCTTATTCATATTCTATACGTATTTTCTAAATAAATATCATCAAGATTTGTTTTATTCGATAAATATCTGTAATTTCGCAGCAAAATTGATATTTATTGTTGAACTAACATAATTATAGTTATGGAAAAGAATAATAAGACAGTTAAAATTGACCTTGGCAATGGATGCTTGTTTGAAAATGGGGAGATAAAAAGCGTGCTGACAGAAGAACAAGAATCTGAAATTTGGATGTCGTGGGATGAAGGATGGCAATGGGTCATTAACTCTCTTCA
>Ga0326512_10000029_pt1 | contig 122838 bp, 96 predicted proteins | sample 1_2617_0518_D_FD_203652 | JGI IMG/M metagenome (GOLD analysis project Ga0326512, IMG submission 203652) | Bovine rumen microbial communities from UC Davis, California, United States - 1_2617_0518 | ecosystem: Host-associated > Mammals > Digestive system > Stomach > Rumen | place: USA...
TTTATGCCAGTTATTTTAATGAAGCAGCTTCTTGAAGCAGGCGTACACTTCGGTCACCAGACACGTCGTTGGAACCCTAAGATGTCAGAGTACATCTTCACGGAGCGTAACTCAATCCACATCATCGATTTGCAGAAGACAGTCAAGAAGGTCGACGAGGCCTATGACGCTATGCGTGAGCTCGCTGAAAAGGGTGATATCCTTTTCGTTGGTACAAAGAAGCAGGCTCAGGATTCCATCAAGGAAGAAGCTCAGCGTTGCGGACAGTTCTATGTTAACTATCGTTGGCTTGGTGGTACTCTCACAAACTTCGTAACAATCAAGAAGAGAGTTGCAAGACTCGAAGAGCTCCGCAGAATGGAAGCAGACGGTTCTTTTGAACTCAGAACAAAGAAGGAAGTTGCTAAGCTTAAGCTTGAGATGACAAAGCTCGACCAGAACCTTGGTGGTATCGTAGGTATGGTTAAGCTTCCTGCAGCTCTTTTCATTGTTGATACAAAGAAGGAGCACAATGCAGTTGCAGAGGCTAAGAGACTTAATATCCCGATCGTTGCTATTGTTGATACAAACTGCGATCCTGATGAAGTTGATTATGTAATCCCCGGTAACGATGACGCTATCCGTGCAGTTAAGCTCATCACAGCTAAGATGGCTGATGCTGTTATCGAAGCTCATCAGGGTGAGGATGCTACTTCTGAAGGTATGGATCTTGATTCCGCTGAGGCTAAAGCTGCTACAGCAGAGGTTGCTGAAGAGCAGGCTGCTGAGGCTTCAGAAGACAAGTCCATCGAAGAGATCGCTTCTGAGTCTTAATTAATATCTTTAACTAAAATCGAAAAGGAGAATACATATGGCAGTTACAGCACAACAGGTAAAAGAACTTCGTGATCTTACAGATTGCGGCATTATGGACTGCAAGAAGGCACTTATCGAGTGCGATGGTGATATCGAGAAGGCTAAGGCTTGGCTTCGTGAGAAGGGTATGGCTAAGGCTGAGAAGAAGTCTGCCAGAATCGCTGCAGAAGGTGCAGTTGTTTCAAAGATCGCTGATGACAAGAAGTCCGGTGTTCTCGTTGAGATCAACATCGAGACAGACTTTGCTGCTAACACAGATAAGTTCAAGGCTTTCACAGATACTGTTGCAACACACATTCTCACAAAGAAGCCTGCAAACATGGAAGAGCTTATGGCTCAGACACTTTATAACGACGAGTCCAAGACAGTTGAGATCTTCCAGAAGGAAGCTATCGCTGATATCGGAGAGAATACTTCCATCAGAAGATTCGTTATTTATGAGGTTGAGGGTAACGGCGCTGTTGCTTCTTACATCCACATGGGCGGTAAGGTAGGCGTTTTCGTAGAAGTTGCTACAGATGATGATTCTGTTATCAACAAGCCTGAGTTCGCTGATTTCGCTAAGAACATCGGCATGCAGGTTGCTTCCATGAGACCTAACTGGGTTACTGAGGATGAGGTTCCTCAGGCTGAGCTCGATAAGGAAGTTGACATCATCAAGAATAAGGCTCTCGAAGAGGGTAAGCCTGAGAAGATCGTTATGGAGAGAATCGTTCCGGGTCAGATCAAGAACTTCTACAAGCTCAACTGTCTCGTTGATCAGGAATTCTTCAGAGATGATGATCTTACAATCGCTCAGTACATCGATCAGTCAATCAAGGCTATCGGTGCTAATGTTTCCGTAGTACGTTTCACACGTTTCGGACTTGGCGAAGGTATCGAGAAGAAAGTTGACGATTTCGCTGAGGAAGTTAGAAAGCAGGCAGGTCTTTAATAGATCTTTTTAATCCGCTTGATTTTACAGGGCTGTTCCTATATGGGGCAGCCCTTTATAATTTTTTTCTTTTAATAAAGGAATATTATTGATAAAATCTAGTGAAGATAATTATTGGAGGACTAATTAATGGGTGAGACAAAATATAAGCGTGTGCTCCTGAAGATTTCAGGTGAAGCACTTGCAGGTGATGCCAAGATTGGCATCAATGATGAGGTCCTTAAAGAGATTTCTGCCAATATCAAAGCCGTAGCTGATCTTGGAGTTCAGGTTGCAATTGTTGTAGGCGGCGGTAACTTCTGGCGCGGAAGATCTTCTGAGAAGATGGACAGAGTAACTGCTGATCACATGGGAATGCTTGCTACTCTTATGAATTCGCTTGCGCTTTCCGATGCTTTGGAGCAGCAGGGTGCCATCACAAGAGTTCTTTCCGCTATTGAAGTCAGACAGATGGCTGAGCCTTATATCCGTAAGAGAGCCGTAAGACATCTCGAAAAGGGAAGAATAGTCATTTTCGCATGCGGAACAGGTAACCCTTATTTCTCAACAGATACCGGTGCTGCATTAAGAGCTACTGAGATCGGTGCGGATGTTTTCCTTAAGGCTACTATGGTTGACGGTGTATATGACAAGGATCCTGTTATTTATCCTGATGCTAAGAAGTATGACAAAGTATCTCACGATGAAGTGCTGAGACTTAACCTTAAGGTTATGGATGCCACAGCGGCTGCGCTTTGCCGTGATAACCACACAAAGATCCTTGTGTTCTCCATGAAGGATCCTGAGAATATCGTCAGGATCGCCAAGGGCGAAGAATTAGGAACAATCGTTGAATAATATTTAGAGGAGGCTTTTATTATGGCTATGATCGAGATCACAAAGAAAGATTATGATGACATCGAAGCAAAAATGCAGAAGTGCATTGATAACCTTCAGGAAAACCTCAATACAATCCGTGCGGGCCGTGCAAATCCGCATGTTTTGGACAAGATAACTGTTGATTATTATGGTGCACCTTCTCCTCTTAATGCAGTAGCAAATATTCAGGTTCCTGAAGCCAGAATGATCACACTTACACCTTGGGATCCCAAGATGCTCAAAGAGATCGAGCATGCTATCCAGGCTTCAGATCTTGGTATCAATCCTACTAACGACGGTAAGATGATAAGACTCGTTTTCCCTATGCTTACAGAGGAAAGACGTAAGGATCTCGTTAAGCAGGTTAAGATCTATGGTGACGAGACAAAGGTCGTTATCCGCAACAACCGTCGTGATTCCATCGATAAGATGCGTGCTGCCAACAAGAAGAAGGAACTGACAGACGATCTTCTCAAGGAATTCGAAGAAAAGGTTCAGAAGATTACCGATAAGTTTACTGCAGAAGTTGATAAGGTCTGCGATGCTAAGAATAAGGAACTTATGGAAATCTGATAAATGGCTTTACTCGGTAATAACAAAGAAAAGACTTATGATACGGGTGACCTTAAGGTCCCCGTATCTTTGGGTGTAATAATGGACGGCAACGGAAGATGGGCTACACAAAGACATCTTCCGAGATCTGCCGGACATAAGGTTGGTGCAGAGAACTTGAAAGAACTCTGCCGCAATTGCGTAAGATACGGTGTTAAGTATCTTACTGTTTATGCTTTTTCAACAGAGAACTGGGCAAGACCTCAGCCGGAAGTAGATTTCCTCATGAAGCTTTTTGTTGAGCTTTTTGATAAGTACGATGCTGAGCTTGCCGAAGAAGGAATAAGAGTAAGATTTACAGGCGACGATTCTGAACTTCCCAAAAGAGTCAGAGATGTCTGCAAAACGGCTGAAGAGAGATCGAAAGACCGTCCAAATATGCAGCTCATAGTTGCACTTAATTATGGTGGAAGGCGCGAGATCCTCAGCAGTTGCCGTAAGATCGCAGATAAAGTTAAGGCAGGTGAGCTGGATCCAGCTGATATAACTGAGCAGATGATATCCGATAATCTTTATCTGCCGGATGTACCAGATCCGGAACTGATCATCAGACCGAGCGGTGAGATGAGACTTTCGAATTTCCTTTTGTGGGAAAGCGCTTATTCCGAATTCTGGGTTTCTGATACTCTGTGGCCTGATTTTGGTTATGAAGACCTTACACAGGCTTTCAGAGATTTTGCTATGAGAGACAGACGCTTCGGCGGCTTGTCCAAGAAGGAAAGTAAGACCTAAATTGAGACAGAGAATAATCACAGGTATTATCTTCACGGTTTTGGTACTGTCTTTATTTGTACCTGCATTGTTTTGGCCGGTTACGGGAATTATCATGGCTGCGGCAATCGGTGTATTTGCCTGTATTGAGATCTACAGAGCTCTTAAACACGGAGGATACCGTCCTTCCAGAGTTCTTTTGATTATAGGCATGGTACTTGCGACACTTGTCGTTCTATGTGGTCTTTTATTCCAGCTAAATATCGAGAGTGTAATGGCTCTTTATCTGATTATCGTTTGTATGTATTCTCTTGCATGCGGTATTAATCTTCCGCTTGTAAGACCTGATGATGAGAAGTCATTTCTGAACGGTATATTTACCGGTGGAATGGTCTTTTACATTTCCTTCCCGTTGTTTTGTCTTGTAAGTGCATTACTGTTTGTCCCTAATGGCTGGTTCTATATGGTTATCGGACTCTTTGCACCGTGGGGAACTGATGTTTTCGCTTATTTCACCGGTGTTGCCATCGGAAAGCATAAGATCGTTCCGCACATTTCCCCAAAGAAGACTTGGGAAGGCTGTATCGGCGGTACGGTTTTCTGTGCACTGTCGGTACTTGTTTATTCATGCCTGGTTTTATATAGGGTAGAAGCTATTCAGATGAGTATGGTGGTATACGGGATCATAATGTTCTTCTTGGGGATCCTTATTTCCATTATGTCTCAGCTCGGTGACTGGTTCTGTTCGGTAATCAAGAGAAGAACTGGTATAAAGGACTTCGGAAATATCTTCCCGGGACACGGCGGAATGATGGACAGATTCGACAGTGCGTTCTTCACATTGCCGACAGCGCTCCTTCTAGCGATCATCGCAAACAACCTGTTCTGATTTGAATTGCTTATCGGATTATTCTTAGGAGTTTAAATATGCGCAGATTATCAATATTGGGTTCTACGGGTTCTATCGGCAAACAGACCCTTGAAGTAGTAAGAAAAGCTCCCGGCGATTTTACGGTTGAATCTCTTACCTGCGGAAGTGATATTGATACTATTTTCGATCAGATAAAAGAGTTCAGACCAAAGGTCTGTTCTGTTGTTAATGAGTGCAAAGCCCTTGAGCTTGCATCAAGACTTAAGGCTGAAGGCATTGATATTGAAGTCCTTACAGGTGAAGAAGGCAATATCACATGTGCAACACTGGACAGCTGCGATACTGTTGTCGGTGCAATTGTAGGATTTGCAGGCCTGGTACCCGTATACCATGCTGTTTTAAGCGGTAAGGATATAGCCCTTGCCAATAAAGAGACTCTTGTTGCAGGCGGTGATGTTATCATGCCGCTAATAAGAGAAAAAGGAGTTGCTATGCTCCCCATCGACAGTGAGCATTCAGCGATATGGCAGTGCCTTAAGGGTGAGAAGCGTGCTGATCTGGACAGGATCCTTATCACTGCTTCAGGCGGACCATTCAGGGGGATGGCAAGAGATCAGCTTGAAAAGGTAACTTTGCAGGATGCTCTTCATCATCCGACATGGAATATGGGAGGTAAGATCACTATCGATTCTGCAACCATGATGAACAAAGGGCTTGAGATCATAGAAGCTCACCATCTTTACGGGATCGATTGTGACAGGATAGATGTAGTGGTACATCCTCAGAGCGTTATCCATTCAATGATAAGACTTAAAGACGGATCTGTCCTGGCTCAGATGGGCAAGCCATCAATGGTTCTTCCCATTGAAGTTGCACTTTACTATCCTGACCGCGGCCCTTCGATCGTTACTGAATTTGATCCTTTTGATGCTGCTTTGTCCAAGCTCACTTTTGAGCCTTGCGATACTGAGGTTTTCAGGCTGGTTAAACTGGCTTACGAAGCCGGTAAAAAGGGAGGATTGATCCCTACTGTCATGAATGCGGCAAATGAGTCAGCAGTAAGAGCTTATCTTGCCGGAAAGATAGGGTTCCTCGATATTGAGAAGACTGTATTCGAGACAGTCGAGAGAATGGAATCTGAAGTCAGCAGATGTGATCTTACGATCGATTCAATATGCCGTACTGATAAAGATGCCAGGATATATGCAGATGAATTAATAGACGGAAAGAAGTAATAATGAGTATTGTCAGAAGTATTATCTTTGTTATCTTAATGCTCGGAGTTCTTGCTTCACTTCATGAGCTTGCGCATTTCTGGGTTGCAAAACTGCTTAAGATTAAAGTTTATGAAGTCTCGCTCTTTGTCGGTCCGAAGCTTCTTTCATGGAAACGGAAAGACGTTAATTTCTCTATAAGACTTATTCCTGTCGGAGCGTACGTCAGATTCAATGAAGTTGACGAAGAAGGTTATATCGTTGACGGTGATAACCCGAGTCTTCTTGCAAATCAGCCGAGATTCAAGAGACTGCTTGTTGCGCTTGCCGGTCCTTTCATGAATTTAATACTTGGTATACTTATCTTTATGATCATGTTCTTTGTAATGGGTTATCAGAGTACAAGGATCAATGTTCCTGTTGAAGGTGCCCAGACCGGAGTTGTTGCATCTGAATATACACCAGGAGATTCAATAAAGGCTGTAAACGGAGTAAGAGTTTATACTTCTTTTGATCTTGTCTTTGAATTGGATAATGACGATCCCGGCGAAGTAATGACGTTGACTTTGAAATCACAGGAAACCGGTAAAGAGTATGATCTTGAGCTTACTCCTGAGTTTTACAGAAGACCTATGCTTCAGATATATGTCAGACACGATGATGTTCATACCGAGTACGACGGGTGGTATGTTGATTCTGTTGATGAAGAACAGAATAATGGCAATCCCGTACTTCAGAGTGGCGATTACGTAATGAAGATCAACGGCAAGTCTGTATCTGATCCTGATTTTGATGAATACCTGTTTAATATGGAAGAACAGGAGTATCTGGATGTTACATATATCAGAGATGGCAAAGAGGAAGTGGTTAAGATCGCTCCTGTATATGTGGATTATGTTTCGACCAGAGGAATAAGGCTGATTTCATATAAGATAGACTCTCCGGCTAATTTTGTGTCGGCGTTAGGTTATGCGGCCAAAATGCCGGCTTCAATCGTAAATATTACTTTCAGAGGTATAAAACAGATTATCTCCGGTAAGGAAAAAGCTTATAATTTGTTATCGGGTCCCATAGGAATTACAACTATGGTCAATGATGTAGTCAAGGAAGAGGAAGATACGGTAGCAGAAAAGCTCGTTACACTTGTTTTGATGAGCGCCGTCATATCTATAGCGTTGGCGTTTTCAAATCTTCTTCCGATCCCCGGCCTTGACGGTATACAGATCATCTTTATCGTTGTGGAGATGGTTATAGGACACAAGTTATCTGAGAAGGCTGAGAACAGGCTTACGATAGTCGGATTCGTGATAATCGTGCTGCTTCTGATACTGGCTTTTATATCGGATATACTTAGGATCATTTTCGGTTACTGACCGTTTCGGGAGTGTATTTATGACAAAGAAAGTCTTAATTGGCGGAGTTGAAGTCGGCGGAGGATCTTCTGTTAAGATCCAATCTATGAATAATACTGACACAAGAGATGCCAAGGCTACTCTTGAACAGATCAGGGAACTGGCCGATAACGGCTGCGATATTACCAGAGTGGCAATACCTGACATGAAAGCAGCTGAGAGTCTCAGAGAGATAACATCCAAATCTCCGATACCGGTTGTTGCTGACATCCATTTTGATTACAGGCTTGCTTTGGCAGCTGCAGATAACGGTGCGGCCAAGATAAGGATCAATCCGGGTAATATCGGTGGTCCAGAGAATGTTAAGCTCGTAGCCGACAAATGTAAGGAACGCCATATTCCTATCCGTGTCGGAGTCAATTCCGGTTCTATATCCAGGGAGATCCTTGCAAAGTATGGTGAAGTTAATGCCGATGCCATGACTGAAAGTGCTTTGGGCGCGGTAAAGCTTCTTGAAGATCAGGATTTTGACGATATCGTTATTTCAATAAAGTCTTCGTCACCTAAGCTTACTATCGATACATACAGGATCCTCTCCAAGTCTTGCGATTATCCGCTTCATGTTGGTGTTACTGAAGCGGGAACAGTCAGGGAAGGTGCCATTAAATCCGCTGTCGGTATCGGTGCTCTCCTTGCTGAAGGAATTGGTGATACGATCAGAGTCTCTTTGACAGGTAATCCTGTAGATGAAGTAATCACAGCCAAGCAGATTCTTAAAGCGCTTGATCTGCGAGACGGCGGAATTACTTTTATTTCATGTCCGACTTGCGGAAGAACACAGGTTCCACTAATAGAGCTTGCCGGACAGATAGAACAGAAGGTATCCAAACTTCCCTATAATCTCAAGGTCGCAGTAATGGGATGTGTCGTTAACGGACCCGGAGAAGCAAGAGAATGCGACATAGGAATTGCCGGCGGTATTGATGAATTCGTTCTTTTCGAAAAGGGCGTTCCGGTTCGAAAGATTCCGGCATCAGTTGCAGTTGAAGAATTTGTAAGGGAAGTGATCAGAGTTGGAGAAGAAAAACGTAAGGCTACTTGAGCTTTTCAATGTAGATTCAGATAAATACAGTGACCTTAATGATCTTTATGTCGTTAAGGTGGATATTTATAAGGCCAAAGCATCGATTAACATGATATTGGAAGGTGTTGATTCTCTTAAAGGGAACAACTCCCTTGTTGTTCTAGTAAAAGAACTAGAGCGAGATTTCGGCACTAAGGTCAATTTCACGTTCAGAGGATTGGATTATACTAATTTCCCTGATGCTTACGATAAGTTTGTAAGTCTTATCAGATACTATATTGCGCGTGACGGCGAAGGTACAGTTAAGAATCTTTCTGATTTTATAAATCTGCACTCGGATATTGATTACGACCGGGGAAATATCCTTGCATATATCACTCATATCCGTGTTTCATCCGGCTGGTCACAGATGCTTGTTTCTTCTGACAGGGAAGAGTTGATCAGTGCTGTACGCAATGCAAGCAGTATCTGTATCGGTAATGATATTCCTGGTTCTTTCGAGATACTTTGTGATGCTCCTGATATTGCCGGAAGCGATGTTGCTGGCGGCGATGATATTATCCGTGCGATAGAAGAGGGAAAGATGGTATTCCCGGATATTGAATATGTAGAAGAAAAGCCGAATAAAAGTACAAAGAAAAAGAAAGATGAAAAAGCAGGTGATACAGAAGCAAAACCTGCTGCAAAAGATTCATGGGAAGCTAAAGCGCAACAGGCCAGAAAAGAAGCAAAACAGGAAGAAAAGAAGTTTGATTACAAGGCTCAGGCCAATGCTGATAATCAGTTATACGGACGTGTAAAGAAACAGGCTACTTTCATGAAAATAGCCAACCTTACAATCGGCTGTTTTGACGTTAATATCGCAGGCAACATGATATTTAACGAGGATTCTTTTAAGCTTGCCAAAACCGGCAGAAGCGTAATCGTTAAATTTATGTGCCTTGATGATACGGACGGTATCTCATGTATAGCATTTTTAAAGCCTGAAGAAGCAGACGGGTTCCAGAAAGAATTCGGTAAGGGCGGATATGTCGGCATTCAGGGTAATGTAGAGAATGACTCATATACAGGTGATAAATGTCTTAAGGTATCAGGATTCTTCAGTGCTGAGAAACCGCCGAAGAGAAAAGATACCGCAGAACGTAAGAGGGTAGAACTTCATGTGCATACCAAGATGAGCGAGAGCGATGCTACGACAGAACCTGCTGATCTGATCAAGCTTGCGGCTCAATTCGGTCATTCGGCTTGCGCAGTTACCGACCACGGTGTTGTTCAGGCTTTTCCTCATGTGTTTGAAGCAGCAAAAGGCATAAATAAGAAGCGTAAGGATACAGGTGAAGCTCCAATCAAGTGTATCCTCGGCTGCGAAGGATATCTTGTAGATGACGGGCCTACGGTTTTCTATAACCTTCCTTATGACGTCAAGAACGACAAGATCAAACCTTCTGACGTTGATGATGATGCATCATTAAATTTCATATTCAAACCTAAGGCTGTAGGTTCATTCGTTTCCATCGTTATAAAGCGTAACGGTGATGATGCTCTGCGAGATACATTTACATCCGTATGTGCATCCAAATACAGACTTAAGGGGTATAAGGCTGTTAAGCCAGAAGAAGAAGGTGAATCAGATCAGGATGCTATGGAATTCGCATCCCATGATATTGATAAGTCTCTTTGGGATCCTGATGAGATCCCGGAAGAACTCAGAGATGAGAATATTAATGCTAAACCTTTGGAGCCGCATGCTCTTTTAGGTACCGCATGTAATGTTGATCTTGATATTAACGGCGAATATGCTGATGGCAGTGATGAAGTTATTCCTTCAGACCTGGTGTTCGAGCATGTGGCAGATTTCCATGCGGAGTTTGAAGATATTATCTATCCTGGTAAAGGTGAGCCTTGCGATTCTTATTTTGCGATGGGTGAGCTTTTGGAATTTATCGGTGATTCTTATGTTACAGGACCTGATATTTTCACCGCTCTTGCTTTTCTGCGCCGTGCGGGTTACGGAATTAATATTGAAGATCACGTTTATTACAGACATAAGTTCCTTATGCCTGCTACTTCTGATGAAGATATTCTCGAGACATTCTATAAGGGTGAATTCAAGACAGTAGACGAAGCATTAAGTGCAAAGGGCACGATGTTCAATTACACTGCAGTTGGCAGTGAATTTGATGAGATGTTTACCGCATGCTATAAGTCAGCATCTTTGCTCGCTTCATGTCTTAAGGATGCAGGTACTGTTGATGCCATGTCCATCAACTATTCATGTGGTCACTATACACCTGAGAAGATCAAATCCACAAAGAGGATCGCACCGTCTAGTCCTATAAGAGAAGCGCCTACTTATCATATTATTTATCTTGTGCGTTCCAATATGGGACTTTACAACCTGTACCGTATCGTATCTGAATCCCAGATACACTATTTCGCATTAAGGCCCAGAACCCCCAAGAGTCTGCTCAAGTATTTCAAGTCCGGCATTATTGTCGGTGGTGCCTGCGAGCGTGGTGAGATCTACCGTTATGTAATCACGAAATACAGAGAACTCAATAAGGACAGACAGGCAACAAGAGATTTCTTGAAAAATTCAAAAGAGTTCGCAAAGATATTAAGTCTCTACGACTATGTTGAGATCCAGCCTCTTTGCAACAACATGTTCATTACAAGACAGGATCCTTCAAAATCCGATACGGGAACTACTCCGATGAATGAGGATGACATCCGTATTATTAATGAACTGCTCGTAGAGACGGCGGACGATCACGACATGCCTGTATGTGCTACGACCGACTCTCATTTCCTTAATAAGGAAGACGGACGTTACAGAAAGTACATGCTTATGAGCATGGGCTTTGATGATGCTGAGATGCAGAGTGATCTGTATTTCAGAACCACTGATGAAATGCTTGAAGAATTCAAGTATCTCGGTGAAGAAAAGGCGATGGAAGTTGTTGTGGATAACACTAACATGATTGCTGACATGATCGACTTCGGAATCAAACCGTTCCCTGACGGATCTTATCCGCCGCAGATCGCCAGAGCTGCAGCAGATGTAAGAGATATCGCTTATACAAAAGCTAACCGTATGTACCGTCACAAAGGTGTTCTTAATCCTGTCGTAAAGGAAAGACTTGACAGAGAGCTTAAGTCAATTATCGGTAACGGTTATGCGATCATGTACTACATCGCATACAGACTCGTTAAGAAGTCAAACAATGACGGATACGTAGTAGGTTCAAGAGGATCAGTAGGCTCTTCTTTTGCAGCTACCATGAGCGGTATTTCCGAAGTTAATCCGCTTCCGCCTCATTACAGATGTAAGAAGTGTAACTATGCTGAATTCGATAACAGCGGTAAGTACGGCTCAGGATATGACCTTCCGCCGAAGAATTGTCCGGAATGTGGTGAACCGCTTACACCGGACGGTCAGGATATTCCGTTTGAGACATTCCTTGGATTCCATGGTGATAAGCAGCCTGATATCGACCTTAACTTCTCAGGCGAATACCAGCCGAGAGCACATGCTTATGTTGGTGTGCTTTTTGGCGGTACGCATACATTCAAAGCCGGAACGATCGGTGCTTACCAGGATAAGAACGCTTATGGTTTATGCCGCAAGATCTGTGAAGAGAAGGGTGAACCTTTTACACAGGCACATCTTGCATTCATGGCAAGAGACATCATCGGTGTTAAGAGAACTACCTCACAGCATCCCGGTGGAATCGTTGTTATTGCAAAGGAAATGGATATCTATGAATTTACGCCGATCCAGTTCCCCGCAAATAAAACTGACTGCGGAATCATAACTACGCACTTCGACTTCCGTGCGATGCACGATACTATCCTTAAACTTGATATTCTCGGACATGCTGATCCTACTGTATTGAGAATGTTAAGTGATATTACGGGAGTTAATATTACTGATATTCCTATTCCTGATGAGAAGGTAATGAGCCTTCTGGTCAGTACGGATGCTTTGGGCTTCCCGATTGATGCCACTGATGCAGGTTCAGCGACATTGGGCCTTTCAGAGCTTGGTACCAACATGGCCCGTGGAATGATCAAAGAGACAAAGCCTACAAGGTTCTACGATCTAGTACAGCTCATGGGCCTTTCTCATGGTACGGACGTATGGACAGGAAATGCCCAGGATCTTATCAGAGCCGGAACATGTGACCTTAATTCCGTTATCGGATGCCGTGACTCCATTATGACAAGCCTTATTTACTGGGGTCTTCCCAATAAGGATGCGTTTGACATCATGGAAGGTGTACGTAAAGGTAAGGTTGCTGCAGGCAAAGTTGAGAAATGGCCTGAGTATGTTGAAGAGATGAAAAAATGTGGTGTTCCTGACTGGTATATTGAGTCATGTCAGAAGATCAAGTACATGTTCCCTAAGGCCCATGCTGCTGCATATTCAATTTCTACTCTTCGTGTAGCCTGGTTTAAGGTCTACTATCCGGAAGAATACTACTGTTCATTCTTTACTCACAGAGGTGAAGGTCTGTTTAACGCTGAAGATATGTGCAACGGTCCGGAAAAAGTAAAGAAGAGAAGAATAGAATTGGCTGACGAGATGCACGCAAAAGGCGATCCGAATACAAAACTCAAGTATTACTTCTATGAACTTGTTGAAGAAATGTATGCAAGAGGAATATCTTTTGCGCCAATAACACTTAATGATTCACTCGGTAAGAAGTTCGCAAAAGCAGGACCCAAACTCATAAGACCGCCATTCTGTGCTATTCCAGCTGTTTCTCCCGCAAACGGTGAAGCTATCGAAAAAGCAAGGGCTGAAGCACCTTTTAAGAACCGTGATGATTTCATGAAGCGAACCGGTGTCGGTCAGTCCGTTACCCAGAAACTTCTTGATTACGGCGGCATCCTTGATGATCTTCCCGAGAGTGCCCAGATCAACCTGTTTGATCTTATGTGAGGTTAGACTTAGTGTATTGTAGCGTAATCTTAAGAGGAGCGGTAAGACAGACAGATAAACTGTTTACGTATCGTGTGCCTGACAATCTGTCAGGCACCGTCGTAGCTGGTTCTCTTGTAAATGTACCGTTTGGAAAGGGCGACTCCCAAAGATGCGCTGTTGTGATTGAACTTAAGGATTCTTTTGAAGGCGATGAGAGCTTGATAAAAGATATAGGTTCTGTCATTTCAGGCAGACCTGTTTTAAATAGCGACCAGATTGAACTTATCGATAAGATCAGCGACAGGTTTAACTGCACCAAAGGTGATGTAGTTGAACTCATGGTGCCTTCGTGTGTTGTTAATCATAAGAATCCGGTTGAAGTTTTTGTTGAACTTGTATCTGAGCAGACAGCTGTTGGCGTTCTTGAAAGTGAGACGTTAAGATCTGTTGCCCATATCAATATCCTTGAGTATCTGCTTGCGCAGGGTAAAGTTCCGCGCAAGGAATTAATGGCATCTGTCAATTGTTCAACGGCTCAGGTTAAAGCACTTGAAGATAAGGGGCTTGTAAGACTCGTAAAGGAATCTTCAGACTATGTCAGTCCCGCTTTAACCACGGGAGATACGCCGGTGGGGAAGTTTACTGAAGAATACGATCTCAGTGATGAGCAGAATAGTGCCATTAGCGAGATATTAAGCGGCATAGAAGAAAGAAAAGAGAATACATATCTTTTATTCGGAATCACCGGAAGCGGTAAGACGGAAGTCTATCTGAATATAGCCAAGAAAGTTATATCTGAAGGCGGAAGCGTTATCTATATGGTCCCCGAGATATCCCTTACTCCACAGACTATCAATTGGATCAAGGGAAGACTTGGTGACAGCGTTGCCGTGCTTCACAGCAGACTTACTGATAAACAGCGCTATGAACAATGGGATAATATCAGGACCGGAAAAGCTAAAGTTATTGTAGGTCCGAGAAGCGGTGTGTTCGCTCCTGCCAGGGATTTAAGGCTGATAATCCTTGATGAGGAACATGATGGTTCATATAAAGCAGAATCCCATCCGAGATATTCTGCAAGGGATATCGCCAGAATGAGATCCAAGATCACGGGATGCAGTGTTGTATTAGGTTCTGCTACACCTTCGGTTGAGAGCTTTTATGCTGCTCAAATGGGCGCTTTCAAGCTGCTTGAACTTAAGCAGAGAGCGAGGCAGGAAGCCAAACTTCCGGAGATAATTCCCGTTGATATGAAAGAGCAGATCAAGCTCGGAAGCGGCGATATGCTATCTCTGCCGTTAAGACAGGCCATGTCCGTTGCATTCTCTGAAAATAAGCAGGTTATTCTTCTTTTGAACAGAAGAGGTTTTTCGAGGACTCTTATATGTGAAGACTGCGGTGAACCGGTTACGTGTAAGAACTGTTCAGTTGCCATGACGCTTCACAATAACAGAAGAAGCGGAACACAGAGTCTTATCTGTCATTACTGCGGTTATACTATTCCTTCATATGAAGCCAGATGTTCTGTCTGTAACGGCAATCACTTTACCAAAGCAGGATTCGGAACACAGCAGCTTGAAGAGTTCCTTCATACGGTGTTCCCGCATGAGAAGGTATTGAGAATGGACCAGGATTCAACCATGACTCCCGGTGCTCATAAAGAGATAATCGAGAAGTTCGCAAACAAAGAAGCTTCTATACTCATAGGTACACAGATGATCGCAAAAGGTCTGGATTTCCCTGATGTAACGGTCGTAGGCGTTCTTGGTGCCGACCTCATGCTTGCTTCTTCGTCGTTCAAAGCTTCAGAGAGGGCATTCCAGCTTATTACCCAGGCTGCAGGAAGAGCCGGAAGGGGAGATGCGCCGGGGCAGGTATTCATCCAGAGTTATAACCCTGACCAGCCATTGTTTAAGTTTGCATGTACCCAAAATTACAGGGCTTTCTATGAACAGGAGATAGAATACAGAAATAAGCTAAGACTCCCACCTTATAAGGCAATAGGTGAGATAGTCCTGTCTTTGGAGGATGAGGAGCTGCTTGTAAGAAGGGCTAATGAGCTTGCGAAGTATCTTAGGGATTTCACCGGATACCAGGATCCCAGATATAAATTCGAGGTTTTCGGTCCTGTTCCGTGCGTAATATATGAGCTCAGGGGAAGATACAGAATGTCCTTTGTCATTAAGGCAGTTAATAAGTCTGCCATTAACGGAGTGTTCAAAAGACTCATTGAGGACTTCGATCATACGAAGTATCCGATGTCGTTCGACAACGACCCTCAGGACGGCTGATAACCCTCGAATTGTACGCTGTGGAAGTACATATGTGCACCCCAGAAGTATAAATTGACTAATTATAATATAAGGTGTTAGAATTCAACAGTCAGAATGCGCTTTCAGGCATTTTAACCACTTTTTGTAAATATTTTTAGGGAGGCATTCATATGTCCAAGCCTGTATTTGTCGGTGCCGGTGTTGCTATCGTTACTCCGTTTTTTGAAGACGGCGGAATCAATTTCGAGGAGCTTAAGAAGCTTATCGAGTTCCAGATAAAGCAGGGCATCGATTCTATCGTTATCTGTGGTTCTACCGGTGAAGCTGCTACTATGACTGAAGAAGAGCATATAGAAGCTATCAAGTGTGCTGTAGATACTGTTGCAGGCCGTGTTCCCGTAATTGCCGGAACTGGTTCTAACGATACAGCTTTCGGTATAGAACTTACAAAGAAGGCTTATGAGCTCGGCGCAGATGCTGCTTTGCTCGTAACTCCTTACTATAACAAGTGCACACAGGAAGGTCTTTTCCGTCATTACGCTAAGATCGCAGAAGCTGTACCTGAACTTCCGCTTATTCTTTATAACGTTCCTTCAAGAACGAACGTTAACATCAGCCCTGAGCTTTTGAAGAGACTTTCCGTTTATGAGAACATCGTTGGCGTAAAGGAGTGCAATTTCGGACAGGTTCCTGAGATCTACAGCCTTTGCGGTGACAGATATGCTTTGTATTCCGGTGAGGATGGACTTGCAGTTCCCATGATCTCACTCGGTGCAAAGGGCGTTATCTCTGTAATTGCCAACATCCTTCCTAAGGAAACATCAAAGATGATCCACGATTACATTGATGGCAACATCGAAGAAGCAAGGAATGCACAGATCGGATTCATTCCTCTCGTTAAGGCTATGTTCTGTGAGGTAAATCCTATTCCTGTTAAGGAAGCAATGAACATTCTCGGATGGAATGCTGGTCCCTGCAGACTTCCTCTTTGCGAGATGAGCAAGGCTAACCACGATAAGGTTGTAGAAGTTCTTTCACAGTATGATACTTCTGCAATGAACAGCTTTGTCGGCAAGTAATATTTTTCAGGAGTTAAAAATGGTCAATATTTTCTTAAACGGTTGCTGCGGAAGAATGGGTAAGGCTATAGCTGCTCTCTGCGAAAACAACCCTGATTATAAGATCGTCGCCGGCGGAGACATTATCGAAAACACAAACTATGGTTTCCCGGTATATACAAGCCTTAATGAGTGCACAGAGGATTTCGATGTCATTATCGATTTCTCCAATGCAAAGGCTGTTCCCGGTGTCCTTGAGTTTGCTCTTAACCGCAATAAGCCTTTCATCTGCTGCACGACAGCTCTTTCGGATGAGACAGTTGCAAGCATTCTTGAAGCTTCCGAGAAGATCGCTGTTTTCAAGTCAGCTAATATGAGTCTCGGTATCAACATAATGGTAGAGCTTGCAAAGCAGGCTACAAGAATTCTTTATCCCGAATTCGACATTGAGATCGTTGAAGCTCATCACAACAGAAAGCTTGACGCTCCTTCCGGAACGGCAATGATGATAGCTAATGCTATTGATCAGGAGATTCCTGACAATATTGAATATGTATATGACAGACACAGCGTCAATAAGTCAAGAAGCAAGAACGAGATCGGTATATCTTCAATCAGAGGCGGTAATATCGTAGGTGAGCATTCCGCTATGTTTATCAGTGATGAAGAGATCCTTACGATCAGTCACAGTGCTCAGACAAGAGATGTCTTTGCAAAGGGCGCTCTTACAGCTGCTAAGTTTATGGCCGGTAAGGAAAAAGGCTATTTTACTATGTCAGATGTAATTGCTCAGTATATTGAGAAATAATTATTTGGAGGTTTATAAATTATGTTTGGAATGGATCCGAATGCTGCCGGCGGAGAGATGATGGGATCATTTATGTCATTGGGACTTCTTGTCCTGATGTTTATTGTTTTCTACTTTATCCTTATCAGACCTCAGCGTAAGAAGGATAAGGAACTCAAAGAACAGATGAGCAAGCTCCAGGTCGGAGACAGAGTTGTTACGATCGGCGGTCTTGTCGGTTTTGTGGCCAATATCAAGGATGATCAGGTTACAATCTCAACTTCTGCTGCAAATACGCTTGTTACATTCACTAAGAGTGCTATACAATCAGTTGTAAAGCGTGACCAGCTTAATCCTGACGGAACTGTTAAGAAGGTTGAAGAGCCTGAGAAGACAGGACTCTTCGGCAAGAAGAAGGAGAAGAAAGAAGACTGATCTCTTTTTCTGCTGCTGATTAATCAGGCCCGGACAGGATGCCGGGCCTTTTGTTTAATAATTTGATTATTGGGGCTTATATATGGGACTGATACCTGAGAGCGTAATCGATGAAGTGCTTACAAGAGCGGATATCGAATCCGTTGTAGGCCGCTACGTCCTTTTAAAGCGTCAGGGCAGCAATATGTGGGGGCTTTGTCCATTTCATTCGGAAAAGACCGCATCTTTCTCCGTTAATCCGTCTAAAGGTATCTATAAGTGCTTTGGTTGTGGCAAGGGCGGCAATGCAATCAGTTTCATAATGGAGATCGAGCATCTCAATTATCCTGAAGCGATAAGGCATCTTGGCGGTCTTTACGGAGTTGAGATCCCTGAGACCGGTTATTCCGGAGACAGCATTCAGAAGGAAGAGAAGAACCGTGTTAAGGATATCCTTAAAGAAGCTGCCAAGTTCTATTATAAGTCTTTTAATGATCCTGACATTGGCCGGCCGGCCAGGGAATATGCTGTTAAGAGATGTCTTACCAAGCAGACTCTGGATAATTTCGGTATCGGATATTCTCCTATGGCCAGAAGTGCTTTGTATGATCTTTTGAAGAGCAAAGGCTATAAGGACGAAGAACTCTTGAAGTCAGGAATATTTGCTGTCTCACCCAAGACCAATAAACCATATGATCTTTTCCGCGGGAGACTTATGTTCCCGATATTTGATTCTTTCGGCACTATAATTGCTTTTGGAGGCAGAGCTTTAGGCGATGAGAAGCCGAAGTATATCAACTCTCCCGATTCACTTGTATATAACAAGCAGAATCATCTATATGCAATGAACTTCGCCAGAAAAGAACAGTCCAAGCAGCTCATTGTTGTAGAGGGATATATGGATGCCATAGCTATGCATGCCGCAGGATTTAAGAATACGGTTGCTGCTTTGGGCACATCTTTCACTGACAGCCAGCTTAAGCTTTGCGCAAGATATGCCGAGGAAGTTGTCTTTTTCTTTGATGCTGATAATGCCGGGCAGAAGGCAGCATTAAGAGCCATCAAGATGATGATGGAATACTTAAAAAAGCTTACCGGTATTAACATCCGTATCAGGATCGCCAAGGTCCCGGACGGTAAAGACCCTGATGAATATATTAAGCAGAATGGTGCAGAGAAATTTAAAGATGTAGTACGCAATGCTCTTTATGTTGAAGATTATCTTCTCGAAAGGGCAAAGAACGATAACACTGATCCTGAGACCGGTTCTCTTGACCGAGGCAAATATCAGGAGGATATCTGCCAATACGGTTCGTGGATGAACGATGAGATCAAGATGAGCAGGATGGCAGGTGAAGCGGCGCCTTTGCTTGGTGCTACACAGCAGGCGGTCATGAGCCAGATGCAAAAGTACAGCAGCATCGAAGATAAGAGACAGGCTCAGGCAAACTCCAGGTCTTTGGAGCGTGAGAGAAAAGAAGACATTGAAAGGCGCAACATCGAAGTCTTTGATGAACCTTCGGATCCGATGGTTCCGGAAGAAGTTTCAGCACCGTCATCTGATTTTAAGAAAGTCAACGATTCAGCCACTAATGAAGAGATCGCTCTTTTTGCTTATGCCATCTCGCTTGGCAGTGCACTCGCCGATAAAAAGCTTATCAATAAGACTGATATAATCAGGCCTGATGATTTTTCAGGAGATACATTAAGGGAATTGGTAAAGATATTCCTTAATATTTATGACGGCAGGAATGAGACTCTGTATGCCAGGATGAGTGATTATTTCTCCAGGCTTACTATAAACGGAATGCCTGCAGAAGATGTTATGCTCAGAGCAGTAGAGTCTGCTGACAAGTGTCCTGATGTCAAAGTTAAGAGTGATATGTATCTGGCTTTTCTCTTTAAAGTCAGGGAATCTATCATCAACAGGGAAGAAGAACGATTATTAAACCTTCTTGCTTCTGCTGATGAACAGGAAAAATCAAAGATCAACAGCATGCTCAGCCGGCTTTCAGATTACAAACTCAACTTAAGAAAAAGAATAGGAGAGCTCTGATGCAGAATCTTACAGTAAGACTCGAAATGGTATTAGGGCAGGTCAGAAATGCCGCCAATGGTACTGTCAGAGTTATTGATGTCGGTTCTGATCACGGTTATCTTGCCGTCAGATGTCTTGAAGAAGGTATTGCGAAATCAGCTGTCTGTACCGAGATACACGAAGGCCCCGCCCGAAAATCTGCTGTTGCTCTTAAAGAAGCCGGTTTTGGCGAATGTTCTGAAGTCCGAGTTACAGATGGTCTCAATGGCGTTCCATTATCGGATAATGACATTGTGGTTATAGCCGGAATGGGCGGGCTTAATATTATCGATATCATCGGCCGGGCATTGAAGGACAACGGTACAGCTGTAATGGAGAAAGTTGTATTTGTGCTCCAGCCCCAGAAATCAAATGAAATAGTAAGAAAGTATCTTTGTGATAATGGATTCGTGTTTATAGACGAGAGTGTTTGTTATGACAGAGATATATTCTATAATTGCATGAGAGTGGTCTATAAGGGGATCAATAGGGAATTATCTGATCTTGAGGCTTGTTACGGCCCTTTGCTCATCGAAAAGAATAACGCAGGTGATAAAGATGTTGCTTTGTACTTTGATCATCTCGATGAGATCTTTGAGATCCGTAAGAGAAGTAATCCTGTGGTCAGATCTGCTTTAGAGGAGAGAAAGAATAATGAACGTAAATGATATCGATTTGTTTCTTAACGAAGTTTTCCCAAAAGAGAATGCATTAGATTATGACAATGTCGGATTGATTGCAGGTGACAGGGAAAAGGTTGTATCGGCAATCCTTGTTTCGCTGGATCTTACCGATAAGGCTATAGAAGCAGCGAAAGAGACCGGTGCAAATCTGATAGTTACCCATCACCCTATTATATTCGGCGGTATCAAGTCCCTGACAATGGATGACTGTATCGGAAAGACACTGATTAAGCTCATTAAGTCAGGAATATCCGTTATCAGCTGCCATACCAATCTTGATCTTACCGGAGAGTTTGGTAATCTTGCCATAGCTGACAAATTAGGTGCTGAAGAACCGAAAGCCCTTGAAGGTGCTGTTTGCGGTATAGAATACGAACTGCCTGAACCGCTGCCTCTTAATGTTTATTGCCGTATGGCAACTGTTAATCTCGGTTCAAGCGGTGTTATTTCGATAAATAATCCTGAAAACAAGGTAAGTAAAGTATTTATTCAGGGCGGAGCTTTTGACGAGGATTCAATTGATGCCATTATCAGGAGCGGTGTTGATACTGTTCTCTCAGGCGAGATAAAGCATCATATTTGTGTTGGCCTTGAACAGATGGGGATCAATACTGTAATTATCGGTCATTCGGCTACCGAGCAGGCTTATCTGCCCAAGATTAAGCAATTGCTCTCTGAAAAGTATCCTGGAATAACAATAACTGTGAATTATAACAATGAAGTATCATCTATACTTTGATTGATTTTATTATTAAAATAACTATGTTTTTCGGGCAGGCCGAGACAATCGCGGGCACCTTAGTACGAAAGTGCGGTGCATGAGGAAAGTCCGGGCTCCACAGGACAGGGTGCCGGGCAGTTCCCGGTGAAGGCAACTTTAAGGAAAGTGCAACAGAAAAGAAAACCGCCCGAAAGGGTAAGGATGAAAAGGCGAGGTAAGAGCTCACCGGCGATGTGGAGACATATCGGCCTTGTAAACCCCATCCGGAGCAACGTCGTGGTAGGCTATAACCGTGGTCCGCGGGCCTTAGGAGACGGCTTGAACGTTTTAGAGATATTACGTCTAGATAGATGATTGTCATATACAGAACCCGGCTTACCGGTCTGCACGGAAAACATTAAACGGTTATTAAATTTATTGGAGGATATGAGCAATGTCAGCAGAATCTTATTTGAGCAGAGGCGTTTCACCTACAAAGGATGACGTAAAGGCAGCTGTTAAGAATCAGTCAAAGGGTGTTTTTCCCGGAGCTTTCTGCAAACTTATTGAAGATGTTGCAGGCGATTCCGAATATTGTACAGCTATTCACGCTGACGGTGCCGGTACAAAATCCTCTGTTGCTTATCTGATGTATAAAGAGACGGGCAGTTATGACTGGTTCAAAGGTCTTGCTCAGGATTCTCTTGTTATGAATACAGATGACCTTGCTTGCTGCGGTGTTACTGATAATCTCATGTTATCCAATACGATCGGCCGTAACGCTCACAGGGTAGATGGAAAGGCTATCGCAAAGGTTATCGAAGGTTATGACGAGATCATTGCAAAGCTTGCAGCACAGGGAATCAATATCACAATGTGCGGCGGCGAGACAGCTGACGTCGGAGATCTTGTTAAGACTCTTATCGTTGACTCAACTCTTGTTGCAAGAGCCAAGAGATCTGATGTCATCAATGCTGCCAATATCAAGCCCGGTAATGTAATTGTCGGTCTTGCTTCTTTCGGTCAGGCTACATATGAAGACAAGTACAATTCAGGTATGTCTTCAAACGGACTTACAGCTGCCCGTCATATGCTCCTTAATAAGTATTATTATGAGAACTATAAGGAATCTTTCTCTGAAACCTTGGGTGAGGATAAAGCATACTGCGGTAAGTACAGACTTACAGATAATCTTCCCGGAACAGATGTTACGGTAGGTGAGGCGATCCTTGCTCCTACAAGAACATTCCTGCCTGTAATTTCAAAGGTTCTTGCTTCATACAGACAGAATGTATACGGTATCATTCACTGCACAGGCGGCGGACAGGCTAAATGCAGGGATTTCGGAACAGGTGTCAGATACGTTAAGGATAATCTCTTCGATCTGCCTCCGCTTTTCCAGGCTATCTATGAGTCCGGCGAGATCCCGATGAAGGAACTCTATCAGGTATTCAACTGCGGCCACAGAATTGAGTTCTATGTTGACGAGTCAGTCGCTTCCAATATCATTGAGATCGCATCTTCGTTTAATATCGATGCGAAGGTTATAGGACATGTCGAAATGTCTTCAAACGGTAATACAAATGAAGTCATTATAAAATCTCAGGGACAAGAATATGTCTATAATTAAATAAGAGCAGGACAATACCTGCTCAAATCTAAAAAGGCAGGTGTTGTTATGGACTCAGTCAAAAAGTACGTTGCCGAGTTTATCGGTACATTTACTCTTGTACTTGTTGGATGTGGTACTGCAATGTTGGTAGGATGTGATGCTGCTAATGGCGGCGGATATGTTCTTACAGCTTTTGCTTTTGGTTTGGTTATTGTCGGTATGGCTTACTGTGTCGGAAATGTTTCCGGCTGTCATATTAATCCGGCTGTTTCATTAGGTTGTTTGATCTCCGGCAGACTCGGAATCAAGGACTTCATCTTCTATGTTATTTGTCAGTGCCTCGGTGCTATAAGCGGTGCTGCTTGCCTGAAGATCATATTCAGCATGGGTCAGGTAAAGGATATGACCGGCGGTTTGGGATCAAACGGTCTTGCTGGCGTTAACAATAATGCAGTAGCAGGACTTATCGTTGAGATCCTTCTCACATTTATCTTTGTTCTTGTTATTCTTGGCGTTACAGATCCCGCTTATAATCACGGTTCATTCGGTGGTGTAGTAATCGGTTTCTCTCTCGTTATGGTTCATATTTTAGGTATTGGTCTTACCGGAACATCAGTTAACCCTGCACGCTCTATCGGTCCTGCTATCTTTGCAGGCGGTGATGCTCTCTCTTCTCTGTGGGTATTCATCGTAGGACCTTTTGTTGGTGCCGCTCTTGCAGCTTTGATCTATAAGCTTATCGGTGGCAAAAAGAAAGCAGAAAAACCTTACTGATTCATTATTAACCCGACCGGGTAGAAAGGGGTTGTCTTGAAGAAAGGCAGCCCCTTTTACTATCTGCAACAATATTTACAGCTGAACTGAATTCTAGGTTGTTAAATAATTTTTGAAGGTTTATTTGCTTATGAGAAATAAAATGGGATGCCGTTATCTGGCATCCCATTATTGTTTATCTTTGCAGAATGTTTCAGATCTGGTTGTCGCAGTATGTCTTATACTTGTTCTTGAGTTCGTTCATTGCGTTCTTCATTGCTCTCTGATATTCGGATGTCTTCTCCCAGTCACCGGCTTTAACAGCTGCCTTGATCCTGGTGAAGATTGAAGCCTGAACATCTGTATCCTTTGCAAGAAGGAGCTTAAGATCTTCAATATCGTTCCAAAGTCTGTCATCGTAGCTTACTGAACCGTCATCGGATCTTGTGATGCTCCTGATAAGAGAAAGGTTAGCAGGAATGATCTTTTCCATAAGCTCCATCTCCCAACGAACGAGCATTGCCTGATAGTAAGATGCAAGGAGCTTATCGTCAAATACATTGCCTCTGCAGAGAATCTCTGAATTAGACGGATCCTTCAATGTCTTGATGGATTCATAAACGGTTGCGGCAGGAGTACCGAAGAGACGGTCTCTTTCATTGGAGTCCATGTCTTCGAAGATATCATCCTCACAACGGTATAGTCTGTCTTTTTCAAGATATGCGCTTTCTTCACCGTAAGGCTTTACGAATTCGGCTTCAAGAGCTTTAGAATCCTTACCTGATTCAAGTGCATAGTTGATACCGTCGAGCATTGCCTGATATACAGAAGCAAGGCAGAGATATGTATTTGTATGCGGGTTCGGAGCACGGAGTTCAAATCTTGTCGCATACTTTGTATCTTCGCTTCTTACAAGTCCCAAAAGGACCGATCTGTTACGTGAAGGAGTATTTACATCCATACCGATTGAAGCAACGCTGTGAGTAGGAGCTTCGAATCCGGGTGTAAGACGTTCGAATGCATCTGTTGTTGCCGAGACAAACGGGTTGATTATGTTGCTGTAGTGCTTCATGATTCCCATCAAAGAACCCCAGCCGAATCTGGAAAGGAAATCAACCTTGGTATCTTCAGGAGCGAAGAGATTAATCTTCTTGCCGTCCTTAAGGTAAGCAACAGCATTTACATGTGTGTGCTCACCTGAACCGGCAACTCCGGGAAGGGGCTTGGCATTAAAGCTTACGTCAAGACCGTGAAGTCTGAAGATCTCTTTGATGATGATTCTTGCAATAAGTTCATAGTCAGCGCCCTGAAGAGCATCTGAGTATTTCCAGTCAACTTCGAGCTGTTCCATGATGAAGTGGAATTCACCGGAAGAATTGAGAGAGGCTTTAACACCACCGACTTCCTTATGTCCCATTTCAGGATTGAAGCCGTAGTTCTCAAGAATCATGATGACCTGTTCCAGAGCAGTTCTTACTACACCCTTGGTGCGCTTCCAGTATGACTCTTTGAGTTCCTGGGAGATAGAGAGCTGTTCTGTGCTGATGATCTCGTCAGGGGAGTTGACCCAGAATTCGAGCTCGGTTGCAGTAATGAGTGTTATACGGTCAAGTTCATCAAATGTGAATCCGTAGTCAGCACAAAGTGACGGATCCTTTTCGAAAAGGTCTTTAACAGTCTTTTCGAAGTATTTGACGCTGTTGCGCAGAATGGATCTTGAGCAAACTTCATCGTTATTATGCTTTAGGAATGAAGGGATCCTTAATGTACCGATAGGCTTGCCGCTCTCATAATCGACATGCTCATAGTTGTAATCTACATACCAGATTACCTTGCTGTCAGGGATAAGGTCGACTTTACCGTCGTTTAATGTTGCAATTCCCGGGAGAACAACCGAAGAACCGTCAGTCTGGACAGCTTTTCCGTTGAGATAGTTCTCAATATTGTCAATAAAATCTGATATTGGGATCTTTTCGTCAGTGTCGTTGCCCATAAGGTCAACAGCTGCCAGTGATACGAATTTGATCTCAGGGTGTGCGCTCAATACGTTTCTGATGTCCTGAGCTGAATGATTCTCAGCGGGGATAACGTAGAGCAGATCGGGTTTTACATGGAATTCAATCATTTGTATACGACCTTCTAAAATAAGATAGGGTGATTTTATCACAAGTCATACTATATGAGTAAATAATGACTTAAATTTTTATCTTTCCTTATTTGGGAATTTTGTCGTAATATATCGATAGTGAATGTGAAGGGGAGTTGTAATGTTTCTTTCTGTAGCGAAAAGCATTTTCAATATAGATAACGTAGGTAACAGGTGGGGGGTCAGGATCCTTTACATGATCACCGTTATCCTCAACGCTGCAATTCACTTTAATCCATGGGCCGATACAGATTTTACGCCTCTTCAGAGCTGGGTCCTGGAAGTTTACAGCATGACAGAGGTTGATCCGGATAAAGCCGATATGCTTTTGAATAATATTCCTATAAGCACCGGTAACCTTATTTATCTTTTATCTTCGGTAATTGTCGTCATTATCCTTTTAGCCAGTGCATATATATACGCTGCGGTCTTTGTAAGGGAATTCAGAAAGGAAAAGATAGCTTCTGTTGAGGATCCGGATCCTGAAGTTGTTAACTATGCTGTATCACATATCCCTGATAAGCCGATCAAGATACCTGAACTCATCGGAAGAGTTGTACTTCTTCTGCTGATCTCAATAGTTATTGCTATTCCGATCTTATCGGTAACTATGTATTTCCTTTTCCTTGCCCTGATCGGTCTGCCTTTTGTATTTACGATCCCTGTTGCCTATCTTTCAGGCGATAAGGGGTTGTTTGCATCGATTCCTTATGCCGTAAAGATCTCAAGAAAGTATTATTTCATAAATATGAGGAGTATAGCCCTTGTATTCCTTGCTGCTCTGGCTGTTGATTTTGCAGTTCCGCTTCTCGCAAATGTCTCGCTTACAGCGTTCTATATTCTTGATGCTGCGCTTACCACATGGCTTTGGCTGTCTTTTGCCAGGCTGGCGGCAATTGCCTACTGCACAATGAAAGATTTCCCGATTAAGGGCGGCAACAGACCTCTTGCGATCTGAGTTTCTGTACAAAACAACAATATTTGGGAAGATTTGATTAAAAAAACTTATATCAGCGTGATTTGTTTTTATCTATATTTATATTATTATTAGTCCGTTGATAATATTTTTGGAGGTTCAACTATTATGGACGTAAATGAGAAAGCAATTAAGATGCATGAAGAGTGGGGCGGTAAGATCGAAGTTATTGCCAAAGCTCCCGTAGGTTCAAAGGAAGAACTTGCTATCGCTTATACACCCGGTGTAGCAGCTCCCTGTCTTGAGATTCAGAAGGATGTTGACCTCTCTTACAAATACACAAGAAGACATAATCTTGTAGCTGTAGTTACAGACGGTACAGCAGTTCTCGGCCTTGGTGATATCGGACCTGAAGCAGGTATGCCTGTTATGGAAGGTAAGTGCGCACTCTTCAAGGCTTTCGGTGATGTTGATGCATTTCCTCTCTGCATCCGTTCTAAGGATGTTGACGAGATTGTTAATACTGTTGCACTTCTTGCAGGTTCCTTCGGTGGTGTTAACCTCGAGGATATCTCTGCTCCGAGATGCTTTGAGATCGAGAAGAAGCTTAAGGAGAGATGCGATATCCCGATCTTCCACGATGACCAGCACGGTACTGCAGTTATCACACTTGCAGGTCTTACAAATGCTCTTAAGATCGTTGGCAAGAAGATGGAAGATATTCATGTTGTAGTTAACGGCGCAGGTGCTGCAGCTACAGCTATCACAAAGCTTCTCATCTCAAGAGGACTTAAGAATGTTATCCTCTGTGACCGTAAGGGCGCTATCTATGAGGGTAGAGAAGGCCTTAACTCTGCTAAGGAAGAGATGGCTAAGATCACAAATCCCGAGAAGAAGGCTGGTTCTCTTGCAGAGGTTATCGTTGGTGCTGACGTATTCATCGGTGTTTCCGCTCCCGGCGTTCTCACAGCTGATATGGTAGCTACAATGGCTAAGGATCCGGTTGTTTTCGCTTGCGCTAATCCTGTACCTGAGATCCTTCCTGATGAGGCAAAGAAGGCAGGCGTTGCAGTTATGGCAACAGGCCGTTCCGACTTCCCGAACCAGGTTAACAACGTTCTCGCATTCCCCGGTATCTTCCGTGGTGCTCTTGATGTCAGAGCTTCTGATATCAATGACGAGATGAAGATTGCTGCTGCAAATGCAATTGCAGGTATTGTTTCTGACGAAGAACTCAATCCTGATTACATTCTCCCTGATGCTTTCGATGCAAGAGTAGGTAAGGCTGTTGCAGCCGCAGTTGCTCAGGCGGCTCGTGATACAGGCGTAGCAAGAATTTGAATAATCTGAATTAAAGCAACAATCTCCCGCAAATTTGTTGCGGGAGATTTTGCAATTTATAGAAAAGGAGTTTCCACATGATTGACGATTTAGAGCTTTTAAGACTTATTGAAAACAACGCAAGACTCTCATCCGAAGAGATTGCAGTAATGCTCGGTACAACCGCCGCGGATGTGGAAACCGAAATCAAAAGGCTTAAGGATGAGAATATCATCTTGGGCTATAACACGATAATCAACTGGGAAAAGCAGGCACCCGATAACTGCATCGGCATGATCGAAGTAAGGATCACTCCCGTTAAGAACAAGGGTTATGACCATATTGCTCAGATATTGAGTAAGTACGACAAGGTTACAGCCTGCTATCTGATGAGCGGCGGATTTGATCTCATGATCATCTACGAAGACAGGACACTTCGTGATATCGCTACGTTCGTTACCGAGAAGATCGCTACTATGGAAGGCGTTCTTTCGACCACAACACACTTTATCCTTAAGAAGTATAAAGCTAATGGTATAATCTACGATAATCCGAATTCCGACGACAGGCAGGCTATCATCTTATGAGTTTTGATTACGATTCCAAGATCTCCAAAGCAGTACAGCAGGTTCCGCCGTCTGCAATAAGGAAGTTCTTTGATCTTGCCAATGAGATGAAGGGTCATGTAATCTCACTTTCCATAGGTGAGCCTGACTTTGTAACTCCCTGGTCGATCAGAGAAGCAGCAATTAATTCTATTATCGACGGATATACCCATTATTCACCTAATTCCGGATATATCGACTCCAGAGTTGCCATTGCCGATTATCTTAAGAGAAGATATGGCGTGTCATATGATCCGAAGTCCGAAATACTGATTACAGTCGGCGGTTCTGAGGGTCTTGACCTTGCGGCCCGCGCTCTTATTAATCCCGGTGATGAAGTCATTATCGTAGAGCCATGCTTCGTTGCATATAAGGCGACTGTTGAGTTTGCTCACGGTATACCGGTTGTTGTTGAGACGAAGCCCGAGAATAATTATAAGCTCATGCCTGATGAACTCGAGGCAGCAATTACCGAAAAGACAAAGTATGTAATTGTCGGTTATCCCAATAATCCTACAGGCGCCGTTATGACACTGGAAGACTGGGCTAAGATCAAGGATGTTCTGATGAGACATCCCGAAGTCATCGTTCTTTCCGATGAGCTTTACTGTGAACTTAATTATCTTGACGGTAAGCCCGCTTCTCTTACACAGTTTGCCGAATTGAGAGACAGAGTGGTTATGGTAAACGGCTTCTCCAAGTCATATGCCATGACTGGTTTCAGAGTAGGTTATCTTGCCGGTCCTCATGAGCTTATCGCACCAATGGTTAAGATCCATCAGTACTGCATTATGTGTGCTCCTTCGACATCACAGCTGGCTGTTGTTGAAGCCGCAATGAATGCTGATAATGAGATCTCCAAGATGCGCGATGAATATAATCACAGAAGAAGAGTCATCGTTCAGGGCCTGAAGGATGCAGGGTTGGATTGTTTTACTCCTTATGGAGCTTTTTATGCATTCCCGTCGATCAGGTCGACCGGAATGACTTCTGAGGAGTTTTGCGAGAAGCTCCTTCTTGAAAAGCATGTCGCTATTGTACCGGGCAACGCTTTTGGTAAATGCGGCGAAGGCTTTGTCCGTATCAGTTATGCTGCTTCGCTTGAAGATATTAAGGAAGCAATGGTATTACTTAAAGAATTTGTACAAGAACACAAGGGGTAATCAATGCTTGAATTTGACAACATAAGACTCGAACTTGAATCCTATGAGACACCTATCGCTGAGCTTAAAGACGCTCTCCATATCGATAGAGTAAGTGATCAGATAAGTGAATACGAGAACCGTATGCAGGAGCCTGATTTCTGGAATAATGTTGAGAAGGCTCAGGAAATCCAGCAGACTCTCGGCAGACTTAAGAAAAAAGTCGAAAGTTACAATTCTCTCGTATCAGAGCGTGAAGATCTCTTAGCTCTTTGTGAACTTGCGAATGAGGAAGAAGACCTTGATTCATTGGAAGAACTTAAGGCTTCAACCTCAGTTTTCAAGGAAGATTTTGAGAAGATGCGTCTTGAGACTCTTCTTACCGGTCCTTACGATGCAAATAATGCGACTATAACTCTTCATGCCGGTGCAGGCGGAACAGAAGCAATGGACTGGTGTTCAATGCTTTACAGAATGTATACCAGATGGGCTGAAAGCCATGGTTTTGCAGTTGAGGAACTTGACTATGTTGAAGGTGATACAGCAGGAATACAGTCTGTATCTATGATGATAAAGGGTGAATACGCATACGGCTTCCTGAGATCAGAAATTGGCGTACATCGTCTCGTTAGAATCTCTCCTTTCGATGCAGCAGGCAGAAGACATACCTCATTTGCTTCATGCGAAGTTATTCCCGAATTAGACCAGAAGACAGAAGATGATATCAAGATCGATATGTCCGATGTCCGTGTTGATACATACCGTGCAACCGGTAAGGGCGGTCAGCACATCAACAAGACTGATACTGCCGTACGTATGACACATAATCCTACAGGAATCGTTGTTTCATGTCAGGCTGAGAGATCACAGCTCCAGAATAAAGAGACCTGTTTGAGAATGCTCAAGGCAAAGCTTTTCGCACTTGCCAGGGCTTCTGAAATGGAGAAGATAGAGGACCTTAAGGGTAATCAGATGGAGATTGCCTGGGGTTCGCAGATCAGATCTTATATATTCTGTCCTTATACACTCGTTAAAGATAACAGAACCGGTTATGAGGAAGTTGATGTTGATGCCGTAATGGATGGTATGCTTGACGGATTCATTAATGCTTATCTGTCCGGAATGAAGAACGAGAAGTAATGGCTTATCCGTACTGAACGGATCGTATTTGCAGGAAATTGAATATGGAATTTGTTGGCGTGAACGACAATTCAAATAATAAAGCGGCTGTTTCTACCGTTTCAGGTCGTTTTGTTCAGTTTGACGGGCTGCGTGGTTTAGCTATCATCATTGTTGTTCTGAGTCATTGTGATATATTAAATCAGGGCGGAACGGCTAATGCCTTCTTTTTTGCACTTTCCGGTTTTTTGCTGATCAATCCTTTTAAAGAACAGTATGAGCGTAGATTCCTGTCCATATGGAATATTCTGAAGTTTTATAAATCAAGAGCAATCCGGATACTTCCGGCTTATTATCTGGTACTTTTGATCGTATATATTCAGACCCGTTTTAATCTGATCGAGAAGGATGTTTTTATTGACCTTCTATATTTTGGAAACATATATGAGCATTTGTGGTTTATATATGCGTATTTTTGGATAATGCTTTTTATCCCGTTCTTTTTTGTCGCTTTTATTTTTCTTGCCAAGCATATTAAGTCTTTGAATAATGATCTTGTATGCTTTTTTGTTTTTATAGTCTTATCCGGTCTTATAAGATTGTTTTTCGTTTGCACTGATCTTTTTGATATCAGATTTGATCAGCTGCTGATTGGTGTTGCAGTTGGATATCTTTACAGATATTTGCGCAATAACACTAAGTTTAAGAACTCAAAGATTAATAAACCATATATTGGAGATCTGTTTATATTACTGGTTTTCCTGTTTGTTATTTTTAGTTCTTCTTCAGTTTTAAGTCTGTTTAATCCTGATTTGGAATACTTTTATATCGGATGGCATTATATTTATCTCGTTGGTCTGATATTCGGTTTATTGATCCTTATGGTAAGTCTGTTCCCCGGTTGTATAGCAGGCAGGATATTAAGTCTTAATCCATTGCGGTTTATCGGGAAACTGTCTTATCCGATATATCTTATGAACTTCTTTTTAGTTAAACAGATAAATGTTCAGAATAAGTACTTTCAATTCTTATGTGTCTTTTCGGTTTGCGTGGTCTTATCGTGGCTGATTGATACGGCAATTTCAAAAGTAATTACAGCATTACAAAGCTGTACGAAGAATAAAAAAGCTGTTCGGAAATCATGAGGGTGATTATATGAAGTTTTTAAAATCCGTTAAGAAGATATTTTTCAAAGTGTTCGGTAAGGCCTGGTGGTTTCTTATTGCATTGGGTGTGCTTGGAACCTATATCATATTTGTTATTATTTTTCCGGGCTTAAACGCCTATTTGTCCGGTATCCGTTATGAAGGTGATACCAAGTTTATCAGGGAATTCGAGATGTGTGATAACGAGGTTTTCTCTGTAAATGACAATGGTACCGCAATCCTTGCGGGTTATGGTGATGCTGACGGAGCATTTGCCGTATTTAATCTTGAAGATGGGGAAACATATACTTCCAAGTATAATCAGATAACTGTTAATACTTTTGAGGATGATTATTTTACTCCGAGTAATATGGTCATCACAGATGACAATGTGATTTACGGTGTCAGACCTTATTATTTTGATCCGCAGAGTTCAATCCTGGAGAAGGAAGCGGTTGTCAGGATATCTGATGATTATGAATATATAGGGACTTCGTTTGAGATAGATTATGATACTTCGATCAGGCAAAGATATTCTAAACTAAGCAGGCTCCATTATTATGATGGTGCAGTGACATTTGCTTCAATAGAGGGTGATGGTGTCTGGCTGTATTCAATCGATACTGAAAGCCAGGTTTTGACGAAGAGTGATTTTTATCCCACAGATCCTGACGGAACTTATACTTATAATGTAATTCCGCTGGACGGTTCATTCCTTTTTATCAGAAGCGACGGTAATGTTTATCTTACCGGATTCGATGAACCTTTAGGTGAAAGCATATATCATTTTGATATTGATCCGGAGGGCTTAACTGATCATCCGTGTTTTGACATAGCAGCAATGGTAAACGGTAAGGTTTATATTGCTGACAGTTATGATTATAATTGCATCTATCAGATCGATAATGGTGAGCTTAAGAAAGTCGTTGATATTGATGACGATTATTTTTATGTTCTCTCACTGGATTCCTACAGGTTTGAGGGAGATGAGTCGGATTCATTGCTGATCTGTCTTGACAACGGAATACTGGCCTATTCTGACGGCGAATTATATGATTACACGCCGGTTATAACATTCAGTCCGACATTCCTTATGGTTTTGGATATGGTATTGAATGTTTTATTCCAGCTCACGCTTGTTGCTTTGTTTATCAATCTGATCATCCGTAAGAAGACACTTCTATATAAACAGCTGATCGTTATTATTCCTATCTGTATTATTATCATCTCTATTATTGCAAGTGCCGTATTCAGTTATTCGGATGATAAAAATGCTGAAAGGATCAATAAAGATCTTACTGTTATATGTGACCTTGCAAAGAATGAGTTTGAAGGTTTTGATTTTACTGCTCTTATGTCGGCCAATGAGAATTCCGGACGGGCTTACTGGGATTTAGTCGATAAATTCGACAAGATCGGTTCAGAGCATGGTCATGACTGGAGTCATGAATATGTTTTCTCGATTGTATACAGATCTGAAGACGGTGACATGGTTACCGTAGCACGTGATGATTCCTTGTATCTGCCGATGTATTTCAGGGATTATGGCAAATTTCAGGCTTTGGGAGTTGATGAAGGAGACGGATATACTGACAGCAGTGTAATGTCTTTCTTTGAGGATTATTATGCTGACAGTAATATTTCGGTATACGGAAAGATAGAAGATAAAGACAACAGTGGAAAATTCTATCTCAGAGTAAGCACGGACAACAGTGTGTTATATGAGCAGCGCAACAGTCTGTTAGGTTATGTTGCTATCTACAGTTTCCTTGGTATCGGTGCAATTGTACTGCTTATAGTCTTTTCTTCATTGAATATCATTAGAATCATCAAGAAAGCAACCAAGACTGTTCGTGAGATCTCAGGCGGTAATCTGTCAGCAAGAGTTAACTATAAATCTAAAGATGAGCTTGGTCAGATCTGTTCAGAAGTTAACGCAATGGGTCAGAGCCTTGAGACTCTCTTTGAGGAGAAGGATAAGACAGAGAAGTTCTATTACAAGTTTGTACCTGAAAAATTCAGGGAATTGCTCGGTAAAGACAACTTCACCGATCTTGCTCTTGGTGATGCAAAAAGCTGTGAACTTACGGTGCTTTTCTGTGATATCCGCGGTTTCTCCATCAATTCCGAGATGATGACGGCAAAAGAGAACTTTGCATTTGCGAATATTATTTATGGAAAGATGGGACCTATCGTCAGAAACAATAACGGTTTTGTTGATAAGTATATCGGAGATGCCGTTATGGGCCTTTTCGAGAGTGCCGATGATGCCGTCAGATGCGGTATCGAAATGTACAGATCGATCGTTCTTGATCCTAAAACTGCAGAAGAACTTAAGGTAAGCGATATCAATATCGGTATCGGTATTCATACCGGTATGGCTATGGTCGGTATCGTAGGTGAGAGCGAGCGTCTTTCAGGTACAGTTATCTCCGATACTGTTAATATGAGTTCAAGACTTGAGTCTCTTACAAAGCAGTATCATACAGCTATGCTGGTTTCCAAGAGCACGATCGACAGGATGAAAGATCCTGATTCATTGGATCTAAGATATCTTGGCATTGTCCAGGTTGCGGGAGTAAACGAAGTTGAAGCACTTTATGAGGTGCTTGACTGTCTTCCTGACGGAGTAAGGGAGAAGAGATCTTCCAACAACCGTGATTTCCGTGAGGCTATAAGGCTTTTCGCTCTCGGAAGAAGATCAGAAGCTGCCGATGCATTAAAGAGACTCGAAGAATCAGGCAGGAATGACTATGTTTCTGACCTTTATCTGAACTACATCAGCAACTTGTCTGATGATGATAAGGCTAACGTATTCAGATTTGTCAGGAAATAAAGTATTTTAAAGAGATTCTGAATAAGGCTTATGCTGCCTGAAATAAACGGATTCCTTGAATCCAAATGATTTCAGGTAAGACACTGTCTCGTCAAAACACACACCGAAAGTACCGGGAAAGTGGGAGTCAGAACCAAGGCATATATATTTGCCTCCCATTTCCCTGTATCTGTTTAAGATAGCAGGGTCGGGAAGATGCATTGTAAAGCCTCTTTCCTTGTGCTTTTGTATTGATTTGGTGTTGATCTCCAAAGCTTTTTCTTTCGATATAAGAGCTTCAAAAAAGCGGTCAAACTCCCTGGGACAGTCTTCGTAAAGAACGAAATTAGCCAGATTATCCGTATATCTGTTGATGTAATCGTAGTGCGCTGCAACATCGTAGTTATCACATCTTTCGCACATCTCAGCCATCATGCCGATATATTCCCTGTGAAGGTCTGTTTTAGGAAGTTTATAGCATTCGCGGTCAACATAAAAATCTTTTCCTCTGAAAAGGTGAACGCTTAAAAGAACCACATCAAACGGGATTTGCATGGCTAATCTGTCGATTTCTTCTGCAACATGAGTCTGGTATCCGAATTCGACACCCATAAGGAGCTCCAAATCCGGTCCGGCTTTTTCTTTCCAGGTCTTGAAGGCATCATTATATGCATTCATATCGAAAGTCCAGTCAAGTCCGTCATCAGGATAGTCGACTTCATAGTGTTCCGTAATTCCTATACGGTTGAAGCCCTGCTCTTTCGCCTGATTTATAAGTTCATCTATACTCTGGCCTGCATCTGCAGAAAAGTGTTTGGTGTGATTATGACCGTCAGTTACCATAATTGTCCTCTTAATTAAAAGATTTTATTTATATTTAATGGTATCATAAGTCCATTAGAAAGAGGTGATAATATGCCTAAGAAAAAAGATGATAAAAAAATCAAAACAAGCGAGCTTTTCGCTGAATTCCCCAACCTTTATGAGACAGCATCAGCTGATGATCTTACTGCAACCTTCGAATTTGCCGAAGAGTACAAGGCGTTTCTCGACAATTCCAAGACTGAGCGTGAATTTGCTGCCAATGCAATTCAGGCAGCTGAAGAACTTGGCTATGTCGATATAGCTTCAAAGGATACGCTTAAGCCGGGTGATAAGGTTTATCAGAGTATCAAGGGTAAGGGTTTTGCCGCTGCTGTTATCGGCAAAAAGAGCCCTTTGGAAGGATTTAACATCCTTGGAGCACATATCGATTCACCAAGGCTTGATCTTAAGCCGAATCCGATCTACGAGGATAATGATACTGTTTATTTCAAGACCCATTATTACGGCGGGATCAAGAAGTATCAGTGGACTACGATCCCTTTGAGCATTCATGGCGTTGTTTTTACAAATGACGGTAAGGCCCATCAGATCGTAGTAGGTGAGAAGGATGATGATCCGGTATTCTATATCACTGATCTCCTTCCTCATCTTGGAAATGAGCAGATGACAAAGAAGGCATCTGAATTCATTCCCGCTGAGGATCTTAATGTCGTTATCGGCGGTATTCCTTACACAGAAGATAAGAAATCCAAGGATATCTTCAAAGCAGGCGTTCTGAAGATCCTTTTTGAGCAGTACGGCATCAAGGAGAAGGATTTTGTATCTGCCGAAATAGAGATAGTTCCTGCTACTCATGCCAGGGATGTAGGTTTTGACAGAGCGTACATCGCTGCTTATGGCCACGATGATAAGGTTTGTGCTTATCCTGCATTAAGAGCGCTTCTCGCTCAGGAAAAGCCTAAGAAGACATGTGTATGCCTTCTTACTGACAAGGAGGAGATCGGTTCTTACTCCAATTCAGGTGCTACGTCCAATCTTTATGAGAATTTCCTTATGGAAGTCTTTGCCAAGGCAGAAGGCGGAATCGATAAGTTCAACACATTGAAGTTCCGTAAGGCTCTTGCAGCTACCAAGATGCTCTCAACAGACGTAACAACAGCATATGATCCCAAGTATTCGAATGTATTTGAGAAGAATAACACTGCTTTTATGTCACACGGTCTCAAGATCGAGAAGTATACAGGTGCAAGAGGCAAGTCAGGCTGCTCGGAAGCTACAGGTGATTTTATTGCTGAGATCACTGATATATTTGAGAAGAATTCAATCCCGTGGCAGACGGGTGAGCTCGGCCGTATTGATGCCGGCGGCGGCGGAACTATCGCTGCCATCATGGCTGAACTCGGTATGGATGTAGTAGATATGGGTGTTCCCGTATGGTCTATGCATGCTCCTGTTGAAGTTATTTCCAAGATCGACCTTTACTATCTGTATTTAGGTTATAAGGCATTTATCGAGAATATCGGCTAATGGCTACAAAGAGAACGGTAGAACGTAAAACTGCTATCAGGAACAGTGTCGGAAGAATTATTATCTTCGGTTTATTTGTTCTTGCGCAGATAATAGGTTTTATCGTTCTTTTATATTTTATCGGTGACAAATTTCCTCCGATCGATATTGTCGTAAGAGCACTGGCACTTATTGTAGCTCTCGGTATAAATTCCAGAGACCACAATAGTGCATTTAAGCTTATCTGGGTCATTGCTATCCTGATACTTCCGGTTCCGGGCCTTTTGTTTTATGTCCTGAACAATTTCAGCAGTTCCAAGCATAAGATCAAGAAGCGTCTCGAAAAGGTTGATCTCATGGTGTTCAGCCATTTGAATTACAATGATGACATCTTTGATGAATTCAGGAAAAAAGATCCTGCAAGAGCTTCAAACGCAAAATATCTGAGAAGATATGACTTCCCGATATATGAAGGAACGGATATTCAATATTTCCCTGTAGCTTACGACTGTTATAAAGATCAGATCGAGGCAATCAAAAAAGCAGAGAAATTCGTATATCTCGAATACCATGCGATTGAAACAAAGGAAGCATTTGAACCTCTTCATGAAGCATTGAAGGAGAGAGCTGCTTCTGGCGTTGACTGCAGAGTCTTATATGATGATGTAGGTTCTTTTACTTTTATCAGCAGGGCATTTGTTAAACTTCTTGAGTCCGAAGGCATTAAATGCAATGCGTTTAATCCGGCTTACCCGGTATTGCAGCTTTTCATGAACAACCGCGATCACAGAAAGATCATGGTTGTTGACGGCAAGGTCGGTTATACAGGCGGATATAACATCGCAGATGAGTATTTCAACATCGTTAATCCTTACGGTAAGTGGAAAGATAACGGAATTAAGCTTAGAGGACCTGCCGTTCAAAGCCTTACCGCAATGTTTGTTGAGATGTGGAACTTTGCCGATCTTAAGCGTAAAGATGATGATATGCTCCAATTTGAACCTGTGAACATACCTAAAATTGAATCTGCCAAAGGCTACTGTGTTCCTTATTGTGACAGCCCTCTCGACAATGAGCCGGTGGGTGAGAATGTTTATATCAACATGATCAACAATTCCCAGGAGTACTGTTGGTTCATGACTCCTTATCTTGTTCTTTCAGATGAGCTTGCAAGGGCATTGCAGATCGCTGCCAAGCGTGGCGTTGATGTAAGGATCATCACACCGGGAATACCCGATAAGAAATTCACTTATCATGTTACAAGGTCATATTACAATATGCTTGTAACATGCGGAGTCAAGGTTTTCGAGTATACTCCCGGGTTTAATCATACTAAGACCTGTCTTTGTGACGATAAGTGCGCGGTCGTAGGTACTATCAACCTTGATTTCAGAAGTCTTTACCATCACTTTGAGAATGCGGTCTATATGTTTGATGTTGATTGTCTTCCTGATATCAGAAAAGACTTTATAGATACGTTAGCTGAATGCCGTGATGTTACCGAGAAATACAGTCAAAGACCTAATGTTATCGTCAGGTTCTTAAAATCTATACTAAGACTATGGGCTCCTTTGCTCTGATTTAGAAAGGATAATTTATGTCTGTTCGTTTTTATAATTGCAGAATACTTACAATGAAGGATGATAAGATCATCGAAGGTGAATTATGGACTGATAACGATAAGATCAGTTATATCGGACCTTCAGTTAAGGCTGACAGATCTTTTGACCGTGAGATAGATTGTAAGGGCAATCTTCTCATGCCGGGTCTTAAAGATGCACATACACATTCTGCGATGACCTTCTCAAGATCTCTCGCAGATGAGTATTGTCTTGATAAATGGCTTCACAAGGCTATTTTCCCTAGAGAAGCAAAACTTACGGAGGAAGCTGTTTACTGGTTTTCAAAGCTTGCATATGCCGAATACATTTCGGGCGGTATAACATCTTGCTTTGACATGTATTTCTTCAAGGAAGCTTCAGCTAAAGCAGCGGTTGAGACCGGATTCAGACATATATTCTGTGGCGCTGCCAATGATTTCGGCGGTTTTGACGAGCTCGAGGAGTACTATTTAAAACTTAACGACTTCGATCCTCTTGTTTCTTTTATCTACGGTTTCCATGCGGAATATACAACATGTGAGGACAATCTTAAGAGAATGTCTGATCTTGCCCATAAGTATAATGCGCCTGTTTTTACTCACATTTCAGAGACTTCTGCTGAAGTGGAGGGCTGTAAGGAAAGATATGGTGTAACACCGGCTGTTCTTTTCGATAAGCTCGGAATCTTTGATTTTGGCGGCGGCGGATTCCACTGTGTATGGTTTACGGACGAAGACCGCGAGATCTTCAAAAAGAGAGGACTCTGGTCTGTATTCAATGCATGTTCCAATCTCAAGCTCGCAAGCGGAATTGCACCTGTTTACAAGTTCATTGCAAATGATATGAAGATTGCGATCGGTACAGATGGTGCCGGCTCCAATAACAGCCTTTCTATGTTCCGTGAGATGTATCTTGATACAGTTCTTTCCAACATTGAGACTCATAATGCTGCGGCTGTAGATCCTTTTACCATTCTTAAGGCAGGAACTACCGGCGGTGCTCTTTGCATGGGTCTCAATGATTCTGACTGCCTTTCTGAAGGAAAGAAGGCTGATATCATTATGATCGATATGAATAAACCTTCGATGCAGCCTGAGAATAATATTGCAAGAAATATCATTTACAGCGCTGATAATTCCGTTGTAAAGATGACTATGATTGACGGTAAGATACTCTACGAAGACGGTAAGTTTACAACTATCGATCTTGATGAGGTTATCAGGGAGAGCAACAGACTTATGGAAGGACTTGTCTGATCTAAGTCATGAAATTGCTTTTCAGTCACATCGGTAAATACAAAGCAGCGTCTGTCTTAAGCCCCGTGTTTAAGCTTCTTGAAGCATGTTTTGAACTGACTGTCCCGCTGATAGTGGCAAACCTCATTGACTTAGGTATTAATCAGTCTGATCCTCAATATGTTAAATCACATGTCTGGATACTTGTTCTTTTTGCTGTTGTAGGATTTGCAAGTGCTATTACTGCACAGTATTTTGCTGCATATGCCGCAACCGGGATCTCATCAGGAATCCGCAAGAGCCTTCACGATAAGCTTCAGACATTGTCTGTTGCTGACTATGAGAAGATCGGATCTTCCGGTGCGGTTACTCTTCTGACATCGGATGTTAATCAGATACAGACCGGTATAAATCTTTTCCTTCGTCTGTTGCTGAGATCTCCTTTTATAGTTATCGGTGCATGCATAATGGCAGCTGTTGTTAAACCTTCGATAGCGCTTATTTTTGTAGCCTGCACAGCTTTGCTTGCCGTAGTTATAGCTCTCAATATGAAGCTTTCGATTGCAAGGCATAAGGCAGCAAGAGAAGGACTTGATTCGCTTGTAAAAAAGACATCTAACGGTATTACAGGTGAAAGAGTAATAAGAGGCTTTAATAAAACTTCTGATGATTATCTGAAATTCGAACAGAAGAGTAAGATCCTTAATATTTCACAGACAAAAGCTGCCGATTTTGCCGCATGGCTTAATCCGCTTACCTATGCTGTTGTAAATCTTGCCGTATGCCTTTTGATATACAGAGGTGCGGTTCATTTTAATGCAGGGACTCTGACTGACGGCCAGGTAATAGCTCTTTATAATTACATGTCCCAGATCCTTATCGAGCTCGTCAAACTTGCCAATCTGATCGTATCCGTATCCAGAGCTTATGCTTGTTTAACCAGGGCAGAAGGGTTAATCAACATAAAGAGTACGGCAGTAAACGGCACAAAAGTACTGGCCGGTTCCAAGCCTGTCGGTGTTTCAGTGAGGAATGTTTCTTATACTTATCAGGGTAACAACGAGGAATCTGTTAAAGACTTTTCGATAGAGATCAAACCGGGTGAGACTATAGGAATTATCGGAAGTACCGGATGCGGTAAATCTACGGCAGCTTCACTTATTGCAGGTATTTATAATGCCCAGCAGGGAGAAGTTTTGCTTGACGGTATCGATATCAAAGATATAAAGGCCTCAAGTATTGCCGAATCTGTCGGAATGAGCCTTCAAAAGACGAGACTTTTCAGGGGTACACTTAAAGATAACATTACTCTTGGAAGGGATTCTTTAACTGACGAAGATATCAACACCGCATGTGCGTTGTCTTGCAGCGATGATGTTCTGGCTTCAAAAAAGGAAGGACTTGATTATTTGATCTCTGACGGAGGAGCCGGTCTTTCAGGCGGTCAGAGGCAGAGGATCGGTATAGCAAGAGCTCTGGCAGGAAAGCCGGGTCTTATCATTCTTGATGACTCGACATCTGCACTTGACTGGGGCACCGAAAAGAAACTCCTGAATAATCTTTCATCCATATCGTCCAAGCCTACGGTTATCCTGATCTCACAAAAGGTCAGGACTTGTATGAACTGTGACAGGATCGTTCTTATGGATGACGGTAAGATCGAAGCTATTGCCCCTCATGAGGAACTTCTTAAGATATCTGAAAACTACAGATATATGAATTCTCTTCAGATGAAGGGAGATGCCGTATGAACATAAAGAATGTTAAGCGTCTTCTTTCATATCTAAAAGGTTCGGCCGGTTTGGTTGTGCTTTCCGTACTGATCGGAATACTTTTCGGAACCGCTACTGTCGCTATCCCTTATTTTGCGGGAAAGGCTATAGACAATCTCGGAAATATGGATGTGCTCTTCAGGTATGTTATCAATATTCTTTTCCTGCTTGTATTTGCGGCTTTGCTTCAATTCGCGCTTATAAAGATGAATAACAGGATCGCTTTTTCTATCGGATACAGATTAAGAAATGCTGCATATTCAAAGATGCACAGGGTAAAGATGTCTTATATAGATAAGACTTCTGCAGGCAGTCTTCAGAGTCTTATTATCAGTGATGTCGAGACAGTCTCAGACGGTCTTCTTTTATTTCTTAACCAGTTTGCATCAGGAATCGCAACCATAGCCATTACTTTGGCTGTTATGTTCATTATCAATTGGAAGATCTCATTGATAGTCGTGGTTTTCACACCTGTATCTATTGCTGTATCAACATTTATTGCCAAGGGTTCTTATAAGTCTTTTGCAAAACAGGCTGAGATAAGGAGCAAACAAACTGCTTTTGTATCTGAATCGGTCAACAATTTCAGGGAATGCAAGGTTTACAACGTTTCTGACGTCAGGATCAAAGGGTTCGACGATCTTAATGAACAGTATAAGAAAACAGCGACTAAAGCCACATTCCTTTCATCTATAAGCAACCCTTCATCCAGATTTGTAAATGCACTGATTTACGCGGGTGTTGTATTGACCGGTTGTCTTGCAGGTATCGGCGGTACGATTACTGTCGGTAGTCTGATGTCGCTTCTGGCTTATTCCAGCCAGTTTATGAAGCCTTTTAATGACCTTTCCGCCGTTTATACTGAACTGTCTGACAGTTTTGCCTGCCTTACCAGGATCTTCTCTCATTTGGACAGTCCTGAAATACCGGGAGAGACAGTTCCTGAAGAATTGCCCGATAAGAATGTTAAGTTCGATATTGAATTCAAGGATGTATGCTTCTCTTATGTTGAAGGAAGACCTGTCCTTAAGAATATTTCTTTCAAGGTCGGTATGGGAGAGTCATTTGCTATCGCCGGTCCTACAGGTTGCGGTAAGACGACTCTGATCAATCTTCTTATGCGTTATTATGAACCCGATTCAGGCGATATTCTTATTAACGGCAAATCCATCAGGGATATTCCGAGATCTGAACTCAGACACTATATCGGATTTGTTACTCAGGACACATGGCTTGCAGACGGAACTGTTATGGAGAACATCAGATTTTCCGGTTCCCATATCACTGATGAAGAGGTTTTCGAGGCAAGTAAAAAGGCCGGATGTGATTCTTTTATCAGAAAATTACCAAAGCGGTATAATGAGCAGATAGAAAACGACAGGGATGATATATCAGAAGGTCAGAAACAGCTTTTGACAATCGCGAGAGCAATGGCTTCCGACCCGGCGATAATGATCCTTGACGAAGCAACATCATCTGTAGACGTTGTTACAGAAGACCGTATACAGAAGGCCATAAGAGAACTTCTGAACGGCAGGACAAGCATAATAATCGCGCACAGGCTCTCACAGATAACGAACTGTGACAAGATCGTCGTTATTGATGACGGCAAAGTCTCTGAGATCGGATCTCATAATGAGCTTATAGCGAACGGCGGATTTTACAGCAGGCTTTATGCCTCCTATATATCCGGATAAGGAGAATATATGAGCAATACTAATTTTGACGACTTTAAGGAATTCATAAACGGTAAAAAGGCCGCCGTTATCGGTGTCGGAATATCCAATACGCCGCTGATCAGATGGCTTGTTTCCCTTGGCTGTAAAGTTACAGCCTGCGATAAGATGACCTCAGATGATCCGGTCCTCAAAAAGAATATTGAGGCTTTATCTGATATAGCTGACAGTATCGAATGGTCTTTGGGAGAGAACTATCTGTCTCATCTCAATGATGATTTTTACGATTATGTTTTTAAGACACCCAAGATGAGATTCGAGACACCTGAACTTGCTGCTCTTAAGGCAAAGGGTTCGATCCTTACAACAGAGATGGAACTGTTTATGAATCTTTGTCCTGCACAGATCTTTGCGATTACCGGATCTGACGGAAAAACAACTACGACCACTTTGACTGCAGAGATACTTAAGCAGTCAGGTTATACCGTGTGGGTTGGCGGAAATATCGGTACACCTTTGCTCGATAAGGTTTCACAGATGTGGTCTGATGACATGGTCGTTCTTGAACTGTCCTCATTCCAGCTTCTTGGTATGAATACGCCCGCAGATGTAGCGATAATTACGAATATTACGCCCAATCATCTTGATTTCCACAAGGATTACGATGAATATATCCAGGCTAAGGTCAATATATTCAGGAATCAGGGACCTTTCGGCAAGGTCATTCTTAATGCCGGTTGTGATCTTACATATGATATGAGAGATACGGCAAGAGGAAGGGTGGATCTATTCTCTGCCGATAAAGCAAATGTAATGAGATCTGATTCTCCGCTTTACAGAAGAGCATATACCGAAAACGGCAGACTCATATATGAAGATAACGGCGTTAAGACCGATATCTGCGGTGTGGATGAGATCTTTATACCCGGCGAACACAATGTTGAGAATTTCCTTGCAGCCACCTGTGCAGTATTCGATTATGTAAAACCAGAGGATATTGCTTACGTGGCAAAGAATTTCAAGGGCGTTCCTCACAGAATAGAGTTTATCAGGGAACTTGACGGAGTAAGGTGGTATAACTCATCGATCGATACATCTCCTAACCGTTCACTTAATACTATGAAGGCATTGGCTGCACGTAATGAGAAGGGCGTTCTTATATGCGGAGGAGCAGATAAGAAATGCATTTATGACGGTCTCGGTGATTCTATTCTCAATGTATGCGACAGGATCATAATCTACGGATCTAATGCTGATCTTGTTACTGATATTATCAATAAGGAAGCAAACGGAAGGGAATATGAGATCTACCGCATTCCTGATAAAGAAGGCGATGTTTATGAATTCCCGGAAACTCGCGAAATCGTTGTTAACGCTTATAAAGAGGCTATAAACAAGGCAAGAGAGTGGGCAAAACCCGGAGAGATTGTTATTATGTCCTCTATAGGCACGTCATATGATCATTTCAGACACTTTGAGCATAGGGGTGATATGTTCAGAGATCTCGTAAATGATCTTAAGTAAGTTATAGACTTCAGGGTGGAGGAAAGTTTATGGCTGACATGAATTATAAAAGATACAAGGCTCATCCGACAGTTGATCTGCCGGGGCGTCAGTGGCCCGGTCGTCAGATAACAAAAGCACCGATATGGTGTTCAGTTGATCTGAGAGACGGCAATCAGGCCCTTGAAGTTCCAATGACGCTTGATCAGAAGGTTGAGTTCTTCGAATATCTTTGTTCGGTCGGCTTTAAAGAGATCGAGATCGGTTTCCCGGCAGCTTCCGAGACTGACTATAACTTCTGCAGATATCTTATTGATAACAAGCTTATTCCTGATGACGTTGCCATCCAGGTTCTGACTCAATCAAGAAGCCATATCATTGATAAAACAATGGAAGCCATAAAAGGCGCTCCTGCGGTTATAATCCACCTTTATAATGCGACAAGCACACTTCATAGGGATGTTGTTTTCGATTTTACTTGCGACGATTGTATCAATCTTGCTGTAGAAGGCGCTAAGATGATCATCGACAGGATCAAGGAAGATAACAGCGGGACCAGGTTTATCCTTGAGTATTCGCCAGAAGCTTTCTCTGATACCGAACTGGATTTTGCGGTAAAGATCTGTGACAGTGTTCTTGACTGCTGGAAACCTACGCCGGATAACAAGGCTATTATCAATCTTCCTGAGACGGTCGAGTATCAGACTGCGAATGTATATGCAGATCAGATCGAATATTTCTGCGGCAAGACGAAGTGGAGAGATTCAATAATCGTTTCTCTGCATACTCATAATGACAGGGGAACTGCTGTTGCAACATCTGAGTTTGGCCTTATGGCCGGCGCAGACAGAGTAGAAGGAACTCTTTTCGGCAACGGTGAAAGAACCGGAAATGTTGATATCATTACACTTGCGATCAACATGATGATGCTCGGGATAAATCCGTGTCTGGATTTCTCAAATATCAACAAGACGATCGACATATATGAGGAATTGACCGGCATGAAGGTTGAGCCGAGACATCCATGGGCCGGAAAACTTGTATTTACTGCATTCTCCGGTTCTCATCAGGATGCGATCAACAAAGGCAGAAAGAAAATGGAAGAAAGAAATGATCCTATCTGGGCTGTTCCTTATCTTCCTATCGATCCTAAGGATGTAGGCAGGGAATATGAGCCTATCATCAGGATCAATTCCCAGTCGGGCAGAGGCGGAATCGCATATGTTATGGAAACCTATTTCGGTGTTCAGCTTCCCAAGAGATTCCAGCGTGATTTCCTGCCGGTAGTAAAGGCTGCAACTGAGGAGAACGGAATTGAGAATGAGCTTACGCCCCAGCAGATATTCGACCTGTTTGACGATAAGTTCATTAATGTCCTTGAACCTTATGGGCTTAAGAACTTCTCGGAACAGCAGGACAGTGATCAGGTATCCACTGTTGAGGCATTGATTACTCATAACGGTGAGGAAATTACCATCAAAGGACGCGGTAACGGTCTTTTGGATGCCTTTGTAAGTGCTTTCAGCAAATATACGGGAATCGATTTCTCAATCTCCAACTATTCTGAGCATGCCATGAAGTCAGGCTCGGATTCGGCAGCTATTACTTATATCGAGATTACCAATAAAGCGAACAAACAAACTTATATCGGTGCCGGTGTTTCAAGCTCCGTAACAAAATCTTCCGTTCGTGCCGTAGTTTCCGCATTTAACAGAATGATAAGTGTGTTATGATTGTTAGGTTTTATTAAAGGAGAAAGGAAATAGAAAATGATCTGGGATTATTTTGTAGCATTTATATTTGGTGTAGTAGAAGGTATTACCGAGTGGCTTCCTATAAGTTCCACCGGTCATATGATCATTCTTAATGAGTTCTTGAAGCTCAATGTATCACCTGAGTTTTACGATCTTTATCTTGTTGTTATCCAGCTTGGTGCAATTATGGCCGTAATCGTGCTTTTCTGGAAGGAGATATGGCCATTCGGCAAAAAGGATAATGAGCATCCTTTTTCAAAAGACGGTATCGGAAGTTTTATTAAGAAAGACAAGATAATTATGTGGCTCAAGATTGCCCTTGCATGCGTTCCTGCAGCAATAGTCGGTGTTCTTTTCGATGATTGGCTTGATGAGCACTTATATAATTATGTTGTGGTTGCAATTTCGCTTATTGTTTTCGGTATAGCTTTTATTGTTGTAGAGCATCTCATGAAGAACAGAACACCTTCTGTAAAAGCAATAAACCAGCTTAATTGGGGACATGCTCTTGCAATCGGTTTATTCCAGCTTTTGGCTGCTATTTTCCCGGGAGCTTCAAGATCCGGATCAACAATTGTCGGTTCCATTGCTATCGGAATTAAGAGAGAAGCTGCAGCAAAGTTTACATTTTTCCTTGCGATTCCCGTAATGCTCGGTGCAAGCCTTCTTAAGGTATTAAAATATGATGGTGATGTATCAGGTCATGAGATCGGACTTCTTGTTGTAGGAATGATCACGGCTTTCGGCGTAAGCCTTCTTATAATCAACAGACTTATGGCATTTATCAAAAAGCATTCATTTACATGTTTTGGATGGTACCGTATCGCTCTCGGTGTTTTGGTTCTTATACTTGGTGCCGTAGGTGTTATCGGCGGAAGTACAGCAGTAATTGCCGGCGCCGCCTGATTGTTCAGTTTTTAATTGAATTTTCCACTTCATCAAGTATAATGAATTTTTTTTTGGCAATCAGATACGGCTTCCAATACGGCATAGCCGTAGTATTAGCCGTATTTGTACTGTGTTTTTGCCGTAAAATGCGGCTGATAGTACGGCGATGACCGTACTTTTACCGTATTTACCTTTTTGTGAAGATCAAATATGCCATGACGGGATTTTGCCCTAAACCTCTTTTATTTCTAATAAGTATATTAGCGACTTTATGCTATAATCCATACTGATTTATTATGCGAGATTATGCGGATAGGAGTTTCTTTTGCGCAAATATATATACAACAGCCGTGATGTAGCGGCTTACTTCAAATATTTCTCGGTTCCGAGTTATCTTGAAGTTTCTTATATGCAGTATGTCTTTAATCTCGGCAGTAAGGTCCTTGCCGAGCCTCTGACACGCGACTTTGAATCTTTCAAAAAGGAAGTTTACAGGGAACTGTATTTTCTTTGGGCTAACGGTTTCGAAAATGAGAAGGCTGATATTTCCAAGATGACGACCGAAGGTGAATTTACGCTTATATGTGACCAGGAATGCATTTGTCTTGAGTCATACATGAAGCTTATCTGCCTTCATCTGATCTTTTCGAGCAATCTTCCATACATTACGCTTAACTTTACCGGACTTATGACACAGCTTGGTATCAAGTGCGATGTTGAGCTTTATGAGGAAAACTGCCGGAAAGTATGTGAATCACTGCAGCTTGAAGTAAAGGATTCATTCGGCAAGCCTTTTGATCTTTCTCTGGGTATACCGGATGAGCTTTTGAGAGTTTCTCTTAATACTGAATTCAAGCAGAGTCTTGATACCAGAAATTTCAAGGAGACTCTCCGAAATGAGCAGATGAACTGGCTTAAAGATCTTAAGGATAAGTCATTTAAGCTTTTCGGAACAATTCCGGCACGAAAAAAGACAACAAGGAGCCGTAATTCAGGCTCTTCTTCAAAGAACTACAGAAATTCGGGTACAAATGTAGTTCGTAATTCGGCTCAGCCTAAGGGTACGCCGAAAACAAACAGATAATTCAACTTGGAGGTTCAAGTAATGGGCAAGATATACAAGCTCGGTCTTGATATCGGATCTACAACGATTAAGGTAGTTCTTCTCGACGGCGAGAAGATAATACACAGTGACTATCAGAGACATCATTCTGATGTATCCGGTCTTTTAAATGATCTTTTTGAAGATCTTAACAGGAGATTTCCGGGAATAGATGTTGATGTCGTAATTACCGGTTCCGGTGGACTTTCCGTTGCAAACTGGCTTGGTTTCAAGTTTACTCAGGAAGTTATGGCTGAGACTCAGGCTATCAAGACTTATCATCCTGAGACTGATGTCATCATCGAGCTTGGCGGTGAAGATGCCAAGATCACATATATGCATCCTGTATTAGAGCAGAGAATGAACGGTACATGCGCAGGCGGTACCGGTTCTTTCATTGATCAGATGGCATCTCTTCTCCAGACTGATGCTGACGGACTTAACAACTTCGCTAAAGACTACAGATCACTTTATACGATAGCTTCCCGCTGCGGAGTTTTCGCAAAGTCTGACCTTCAGCCTCTTATCAATGAAGGTGCTGCCAAAGAAGACCTTGCTGCTTCAATCTATCAGTCTGTTGTTAACCAGACTATCTCAGGACTTGCGTGCGGCAGACCTATCAAGGGCAATGTTACTTTCCTGGGCGGCCCTTTGTTTTTTAATTCCGAGCTCAGAAACGCTTTCGAGCGTACTTTGAAAGATAAAGTCGATTCATTCTGGATGCCTGAAGAAGCACAGATCTATGTTGCTTTGGGTGCAGCTTTATCCGCTGACGGCCAGAATCCCGTAAATCTATCGGATCTCCTTGTTAAGCTTAAGAACAGGGAAGGGTTTGTACCTGATATCATCAGGATCGATCCTATCTTTAAGGATCCCGAAGATAAGAAGGCGTTCGATGAGCGTCATAAGAAGGATCAGATCCCTGTTCTTGATATCAAGGATCAGAAAGGTGCTTTGTATTTAGGCCTTGATGCCGGATCGACAACAACCAAGGCTGTTGTTATCAATAAAAATGGTGAGCTAGTATACACATACTATGCAAGTAACAAGGGTAACCCTGTTATGAGTGCGGTTACGATCATGAAGGACATCTATTCCAAGATGCCTGAAGACTGCTATCTTGCTTACTCCTGCGTAACTGGTTATGGTGAGAACATCATTAAGGCTGCTCTCAATATTGATATCGGTGAGATCGAGACAATGGCTCACTTCCAGTCTGCCAAGTTCTTCTGTCCTGATGTTGATTTCATTATTGATATCGGCGGTCAGGATATGAAATGCATGAAGATCAGGAACGGTGTTATCGATTCCATCATGCTCAACGAAGCATGTTCTTCAGGCTGCGGCTCATTCATTCAGACATTCGCACAGACATTGGGTCTTACCACACCTGAATTTGCGGAAGCTGCTTTGTCTTCAACCAAGCCTGTTGATCTCGGTACACGTTGTACTGTATTCATGAACTCTAAGGTTAAGCAGGCACAGAAGGAAGGCGCATCAGTAGGCGATATTTCCGCAGGCCTTTCATATTCTGTTGTCAGAAATGCTCTTTATAAGGTAATCAAGATCCGTGATACGGAGCAGCTCGGTAAGAATATCGTAGTTCAGGGCGGTACATTCCTTAACGATGCTATCCTGAGATGCTTCGAACTCGTATCCGGAAGAGATGTAATCAGACCTAATGTTGCAGGTCTTATGGGTGCTTTCGGTGCTGCTCTTATCGCTCAGAAGAGAAGTAAGGAAGATGCAAGATCCAATGTTCTTCCCAAGGATGAACTCGATTCATTTACTATGGATACCGAGAATACACAGTGCCAGGGCTGCACCAATCACTGCCGTCTTACTATCGCAACATTCTCTAACGGTACTAAGTTCGTATCAGGCAACCGCTGCGAGAGAGGTGAAGATCTCGCACTAGACAGGGAGCCTGTTAATGATAAAAAGAAACTTCCCAATCTTTTCGATTACAAATATTCAAGAACATTCAGTTACTATAAGCCGTTAAAGCTTGAGGATGCTCCGAGAGGAGAGATCGGTATCCCCAGAGTCCTTAACCAGTATGAGAACTATCCTTTCTGGTTTACGGTTCTTACCAAGCTCGGATTCAGGGTTTTGATCTCTGCCAGATCTTCTCATAAGATCTACGAAGGCGGTATGGAGACTATCCCGTCAGAGTCTGTATGCTATCCGGCTAAGCTGGCTCACGGTCATATCGAGAATCTCATTGAGCGTGGGATCACAACGATCTTCTATCCTGATGTTCCTTATGAGAATATCGAGAACAGCAATTCCAACAACCACTATAATTGTCCTATCGTATGTTCTTATCCTGAGGTAATCAAGAATAATGTCGAGAATCTGCTCGAAAAGAATATCAGATACTTAAATCCTTTCATGCCTTTGGATAATCTCGATAACGTTGCACTTCACCTTACAGAGTGCTTCGATTATCTTGGTGTGTCTGCTGAGGAAGCCAAGCAGGCTGTTGAAGCCGGTGCCGAAGAGTACTTCAAATACAAGGAAGATATCAAGGCAAAGGGCAGGGAGATCCTTAAGGAGATGGAGGAAAAGGGCCTTAAGGGTATCGTTCTTGCAGGAAGACCTTATCACTGTGATCCTGAGATCAATCACGGTATTCCTCAGATGATCAACTCTCTGGGTCTTGCAGTTCTTACAGAAGATGCAGTTGCAAAGCCCGGTGTATTGAAGCGTCCTATCAGAGTTATTGACCAGTGGATGTATCACACAAGACTTTATGAGGCTGCTGCATTTGTATTAACAAGACCTGATCTTGAGCTCGTTCAGCTTACAAGCTTCGGCTGTGGTCTTGATGCCGTTACATCTGACCAGGTCCAGGAGATCCTTGAATCTTCAGGAAAACTCTATACATTGCTTAAGATCGACGAAGTCAGCAATCTCGGTGCTGCAAGGATCAGAATGAGATCACTCGTTGTTGCTATGAACGAGCGTCTTGAACTTGAAGCTCAGAAGGGTGTTTCTGACAGTCCAAAAGAAGATTCAGATGATGCACCTTACACGGTACACAGAGTTGAATTTACTAAGGAAGATAAGAAGAATCACACTATCCTTGCTCCTCAGATGGCGCCTATTCAGTTTGAGTTCGTAGAGTCTGTTTTCCATAAGCACGGATATAAGCTCAAGCTCTTAAAGCAGGCTACAAGAGAAGATATCGAGTGTGGTCTCAAGTATGTTAATAACGATGCATGTTTCCCTACGCTTATCGTTGTCGGTCAGATGATCAATGCTATTCTCAAAGGTGACATTGATCCTGATAACACTACGCTCGCCATCACACAGACAGGCGGCGGATGCCGTGCTACAAACTATGTAGCTTTCTTAAGAAAAGCATTAAAGGAAGCAGGATATCCTCAGATTCCGGTTATCACTATATCTGCCCAGAGATTTGAGAAGAATGAAGGATTTGAATACAAGGCTTCATTCCTCCTTGATGCGATCAAGGCTTTGTGTGCAGGCGACATGGTATCAACTCTTCTTTTGAGAGTAAGACCTTACGAGAAGGTTCCGGGATCAGCCAATGCTTTGTATTCTTACATCAACAGGATCGGCAGAAGACTCTTCAACCAGAAGCTCGAGAATGATGATCTCTCTGAAAGATATGATGTCATGATGCCTAACAGCTATTTCTCCAGGTCAATTGAAGAGAAAAAGGCTATCAGGGATTGTCTTATGCAGATCGGTGTGGATTTTGATAATCCTCCGGTTATCAGGAAGTATAAAGAGTTCGTCAAGTTTGCCGTTGCCAAATTTGATGCTCTTCCTCTTGCTGATATTCCCAGAAAGCCCAGAGTCGGTCTTGTAGGAGAGATCCTTGTTAAGTTCCAGCCTGATGCCAACAACAACGCTATTGATGTTATTGAGGCTGAAGGATGTGAGGCTGTATTGCCCGGAGTAATGGACTTCTTCCTTTACTGCGCATATAACCCGCTCTGGCAGGCACAGAACCTCGGTAAGAGCAAAAAGACCGGATATATCATGAAGACAGCGATCAGATTCCTTGAATCACTGAGAAAGCCCATCAATAAAGAATTTGCCAAGACAAACGGCAAGTTCATGCTGACAGAACGTATTCAGGAACTAGCTGAAAAATCATCGACAGTCTTAAGTTGCGGTAATTCCTGCGGAGAAGGATGGTTCCTTACAGCAGAGATGATTGAACTTATTCAGGACGGCGTTCCGAATATCATCTGTGCTCAGCCTTTTGCGTGTCTTCCTAACCACGTAACAGGTAAGGGTATGATCAAGGAACTCAGAAGACAGTATCCGACATCGAATATCGTTCCTATCGACTACGATCCTGGTGCTTCTGAAGCTAACCAGCTCAACAGGATCAAGCTCATGATCAGCACGGCACGTGCAGTCAGGGATGCAGAGATCGAAGAAGAAATGAAGAATAAAGAGGGCAAGTAATGAGTACACTGCTTCTTGTTGACGGTAACTCAATTATCAACAGAGCATACTATGCCGTAATCGGCAGAGCTCCTATGACTGCGCCTGATGGTACTCCCACAGGTGCCGTAAACGGGTTCTTTAATTCCGTTTTAGGTGTCATGAAGGAATATAACCCTGATTACATGTGCGTTCTTTTCGACAGGAAAGAGCCCACATTCAGACATAAGATGAGCACTGAGTATAAGGCTAACCGTAAGGGTATGCCTGATGATCTTCATGCACAGATGCCTGTTGTTAAGAACCTTCTTGATCTTTATGGGATCAAGCGTATGGAGCTTGCCGGATATGAGGCTGATGATCTTATCGGAACTCTGTCAAAGCAGGGTGAAGAGCAGGGCATGGATGTCTATATCTTCAGCGGCGACCACGATGATTTCCAACTTATCTCCGACAAGGTATCGGTAATAATGCCGCAGTCCGGAAAGGGCAAGGAACCCCGTGTACTGTTTGACAGGAAGATGTTCGAAGAAACTTATGGAGTAAAGCCTGAAGTATTCGTTCAGGTTAAAGCTCTCATGGGTGATAACTCAGATAACATCAAAGGTGTTGAGAAAGTCGGTGAGAAGACTGCATTTAAGCTTATTGCTGACTATGGTTCTTGTGACGGAGTTTATGAGAATGCCGATAAACTGTCTCCTGCATTAAGGGAGAGGATCAAGGCTTCCAAAGAGCTTCTTGATCTTAACCTCAAGCTCTGCAAGATAGACAGGGAGAGTCCCGTTGAGTTCGGCGCAAAGGATACTGCTTATCCTTCAGATACCAGAGATCTTTCTGCGATGTCCGGTGCATTAAACCGTCTTGCATTAAGATCGCTTCTTAAAAAACTTGATCTCGAGAATGTAAAGCCTTCAGGATTTGAACCTGCCGGTGATGTCGATGAATTCGTATGCAAGATCTCATCAGAGGTAACTGATGCGCTTAAGGGCGGACTTAAAATCGTTTATGATGTTCCTGCATCTTTTAGTTTCGATGATCTTAATTGCGGAATTGATTTTGTTGACATTCCTTCAGGTGCGAAGGCCGTTCTTCTTGACTGGTCTTCCAAGACTGTTTATGTAATCAGTCCTGAAGAATTTTATAAGTTAAGTCTTGGAAAAAACGTTTTCCCTGTATCTTACAGCTATAAAGATAGGTCAAAGTTTATCAAGGAACCTCTGGTTTCCGTTAAGTCTGTTTTTGACTGTGAGATCGCAGGATATGTATTGAATATCCTGTCAGGCAAGCCTGATCTTCAAAGGCTCTATGAGAGTGTCTTGCAGACTGCTTATCCCGTCGAAGATAAGAAGGGACCTGTTAAGCAGCTTTCTTTGTTTGATGAGATAGTTGAAGATGACGGTTCATCAAAAGCTGAAGAATGTGCTGAAAAGCTCCTGGCTGTAATGGCTATTGCAAAGGTCATGAACAGGGACATCGAAAAGGACAAAGAACTCAAGAGTCTTCTTTATGAGATAGAATTCCCGCTTGTTATTACTTTGGATAAGATCGAGCGTAACGGAATGCACGTTTCAGGCGAAAGACTTTCTGAGCTTCACAGCGAATATACAAAGCGCCTGGAGGACATTAGTGCCCGCGTTTATGACGAATGCGGCACTGAGTTCAATATCTCTTCACCCAAGCAGCTTGCTGACGTTCTTTATGGAGAGAAGTATCTGAATCTTCCATCAGGAAAGAAGGGCAAGAGCGGAGATTACTCTACCGGTATTGAGGAACTCAACAGATTAAGAAAGTATTCTCCGGCTATCGATTACATCATTAAATACCGTGAGCTTTCAAAGCTCGATTCTACATATGCTTTGGGTCTTGCTCGTGCCATAAAGAGCGATTCCAGGATCCACACTACATTTACTCAGGCAATGACGAATACGGGAAGACTCTCATCTACTGAGCCTAATCTTCAGAATATCCCTGTAAGGACTGATGAAGGTTCACGTCTCCGTGAAGCTTTTACTGCCGAAGAAGGCAAGATCCTTGTAGATGCAGACTATTCTCAGATCGAATTAAGACTACTAGCTGCTTTGAGCGGCGATGAAGTTATGTGCTCTGCGTTCCTTGACGGTGAAGACATCCACAAGAGAACAGCTGCTAAGGTTTACGGCGTATCTGAAGACATGGTCACGCATAAGATGCGTGCTACCGCCAAGACCGTTAACTTCAGTATCATTTACGGCATTTCTGATTACGGTCTTGCACAGGATCTCGGCATCGGTTACAAGGAAGCAGCGGATCTCATTAAGGAGTATGGCAATCAGTTCCCCGGCGTTATGGCTTATCTTGAAGACCTTAAAAAGTCAGGCGAGGAGAAGGGGTTTGCAGTAACCATGTATGGCAGAAAGAGGATCCTCAATGAACTTAAGAGCCAGAACAGGAATATTAAGAATTTTGGTTACAGAGCTGCCATGAATACACCTATTCAGGGTACTGCGGCTGATATCATCAAGATCGCCATGAACCGTGTAAGCAAGGCATTGGAAGAAAAACTTCCTTCTGCGAAGCTTGTTATGCAGGTTCACGACGAACTTATTTGTGAGTGCGACGAAAAGGATAAGGACCTTTGTGCCTCGATATTAAAGAGCGAGATGGAAGGGGCTGCTTCATTAAGTGTTCCGCTTCTTGCAGAGGTCGGATTCGGAAAGGACTGGCTGGAAGCTAAATAATGTTTGTATTAGGTATTACAGGCGGAATAGGAAGCGGTAAGAGTACTGTCAGCAGTATTCTTGCAGAAAGAGGACTTCTTGTCCTTGATGCGGATGAGATATCAAGATCTGTAACCGCTGCGGGCGGCAGGGCAATGCCCAAGATTGCCGAGACATTCGGCAGGAAAGTCGTTACAGCCAGCGGTGCTCTTAACAGACGAGTTATGTCTGATATTGCTTTCGGAGACAAGAAAAAACTGGATGATCTCAGCACGATCATTCACAGACATGTGTTTGAGCAGATTGAAGAAACGTTAAACAAAGAAAAGGAGAAAGGCTCCAAATGTGTTGTTCTGGATGTCCCGATCCCCGTAAATAAGTTCCGTGAATTGTGCAATCAGATCTGGGTCGTAACCTGTGATAAGGATGTCAGACTTGCGAGACTTCAGAAACGCGGAATGGATAAGGAAGAAGCTGAAAGAAGGATCGCCGTTCAGATGACGGATGATGAATACTGTGAGTTGGGTGATCACTCTATTGATAATTCATGGGATCTCGATGACCTGAAAGATAAGGTTGAAGTCCTTATCCGCGAACAGCTTTATGAGAGAGGAATCAGGATATGAATACTGCTGCAGTCATTACGGCATCTGTATTTCTTGCTGTTTCCCTTGCAATACTTATCTATCTGTTTTTAGGTAAGAGCGAATTCTGCAAAGGAAAGTTCAGAAACTTTTTCAGAGCATGCTGCGGCGTTTATGTTTCCGGTGCTTTGCTTGTATTCGTATTCACGCTGATAATGAAAGGGCTCCCGGTTGCATTTGTTGTTATATCCGACATAACAGTTTTATGTGTGTTTGTCTTTACAGTCACACTTATTTATTTCATGACCAGAAAACTCGTACAGATGGCTGAAAATGCCGGTCACGCTAATGAAGAATCAGGGAACAAAGATAACAAGTAAGAAGCCCGGGGTCTTATTAAAGATCCTTCTTGTGCTGGTAATTATCGGCTTTCTTGGTGTGGCCGCACTTGGACTGATGAATATTCATGTTTATAACAGCTGTTCTCCTGATGTTTATTCTTTGGAGTCATTTACATCTTCATCAGTTTCTTCTGATGCTCATTATGATGCTGTCATCGTATTGGGGTGTGCTGTATGGGAGGGCGGAGTTGCAAGTCCGATGCTTGCTGACAGACTTCGCACAGCTGCAGCAGTATTTAAGACCGGTTGTGCTGATTATGTTCTGGTAACAGGTGACAGTGAGAATCCCGAAGATTACGACGAGACCGGTTGTATGAAGGAATTCCTTATCAATGAAGGCATATCTGAATCAGATATCTTATGTGATCCTTTGGGGCTTTCCACTTACGATTCTATGCTCAGGGCAGTTACATTATTTAAAGTTAAGTCAGCCGTAGTAGTTACGACGGGCTTCCATTGCGAGCGCTCTGTTTACGACGCGCGTAATTTCGGTATAGAATCTGTAGGTGTTGAGGCTATAAATTCAGGTTATGTTATCAGACAGTATAATTACTACAGAGAATTTATTGCACGCGGCAAGGATTTTGTATTCATGCTTATCAAGCCCGGTTACTGATCATTTGAGGTAGGGGATAATGGATTCTAAGAGCACTAAAAAATTGCCTTCTTATATCGGCGGATTATTTGCCGTTATAACCGGCTTGTTCTTTATATTTTTTCCGGAGATATCTTCAGGTGCCATCGGATTATTGTTCGGTGTTGTTTTGTTTGTAGCAGGACTTGCCGAAGTGATAGGTTACATTATCTCGATCAAGCAGTTCAGGGAAGAGAATTACGGTAAAGCAGCAGGAGCTGAGATCGTGCTCGTATATTCTGTTGCCATCATGGTTATAGGTGTCGTATTCATAATTAAGCGCGAATTTGTTTTGCAGCTTCTGGCTACGATCGTAGGAATATTCTTTATTATCGATGGTATCGTAAAGCTCAGGCAGGAGATCTTTCTTTTCAGGAAGAAAGATATGTACAGTTTTGTTTTGTTGGGACTTGCCATCGCTTTGATCATTGCAGGCATTGCCTTACTTATTAATCCGTTTGACGGAACACGCAACATCATCGTGTTCTCCGGTGTGTGCTTCATATTAAGCGGACTTGAATCAATATTCCTTTGCATGATGAAGAGAAACGAAAAGAAAACCCGCAAAGGCTGATCCTTCACGGGTTATATCTGTTTTTGCTTATTAGAAAAAATATCAGACGTTGAATCTGAATACTACGACGTCGCCGTCCTTCATGACGTATTCTTTTCCTTCGGATCTTACAAGGCCTTTCTCCTTGGCAGCGTTATAAGTTCCGTTTGCAATGAGATCATCGTAAGCTACAACTTCTGCTCTGATGAATCCGCGCTCGAAATCCGAGTGGATCTTTCCTGCGGCCTGAGGAGCTTTTGTGCCTTTTTTGATAGTCCATGCTCTGACTTCCTTGGGACCTGCAGTAAGGAAAGAGATAAGTCCAAGGAGAGAGTATGAAGCATTGATCATCTGATCAAGACCTGCACTCTCGATGCCGAGATCTTCAAGGAACATCTCCCGGTCTTCAGGTGAGAGTTCGCCTAATTCTTCTTCGATCTTAGCTGAGATTACAACAACGCCTGAACCTTCTTTTGCCGCGATGTCCTTTACAACCTTGACATAAGGGATGTCTTCCTTTTTCTTAATATCATCTTCTGCGATGTTTGCGCAGTAGAGGACAGGCTTCATTGAGATAAGCTGGAGTTCTCTTGTGTATTCGAGCTCGTCATCTTCGAAAGTGAGTGATCTTGCTGATTTTCCTTCAGCAAGGCAGTCATAGATCTTTTCATAAACTGCAAGCTCTTTGGCAAAAGCTTTGTCGCCGCCTTTCATCATCTTCTTTGTGCGGTCGATACGCTTTTCCATGATCTCAAGGTCGGAGAGAATAAGCTCTACATCGATGGTGGCAATATCTCCGGCAGGATCTGCATGACCGTTAACGTGGATGACATCAGGATCGTCAAAGCATCTTACAACATGAACGATAGCATCACACTCTCTGATGTTTGAAAGGAATTTGTTGCCAAGACCTTCACCTTTGGAAGCACCGGCAACGAGACCTGCTATATCAACGAATTCGACAACGGCAGGGGTGTATTTCTCAGGTTTATAGATCTCTGCAAGTTTATCTAATCTCTTATCGGGAACGGAAACGACACCGACATTAGGTTCAATGGTGCAGAAAGGATAATTAGCTGCTTCAGCGCCGGCTCTTGTGATTGCGTTGAAAAGTGTACTCTTACCGACATTAGGAAGACCTACTATACCAAGCTTCATTATATTTACCTCTTATTTTCTGTTTTGCGTGATTATTTTAGCACATTAGAACCGTAATACTTTGTAGGTTCTTTGTCGGTTTTTGTATGCTCTTTGCATGTGCTTTTGTAGGTTTTCGTAATAATCTGTCGTAAATGCAGGCTTTTGTCGGTAAACTTGTCGTGAAACGGCAGTGTTTTTTGCGATGCTTTTGCTCTGATATTTCGGTTTTAAAGAGCGTATTCTCCTTGTAAAAGGAGGTGTTTTTATGGCTTCAAAACCAAATGTCGCAAGAGTGTATTCATGTTTTGCTTCGGGATCGGATTCAACTGTTACTTTGATCGAAGTATCGATATCGCCGGGAATCCCGACTTTTTCAGTTATTGGCCTTTGTGATTCTTCAATCCGTGAATCTGAAGGCAGATTAAGGTCTGCTTTTAAATCTGCCGGGTTTACCATGCCCAAAGGGCATATAACCATCGGCATCAGTCCTGCTTATATGCGCAAGACAGGTTCAGGTTTTGATCTTGCTATGGCTTTGGGTATCTTATTCGCTTCTGGGCAGTTGTATCTTCCGCCTGATTCAAAGATTTATGCTGAAGGAGAACTGACACTTGGGGGTGAACTTAAAGGTACACCGGGTGCTTGTCTCAGATTAAAGAAAGCCCGTGATATGGATTTTGATTATAAGTTAATTCCGCAAAGTGAGTGTGGAAGTGCAGGGATTACAGGTTTTAGAGGACAGGGAATAAACGGTCTTTTTGAATTGAGCGGTATTTTCGACGGAAATCAGTATAAAGAGACCGCCTTTGAGTATGAACCTGCCTCAGAATCTGATGAGTTTATTGATATTTCACTGCTTAAGGGGCAGGAAAAGACCAAGCGTGCTTTATTGATCAGCGCAGCAGGGTTTCATAACATTCTTCTGATGGGCAGTCCCGGCAGCGGTAAGACGATGGCGGGAAGGATACTTTCCGGATTGTTGCCGAAGCTGAATCCGGATGAGTTATCAGATGTGTTTTCCCTTATTGAATTGGTTGAAGGTGATGCTTCAAAGATAAGTTATGAGCGTCCTGTAAGGATGATCGGACCAAATATTACTGTCGGTAAACTGATCGGCAATGCTCTGACTCTTTCTCCGGGTGAGATGGCTCTGGCTAATAAAGGCATTTTGTTTGCAGATGAACTGCCTCTTTATAAAAGTGAAGTGCTTGATTTTCTAAGGTATCCGCTCGAAGAGAGAAAGGTTCATCTGATGAAGCGCGGTAATCTGTATTCGTTTGATACAAACTTCATATTTCTTGGAACAGGGAACCCTTGTAAATGCGGGTTGATGTATGAGAAGGGAAATAAGTGCAGGTGTACTGCAAATGAAGTAAGGAAGTATTTATCCAAGATCAACGGCCCATTTCTGGACAGAATCGATCTTTTCAGTGAGATGAGATCTGTTTCAGGTAAGGATATGGCAAGCATTTATACAGATGAATCCAAAGGTGAAAGTCTTGAATACAGGAAAATCGTTGAAAGATGCTGGCAGACAGCACATGAGAGATATGGTGGAGATAACCTGAATGCAACGTTCCCCGAAGAAGACATAAGAGATTCGATGAGAATTCCGGAGAATGTTGTCAAATACGCTTCAGAGCTGTCTGATAAGGGATTCTTTTCGGCAAGAGGTTTTACAAGGATCTTAAGAGTCGCAAGAACGATAGCGGATATAAATGAATCATCTGACGTTTCAGTTGAAGATATTGCAGAAGCGGCTCAATTTCGGATAAGAGGGTTCTAATATGAATAATGATAGTGCAGAAAACAGAATGCGTGATTTCTTCTATTCGGCAATGATGCTGAATTCTGAAGTGACATATAAAACACTTAAGGATCTGACTGATAAAAAAGTAATCAAAAGCTATAGGGAGTTGAACGATATCGGAATCCTTAAAAGAATAGCAGACAGTGAATTTGATCTGAATCATGATACGGAAGTCAAGATCAGTAAAATGCTTGATTCATACAATGATATAGTTAAGATTGCCAAGCGGTACAGTCAGATAGCTTGTGCTAATTCTATTGAAGTGATCTCATGCCTTGATAAAGGATATCCTTACAACTGGAAAAATCTTTCCGGCATGCCGAAAGTGTTTTATTGCAGAGGCAGGACTTCTCTTATCGACTCAATAACACTTGGCGGTTCAGTAGCAGTTGTGGGATCAAGAAGTCCCAGCAAATATGCCCAGTATGCAACGGATAAGATCTGCAGGGAACTTGGTGATAAAGGTATCACTATCGTTTCCGGTATGGCATACGGAATAGACCGTCAGGCTCATATCTCGTCTGTAAATACCAAAGGCGGAACGATAGCTGTGCTGGCGGGAGGCGTAGACAACATATATCCGCCCAAGAATAAGGACATCTACGATCTTATTCTTTCAAACGGACTTATAATCTCGGAGATGCCGCCCGGACAACAACCGTTAAGACAGTATTTCCCGTCAAGGAACAGACTTATTGCCGGTCTGTCTGACTGCACTTTGATTATGGAAGCCGGTGAGGTTTCCGGAACTCTTCATACGGCATCTTTTGCAGCAAGCCAGGGAAAAGAAGTTTTCGTATTGCCTAACAACATATACTATGAAAATGCTTTGGGAGGTCTAAAGCTTCTTGAAGACGGCGGGAATGTTTTGCTTAACTGTGACAGCGTTATTGACAGTGTGGCCAGATCAGTCATGTATAAACGGATGAATCTCGGATGTCCGGCTGAATTGGAATACACTGATCCCGGGAGTGATGCGTTTGATCATCAGATGAATATTGATGTTTTGAGACAGCTGGCGAAAATAAAGCCGGAAGTCCTTACTGACGATAACTGGAAACTTATCATAAAGGATGCTTTGACGCTGAAACCCTTATGTGCAGATGACCTATGCGTAATAACTGCTCTCCCGTTTTATAAAGTGTCTAAGCTGTTGACAGAACTCGAACTTAATGGGACAGTATGTCAGGACAAAGGGAAGTACTCGTTGACATTTGTATAATGATGATATATTTTTAATTAAAAATATAGAGGGGTACTTCATGGGTAAAAAACTGGTTATTGTTGAGTCTCCTGCCAAGTCAAAGACGATTGGCAGATATCTTGGTAGCGATTACATTATTTCAGCTTCGTTAGGTCATATAAGGGATCTTCCGTCCGGCAATCTCGGTGTTGATGTTAAGAATAATTTCAAACCTTTATACATAACAATGAAAGGCAAAGAGAAGGTCGTTAGAGATCTTAAGCTCCTGGCATCCGATGCCGACGAGATCCTTCTCGCAACCGACCCTGACCGTGAGGGTGAAGCAATTGCATGGCATTTGGCAAAAGTATTGAAGATAGATCCTGATTCAAAGTGCAGGATCACTTTTAACGAGATCACCAAATCTGCTGTTCAGGAAGCTATCAAGAATCCCAGAACGATCAATATGAATCTTGCTAATGCCCAGCAGGCACGTAGAATTCTTGACAGACTTGTAGGATACGAATTGAGCCCGCTGCTTTGGAAGAAGATCCGTAAGGGTCTTTCAGCAGGAAGAGTTCAGTCTGTTGCTACCAAGATCGTAATGGACCGCGATGCCGAGATAGATGCTTTTAAGCCTGAGGAATACTGGCTTATCAAAGCTCTTGTTACTCCCGGTAAGAATACAGATAAATTTGTCCTGGGTTATTACGGCTTCGTCGACAGTGACGGTAAGGTTAAAAAGGATGATCTTAAGTGTCTCGAAGATGCTCAGGTTGTCCTTGATGCAGTCGGAAGCGGACCTTTGGTAGTTGATTCTATAAAAAAGGGTAAGAAGGACAGGAATCCTTATCCTCCGTTTACGACATCAACATTGCAGCAGGAAGCATCAAAGAGACTCGGTTTCTCATCCAAAAAGACAATGTCCATTGCACAGCAGCTCTACGAAGGTGTTGAGATCGCCGGTGCCGGACAGACAGCTCTTGTATCATATATCAGAACAGACTCAGTCCGTATTTCTGAGGAGGCAGTAGCTGCCGCTAAAGATATTATCGCAGCAAAATTCGGTAAAGAGTATTGTTCTCCTTATAAGAGAGAATACAAGAATAAGAATTCCGCTCAGGATGCTCACGAGGCAATCAGGCCCACACACTTCGATCTTGATCCAAAGGAGATCAGATCTTCTCTTACTAACGACCAGTACAAGCTCTATCAGCTTATCTGGGACAGATTCCTTGCAACTCAAATGGCTGCCTGCAAGCTTGATACTGTTACATGTCAGGCTTCATGCAACAACAGAGTGTTCAGGGCAGTAGGAGAGACTGTTACTTTCAAGGGCTTCCTTGTTCTTTACGATGATGTTGCAGAAGATGTAACAAAGACAGATGATCAGGACGGAAAGGCTGCAATCCCGCCTCTCGAAGACGGTATGAAACTTGAGCTTCTTGACCTTAAGTCTCAGCAGAAGTTTACATTGCCGCCACCGCACTATACGGAAGCTACACTTATCAAAGCTCTCGAAGAGTATGGTATCGGCAGACCATCTACATATGCTCCTACGATTTCCACTATTCTTGACCGTAAATATATCGAGAAGAACGGAAGACTCCTTCAGATCACGGATCTTGGTAAGATTGTTACCAATATGCTTTCCGAGAATTTCAGTGAGATTGTTGACCTTTCTTTTACGGCTGATATGGAGACAAAACTCGACGAAGTAGAAGAAGGCAAAGAAGAGTGGGAAGAGGTCCTCAATGCATTCTATCCTAAGTTTAATTCTCAGATAAAGGCTGCCCAGGAATCTATTGATAAGATCACATTTGAGCCTGAGAAGACAGGTGAGACATGTCCTCAGTGCGGAAGTGAGCTTGTTTATAAAGAAGGCAGATACGGTAAATTTATTGCCTGCTCCAATTTCCCTGAATGCAATTACACCAAAAATATTGTTGTTTACGCCAAGGGTTCCTGCCCTAAGTGTGGTTCAGGCCTTCTTGTTCACAAATCAAAAAAGTACAGAAACAAGTCCTTCTATACATGTGATAAACAGGGTTCAGATCCTAACTGTGATTTCATTTCATGGGATCTTCCTATTGACGGCAAGGTATGTCCTGACTGTGGTGCATATATGGTATTAAAGCATTTCGGCAAGAAAGCTTATCCCAGATGTTCCAACAAAGACTGTCCTTCCAATGCCAGAAAGGGAAGAAAGTCCTCAGACGGAAAAAAGAGTGAAGATGACGAATAATCCTACAGTTAAAATTATCGGTGCCGGTCTTGCAGGCTCAGAGGCTGCCTATATCTGCGCACGTGCAGGTGTTCATGTAAAGCTTTATGAGATGAAGCCTGTCAAATACAGTCCTGCTCATCACTCAGAGAACTTTGCTGAACTTGTTTGCAGTAATTCACTTCGGGCTGCTGCAAGAGAGAATGCCATTGGTCTATTAAAGGAAGAACTCAGACATTTGGGTTCTTTGATAATGGAATCTGCAGATAAGAGCTCTATTCCTGCCGGCGGTGCTTTAGCCGTTGACCGTGATGAGTTTTCCGGTTATATAACCGAAAAGATAAAGAATAATCCGCTTATCGAGGTAATACCCGGAGAAGTTACTAAGATTCCCGAAGAAGGAATTGTTATAGTTGCCACAGGTCCATTGACCGAAGGTGAGCTTTTTGAGGATATTCTTAAAGTAACCGGTGATACATCCGGACTTCATTTCTTTGACAGTGCAGCTCCTATTGTAAGCGGGGATTCGATCGATATGACGAAAGCCTTCCGTGCATCACGTTACGGAAAAGGCGGTGACGATTATATTAATTGTCCTATGTCAAAGGAACAGTACCTTGCATTCCGTGAGGAACTTGTAAATGCTGAGAGGGCTGAGGTCAAGAACTTTGACCGTGAGATCGTCTTTGAAGGCTGTATGCCGATTGAGGTTATGGCGCAAAGAGGTGTTGATACCATGAGATTCGGACCATTGAAAGGTGTAGGTCTCATTGATCCAGCAACAGGCAAAGAACCATATGCCAACCTTCAGTTAAGGCAGGATGACCGTGCTAAGACCATGTATAATCTTGTCGGATTCCAGACCAGACTCAAATGGCCTGAGCAGAAGAGAGTATTCGGTATGATCCCGGGTCTTGAGAATGCTGAATATACAAGATACGGTGTAATGCACCGTAACACATTCCTGAATTCACCGCTTTATCTTTCATCTCACTACAGTCTGAGAGAAAAGCCGGATATCTTTTTTGCAGGTCAGATCACGGGAGTTGAAGGATATATTGAATCTACTGCTTCAGGATTTATGGCCGGTTTCTATGCAGCTCAGAGAGCCTTGGGTATTGATCCGTCTTATGAGCCGGATGCTTGTACTGTTATCGGTTCTATGGCTTTATATGTTTCAGATCCTCATGTTAAGAAGTTCCAGCCAATGAATGCTAACTTCGGAATCGTAAGTCCCATTGAAGGCCGTTTTAAAGGAAAGACCGGCAAGAAAGATAAGAATAATGCCATAGCGGACAGAAGCCTTGAACATCTGAAGACTTTTGAAGAGTGTGTCAGCGCACTTACTTCCAAATAATATCTATGTCTGATATTGAGCCTGAATTTCCGGTAAAACAGCGAGGTCCGTTAATCAGTTTTTTTGCTGCAGGATGGTCAAATCTTGTTAGACTCATGGCATCCAATGCTTTGTTTGTTATCTTTAATATCCCGGCGCTTATAATAGCTGCTATACTGTCAGCTCAATTTGTGCCGTGGCTGTTTTCTTCTGTTATTGATTTTAGTGACTATATTGATCCTGTAACGGGTAGCGACGAAGGTGTTTTGCAGCTCTATGTTTTCCTCGTTTTATTCTTGCTGACTTTTCTTGTATCAGGCAATCTTATCTGTATTGGACCTTTTCAGACCGGATTTACCAGGGTTTATATAGATATCTTTAACGAAGAATCAGTCTCGTTTTTTGACAGCTTTAAGGCCGGTATGAAGGCCGGGTGGAAGAAGGGGATAGTCTCTATGCTGATAGGGTTTATCTTTACTTCTGTTATATTTTTGGCTATCGGTTTCTATCTGAATTTCAGATCTGTCACCGGAAATGCTATCGCCATAGTATTCATTGTTATTCTTTTCGCGTTTATTCTTATACAGAACTTTGTTTATAATCTGATTGTTTCTACTGATCTTTCGCTTGGAAAGATCTATAAGAATGCATTTCTGTTTGTTCTGCTCAGGTTCATTCCGAATCTCGGATTGACACTTGTTATAGGTGTGTTCTATATCGCGGTTCCTTTTTTCCTTATAATGTCCGCCTCATATATTACGCTCGGGATATTTATGTTCCTTTATTCGTTTCTGGTTGTTTCCTGGGTTCAGTATTTTATCTCTTATTATTCCGGTCGATTGATCGGGAAATATGTCGATTCCGGTAAAGACGCTTAATTGTAACAAAAAGATGATAAAAATTCTGTTTATGAGATAATTAAATCAGAGATCTAAATCATAAAGGCGGGTCCGGATAACAGGCAATGTATGATTTCAGCTTATTAAATCAGGAAACCATCCGTGCACTTATCGTTGCATTAGTGCTGTTTGTTGTTGCCTTTGTTTCCTTTGTAATTATCGCTATATTTACATTGTTCAAGACAAATTACTATACTACAAAGCATAAAGAAAAGAATCATCTGATATGTGATGTCGCATATTTCCACGAACGCGGAAAACGTGAAGATCAGGAAGATTCACTATATATATCTCCCATGGACAAATTCGATGAATCCGGCCTTGTAGCTGCTTGTTCTGACGGTATGGGAGGGCTTCTTAACGGTGAAGTAGTATCAAAATTCGTAACTGATTCTCTTCGTGAGAATTACCCCTACGGATTTGACTCACAGGCTGACAACGCAGCTGTGATTACTGATATTTCAAATCAGGTATATGAACAGTATCATCTTGGTGCAGGTGCAACGCTTGTTATGGTTCATATATTTGATGACTATATGAATTTCTACAGCCTGGGTGACAGCAATATTATCCTCATCCGTAATAACAAAGCTACTTTATTAAATTATAAACAGAATTATGTTACTTTAATGATCCGCAAGCTTGCTGAAGGAGGCCTTGATACTGCTGATGCTTATAAAGATACCAGAGCCAAAGGCCTGATCGATTTCGTAGGTAATCTGAATTGCAATGTTCAGATGACATCACGACCGATGAGACTTATTGAAAATGATATAGTTATCGTCAGTTCAGATGGTGTTACTGATTCAATGCCGTTAAACAGGATCGTTAATCATATTCATTTCGATCAGAATGCAACAGGCATTGCACGTACTATTAAGTATGGTGTAAAAGCACGTAAGAATCCAAGGCAGGATAATTATTCAGCAATTGTAATCAAGATGAAGAGGAGTTTCGTTTGATCGAGTATTACACATTTAAGCACAGAGGCGCCGATGAAGAATATAAGGACGAAGTGTTTTTAAGACTCGTTCCTACGCTGACTGTTGCTATATTTAATGGCAGTAAGCTCGACTCTCCCCAAAGCCAGTCACTCCTATTTTCTGAGATCCTAAGCAGTGAAGAAGGAAGTAAGAGTATTGATTATCTAAACAATGTATTTGAGGAGTGCCTTGATAAAGAATCTGAATATCTTATTCTTCGTGTCGAAAAAACAGGTATTGAAAGCATAAGAAGAGGAAGTGTCAGTGCAAGAATAGTAAGGCAGGGCCAGATCAGCCTTCTGCCTAACGGATTCTTCGGCCTTTCTGCAGATGACAGAATTGTTTGTGCAACGTCTAACTTCTTCAAGTATTTAAGCGAGGATGGTATTCTTGCAGATGCTCTTGTTGCCGATTCGTGCAGTGAGTGGATGAATATGCTGATCCGCAGGATATCTGATCAGACTCAGCTCAGGTGCGGTAATCTTTCTGCCGTAACGCTTAAATTAAACAGTTAATTTCCCGAAGTGTGGCTTTCGATAGCCAGTTTTATTATTCTTCTGGCCGATCTTTCTATATCTTCTTTTGAAATAAGCCCTTTTTTGCAGGCTTTATAAATCTTAGATGGAATATTAGGAAGACCGGGCATAACGAGATCTGTTCCTGCTTTTGAGCAGAGTTCATCCAGGCTTTCGTCATGACCAGTTGCAAACCAGTCTGTCATGACGATGCCGTCAAAATTCCATTCATTTCTTAAGATATTAGTCTGGAGATCGTAATTTAACGCTGTGTAGACGCCATTGATCTTGTTGTAACTGCACATCACACTTCTGATATTGGCTTCTTTTACACAGATGCGGAATGCCTTCAGATATATCTCACGCAGAGTTCTTTCATCGAGATTTGAAGATGACTTATTTCTTTTGGTTTCCAAATTATTTGCTGCAAAATGTTTAACCGTAGCAAAACAACCATGAAATGATTGAACACCGGTTATTACAGCAGATGCCATCTTTCCTGTCAGTAAAGGATCTTCCGAATAGTATTCGTAATTTCTTCCGCAAAGCGGATTTCTGTGGATATTTACTGCAGGAGCCAGCCAGAAAACAACACCGTATTCTTTCATCTCAGCGCCTATAGCTTCACCTTGCTGTTTTGCAAGTTCCACGTCCCATGTCTGACAGACCATTGTTTCAGATGGCCAGGAAGTGCAATGCTGATAGTATAAATCCTTTTCAGGAGTCTCTGTTACAGCTGTTCCTATCTTAGATAATGTATGAGTTTCTCTTAAAGCAGCCGGTAAAGTCGGTATCGCGAAAAGATTATGAGTCGGCTTTTTCGATATCCTTGTGAGGTTTAAACCTTGTGGTCCGTCAGCCATAGCCATTCCGTCTATGCCTTTTTTGTAAAGCTTTGATGATGTATAACCGACAGCTCCGAACACACGGTGTCTGTATGGACCCAAAAATGTTCTGCCGGCAAGAAGATGACACATTTCTTTTAAGCTTAGACCGGAAACGATTCTGTCTATAGTTTCACTTGATTCAAAACAGGGAACAGTATATTTATGAGTAATTGGCGTGATGTAAGAGCTGTCAAACTTTATAACAGGAAGATCCGGCAGGGGAGCGGTATTCTTTTCAAATCCTGTTATGCCGATATCACGGTTATTTTGAAATAACGGTTTTGTTTTTTCGGTGATAACATCATTTTCGAGTTCAATGATGCTTACGGGAGTATCATTTATTGAAAGAATATAGCTGCCTTTTTCGAGAATATATTCATGTGATTCATTATCAAATCCTGCAAATTCAGTCAGATCGAAAGAAAGATCGATGTTTTCTGATGATCTTGGTTCAAGAAGTGAAGTCTTTTTAAAAGCGGCAAGACTTCTGACTTCTCTAGCAAGTTTTATTTCGGGACAGGATATATACAGCATTAAAACATATCTTCCTGAAAGGCTTCCTGTATTTGTCACTGAAGTTTTTAATGTTATCGTTGTACCGGAAACAGATGTGCTTTCGTAATCAACAGAAAAATCCGTATAACTCAGACCATATCCGAATGGATATCTCGGCTTGATATTATTTTTCTCGAACCATCTGTAACCAACAAAGATACCTTCTTTATAATCTTCCTGATACTGTTCAGGATTTCTTTCTGAGAAAGTATCAGAAGAAGGGTAGTCAGTGTAGGAGTATCCCCACGTATCCGAGAGTCTTCCAGACGGGTTGACTTTGCCTGTGATTATGTCTGCCAAGCCGTTCCCTGATTCCATTCCGCCCTGCATAAGAAGGATAACAGCGGAAAACTTAATCTCATCAAGAAAAGACAAGTCAATAACTGCGCCGGTATTAATTATCAGAATAGTTTCTTTATAAGTATTTGTAACAGACAACATCACAGCTTTTTCATCTTCGGTAATGTAATAATCACCAGGAATATCTTTGCGGTCAGCACCTTCGCCGGATTGTCTTGAAAGTACGAAAAATGCAATTTCTGTATCTTTATCTTTTGAACTGACAACAGAGCCTGCGGGAAGGTAAAACGGATTATCGGCAGAGTAGTCCATGCGTTCTGCTATAGGGATCCTTCGCATTCCTTTTTTCAATGCCTTTTGGTAAGCAGAATAATCCTTATCGTATATCAGATCGTATTCGTCAAGCCATTCTGTTGATGTGATTTTAAACCCCGCGTTTTTAAGTCCGTCTTCTATGTTGATGTTATACCTTGGATTATTCTCTCCGGAACCGGTTCCGCCAAAAACTGTATGTCTGGCTCCCGCACCATATAGAGCGATCTTGGAAGGCTTAACCGGGAGAATACCGTTGTTCTCAAGAAGTACTATGCCTTCTGAACAGATCTTTCTTGCAAGAGACGCGTTTTTTAGCTCTCTTTCGTTTGTCTCTGAACTGTTTGATGCATAGATTAAAGGTTTCATTATCCTAATCTTTCGTAGAACTCTTTTCTGAAATCGCCAAGTCTGTCTTCGGAAATTGCCTGACGGATCCGCTCCATGAGACCTAACAGGAAATAGATATTGTGATATGTGCAAAGCCTTAAGCCAAACATCTCGTTTGCCTTGATAAGATGCCTGACATAAGCTGCCGAGAAGTTCTTGCATGCATAACAATCACAATCGGGATCCATGGGGCCGAAGTCTTCGGCAAATTTCTTGTCTCTGATTATCTTTTTGCCATAATCAGTTAAGATAGTGCCGTGTCTGCCCATTCTTGTCGGCAGTACACAGTCAAACATATCAACTCCTCTGCAGGATCCTTCAATAAGATAATCCGGTGTTCCGACTCCCATGAGGTATCGCGGTTTATCCTCCGGCATCAAAGGTACAGTACAATCGATCATGTCAATAAAGAGATTCTTCGGTTCGCCGACGGAGATTCCGCCAATTGCAAATCCGGGCAGATTAAAAGAAGTGATGGCATCAGCACTTTTTTTGCGGAGATCAGGATACATAGAACCCTGGATAATACCGAATAAAGCCTGTTCATCAGGTCTTTTGTGAGCTTCGATACAACGCTCAAGCCATCTTGTGGTTCTTGCCTGCGACCTGTCTGCGTATGAATGCTCAGAAGGGTAGGGGCAGCACTCATCAAAAGCCATGATAATATCGGCGCCAAGATCGTTCTGGACCTGCATAGATATCTCCGGTGTCAAAAACAGTTTCCTGCCGTCTATATGGGAGCTGAATTTAACGCCTTCTTCTTTAATATCCTTAGGTTTGGAAAGTGAGAATACCTGGAATCCGCCGCTGTCTGTAAGGATAGCGCCTTTCCAGTTCATGAATTTGTGAAGTCCGCCGGCTTTGGCAACGATGTCACTGCCGGGCCTGAGCCAGAGATGATATGTATTTGAGAGCATGATGCCTGCGCCCATGCCGTAAACTTCTTCAGGACTCATGCCTTTAACGGAAGCCTGTGTTCCTACAGGCATAAATGCAGGTGTCATGAAAGTCCCGTGGGGAGTGTGTACCTTACCGAGTCTTGCACCGGTCTGAGCGCATGTATGAATGTGTTCGTACCATACGGGATAGTTAGACATATCAGTTCTCCAAATCTGTAATGAACATAGCGTCGCCAAATGAGAAGAATCTGTATTCTTCTTCAACGGCATGTTTATATGCGTTAAGCACATTCTCTCTTCCTGCAAGAGCGGAAACAAGCATGATGAGCGTGGACTCAGGAAGATGGAAGTTCGTGATAAGTGAATCGACACACTTAAACTCATATCCGGGATAGATGAATATCTGCGTATAACCTGATACAGGCATCATATCAGGATCATTAGAGGCTACAGTCTCCAAGGTTCTTGTGGAAGTAGTACCAACGGATATTATCCTTCTGCCTTCACTTCTAGCTTTCCTTATTATATCCGAAGCTTCCTTCGGGAAATCATACCATTCGGAATGCATCTCGTGATCTTCTATAGTCTCGGCTTTAACCGGTCTGAAAGTACCTAAACCGACGTGAAGAGTGAGCTCTGCAATCTCAATCCCCATGTCTTTTAATTCAGCCAGAAGCTCTTTTGTAAAATGAAGACCTGCCGTAGGAGCAGCTGCCGATCCGGCATCTTTTGAATATACAGTCTGATAACGTTCGGGATCGTCGAGCTTCTCGTGAATATAGGGAGGAAGCGGTATTGTTCCGGCCTTGTCCAGAACTTCTTCCCATACGCCTTTGAAATCGAATCTGATAATACGGTTACCTGATTCCAGGACCTGTTCGCACTCAGCTTCCAGCTCTCCCGGAATGAATGTCATCTTTTTGCCTTCGCGAACCTTTTTGCCCGGACGTGCCAATGTCTCCCAGTGATTATCGTCGATCCTCTTAAGCAATAAAAGCTCAACAGGACTCTGTGTATCTGAACGAACACCTAAAAGCCTTGCGGGAATAACTCTGGTATTATTGATAACAAGCACATCTCCCTTATGCAGATACTTCTTAATATCAGGGAAATGTCCGTCAATTGTCTTTCCTGTTTTCTTATCCAGAACCAAAAGGCGTGATGCAAGGCGGTCCTTTGTGGGGACCTGAGCGATCAGTCTTTCAGGTAGATCATAGTAAAAATCTGAAGTTTTCATATTACGACCTTATTTTTAATATCAATGAAGTTTATCATATTTGGCAAGAAAATGCGGATACAGATGTCGGTATTTGATATCTGTGATAAATATGGTCTGATAAAATCTGAAATATCAATACTTCTTTCACAAAGGAGACAATCTATGAAAGCTTTATTCATCGGCGGTACAGGTACGATCAGCAGCGCAATTGTCAGGAGACTCGCAAAAGATGAGACCTGGGAAGTATGGCTTATCAACCGTGGCAACCGAGCAGATACAGTGCCCGGTAATGTCCATCAGATAGTTTGTGATATCAACGATGAAGAAGCCGTTCTTAAAGCTGTCGGTGATATGAATTTCGATTGTGTCGGCGAGTTTATAGGTTTTACAGTAGATCAGGTCGAAAGAGATTACAGGCTTTTCAAGGACAGAACAAAGCAGTATATCTATATTAGTTCTGCCTCTGCTTATAATAAGCCTGCTTCATGTCACATAATTACCGAAGGTACTGCGCTTGCTAATCCGTATTGGGAATATTCAAGAAATAAGATTGCCTGTGAGGAATATCTTATGGCACGTTACAAGGAAGACAAATTCCCGGTAACTATCGTAAGACCGAGTCATACATACGATGAAAGAAGCATTCCGCTTGGGGTTCACGGCAAGAACGGATCATGGCAGGTTATAAAGAGAATGATGGAGGGAAGACCTGTAATCATTCACGGCGATGGTGAATCACTGTGGCATCTTACATTCAATGAGGACTTTGCAATCGGCTATACTGCTCTTATGGGTAACCGTCATGCTATCGGTGAGGCTTTCCAGATCACGGGTGATGAAGTTCTTACATGGAATCAGATCTATCAGACAATTGCAGATGCTCTCGGTGTGGAACTCAATGCATATCATGTATCTTCGGAATTCCTTACGGCCGTTGGACCTGAATATGATTTTGAAGGCAGTCTGACAGGGGATAAGGCTGTTTCAGTATCTTTTGATAACTCAAAGATTAAAAGGCTCTCTCCGGATCTTAAGACTAATGTTCCGCTTCATAAAGGTGTCAGGATTGCATTGGAATATATCCTTAACCATAAAGAATGTATGAAAGAAGATCCTGAATTTGATAAATGGTGCGATAAGGTAATCGAGACACTGGAATCAGCTAAGAAGTCTTTCTGAATTCTTATAAACTATTCGAAAGGTATGTTTTTGTGCAAAAATCTTTCATTTGATGTAAAATGAGTTAGATTTTTGCGAAGGGAGACAATTTATGTCCGAAATTCCTTATAAGATTTATCTATCAGAGAATGAGATCCCTACAGCATGGTACAACGTTCGTGCTGATATGAAGAATAAACCCGCTCCGCTGCTTAATCCCGGAACAGGTGAGCCTTTGAAGGCTGAAGATCTTTATCCTATTTTCTGTGAAGAGCTCTCCAAGCAGGAAATGAATAATGACGACCAGTGGATCGATATTCCCGGTGAGATCGTCGATTTCTATAAGATGTACAGACCTTCACCTTTGGTAAGAGCTTATTGCCTTGAGAAGGAACTTGATACACCTGCTCATATCTATTACAAATTCGAAGGTAACAATACTTCCGGATCGCATAAGCTTAATTCTGCTATTGCGCAGGCATATTACGCCAAGAAACAGGGTCTCAAGGGTGTTACAACAGAGACAGGTGCAGGTCAGTGGGGAACTGCACTTTCAATGGCTACAGCATACTTCGGTCTTGACTGCCAGGTATACATGGTTAAGGTATCCTATGAGCAGAAGCCTTTCAGACGTGAAGTTATGAGAACATATGGTGCTACCGTTACTCCTTCTCCTTCAATGTCAACGAATGTCGGCCGTAAGATCAATGAAGAATTCCCCGGTACAAACGGTTCATTGGGTTGTGCTATCTCCGAAGCTGTTGAGGCTGCCACATCCCAGGAAGGATACAGATATGTTCTCGGTTCTGTTTTGAGCCAGGTACTGCTCCATCAGTCAGTAATCGGACTTGAAACTAAGGCTGCTCTCGATAAGTACGGAATCAAGGCTGATACTATCATCGGATGTGCAGGCGGCGGATCCAATCTGGGTGGTCTTATCTCACCCTTCGTCGGTCAGATGCTCAGAGGAGAAGCTGATTACGATATTATCGCTGTTGAGCCGGCTTCCTGTCCTTCACTTACAAGAGGTTCTTATGTATACGACTTCTGCGATACCGGAAGAGTATGCCCTCTTGCCAAGATGTACACATTGGGAAGCAACTTTATGCCTGCTCCTAACCATGCCGGCGGTCTCAGATATCACGGTATGAGTTCAATCGTATCCCAGCTCTATGATGACAAGCTCATCAGAGCAACTTCTGTTAAGCAGACTGATGTATTTGCAGCTGCCGAGAAGTTTGCTAGAGTTGAAGGAATCCTTCCCGCTCCTGAGAGCTCACATGCTATCAAGGTTGCAATCGACGAGGCTCTTAAGTGTAAGGAGACAGGTGAGGCAAAGAACATCGTATTTGGTCTTACCGGTACCGGTTACTTCGATCTCGTAGCTTATCAGAAGTATAATGATGGTGTTATGGACGATTACATCCCTACAGATGAGGATATTGCAAAGTCTTTGGCTCAGTGCCCGAAGATCTGATATGTTAATTACATAAAGATTTCTTAACAAAGGGACTGATTATTCAGTCCCTTGTTTTTATGCAAGTAATAATAGAATTCTCAAAATAAATATAATAAAATCATTTTTAGTGTTGAATAGGGGGAGAAGAGAATGAGTGATTTCAACGATAATTGGCAATTAACAGGTTCAAGTGATCCGGCTACTCCGGATATACAGCCGCATCAGGTTCAGACACCGGCGCCTGCAGCTCCGCAGCCCCAGACGTTTTCGCAGCCATATCAGCCGCAGGCACAGGTTTCTGTTCAGACCGTTGCCCAGCCTGTTACGGCTCAGCCTGTATATCAGGCTCCTGTTGCACAGCCTGTACAGTACCAACCGGTATATCAGCAGCCTTTAGCACAGCCGGTTCCGGGACAGACTTATGCTCAGCCTGTTGCTGGTCAGCCGATATATCAGCCTGCAGCTCAGGGTTATGTTTATCCGGCTCAGCCTGTTCAGTTTGTATCAGCAAATTTTGCTGCAGAGAGAGAAAAAAATCTTAATGAATGTACACGTATGATCAATCATTTTTCACCTAAGGTTGATCTTTATCAGGACTATGAGAAAACCAAGACTGATATCGTCAGATATACCAGATACAGCGTTGCTCCGCTTGTTTGGGGTATTATACTCAGTGTTTTCTCTTTAGTATTTCTGTTCACTACTCTTACAGCAAGCTATAAGGATACGATCATTACATATGCGATTATTACCGGTGTATTCTTTCTTTTTGGTGCCGGTCTTATCGTTTTGTTTTTCGTTAAGAAATCATTTAACAAGAAGAAAGTCGAAGAACTTTATGTAAAACTTGGCGAGATCTCTACTCAGCTGAACATTCTTTATAACGGTTTCAGTAATTGCGTTATTCCGCCTGAGTATTCCGATCCCAGAATCCTTCTCAAGATACAGTCCCTTATTATATCCGGAAGATGTGTTACGATCGGAAATGCGATCAATCTTCTGCTTTCTACCCATAATACTTATATGAGGATCAGTCAGGCAAAGGCACAGTTCGATAAGGATACAGCTGAGAGATTTGACGGTAAGCCCTTGTTTTTCAATGCTGTCCGTTACTTGAATACCAGAATTTGATTTCAGTTAGTACTGTCATTATTCATTTTTGACAGCTGCTCTCTATGTTTTATAACGGGGATGGTGATCTCAAAGCAGGCACCACCCTCGTCTTTGTTATATGCATTAATTGAACCGTCATGCTCTTCCGCAATAGCTTTTGCGAGAGCAAGACCTATTCCGTGTTTACCGTCAGAACCTTTGGAGAAACGCTCGAATAAGTGTTCCTGTACTTCCTGTGCAATGCCGGGACCGTCGTCAGATATCTCGAAAACAACTTTATTTCCGGTCTTATCACTGTAGCATTTGAAAGTTACTGCATTATTGCAGTATCTCAAACAGTTGGAGAATATGTTCTCCAGACATCTGATAAGATCATTCTCATTACCGTAAATGTATGTGTTTTTAATGCTGATATCGTTGATGATAGACTTGTCGGAGTGAATAAAGTTGCCTCTGACTTTGTCGATGATGGTGTCACAGATTTTGGTTACATCCAGGTTTTGCTTTTTGACTTCGTAATTGCCGCTTCGGCTCATATCCATTTTGGAAATGGAGAGAAGGTTTTCTACAAGTCCGGATAGCCTTCCGGTCTCATCAATAATTACATTGATCGCATTTTCCCTGTCTTTCTCGCTCTCGAAAACGCCGTATTTCAATCCTTCGGCATATCCCTGAATTGACATAAGAGGAGTTCTGAGCTCATGAGAAGCATTCTGGAAGAAGGTTTTCTGTTCGATGTCAGATTCTTCTAGCTTATAAGCCATCTGATTCATTACATCACCCAATTCCGAAAGCTCCTTACTGACAATGTGACCTCTTACAGGCTTAAGATCACCTTTTGCGATCCTTTTCGCAAATTTAGAGAGCTTCTGGGTAGAGAAGATAAGAGGGTATGTCATCATGATACTGAGGATTCCGGCAATGACAATTGCAAGAAGAGCTGCCTGAACAAGTGCCAGTGTCATTGAAGCCATAAATGAATAATAAGATCTGGAATTGATATATATGCAAAGATAGTAGTTATCAAGATCTATATTCTTGCCGTTGATATTGGTCGAATGAGTTATCGGATCAATAGGTGTGCCGTCAGGGTTGATATCATCTTCAACAACGGTCGTAACCAACTCAAACTTCAACGTTCTGTAGTATATAATGTTTCCATCGATGTCCAGAGTCTGGGTCTGATTAAGTGTCTTGTATCCCTCTTTTTCGATAACCTGGCCGATTACATTATTAGCATTGTTGGCATAGGAGGTAGAGTAATAAGCTGTAGGCCAGAGAACAAGGTATTTGCCGGTGTCTTCGTCAAAAGTATAAAGAGCAATACTTGCCTGATTCGAGAGGTCAGCCGAAGTAACGATCGTATTTGTCAGATAAGCTCTGATATTGGCTTCTGTTCTTTCGTCAGATGCGCTTATCTGGGAGGTGAATGCATCGGCAAAGTTCTGTGTGGAGTTAACCGCGATATCAAGTCGCGAATTACACTCGTTTTCAATGTAGTTTTTAACGATCGATTGGATATAGATGTTGATAATAAAGACAACCAGAATGATAACTACGATCTCAACTGCATAGAAGTGCAGGGATATAGGGATTCTGATTGCCGATTTGTTTTTTATGGGCTTTCTTGATTTTAACCGTGTCTGATCCGGTTTTTCGGTCATTAGTCCTGATTGTCTCCGTCATCTTCATCATCAGATCCGGATTCTTCATCCGTTCTGTCTACCAGTCTGAAGCCATAACCCCAGATAGTAGATATTTTAGCATCAGATTTACTTATTTTCTTCCTTAATCTTTTAACGGTGTCATCTGCTACTCTTGTTTCAACCTGAGTCTCATATCCCCAGATCTTATCGAGCAGCTCGGCTCTGGATACCGCACGGTCACGGTTTGAAATAAGATATGTCAAAAGCTGATATTCATTAGGTGTAAGCGGCAGAGGCTTGCCCTGCATAGTAGTTTCCTTGGTTTTTCTGTTAATGATGATGTCTGCAAACTCATAAACAGCATCATTATCAGGCTTATCGCCGGTCTTACCGGTGATCTCTTCCTGTCTTTTAAGGATCGATTTTACTTTGGATACAAGCTTAACAGGGGAGAACGGCTTGGTGAAATAGTCGTCACTGCCCATATCAAGACCCTGGATATAGTCAGCATCACTGTCTTTTGCGGTGAGCATTATTATCGGTACATTTGAAGTCTTTCTGATTTCTTTAAGAATAAAGAAACCATCATGACCGGGCATCATAACATCGAGAATAATCAGATCGGCAGGTGAGTTGGAGAATACTTCAAACAGCTTGTCACCTGTGGAAAAACCTGTTACATGGAATCCTTCACGCTCAAGGAATGTCTTAAGAAGATTTCTGATATTATCGTCGTCATCAGCAATGTAAATTAATTTGTTCATCAATTAACTCCAATTTTTGATTTGTTCTTAATGATATTATTTTAACTGATAAATTATTTGCGGTCGTTTGAAAATGGTGCAAATATGCGGAATTAGTTTATATTTTTTTTGAAGTGTGGTTAAATGATTTTGCTAAAAACTGAGTAAAGGGGAGTCAATATGCCTACAGTATTAGTAACAGGCGGCAACGGTTATATCGGTTCACATACTGTTATATCTTTATATGAGAACGACTATGATGTCATCATTGCCGACAATCTTTCAAACAGCAAGATGGAAGTACAGAACCGTCTTGAACAGATTACAGGCAAAAGATTCAAGTTCTACAATGTTGACTGCTGCGATTATTCTGCTTTAAAAAAGGTATTTGAAGAGAACAGCATCGACAGTATTATTCATTTTGCAGGACTTAAGGCTGTCGGCGAATCAGTAAGAATGCCTTTGGATTATTATTCCAATAATATCAACAGCATGCTTACAGTATGCAGACTTATGTCTGAATTTGGAGTTAATAACCTTGTGTTCAGTTCTTCTGCAACAGTTTATGGTGAGAGCGAAGATGTTCCTTTTACAGAAGAAAGTCCTCTTGGAATGTGTACCAATCCTTACGGCTGGACAAAGTGGATGCTTGAACAGATCTTAAGGGATTATGCTAAAGCCAATGCTGATAAGAGGATATGTCTTCTCAGATACTTTAATCCTGTTGGAGCACACGAGAGCGGCCTGATCGGAGAAGATCCCAGAGGAATCCCTAATAATCTGTTTCCTTATATTTCAAAAGTTGCAGGCGGTACATTGGATTGTCTTACTGTGTTTGGTGACGATTATAATACCCCTGACGGTACTTGCATTCGTGATTATATACATGTCGTTGACCTTGCGAAAGGTCATGTTAAAGCAATAAAATATCTGGAACAAACTGAAGAATCCGTTAGTTTGTTCAATCTCGGTACCGGCAAGGGAACATCTGTCAAAGAGGCAGTTGCTGCATTTGAGAAAGCCTGCGGTCATGAGATTAAACATGTATTCGGTCCCAGAAGACCCGGTGATATAGCTGTCTGCTATGCTTCAACCAAAAAAGCAGAGGAAGTACTCGGGTTCAAAGCCGAATATGGAATAGACGAAATGTGTTCATCCTGCTGGAAATGGCAGACAATGAACCCGGAAGGTCTTAAAGACTGACAAAAGGAAGGCTTATGGATAATAACAAACAGATCAGAAAGTATGTGCCGAAGACAGAAAGTTCAGTTTCTGAATTTACGGACATGTCTAATGAAATCGCTAAGCAGGATAAGAACAGTAATATAAGCACTGATGTTACTGAAGAGGCTTATCAGTACGGTTTTGAGAAAAAGGCTTCAAAATCAGCGAAAAAAGACAAGAAAAAGAGATTTAATCATAAGAAATACCGTGTGATCTTCGGCGTTATAGCTGCTCTTGTCGGTGCTCTTATCGGTATCGTATGTTTTGGTATCTGGTATAAGAATTATCTTTTAAGCAAAATCACATATCAGACAACTGAACCTGAAGCGGTAATCACTATCGTAAATGATAAAGGTGAGACAATTCCTCTCCATGCTGTTACACAGACAACAAGATATCAGTATATTCAGGCTGAGCCCGTTAAGAACTATCTTCTTATCGGAATTGACAGCCGTTCCAAATATTACAATGAATCAGGTACCGGAGAGCGTTCCGATGTTATCTGTGTATTATCTATCGATAAAGCTAATGGAACAATGAAACTTGTATCATTACCTAGAGATGCTTATGCATTGTTCCCCGGATATGAACATTTTTATAAGATAAATGCTTCCATGTCCTGGAACGGACCGGATCTTTTAAAGGAAACCGTTGAAAGTGTTTTAAGAATCGAGATCGACGGATATGCGTATGTTAACTTTAACCATATGGCTGACATTATTGATGCTGTCGGTGGTGTCTATGTAAATATGACTCCCGGTGAAGTCAGTGTTGCAAATAATTATATTCAGGAAATGAATCCTAATGCTACTCCGATATATGATTACGGAGATGGTACCTGGCTTAATGGTATTCAGGCAGTTGCTTATGCCAGAATCAGATATGTCGGTAACGGTACTTATGAACGTCAGGAAAGGCAGACCGAAGTATTAAGAAGTATTCTTGACCAGTTTATGGGCCTTTCAGCGACAGGCAAAATGCAGGCAATAGAAGTTGTTCTTGAATCAATAGTTACTGATATTGACCAGGAAGAGATAGAGAAGCTCGCATTAGAGTACCTGCCTACAATGGCTGATCCTGAGATACAGTATCTGCAGCTTCCTATTGAAGGAACATATAATTCAGGCATGTATGGCGATGAATGGAGTATGCGTATAAACTGGAATGCTACGGTTCCTTATGTTCAGGAATTCCTATATGGCAGAACAACTGATTTTGACTGGGTCGAGATACCAAGATATGCGCCTGATCTGGATGACTGTGATACCGATATTCCGCTTGAGGATCTTGTCCATTAGAGTTTTTGACTTTTTTTGATTTTCGTATTGACAGTCCCGGAAAATAGAATTATATTTTGTTGTGGTTAGCACTTAGGACATAAGAGTGCTAACCACAATTTCATTGTATTGGAGGTCTTATTATGACAATTAAGCCCTTAGCAGATAAGGTAGTAGTAAAGAAACTTCAGGCTGAAGAGACAACAAAGAGTGGTATCATCCTGTCTTCAGGTGCTCAGCAGAAGCCTCAGATCGCAGAGATCATCGCAGTAGGTCCCGGTGGAGTTGTTGATGGCAATGATATCAAGATGGAAGTTAAAGTAGGCGAGAAGGTCATCATTCGTGACTATGCAGGAACCAACGTTAAGCTTGACGGTGAAGAGTATATCATCGTACGTCAGGATGACATTGCTGCAATCGTTGAAGATTAATATGGATAGATAAAATTGGAGGCATATTAAAATGGCTAAAGACATTAAGTACGCAGAAGATGCCAGAAAATCACTTGAAGCTGGCGTTAACAAAGTAGCTAATACAGTTAAGGTTACTTTGGGACCTAAGGGAAGAAATGTAGTTCTTGATAAGAAGTACGGTGCGCCCCTCATTACAAATGACGGTGTTACGATCGCAAAAGAGATCGAACTTGAAGACCGTTATGAGAATGCAGGTGCACAACTTGTTAAGGAAGTTGCTTCTAAGACAAATGACGTAGCCGGTGACGGTACAACAACAGCTACTCTTCTGGCTCAGGCAATCATTCGTGAAGGTATGAAGAACGTAGCAGCAGGTGCTAACCCTATCATCTTGAGAAAGGGTATCTCCAAGGCTGTTGATACAGCAGTTGCTGAGATCCTCGGCAAGGCTAAGCAGGTTGACGGTTCTAAGGATATAGCCCGTGTTGCAGCTATCTCCGCAGGTGACGAAGAAGTCGGCAAGATGATCGCTGAAGCTATGGAGAAGGTTACATCTGACGGTGTTATCACTGTTGAAGAGAGCAAGTCAATGCTCACAGAGCTCTCTGTTGTTGAAGGTATGCAGTTCGACAGAGGTTATATCTCACCTTATATGGCAACAGACACAGATAAGATGGAGACAGTTTTCGATGAGCCTTATATTCTCATCACAGATAAGAAGATCTCCAACATTCAGGATATCCTTCCTATAATCGAGCCTCTCGCTCAGTCCGGCAAGCAGCTTGTAATCATCGCTGAGGATATCGAAGGAGATGCTCTTGCTACACTTATCGTAAATAAACTCAGAGGCGTATTCACATGCGTTGGTGTTAAGGCACCCGGCTTCGGCGACAGAAGAAAGGCTATGCTCGAAGATATCGCTATTCTCACTGGCGGTCAGGTAATCACATCTGATCTCGGTCTCGAGCTCAAGGATACAACTCTTGACCAGCTCGGCAGAGCTCACCAGGTTAAGGTTAACAAGGACAACACTATCATCGTAGATGGTGAAGGTGAAGAGGGAGCAGTTAAGTCCCGTGTCGCTCAGATCAAAGCCCAGATCGAAGAGACAAAGTCCGATTACGACAGAGAGAAGCTTCAGGAGCGTCTTGCTAAGCTTTCCGGCGGTGTTGCAGTTATCAAGGTCGGTGCTGCTACAGAGACAGAGATGAAGGAAAGAAAGCTCCGTATCGAGGATGCTCTCAATGCTACAAAAGCTGCAGTTGAGGAAGGTATCGTTCCGGGCGGCGGAACAGCATATGTTAACGCTCTTCCTGCAATCGCAAAGCTCCTTGACGAGACAGAGGGCGACGTAAAGACTGGTGTTAAGATTGTTCTTCGTGCTCTTGAGGAACCTGTTCGCCAGATTGCTGCAAATGCAGGTCTTGACGGAAGCGTCATCTGCGAGAAGATCAAGAACTCCACACCCGGTACAGGTTACGATGCTCTGAACGACAAGTATGTTGATATGTTCGAAGCAGGTATCGTTGATCCTGCAAAGGTAACACGTTCTGCTCTCCAGAATGCAGCATCCGTATCTTCTACAGTACTCACAACAGAAGCTGTAGTTACGGATATTCCTGAGAAGGAAGCTCCGGCTATGCCTCAGCAGCCGATGTACTAATTCGCTCGTAATACTAATTGATAAAAATGAGAGAACCGCTTCAAATGAGGCGGTTCTCTTTTTTGTGTGTCATAAAATGCGGCTAATACTATGGCATATGCCGGATTATTAACCGCATTTTGTCATGTATATCATTTAAAATATGGCTGTTGATAAGGCTATAGCCGTACTTATAGCCGTACTTTTCTCAAACATATAATAAATGTGATAAAATTACGCTATTGTTTGAGGTGAATCATGCTACAAGACAGTTTTATTGAGACAAGTGTTAAACGTAAGAACGGACTTACTGAAGTAATCTTTAATTCCGTTTTGATCACAGCGGGAATTATCGCGATTGGTTTTGCGTTTTATATTCCGTTCCTGATAAGTTCCAGTCTTTTCTTTCTTTCAGGCGTTATTTCATTTGGTATTGTTGCATTGATCGTCTTACTTATTAAGCGTCAGCATAAGGAATATGAGGTTGAGATCTCCAATGACCTTGTTGACTGTGCAGTTATTTTGGGCGATAACAAACGTGATGAACTGATCAGTTTCTCTCTTAAAGACTGTGAGTATATCGGACCTGTCACATCAGACAGATTTAATCAGGACAGGGAAAAGGCCAATATCGTTATCAGAATGACCGATTATAAGGCTTTTGATATCGATGACAGGTACTGGTACTGGTTACTGACAACTGAAGGCATGAAAGTTCTGATTGTTTTCATGTACAAAGAAGATATGTATCCAGTATTCAGAAGATATAATCCCAGGTATACAATTCCAATGGCTATGCCTCATAAATCAAAGCCCAAGGACCAGGAAGATGCCTGATATCAGTAAATTCACAGATGTAGAAGTCTATTGTAAGGCTACCGAATGCGGTATTGGAGACAGGTTATACTGTTCTTCTCTTATCGGCGATCTTCAGGAAGCGGCTGAAAGAAGCTCGAATTCAGTCGGTTATGGTACTGATTTTCTGAAAGAAAACTCTATTTGCTGGATCATTCTCAAAATGAGGCTGCATTTTACCGAATTGCCTTACTGGCATGAGACATTCCGTATCAGGACATGGTCAAACTCGCTTGAAAAGTTCTATTACGGACGTGATTTTGAGATATTCAGCAGTGATAACAGGCTTATCGGACAAGCAACATCAACGTGGATACTTGCCGATTGGAACACACATAAGCCGGTTATTGCCAATAAACGCCCCGAATTACCGCCACCGACGATTCAGGATCCCCGATTTGTCTTTGGAGAGTTGTGCCCGAAGATTCCTTTTCCTTCAAGAAATGATATAGCCGGTGAGACAGAAAAACCCGTCATTATCAAATATGCTGACTATAACGAACTTGACCGTAACAGGCATGTTAACAATTCCCGCTATACAGCATGGGCTTATGATGCTCTATTCAAATACGGTTATGATGTTTCGCTTATTGAAGACCTGTCTATTAACTATAACTGTGAGGTTAAGGCAGGGGAGAAGGTCGAGCTGTTTATAGCGGCTGATGGCGACAAAGTCAGTGTTTTCGGGTATAAGAATATCGATACCAAGGTTTTTGCCGTCGAAATGTTCATGCGTAAGGCCTGACTGCTCAATTCTTTTTGCTTTTTTTATTATTTTCTCTTCTTATTTTGTTATAATGAAGTATTGTATGTGCTTTTGTCAGTTCTGGAGGTAGAAATGATCGAGATTAACAATCTGGTGAAGAGATATGGCGACAAAAAAGCCGTTAACGGGATCTCATTCACTGTAAATGATGATGAAGTACTGGGTTTTCTCGGACCTAACGGTGCCGGTAAATCCACTACTATGAACATTATTACCGGATACCTGTCATCCACATCCGGCTCGGTAAAAGTAAATGGCCACGATATTCTTGAAGAGCCTGAACTTGCTAAGAAAGAGATCGGTTATCTCCCTGAGAATCCTCCGCTTTACACTGATATGACCGTAGACGAATACCTTGATTTCATTTGTGACATCAAAGGGGTAGCCAAAGCAAAACGCAGGAGTCAGCTTGAGAAAATCGTATCTTTGGTAAAGATATCTGATGTTACGGACAGACTTATAGGAAATCTTTCCAAGGGCTATAAGCAGCGTGTCGGTATTGCTCAGGCAATGGTAGGTAATCCTTCGATCCTTATCCTTGACGAACCCACAGTTGGTCTTGACCCTTCACAGATCATTGAGATCAGAAGACTTATCAAATCACTTGCAAAATCACATTCGATCATTATAAGCTCACATATTCTTTCTGAGATTCAGGAAGTTGCTGACAGAGTAGTAATCATCAATCACGGCAAAATCGCTGCTATTGATACTTTGAATGACCTTTCAAAGAGACTTTCAGGTCAGACAAAGTTACTTATGACTTTCCGTGGCCCTATTAAGGAGTGTTCAGCAAAGATAAGGACCATCCCCGGAATATCCTCGGCAGTACCCAAGCTTGCCGACAGCAAAGTCAGTCAGCTTGAGATCTCTATTAGCGGTGACAAAACGACTGATATCAGAACAGCTGTTTTTTTCATGATGGCTCAGGAAGGTTGGCCTATTCTGGAGATGCGTTCATTAGATCCTACATTGGAAGAAGTCTTCCTTAATATCACTGAAGGTAAGGGGAGGGCTTGATAATGTACGCGATATTTAAGAGAGAGTTTTTATCTTATTTCAGATCACCGGTCGGATATGTTTCTATCGCTATATTTTCTTTTCTTGCCGGTTTTATATTCTTTACTCAGTTCAGCAACGGAAGTGTTGATATCGGAAGTGAGGTTATTTCACTCAGATCATTCTTCGTAATTATCATTCCGATTATCACGATGGGTCTTCTTGCAGAAGATAAGAAGCGTGGCACGGATATCTTGTATTACACGACACCCATAAGTCTGTTTAGTGTTGTTCTTGGAAAAGTATTGGCTGCATTTGCTCTTTTTGCAGTTATGTTCATCAATGTGATTATTCATATTATCGTAACTGTAGCTTCAGGCGGTACATTCGGTGTCGGAGCCGTCGGAACGGTAATCGTTTTCTTCTTTATGGCTTTCATGTTTATTTCTATGGGCTTATTTGCTTCTGCTATTACTGATAACCAGATTATTTCAGCAATCGTTGCATTCATTATTATTCTCCTTACTCAGGTTTTATCGGTTATAGCAGATTATCTGGGTACGGCATTGACTTCAGTTGCTAAGATGATCGGCATAAAAGCCTCTCCTGCCAGCGCTATCGGTAATGCTGTCAGAAACGGTATTGCATGGCTTGATCCATTTGCCAAGACACAGGATTTCCGTTTAGGTATATTCTCCGTGTCTTCTCTTGTTTTCCTCGTTTCAGTCGGAATTCTTTTTGTTTATCTGACATACAGAGTTCTTGAGAAAAAACGCTGGAGCCAGGCTTGATGGAGGGGAAGAGATAATTATGAGCAAACAAGTCGTTAAAAATCATAACCAGACTGATAACAGAGCTGACAAGCTCAAGTTATATTCGATCGGTTCTGTTGTCATTCTGATCGGTATAATTCTTTTCGTTAATATTCTCTTTGACAGAATATTCGGCAAAGCACTCACATTTGATTTTTCAGATTCTAATCAAAACTCTATATCTCAGGAATCTATTGATTACATTAATTCTTTACCTGCCGATTCACATATCAGGATCGTCGGTCTGTTCAGCCGTCCGGATAACGTCTCAGGAACGCCTTACCAGTACATCATTCCTTTGCTTGATGACTATGTAAAAGAATCAAACGGAAAGATCTCTGTGGAATATGCTGATCTTGTTGAAAACCCCGGTATTATCAACGAGCTGGATCCTTCCAATTCCTACGATCTTGCTTCCAACGAAGGCAGTTTTGTAATTGAATATAACGGTAATCTTAAAATTGTATCTCCTCTTGACTGTTATACATTTGACATGGATTACTACTATTCAACCGGAGTTTATGCTGTTACAAATAATAATTCCGAGTATACATTCACAAATACTATGAATATGCTTACCAGCGGTTATTCCTGCAAGGCATATATAGTTACGGGTCTTAAAGAAGAGGGAAGCGTCTATCTTACTCAGATATTGAATTCCATGGCAATAGATGTTGAGGAACTCGAATCATCTGATAATTTCACTGTTCCAGAAGATTGTGATCTTTTGATCTTAAACGGACCTAATGTTGATATTCCGGAGAAAATGTATGTTGCAATGACTGATTATCTTAATAATGGCGGCAAAATGTTCATTGCCGTTAATTACAACATTAAGAATGTCGGAGTAAGATATACCAGATTAAGTCATCTTGTAAGTCAGATGGGTATTGTTATTGATTCTTCTTTGATCTATGAAAATGATCCGGGCTATCAGAGAAGCGGATACGCAATTGATCACACTTTAACAGCAGTCGGAAGATTTGCTGAATTTACTTCTCTGCCTTACTATCACGGTACATTTACAAGATCCATCAGTTCTTATTCTGATCCTGCAATCAGTGCTCAATCTTATGCTGTGCTTGTAACAAGCGATAAGGCAACTCTCGTTGAGTATGATGATACAGGCAGTCTTGTAACAAGTGATACGGATACCACCGGCACATATAAAGCAGCAATGTTCGCAGAAGGTGCAGGAACTGATCCGGCTATGATCTATGTTTTCGGTACTACGAATTTTTCCTCAGACGAATATATTTCCAATTATGGATTAAATGATGAGAATATTGATTTTTTCAGGGCATGTATAAGAGATCTTACCGCCTCCAAGTCAGCATATTCAATTAATGTTGCTACAAAGAGCGTTAATGATTATTCTTTGGACAGTACAAAGACATCAACTTCATTATCGACTTTGATCATGGTCATCTTTATGATCGTTATTCCGGTTATTCTTATAGCTATGGCCGTTATAGTTTACGCGAAGAGGAAGAATCTCTGATATGAAATCGATCAAGAATCTTATTGTTCCGGCTATAATACTAGTTGTGCTTGCAATATGCGCAATAGTAATTTGGGCTGTCGATAAGTTCAGATCCAATGAACCGGTTGAATCTTCCGGCGGTATGATCGATGTTGTATATTTTAATCAGACTGATATTTCCAAGCTTACCTTGACCGCACGGGACAATGGCCATTCTACGGTCGTTCTCTGTTCTCTTGATTCATCAGGATCTGTTTATTATTCCTATCAGGGAGATGATTTTGATCCTGCTGACAGTTATTCTCAGACCAAACTTTCAGCTTTCGTATCTCAGTTATCAAGTTTTAACGCTTATAAAAAAGTATCTTCTTCCGGTAATTATTCGGATTACGGTTTGGATAAACCTGCTTATACTCTTACTATTGATTCTGTCACCGGAACATCAACTACTATCTATCTTGGCAACACTTCTCCTGACGGAAAATATTGTTATATCTATATAAACGGCTCGTCTGATATATATTCGGTTTCTTCGATCAAACTTATATGTGCTGATGTTTCTGCTTTAGATTTTCTCGATTCCAGAGCGCTTAATATTTCATATTCTGATCTGAAGACAGTTCATTTTGACAGGAGATCCGATGGTTTGTCTATTGATGCAAATGTATTGCAGTCAGGTTCGGATGCTGTCTCATTTGATATTTTCAAACCCTACTCTCATCCTGCAAGCGGTTATTTCTACAACATGATCGATTCGATCGTTAAACTTGAGATAACTGAATATATTGAGATTTCTGGTAATGAAGAATTAAAGCAGTACGGACTTGATAATCCGGATTTTCATTTTGTTTTTACCATGAATAACGGTGATAAGACAGAACTTTACTTCAGTAAGAAAATCGGCGGATTTTATTACGGATATGTTGTTGGAATGGATAATTATTTTGTTATCAGCGAGTATCAGTTAGATGGTATGGAAATGAAAGAAACAGTACTTATCGATCCTTATATTTGCTATTACTATGTTAAAGACATTTCAAGTATCACAGGCACTTATGGAGATAAGAAATTTATCTTCGAATTAAATGTACCTTCCGGAAAGAGTATTACCGATACCGATTCTACTGTAAGACTTGACGGTCGTAATGCCAAGATATCCGATTCATACGGAAGATCTTATTGCTCTATTCTTTATGAAAGCATTGCATGCATTAATATCGGCGGCATTGATGTCGATGCTGATGTTAATACTGCTACAGGACCTGTCCTTTCACTCATATTCCTTGATAAGAACTATGTCACTACAACTTATGATTTCTACTCAAGAGACAATGACTCGTTCTATGTGTTAGTGAATGGGGAATATACCGGTTTTTATGTTTATTCCAGGGAGATCTTTAATGATGGCGGTACCGATACATACAGTTATGGTTATTGGAGAGCCTACGAATTACTGAATGAGGCAATCTCAGGAAATATAAACGGCATTTACGATCTGCCGAAAGAAGTCTGATATGAAGAGTAAAAAAGGAAAAATTGATAACAGAATAAATAAAAAGCCTTCTGAAAACAAGAAAGACGGCAGTATATCCCAGTCCATGATCCGAAAGGGACTCACGATTACTGTTACTATCTTTACTGCATTGCTTTTGATCAGTATTGTTTTGATCTTTGTTGTTTCAAAGAAGATCGATTCAATATCCGGTGCCGATGCCCAGATCAAGCTTTCTGCACAGGGCGGTTTCTCCTGTGAGTATTCAGAAGCTCAGAAATTGTATCCTTATGCCGACGGCATTATTAAAATCACTTCTGAAAGAATCGCTTATCTTAATCTGTCCGGTTCTGAGATATTTTCTCAGCCGGTTTCTTATCAGAATCCACAGTGTGTTACTTTTGGAGATTATGTTGCCGTATTTGACCGCGACGGATATAACTTTACTGTACTTGATAAGGAAGGCGTCTGGTTCAGCAAACCTACATCCAATCCGGTTAAAGCTGTTCAGATGTCTGAAAGCGGCTTTATTGCTGTTATCTGCGGCAGCGAAGAATCTTTCGGTGAAGTTGATCTTTATGACAGGGACGGCAATCAAATAGCGGCCTGGACGTCTTACAATTCCGGCTTCCCGGTTTGTTGTGCTTTCAATGGGGATTCTTCTCTTTTTGCTGTTTCTACTATCAATACGAGCGGTGCTGTTATAGTTCCTTATATCCGAGTTTTCTCAATTAATAAGACTTCCAAGGGATATGAAGTTGATGATTATGCCGTTTACACATCAGATGATAACGTAATCTTTGCTTCTGTATGCTATGTCGGCAATAAACTCTGCTGTTTCACATCCAACTCGATGTATGAAGTCAAAGACAACAATCTTTCAAGAATGAACTTTGATTTTTCTGCGATCGGATATGTTAAAAAGGTCGGCAATAATCTTTTTATCACATACTCTGACGGTGTAAGTCAGCTGAATAAACTGGCTATAATAAATTCTTCTGACAGTGTTATTTATAACTCAAATATCGGAACGAATATCATATGCGTTGCTCAGGGCTCCGGTTATTATGCGATTAATGTTGACAGGAGAGTATTCATTTACAATTCTTCCGGTGTAATTACCAATGATTACGCAGTCGATGAGGATATTATCAGAATGAATTTCCTTGATGGCAATAAACTCTGTGTTGTTTCAACGAGCGGTGTTCATACGATAACTTAAGGAATAACCTTATGGAGACTGAAGTAAAGCTTAGATTTAAAGATAAAGACAGTCTTTACGATCTGATGAATTCAGATGTTTTCCGCAGGATCGCCGGCGGGGATATGATATCTGAACCTTTACTTTTGGAGAATACATATATCGATACTAAGACCATGAACATATCAGAGCGTGGCGGAATGATCAGAGTCCGTCATTATAAGTCATCTGATACAGACAGGTATGAATTTACGGTTAAATACGGCGGGAGTGTTACTGAAGGCCTTCACAAAAGATATGAATGGAATGTCAAAAGTGATGACGGAGTGTTCTCAATAGAATACTTCATGAATAATCTCGATAAGAATGAGGATTCTGCTGATATTCTTGGTGAGGTATTCGGTGATCTGACAGATGATGACCTGACAGTTTTATGTTCCAATTCATTTTACCGGACAGAATACGAATTTAATTATAAAGAAACTACCGTTATGGCCTGTTTTGACAGCGGAATTATCAAAAGTTCTGACGGATCCAGAACAGATGAGATCTGCGAACTTGAACTTGAGATGATAAGTGGCCATGTTGAAGATCTAAATGAACTTGCTGATTATTTTATATCCAATTCAGGATGTGTTCCTTTTGACAGAACCAAATACAGAAGAACATTAGATATTATTGTAGGTGATCGAAATGGAAAATAATGTTTATGATTGCTTGATCATCGGCGGTGGTGCTGCAGGTTTATATTGTGCTGCCAAACTTTCAAGATCTGTCTTTTCCGGTAAAAGAGTTGCAATTATCGAAGGCGGTAACAGAGTAGGCAAAAAGCTTGCTCTTACCGGCAGCGGAAGATGCAATCTTTCCAATTCCGAGATAGATCTGTCCAAATACAATACGGATGATTCATATAAGCTTGGGAAGAGTATCTCAAGATATGGTTATCTTGAGACTTCCGATTTCTATGAAAATGTTCTTGGTGTTGTTCTCGAGCAGAAGGGAACACTGATATATCCGTCCACTCTAAAAAGTTCCACTGTAGTAGATGCTCTAAGATTCTATTTGGCTGACAATAAGATTGAGACTATTCTTAATGAACGTGTATCTTCTGTATCAAGAAATAAGTTCTATGAATTGACCACAGAGTCAGAAAAAACATATGTTGCAAAGAACCTTGTTATTGCTACAGGCGGTATTACATATCCTTCAACAGGTTCCACAGGAGATATAATTAATATCCTGAAAGATATTACGGATGACTCATTTTATATTCCGTTTAAACCTGCGCTGACTTCTCTTACATCCGACACGCCCGGGATCAAGGCTCTTGCAGGTATAAGATGCAGGGGAGATGTCAAGATCGTAGATTCTAAGGGCACTGTAAAAGCCAAATCTGAAGGTGAGATCCTTTTTACTAAAGAAGGCGGTATCTCAGGAATCTGTGTAATGGATGTTTCTGATTCCGTTGTTAAACTTATTGATGAAGGAGAGTCGACTATAAAAGCGCTTCTTAATCTTACCGGTAAAACAGCAGGTGAGATCTTCCAGATGATATGCATCAGAAGACAGATGTATCCTCACAGAAATTGTGCTGACGCTTTATCAGGTATGCTTTTAAGGAATGTTACTGATTTTGTAATGAAGTATATGGGCTTAAAAGGCGACAAGATGACATTAAGAGAATTAGATGACAGAAAGATAGCAGAACTTTCGAATCTCTTATGTGCTTTCCCGGTTAATGTAACCGGCTACGGCGATGAAGATAAAGCTCAAGTCTCTTCGGGCGGATTCAAACTCTCAAAACTTGACGATCATATGCAGGTCAAGAACTGTCAGGGCCTTTATATAATCGGAGAAGCGGTTAATGTCAACGGAATCTGCGGAGGTTACAACCTCCAGTGGGCATGGACATCTGCCTCACTTGCTGCGGAAGGAATATCTCAGAATGTTTGAGATATCAGTAAGACCTTCAGTCCGTTCCCAAATCGCGAAATCTAAGACTCCTGATTCTGTTCTGATCGTTGATCAGATAAAAAGATCAGGAAGCAAAGCTATGCGTGCCGGCCTGAAAAAGCTGGAAGAAGGTTCGGTTGTCCTTGATATAAACAAGAAATTCATCGATGCAAGACATGGTAAAGTATCTATAAATTACAGATTCGATTTCATTACTCCTGAAGAAAAAGATAACAGGGAGAAGGAGATCTTATCTTCTGCTTTTATTTATTCTGATGAGTTTAAGATTTCCCGATACAAACGTCCAGTAGTAGTCGGCACAGGTCCTGCAGGATTATATGCCGCACTCATGCTTGCCAAATACGGATTAAGACCAATTGTTTTGGAACGCGGTCCTGAGATGGATCAGAGAATTAAAGATACTGAACTATATAAGCAGGGTAAGAGCTCAATTAAGCCAAATTCTAATATACAGTTTGGTGAAGGCGGTGCAGGAACATTCTCCGACGGTAAACTCTATTCGGGAATCAGTTCCGGTCTTAAAGACTTTGTTTTAAGGTCTCTTATCCTTCATGGTGCACCTTCGGATATCCTATACGATGCTCATCCCCATATCGGAACTGACAGGCTTAGAAAGGTTGTCACAGGTGTTAGAAACGACATTATATCTCTTGGCGGAGAAGTCAGATTCAATACGACTTTTCTGGGCTATGAAGCAGAAGACGGAATCCTTAAGAGCATAACAGTTGAAGATTCTGAAGGAACTCATGAGATCGTATGTGACAGACTTATTCTTGCGATCGGTCATTCAAGCAGAGATACATTCAGAGCACTTAACAGGCTCGGACTGGAAATGCAGTCAAAAGCTTTTGCGGTTGGTGTCAGAATTGAACATTTGAGATGTGATATCGATATGTCCCAGTTTGGCTTTGATTCGGCTTATTCATCTGATTTAACACCTGCCATCTATAAGCTTTCATGTGATACAAATACCGGCAGGAAGCTTTATACATTCTGCATGTGTCCCGGCGGAGAAGTCGTTGCAGCACAAAGTGACAACCAAAGTGTATGTACTAACGGCATGAGTTACAGGTCACGTGACAAAGAAAATTCCAACAGTGCAATACTTGTTCCTGTCGATTCACGTGATTACGGTGATGATGTATTGGGCGGGATCAGGTTCCAGGAACAGTTGGAGCATTCAGCATTCATTGCAGGCGGAAGCTGCGGCAAAGCACCCGCTGTAAGATATGGTGATCTTATAGAAGCCAGAAGAACCTCTGAATTCGGTAAAGTTAAGCCTTCTTATATGCCGGGCGTTAGCTGTTCAGACTTATCCGAAGTATTTCCCAAAGAGATACTCGATACGATCATAGACGGTGTAAGCAGAATGGGGAAGAAGATCAAAGGATTTGATGATCCGGACTCGGTTCTTACTGCTGTTGAAGCCAGAAGCTCTTCTCCCGTAAGGATCGTAAGAGACCCTGAAACCCTTCAAAGCTTGAATGTAAAAGGTGTTTTTCCTTGCGGTGAAGGGGCAGGATATGCAGGAGGCATCATGTCTTCTGCTATCGACGGTATAAAATGCGCCAATAAACTTGCTTTTTCTTTGCTCGATACCTGAATTTCGCTTTATTTATCTTAGTTTGAGTTATTATAAGTCTAGAAAAACAAACTCTTTTACCAGGAGGAAATAATATGAGTAATGAGAAAAATACAGCCGTTGTAACAGTATTGGGAAGAGACAGAGTTGGCATTATCGCCGATGTATCACGTCTTCTCGCTGATTACGGGATCAATATAAAAGATATTTCACAGACGATCCTAGATGACATCTTTACGATGGTTATGATGGTTGACCTTAAGGATGTGGTTATCGAAGAATCAGATATTTCTGAAAAACTCGGAGAACTCGGTAAAAAGCTCGGTGTTCAGATTACAATTCAGCACACCGGTCTTTTTAATGCAATGCATACAATCTGATCTTTAGAGGTTTTTTATGATTAACGATCGCGAAATAATTGAGACAATGCAGATGTTTAATGATCAGCATCTGGATATACGTACCATAACCATGGGTATTTCACTTATGGATTGTGCTGCTCCTACAGTCGAAGAATCCTGCAACAGGATCTATGATAAGATTTGCAGATATGCCGGCAAGCTTGTTGAGACCGGTGAGCTTATTAGCAAGAAGTACGGTATTCCGATCATTCATAAGAGAATATCGGTAACTCCTATTTCTATTGTTGCTTCTGCATGTGGTGCTAAGGACTATACACCTTTTGCCAAAGTACTTGATAAAGCAGCCAGAACATGCGGTGTAAACTTTATCGGCGGCTTTTCAGCTCTCGTTCAGAAGGGATATACCAATTCTGATAAAGTTCTTATCGATTCTATTCCTGATGCCCTGGCATCTACTGAATTTGTCTGTTCATCAGTAAATGTTGCTTCTACGAGAACCGGTATCAATATGGATGCTGTCCGCGATATGGGTATCATCATCAAGAAAACAGCAGAAGCTACAAAGGATACCGGTGCATTAGGCTGTGCCAAACTGGTTATATTCGCAAACGCGCCTGAAGATAACCCGTTCATGGCCGGAGCTTTCTTAGGACCCGGTGAGCCTGAATGCGTTATTAATGTCGGTATCTCAGGTCCGGGTGTTGTAAAGCATGCATTGGAAGGTGTTAAAGGCAAGGATCTTGGTGTCGTTGCAGAGACAATAAAGAAAGCAGCTTTCAAGATCACCAGAGTAGGAGAGCTTGTTGCAAGAGAAGCATCTGAAAGACTTAAAGTTCCTTTCGGCATTATCGATCTGTCTCTTGCTCCTACACCTGCCGTAGGCGATTCAGTTGCAAGACTTCTGGAAGAATTCGGACTTGAGACTTGCGGTACATGGGGCACTACAGCATCCCTTGCCATGCTTAATGATGCCGTTAAGAAGGGCGGAATCATGGCTTCTTCTTATGTCGGCGGTCTTTCAGGTGCATTCATACCTGTATCAGAAGATGAAGGCATGATAGCTGCTGCAAGGTCCGGCTCTTTGAAGCTCGAAAAGCTTGAAGCCATGACATGCGTATGTTCAGTAGGTCTCGATATGATCGCAGTTCCCGGTGATACAACTGCTGAGACTATCTCAGGAATTATTGCAGATGAGATGGCTGTTGGCACATTCAACAACAAGACAACAGCAGTCAGACTTATTCCTGTACCCGGTAAGACTGTCGGTGACAGCGTTGAATTCGGCGGACTTTTAGGTACTGCTCCTATCATGGATGTAAACAGGGCATCCTGTGCTGATTTTATCCACAGAGGCGGAAGAATTCCTGCGCCTATCCATTCAATGCGCAATTAAGCTATGAAGAAAGACATAGAGAACATTAAAGACAAGGAAACGGTATCCTCAGCTGATACCGTTGTTTCAGGGTCCGATGTTCCTAAGAAATCTAAAGTAAAACATTTCTGGAATTATGTGACCGATTATAAAAGAACAACGGTTGCGCTGACTGTTCCTTCGATCACATTCGACTTTCTCTATTCCGGATTCTGCTTTACGATGTCCATCTTATTTCAGTCTTTCTGGCTGTTTATTATGTCTATTTATTACTCTCTGTTATGTCTTCTTAGAGTTAATATCCTTTACAGAGCCGGCAGGGGAGTAATTACCAAAAACAAGAGATTTTCTGAGAGGATCAACTATAGGAAATTCTCCAGGAACATTATATTACTTGATATTATTCTCGCATTTGTAGTGTATTACATTGTTCAGCATAATGTTAAACACGATTATTTCGGAAAACTTATCTATGTTTTCGGCGGTTATGTCTGTTATAAAGTCCTGATCGCATTGATCAATATATTCAAAGCCCATAAGTCCAGATCGCTTACTGCTCTTTCGTTAAGAAAGATCTGTATCGTTGATGCTATGGTTTCATCTCTTTCATTGGAATGGGCACTTTCCCACAGGAATGAATGGCTCCTGTCTGATGCTGCAAGAACAGTCGAGCAGTTTAGCGGCTATGTTGTAGTAGTAATCATTTTCCTGATGGGATTTGCAGGACTTATTACATGTATAAGATTAAAAGCGAAAGAAAAGAAAGAAGGAAATACATAAATGTGGTTTGAAGAAGCTGTTTTTTATCAGATCTATCCTCTGGGATTCTGCGGAGCGCCTTTCGAGAATGACGGCAAACCGGTATCAAGGATACTGAAAGTATTGGACTGGATCCCTCATATGAAAAAACTCGGGATCAATGCCATATATTTTTCTCCGGTATTTGAATCTGATACACATGGCTACAACACAAGAGATTACGGTCTTATCGACACAAGACTCGGAACAAATGAAAATTTTAAGAAGGTTGTATCCAAACTCCACAAAGAAGGCATAAAAGTTGTTCTTGACGGTGTATTTAATCATGTCGGAAGAGGCTTCTGGGCTTTCAAGGATGTTCAGGAAAAGCGCTGGGATTCTCCTTATAAGGATTGGTTCCATTTGTCTTTTGACGGCAATTCCAACTACAATGACGGTTTCTGGTACGAAGGCTGGGAAGGCAATTTCGACCTTGTAAAGCTCAATCTCAGAAACCCTGCTGTCATCGATCATATTCTCGATAAGGTAAATTATTGGATAGATTATTTCGATATTGACGGATTAAGACTTGATGTTGCTTATTGCCTTGACCATGAATTCTTAAGGAGACTTCGTGAATTTACTGATTCCAAGAAGAATGAGTTCTTCCTTCTGGGTGAAGTTCTTCACGGCGAATACGGCCGAATGCTTAATGACATGCATCTGCATTCTCTTACAAACTATCAGTGCTATAAGGGAATCTATTCTTCCTTTAATTCTTCCAACATGTTCGAGATCATGCATTCTCTTATGAGATTATTCGGACCTGAAGACTGGACAGTATGCAGGGGAGCACACCTTTTGTCATTTGCAGATAATCATGATGTAACAAGAATAGCTTCGATCTTAAACGATGAGAGATGCCTGCCGCTTGTATATACACTTGTTTTCACGATGCCTGGTATTCCTTGTGTTTACTATGGTTCCGAGTGGGGTGCAAAGGCCAGGAAAGAAGAAGGTGATCCTGCATTAAGGGCATGCTTCGAAAAGCCCGAATGGAATGAACTTACAGATCACATATCCAGACTTTCTGAAGCAAAGAAAAATTCAAATGCTCTGAATTACGGCGGTTTAAGAATTGTTGTTCTTACAAACAAGCAGTGTATCTTTGAAAGAAATTCCGGTGATCAGAGAATAATGGTTGCTATCAATATGGATTCTAATCCTTATACAGCACATTTCGATGCCGGATGCGGTCAGGCTAAGGAACTTTTATCAGGCACTATCCATGATTTCGGCGGCGGCTCAACATTACAGCCGTATTCATCCGAGATCTGGCTTATGGAAAGATAATTGCAGGGGTTTATTCATATGGAAGGACCGGCACCAATAAACGACAAAAGGCTGAGATTTGATGCATTTACATCTGATGAGAATACGGTCTTCCCGGATAAAAAGCAGCGTCTTCCTGCTATGGGATGGAACAGCTGGAATGCTTTCGGAAGCGGTAATACGGAAGCATTAACTCTTGAGATGGTCCGTAAGATAAAAGAATTGGGACTGGATAAACTCGGATATGAATATGTTGTTTTAGATGACGGCTGTTACCGTCCGGAACGTGTTAATGACAGACTTGAATCTGACCCGGTTAAGTTTCCTTCAGGATTTAAATCAATTGCAGATAAGATCCATAAGGCAGGCCTTAAGTTCGGAATGTACAACGACATCGGAACGAAGCTTTGCTCAGGTGCCGAAGTTGGTATCTATAAGCACGAAAAGAACGATTGTGAAGACTATATCAACTGGGATATAGATTTCATTAAAGTTGATAATTGCTACTATATGTGGGATAATGCCACATTCTCTAATACAGAGAATGCCAGATACTCCTATGCTCCTAATATCAGATCGATCAGCATTGACGGCAAAACTTATTCTGCAGTAAATGACGGAATTATAAACGGCAGCCGTGCTGCTTCCGTGAATGATTATGTAACTTTTATAGGCACTTTTGACGGAACCGCCCCGGATCATACACCGACCGGATTAAGAAGCAGCGAATTGATTTTCGAGATCACTGTTGATACGCCCGGTGTTTATGATCTGATTGTTTCATATGCAACAGGAGCCGAAGAAGGTATTGGTTCCTGGCTTCAGGTTGCGTCGGGCGATGAAATTGTTTTCGATGAGATGCTTCCTGAGACTGAGTCTTCAGAGACTTTTAAAGATTCACCTGTAATCAAAATCAAACTTAATGCCGGTATGAATAAGATCAGGCTCATGAATCACAGAAGACAGGAGAATACTCTGAATTCATATTCTGAGATAAGAAAAGAACTCGAAAGATCAGGAAATGGCAGGGATATTGTCTTTTCTATTTGTGAGTGGGGTAAGACTCAGCCGTAGGATTGGGGACATATCGTGGGTGATTCCTGGAGAATACTGAACGACATAACATTCCAGGTCGGATCGGACGGTAATCCGGGTACAGCTGCATGGGAATGTGATTACACGACTTCCATAACATCCCAATATAACAAAGCAGTAATCATGGATGAATATGCCGGTCTTGATAAAGGCTGGAATGATCCTGATATGCTCGTTATCGGAATGGACGGAATAACCGAAACTATGTGTATCTCACACATGGCTATGTGGTGCATGATGAATTCACCTCTGATGCTGGGCCTTGATCTTAGACGTGTCGAAAAGGATGATTGGATCTGCAAGATTATCGCTAATAAGGATCTAATTGCATTAAATCAGGATCCTTTGGGAATCCAGGCCAAAAGAATATACACTTCATTCAAGACTTGCAAAGACCCTTCAAAAGAATACATCCGCGATAACAACAGGGTAGACATACTTGCCAAGCCTCTTAATAACGGTGATATTGCTTTGGCATTCTTTAATCTGAGTTCGGAAGATAAAAAGAAGTCCTTCTCGATATCGGCTGATACAATTGTAAGTGCATTGGATATGATAATTCCTGTTTCTATGAAAGACGCTTTCCGCAATGCATCAGGATATATGGTGAATAATCTGATCGATAAGTCTTCGTTAATTAATAACGACGGATTATTTACTGTCGATTCTATCATCGCATATGGTTCTGTAGTATTCCGGATATCACCATTGTTATGACCCGTGAAGCCTTTATTATTCAATTGTGCAGAGTTTTTGGGGAAGAACCCGGATCAGTTTATGTTTATGGCCGTAAAAATGGCTGGCTTGAACAGGAAGATGAGCTTTTCAAGGAAGAAGAGATAAACCGTAAGACAGTTGCCCGGATTCTTCACATGTATCTATTGAAAGAAAAAGAGATTCCTGACATCAAGGATATAAGCAAGGCTCAGGTCCTTCGTGATCTTTATGACTGCCGCGTATGTGCAAATCATGTTGCTCAAATATTTTTGACGGGTATAATGGAAGCGAAAGATCTTGCGGCTTCAGGCGGATTCCTGTGGTTTGATCTTGAAGGCAAAGATGATCTTAATGCAATAGAACAATACTTAGATAATGCGTTTAAGTATTGTGATAATTATAAACGGGGATAGTATGGCAAAAACTAAATCTGTCTGGAAACCGACAGTAATAATCAGTATTTCTTTCTTGCTTTTATTTGCGCTTTGGGTACTGATCTCTATCGGTCTATATAAAGTTTATTTCGGCGGTCGTTTTGAGAGCAGAAAATCTTCTATGCGGTATGTTCAGGAGTTTGAAGGTCTTGAACGTACCAGGTATGAATTTGCTTCCGACAAAGGTCAGACTATTGTAGGTTATATGTAAAGTTCCGGTACTGACCAGAAGGGAATAATAATATTTTCACACGGGTATGGTGCCGGCGGTCATAATTCATATATGCCATGCATTAATTATCTTGCACAGAACGGATACTATGTTTTTGCTTATGATGCCACAGGCAATGATGAAAGCGGCGGTAATGGGATCGGCGGAGTGCCTCAGGGCGTAATAGATCTTAATTATGCAATCTCATTCGTAGAAGACAGCGGTAATTTCGCTTCAATGCCTATTGGCCTATTTGGACATAGCTGGGGAGGATATTCCGTATGTAATGCATTAACATATCATCCCGAGATCGAAGCAGTAATCGAATGTTCCGGACCATGCAGTTCTTCGGATCTTGTAGAAGGCGGTGGCGTTAAAGCAGTAGGGCCTGTTGTTCATGTATTAATGCCGGTTATCAAAGTATATGAGCGTGCCAAATTCGGAGAATATGCAACCAACTCCGGTCTTGTTGGTTTTGCTGCTACTGATGCAGAGATTATGGTCATACACAGTGATGATGATGATGTCGTTCCGATAGAGTACGGATACGATATCTATTATGAGTATTATCATGATGATCCGAGATTTACTTTTATCAGACTGACCGGCAAAGGCCATAACAGCTTTCTGAATGTTGATCAAAACAGGGAACTGTTTGAATTTTTTATCGATTTTTATGATTCAAATATGTAAAAAATGCTGTCCCGTTAAGAGACAGCATTAAATAGTTTAATTAAATGTCATTATCAGAGATTATCCAGATAGTTCTTAACAGTTTCCGGAGCCGGTCCGCCGATAAGCTTTCTGCCTTCGACGCATGTCTTTAAAGAGATTGCATCATATACATCTTCTTCAAAAGCAGGGGAGAATTCCTTAAGCTTATCAAGTGAAACATCAAGTAATGAGATACCGTTCTCGATGCAGTAATGAACGAGCTTTCCTGAAATTGCGTGAGTCTCACGGAAAGGGAGACCTTTCTTTACAAGATAGTCAGCAAGATCAGTAGCGTTTGTGAATCCGCCAAGCGCGGCTGCTTCCATATTATCCTTGCGGATGGTCATTGTCTTGATCATGCCTGTGAATGGAGGAAGTACAGCCTTGATAGTATCGATGCAGTCAAACATTGCTTCCTGAACTTCCTGCATGTCTTTGTTATATGTAAGGGGAAGTCCCTTCATGATAACTAGAAGTGAGATAAGGTCGCCGTAAACACGTCCTGTCTTACCACGTGTAAGCTCAGCTACGTCAGGATTCTTCTTCTGGGGCATCATCGATGAACCGGTAGAATAAGCATCATCCAACTCATAGAACTTGAATTCCTGTGAAGCATAAAGAATGATCTCCTCGCTCATACGGGAAAGGTGCATCATAAGGATCGAGCATGCAGAAGCAAATTCAATAGCAAAGTCTCTGTCGGCAACACCGTCCAATGAACATAAAGTTACTCCGTTCATTCCGAGCTGCTCAGCTACGAAAGGTCGGTCAAGAGGATAGGTGGTTCCGGCAAGAGCGCCGCTTCCCAAAGGAGAAATGTTTGCACGATCCTTAGCTTCATTGATTCTGTCGATGTCTCTCTTGAACATCTCGATATAAGCGGAAAGATAGTGGGCATAAGTAATAGGCTGTGCTCTCTGGAGATGGGTATAACCGGGCATGTATGTCTCGGTATTAGCCTTAGCTATCTCAACTAATGTATCAAGAAGGCCATCTAATAACTCGATGATCTCTCCGGCTTCATCAACCATATAAAGGCGCTGGTCCAAAGCTACCTGATCGTTGCGTGAACGGCCGGTATGAAGACGCTTGCCTGCATCACCTATACGGTTTGTGAGTTCTTCTTCGATAAACATGTGGATATCTTCAGCATCTGAATCGAATGTCAGTTTGCCGGATTCGATATCTTCCTTGATGGAAAGAAGTCCGCTCTTTATATCATCCGCATCCTTCTGTGAAATAACGCCCTGCTTTGCGAGCATCTGTGAATGAGCAATAGAGCCTTCAATGTCCTGGCTGTACATCTTACAGTCAAAGGGTAGGGAAGAGTTGTAATCGTTTACTTCTTTGTCGGTTGCTTTCTCAAAGCGTCCGGCCCACATTTTCTTTGCCATATATTTACTCCTTTACATAATCAGGATCGATCCTGATCATTTCTGATAAAGCTTTATTCCTGTAATTCAGATCCTCACGGAGAGTGAAGCCCTGAGATTCCCAGAATTTATTACCGCCTTCGTTTTTCTTGAAAGCAACCAGAAGAACTTTATTGATTCCTTCAGCTTTTAAAGCTTCCAAAGCAAGATCTACGAGCTTTTTGCCGATCCCTGATCTTCTGTATTCCGGTGACACGCACGCATGCTGAATGATGCCGCGCCTTCCGTCATGACCACATAATATCACACCAACGACTTTTTCATCGCAAACTGCAACGAAAGAAGTAGAAGGATTGCGTTTGAGGTATTTTTCTATGCCTTCTTTGGAATCATCCTTGTTATTAAGGCCATTGCCGCATTTGATCCAAAGATCATAAGCCTGCGTGTAATCTTCAATAGTCATTAGCCTGTATTCGATATTCATGTGCAGCACGCCTCACTTTCTTTGTTTTCATTGCAGATCCACTGACACATACCGCATCCGAAATTTTCATTAGGACGCTTGAAGAATCCGAATTTCTCATAGAATTCTTCTTTGCCCTTTGCTGCTACCAGTGTAACCATAACCTTATAATCAGGTTTAAGCCAGCTGTTAATTGTAGTCATGATCTTCTCCATGATCATTCTGCCGTATCCCGAACCCTGGTATTCAGGAAGAACGATTACATCCGCTATATATACAACATATCCGTGATCCCAGATAACACGTCCGAGAGCAATCGCTTTTCCTTCTTTACGCAAGCAGAAGATATATGAATTCTTAAGTCCTTGAGCAGCCTGTTCAATAGGGAAAGATGACCAGCCTACTGCTTTGCGGAATTCCATGTATTCTTCAGGTGTAATGTAGTCAGAGAATATTTCGTTCATATGAGTCACCTTAGATGCTATAACAATGAATAAAAAAGGGCTGCCTCCACATAAGAGACAGCCCTTGAAAAACTATATTTAGTAAATCAGAGTAAACCGTTCTTCTGCTTCATCTTGGCATTAACTTTCATAGGAAGACCGAAACAGTTGATGAATCCGCCTGCATCAGCCTGGTTGTATACGTCATCAGCCTCGAAAGTAGCGATCTCAGGATCGTAAAGGGAGAAGGGTGACTTTGTGCCTGCAGGAGTGCAGCTGCCCTTATAGAGCTTCATCTTAACTTCACCGGTTACAACTTCCTGTGTCTTATCAACGAAAGCTGAGAGAGCCTCACGGAGAGGGTGGAACCACTGTCCATAGTAAACGAGTTCAGCGAACTTCTGGGCAACGAGATCCTTATAGTGGATCGTGTCACGCTCAACTGTGAGGAGCTCGAGCTCTCTGTGAGCTGCGAAAAGGAGTGTTCCACCGGGAGTCTCATAAACGCCACGGCTCTTCATACCGACAAGACGGTTCTCAACGATATCAGCGATACCTACGCCGTTTGCTCCTGCAACCTTATTGCAGTATCTCAAAAGATCTGCAGGGGAGAGCTTCTGGCCATCAACTTCAACAGGAATACCCTTCTCGAACTTAATTGTTACATATGTAGGAGTATCAGGTGCCTTCTCAGGTGATACCATGAGCTCGAGGATCTTATCAAGGTTAGGCTCATTTGCGGGATCCTCAAGATCCATACCCTCGTGTGAGAGGTGCCAGAGATTCTCATCCTTTGAATAGTTGTTCTCCTTTGTAACAGGAACTTCGATACCACGTGCCTGAGCGTAATCGATCTCTTCATCACGTGACTTGATGTCCCAGATCCTCCAGGGAGCAAGGATCTTCATATCAGGATCGAGAGCCTTGATTGAAAGCTCAAATCTTACCTGGTCATTGCCCTTACCGGTGCAGCCGTGAACGATTGTTGTGCATCCGTTAGCATGAGCTGCTTCAACGAAGTGCTTAGCAATAACAGGACGTGCCATGGATGTACCGAGAAGGTACTTGCCCTCATAAACTGCATTAGCCTTAAGAGTAGGGTAAACGAAGTCAGAAACGAACTCGTCTGTGATATCTTCAATAATGCATTTGATAGCGCCGCACTTGAGAGCTTTCTTCTCAAGATAGTCGTGATCTACACCGACACCAACTTCACCGCAGTAAGCTACAACTTCGCAGTCGTAATGCTCAAGAAGCCACGGGATGATGATAGAAGTATCAAGTCCGCCTGAATAAGCCAGTAAGAATTTTTCTTTTGCCATAAGGCACCTCCGATTTATGAATATTTATGCATAACTTTGTATAAACTTCGCATATCATACACTTGCTGCCGACATTAGTCAACACAAAGATTTTAATAACGGCGCTATAATAAAACAAGTAAGAAAAATGTGTGATTTTTTGTGCATGTTTTTATACCTTGTGTTTTGTAAAAAGAATCTCTTTTGTATAAAATCATATGTGGCATTATATGCAATGAATAATTCTCAAGGGGAATTTGGATCATATGGCGTATCCGTTGATGGAACATCTTACCGGTAACGGCTTTTTATTCTGCGGAAAGTATTACAGGGTAAGCTCGGAACTGACCCAGTCTCTTCAAAAACCGGTCGATATCAGAATCTATTATGAAACTATCCGTGTTAAGGACGGAGTTCTTTTATTTGCAGAAGATCATCTTGCCAGACTCGTTAATTCAGTTAAGGGACTTGAGAACTTTCCCGTTGATACAACTAAGATCTTATCCGAAACATACAGCTTTGTTGATCTCGAAAAGGTCACTGACGGATCAATAAGGATCGTTCTTACTAATGAATGTTTACTTATACATCAGGCTGATATAACAATTCCCGGCAAAGAGCTTTTCGAAAATGGTATTAATACAAGTCTTTTAAATTGGGAAAGAAAGACACCTAATCTCAAGATATTCAGAGGTGACTATAAGACCCGCGTAAACGAGAAATTCAAAGAAGCTAATTCCCACGGATTGCCTTTTGAACTTGTTCTGGCTGATAACGAAGGAAAGCTCTATGAAGGTTCTATGTCCAATCTGTTCGTTATAAGAGACGGACAGGTGTATTCTGCACCTGACGATAAGATCCTTATCGGAATTACAAGGAAGAGAGTAATGGAAGCTCTTAAGAGATCCGGACTTGAGCTCAAGACCGGCATGTTCAGGCCAGAAGAGCTTGATCCTTCAAGCGATGCTGTATTTGTCAGCAGCACACCTTTTGATATTCTCCCTGTAAGATATATCGATGATTATGAGTTCAATTCTTCTGATAATGAAATCTTGAAAATGATCTCTAAGATGTATCAGGAATATACATCTGAATATATTGGCGCTGAAAAGCGCGCTTTGAACGGATAACTATTTGGAGGTGGTATAAATGGAATCAAAATCAGGAAAGATATCGGTAACAACCGAGAATATTTTTCCGGTCATCAGACAATGGCTCTATGAGGATAAGGATATCTTCATCAGAGAATTAGTTTCAAACTGTGCAGATGCTATCGCCAAGCACAGAAGACTCGTAGAATTGGGCAAGGCTGAGAAAGAGCCTGACAAAGCCGATTATTCGATCAGAGTCGTTTACGATGACGATAACAAGACTATTTCATTTGAGGATAACGGCATCGGCATGACCGAGAATGAGGTTGAGAAATACATCAACCAGATCGCATTCTCAGGCGCTCTCGATTTTGTTACCAAGTACCAGCAGGAGTCAACAGACAAGACCGGCATCATCGGTCACTTCGGTCTCGGTTTCTACTCAGCTTTCATGGTTGCAGATGAAGTTACTATCAACACTAAGAGCTTCATTGAAGATGCAGAGCCTGTTATCTGGAAATCCAACGATGGTATGGATTACGAGATCCTTCCTTCAGACAAGAAGGAAAGAGGTACCATAATCACTCTGAAGCTTTCAGAAGATGCGATCAAGATCTTCGATTCCGCTACTATCAGAATGACTATCCGCAAGTACTGCTATTTTGCACCCGCTGATATCTATTTCGTAGATATTAAATCTGACAGACTTCACGATGAAGCAGAACAGAAGCGCAAGAAAGATGCAGAAGAGAAGGGCGAGACATATACACCTTCACCGGTATCTTATGTTCCGGTTAACAACAAAGCTCCTCTTTGGACGAAGAAACCTTCTGAGTGCACTGAATCTGAATATAAGCAGTTCTATCACAGCGTATTTAATGACGGCAGGGATCCTTTGTTCTGGATCCACCTCAACATGGATTATCCGTTCACGCTTCAGGGTATCCTTTATTTCCCCAAGACCGACAATATCTATCAGTCACTTGAGGGAAGGATCAAGATCTATAATCACCAGATCTTCGTAGCAGATAACATTGAAGAGATCATTCCTGATTTCTTATTCCTATTGCAGGGATGTCTCGATTGCTCAGACCTGCCGCTCAATGTATCACGTTCCGCACTCCAGCAGGATGAATACGTAAAGAAACTTTCAGGCCATATCATTAAGAAAGTATCCGACAAGCTTAATGAACTCTTCAAGAAGCAGAGAGAAGACTATGAGAAGTACTGGTCTGATATCTCCGTATTCGTTAAGTACGGCATGATGAAAGAAGAGAAGTTCTACGAGAAAGTTGACGGTATCTGCCTGTTCAAGACAGTTGATGGTGCATTTAAGACCATCGAAGAACTTACTTCTGAAGACCGAAAGACTATCAGATATACGACAGATCCCAAAGCTCAGGCTGCTTATGTCGAGATGAGCAAGAATGACGGCTTTGAAGTAATCGTCATGGATGAAGAGATCGACAACAACTTTATGTCTTATCTTGAGATGAAGAAGCCTGATTACAGCTTCAAGAGAGTCGACTCAGAGCTTTCGGGCAAGGAATCTGATGAAGAGACCAAAAACAAGCTCAAGGATTTCTTCAGAAGCGCTGTTGGCGATGAGAAGCTCATTGTTTTCGCGCAGGAGATGGGAAAAGACAATCTTCCTGCTCTCATCCGTGAAGCAGAGCATAACAGAAGAATGAAGGAAATGCGTGCCCAGTATGAGAGAATGATGTCATCAATGGGTACCATGACCGAAGAACAACTTAATGACATGTTCCCTGAGACAGAAGAGCTTGTCGTTAATACTGACAGCCCGCTCATTACAAAGCTTGAAGCTCTTGAAGCAATGGGCACCAAGAAAGATGAGGCTGACCGCCTGGCTCAGCATATCTACGATCAGGCAAAACTTGCACACGGATCACTCGACAGCGAAGGCCTTGAGAGATTCCTCAAGTACAACACCGAATTGCTCTCTAAAAGTGCAGATAATCTGTAATTAAATTTCTACATAGGAGAACCTTATGAACGAGAATGATGTAAGACGAGTACTGTCCGAAAAGAAAGAAGGCTTCAATGTTGAAGCCGGCGGAATCCTTCACGATGTTAAATACGATCTTAACGTATCCGGCATCGAAAAGGTCCGTGTTATCAACCGTTACGACGTATCAGGCGTAACCGATGAAGAGTTTGATAACGCAAAGCCTGTTGTATTCAGCGAACCGCCGGTTGACATCCTTTACGATGAGACAGTCGACTTAAGTGATGCAGCTTATGTGCTCATCATCGAGTCTTTGCCCGGTCAGTACGACCAGAGAGCAGATTCAGCAGCTCAGTGTATCCAGTTCATGACTGCCAAGGAAAGACCTATCGTAAAGTGTGCAAGGATCATTGCTTTCTACGGTTCTGTATCAGAAGAAGAGAAGGAGAAGATCAAGGGTTACCTTATCAACCCCGTTGAAGCCAGAGAAGCTTCTGCTGAGAAGCCTTCCACTCTTATCGATAAATATGATATTCCGACAAAAGTTGCTGATGTTGAAGGCTTCCTCGATATGTCCGATGATGATCTTGAATCATTAAGAAAGTCCATGGGCCTTGCTATGAGCTTTGCAGATATCAAGTTCGTTCAGGAATTCTTTAAAGAGCAGGGAAGAGTCCCCACAATTACAGAGATCAGGGTTCTTGATACATACTGGTCAGATCACTGCCGTCATACAACATTCCTTACTAACCTTACAGATATCAAGTTCGAAGGCGACGATGAACTCACTTCAGAGATCAAGGAAACTTACAAAGATTATCTTGCTGTAAGAGAAGAAGTTTACGGTGATCGTATTTCCAAAAAGCCTGTTTGTCTTATGGATATCGGCACTATTGCTGCCAAGAAGCTCAAGAAGGACGGAAAGCTTGCAGATCTTGATGAATCAGAAGAGATCAATGCATGCTCGATCAAGGTAAGGATCGAAGTTGACGGCAAGCCTGAAGATTATATCTTTATGTTTAAGAATGAGACACATAACCATCCTACTGAGATCGAACCTTTCGGCGGTGCAGCAACATGTTTGGGCGGCGCTATCCGTGACCCTCTTTCAGGCAGATCTTATGTATATCAAGCTATGCGTGTAACTGGTGCAGGTGATCCTACTGTACCTGTTGAACTAACTCTTAAGGGCAAGCTATCCCAGAAGAAGCTCTGCCGCACAGCTGCTGCAGGTTATTCCTCATACGGTAACCAGATCGGTCTTGCTACAGGTCTTGTTGATGAAGTTTACCATCCCGGATATGTTGCAAAGAGAATGGAGATCGGTGCCGTTGTAGGTGCAGCTCCCGCATCAAATATCGTAAGAGAAAGACCTCAGGCCGGCGACATTGTAGTTCTCCTCGGCGGCAGAACAGGCCGTGACGGTATCGGCGGTGCAACGGGTTCATCAAAGGCTCACAACACACAATCTGTCGTAACATGCGGTTCTGAGGTTCAGAAGGGTAATGCTCCCACAGAAAGAAAGCTTCAGAGACTTTTCAGAGATCCTGAAGTTACCAGACTCATCATCAGATGTAATGACTTCGGTGCAGGCGGTGTATCCGTTGCTATCGGTGAGCTTGCAGATGGTCTTTCCATCAATCTTGATGCAGTTCCCAAGAAATACGACGGTCTTGACGGTACTGAGATCGCTATCTCCGAGTCACAGGAGAGAATGGCTGTTGTTGTTCATCCTGCTGACCTTGATAAGTTCATGGCTGCTGCAGCTAAGGAGAACCTTGAAGCTACAGTAGTTGCTACAGTTACCGAAGAGCCCATTATGAAGATGGTATGGAACGGCAATACTATCGTTGATCTCCCGAGATCTTTCATTGATACAAACGGCGCTACACAGTATGCTGAAGCTGATGTTGTTCCCCAGGGAAAAGGTGAATTCCTTGATACACCTTCAAACGGATATGCTGAAGGTATTTTTGCAGAAAGCCTTAAGGGTGTTCTCAATTCATTGGAAGGAGCTTCCCGTAAAGGTCTTATCCAGAGATTCGACTCTTCGATCGGTGCAGCAACTGTTGTATGGCCTTACGGCGGTAAGATGCAGAATTCGCCTGAGGAAGGTATGGCTGCCAAGATTCCGCTCGATCACGGCACAACACACGACTGCTCAGTAATGACATATGGTTTCGATCCTTACTATACTGAGTGGAGTCCTTATGCAGGTGCATATAACTCTGTAGTTGAATCACTTCTCAAGCTCCTTGCAATGGGTGTTGATCCTTTGAAGGCAAGACTCACATTCCAGGAATACTTCGAGAGAATGGCAGGCGCAGAGAGCTGGGGCAAGCCTCTTGCAGCTCTCCTTGGTGCTTACAAGGCACAGCTCGATTTCGGTACAGCAGCAATCGGCGGTAAGGACTCTATGTCAGGTACATTCAATGATATTCATGTACCTCCGACGCTCGTATCTTTCGCAGTCGGCATGACAACAACAGATAAAGTCATCACCGCTACACTTACAGGCAAGGGACAGAAACTCTATCTCATCAAGTGTGCAAGAGACGGCAAGGGTTCATATAATAAAGATCATGTATTGAGAGTCATCAAGGCCGTTAAGGAACTGATCGACAGAGGCGAGATAAAGAACGCTGCAGTAGTTAAGAGTGCAGGTGTCGCAGCAAGAGTTGCACAGATGTGCTTCGGTAATATGCTCGGATTCGATTTCTCCGATAAGCTCACAGAAGCAGATCTTTTCTCCAAGTCACTCGGTTCTGTCATAGTTGCTATTCCTAATGACGGCAACGCTGTTGATAAGGTTGAGATGGCCGGCGGTAAGTTCCTCGGTACAACTAACGATTCTGGTGACTTTACATATGCAGGTTCTAAGATTTCAGGCAAGGATGCACTGGAAGCATATGAAGGCAAGCTTGAGAGGATCTTCCCGACAGTAGCTAAATCTGCCGAAATGCCTTTCGCAATCGATGTATATACAGCAGGTCAGCCTAAGAAGGCTGCTCCCGGCGTACTTAAGGGTGCAAAGCCGAAGGTAATCATCCCCGTATTCCCGGGCAACAACTGTGAGATCGACTCTGCAAGAGCTTTCGAGAGAGCAGGCGCTGATGCTGAGATATTCGTAGTAAGGAACAGAAACCAGAACGATATCAACGAATCATTTGCCGAGCTCGCTTCAAAGATCCGTGAAGCAAACATCATGATGATCCCCGGCGGTTTCTCCGCAGGTGACGAGCCTGAGGGTTCAGGTAAGTTCATCACAGCTTCATTGAGAAACAGCGGCATTGCTGATGCTATTTCCGATCTCCTCGATAACAGAGATGGTCTTGCGCTCGGTATCTGCAACGGTTTCCAGGCTTTGATCAAGTTAGGTCTCGTACCTTTCGGCAAGATCTGCGACATGACACCTGATAGCCCGACGCTTACATTCAACAACATCGGAAGACATCAGAATGTTTACTCAAGAACAAAGATCATGACCAACAAGAGCCCCTGGCTCTCACTCTGCAATCCCGGCGAGATCTACGAGATCCCGATCTCTCACGGTGAAGGTAAGTTCGTAGCTTCTGAAGAGCTCATAAGAAAGCTCGCAGCTAATGGCCAAATCGCTACATGCTATGTAGATCTTGACGGTAACTATGCATCCGATACACAGTTCAACCCCAATGGTTCCATCTGCGCTATCGAAGGTATCACATCACCCGACGGACGTGTACTCGGTAAGATGGGTCATACAGAAAGATATGAGTCAGATCTTACAAAGAACATCCCCGGTAACAAGTACCAGAAGATCTTTGAATCAGGTGTAGCATACTTCCTGTAATGAACAGAGAGACTATAAGAAACATAATGAATGACGAAGGAATTCTGCCCCAAAGTAAGTTCGGGCAGAATTTCCTTTGTGATGAGACGATCATAAAGGAAATAGTTGATCTGTGCGGGATAAAAAGAGAAGACCGTATACTTGAGATTGGTCCGGGATTGGGAAGCATCACTTATCCTATCTCGGAACTGACTGACGGTCTTACCTGTGTTGAGATCGACCACGGTCTTGCTGAGTATTTATCCGACAACATTTCAAATGCCGCAATAGTTAACTGCGATTTCTTGAAATATGAGAACAGTACTGATCCTGATGTCATTGTCAGCAACATTCCTTATTATGTTATGACTGACATCATGAAAAAGCTTTTCGGCGAATTCTCAAAAGCACGGAAAATGGTATTTATGGTGGAAGATGAAGCAATAGCAAGGATAGACTGTGGGCCCAACACCAAGCAGTACGGTCCGTTGGCTATACTTTGCAGCATTTACGGAACTTATAATTATGAGTTCAAAGTACCGCACACAGCATTTATCCCGCAGCCAAGGACTACATCTGCGGTGATAAGTTTCGTCCGTAATGATTCTGCTGACATTCTTTCACCGGATTTTGTCAGGTTTCTGAATTCCTGCTTTTCGATGAGACGCAAGATGCTCAGGAAGAATCTTGCTCAGACATCACCTTCCGAAAAGGTCTCTGAAGCATTTATAAGACTCGGTCTCAACGAAAATGTCAGGGCAGAGAAATTAAACCCTAACGATTTCTGCGGACTTTATAATGCTTTAAAATAAAATGTTATAATTATTAAATTAAACAAAACGGGGAATGGTCTTATGAGAAAATCAAACTCGAGTTTACTTGGCAAATATTCTGACGGCTCTTACAAGCGTAAGGGTAAGAAGGATGATGCTCCCGCAATAGTTGAATACAAGCAGCTCTATAAAGGTGAGATAAAAGCCAAGACTGTCACAGAGAAAAAGCTCATGACACTTGAAGATAAGATCAGGGCTCGTAAGGCTAAGAAAGAAGAAGAGGAAGGATCAAAGGAGCAAAGTGCCCAGATCACGATCGGCGGCGTTCAGTATGTCGTAAGAAGTGACGATGCCGGTTATGAGCGCATCAAAAAAGTAGGGGAACTTGCTGATGAGATCTATCAGGATACAAAAGAGAATAACCCGTATATTGCAACCAACAAGACTGCTATATTATCTCTCTTTGAGGCATGCGATCAGATAATCTCATTAAGAGCCGAGAACAACGCTCTTAAGACTGAGCTTACATATTACAGGGCAAAAGCCACACAGTATGCAGAAGAGAGAAGAGCTGACATTGAGCCTACTCCGATGGAGGAACTGGCAAACAAGGTAAGTTCGGGCTTATTCGAACATTTAAAGAACAGTGATGACAAGAAACAGAATTGAACTGCTGGCTCCATCCGGCAATCTTGATATCTTAAAAGTTGCCGTTGATTCCGGAGCCGATTCCGTATATCTCGGATTGAAAGAATATTCCGCAAGAGCGGGCGCCGATAACTTTACGCTTGATGAATTAGAAGAAGGCGTGGACTATGCGCATGCAAGATCTTCAAAAGTATTTCTTGCGGTTAACACTTTGATGAGCGACTCAGAGTTTGAGTTGTTTTATCCTACTATTGCAGAAGCTGTAAATATCGGTGTTGACGGCCTTATAGTACAGGACCTTGCAGTACTAACCAAGCTCGCAGCTGATTTTACCGATGTCATTATCAACTGCAGCACTCAGATGAATGTCTATTCTGCTGATGAATTCAAAAAGCTGTCAGAACTTGGTGCAGACAGAGTTGTGCTTCCCAGAGAGTTATCCTGCGATGAGATTGAAACAAGAACTAAGATCGCATCAGGATACGGACTTGAGACCGAAGTTTTCGCACACGGTGCAGTTTGCGTATGTGCATCAGGACTCTGTCTTTTCTCTGCCATGAACAGAAGCGGCACAAGATCCGGCAACAGAGGCTCCTGCGCTCAGCCGTGCAGGGAAGAGTATCAGTTATTTAACGACGGATTAAGACTTAAAGAAGGACATCTTTTGTCTCCCAAAGACAGGGATGTTTCCGAATATCTTGAAAGACTTATAAAGAGCGGTGTTAAGAGCCTTAAGATCGAAGGCCGTATGCGTGATGCCAATTATGTCAGATCTGCGGTTTATTGCTACCGCAGGATGATAGATGCATATTACGAAGGCAATCTTAACAGTGATCTTTTAAAAGAGATTAAGTATGAGCTTCTCGTTAACTTCAACAGAGGCGGTGCATTTACATCCCAGTATCTTAGCGGAAGCAAGGACGATCATCTTTTGTCCGGTGAATATCCCGGCAAATACGGAGTCAGAATAGGCCGTATAAGCCGCCTGGATGCCAAGAACGGACTTGTTACCGTAGGTATAAAAAACGGCGCTATGGAGCCTGATAAGGGCGACTTCCTGTCCATCAGGGAAAATGCCCGTGAGATCTGTTCATTTCCGGTAGGGAAGATCAATACCGGTCTTTCAGGTCTTGATATCAAAGGTCTTCATCCGGACATGATCAAAAAGCTCAAACCGGGTTATGAAGTTTTCCTAATGAATCACGAACTGGATATTGCCAAAAAGGATCTCAGAAGGACTCCGGTTGATATTACGCTTATCAATAACGGTTCCGAGATCGTTGCAACTGCAGTTGTATCAGATGGTATTGCCGATAAGATATCTTCCGAATCCAGGATCGGTATTCCTGATGATTATGACGGCAGAGCTCTTGATAAAGAAAGGATAATGGAACAGATATCTAAAACTCTGGATACACCTTTCTGTATTGCCTCAGTAAGTTTCGAGGGCAAAGAAGAATTCTATTGTCCTGTAAGCATTATTAATTCTTTAAGAAGAGATCTTCTGACTGTTCTTGAAGTTAATGTAGTCAATTCATTTAAAAAGAACTACGGTATTGATTATGTTGATGATTCCGAATTTTTCGGGGAACAGCCTGAAGATAAAGGCATTATCAAGAATATGTACTCATATCCGGTGCTGAGATTAAACGATGATATCCTTGAAGAAGGCGCAGATATCTATGCTTTCAGCATTTACGATCTGGCAGATCCTGATCTTTATAATATCGTGATAGATTTTGTTAAAGACCAGGGTTCCGAGCTTGTTTTAATGATACCTGATTTCCATCACGACAAGCTCAATAAGGTAATCGATTATGTAATCTCACTTCTTAAAGTGGATCTTGGTGATGCTTTTAAAGCTGTTATGTCATCCAGGCTTTTCACTGACAGGAAATTCCTTAAAGAAGGTATTGCAAGTTACGCTTCTGCGGGAACGAATCTATACAGCAGCAGATCCATTGCACGAGCTTTCGATTATGCTGATGCTGTAATGCCTTCTTATGAGATAAATCCCGATGACCTTCTTCAGGACTTAAGAAACCTCACCGAAGTCTTTGATATAGCTTCTAAAAAGCCTAAGCTCATTGTCCATTCGGATGGTCTTATCCCTTGGATGCAGTCGGATTTCTGCGCAGCAGGGCGCAATCAGAGACCTTGCGGCTTCTGTCACAACAATGCTTATTATGAGATGAAGCCCAAGAGAGAAAGTGACGGAGCAGCACTTAAAGTAATTCCTCATCCATTGGATTGCTCATGCACGATTTACGGCAGAGCGAAAAATCTTATTGATGAATCTTATGCCGAAGCAATTGCTGAACTCGGATTTGATGTTATCTGCAACTATACGATATTGCCCGGAGGAAAAAACAATGATTGATATTCATGTTGAGAAGTGCAGGGAAGATGCAAAGCTCCCTTCTTATGCCCATGACGGCGATGCCGGAATGGATCTCTTTGCAGCAGAAGACGTTATCATCGAACCCGGTAAATCCGCACTTGTTCCGGTCGGTATCAAGCTCGCTATTCCTTATGGTTATGAAGTTCAGATAAGACCCAGGAGCGGAGTTTCCCTTAAAACACCTTTGAGGATTCCTAATGCTCCGGGTACGATCGATTGCGGTTACAGGGATGAAGTTAACGTAATCATCTATAATGATTCGTTTTTCCAGGACGAAGGTATCAATGAGCCTCTCACGATTGACATGAAAGGCTGCATTCACGGCACATATAAGATCCGTAAAGGCGACCGTATCGCTCAGATGGTTGTAGCAAAAGTCGAATACTGCAATTTTGTTGAGACTGATAATGTCAAAGCCATTGGCGAAGACAGAGGCGGCGGATTTGGTTCAAGCGGGGTCAATTAAGTAACAGATGGCCAGATCAAACAGCGGATTTGTCAGCTTCAGCGGTAATGCTTCAAGACGCAGAAACCCTTTCGTAATGAGACTTGCTCTGGTCTTAAGTATTGTCGCGCTCGTAATTATCTCTTTCATTGCACTTACCGTATTCTCATCCAACAGACTGATGAATATCAACCGTAACGAGGTTACGAATGTTCCTTCAAACATTCTTCCGTCTTACAGTACGACGAGCTTCGAATCAGCTGACGGACAGACATCATTGCAGGGATGGTTTTTCAAGACCAAAAATCCTATATCAACCATAATAGTTGTTCACGATGCAGGTTCCAACAGACTTCCTTTCGGTGTCGAAATGATCGACATGATCGAAAGCTGGCTTGATAACGGATATAACGTATTTCTTTTCGACCAGAGAAACTCAGGTACGTCAGGCGGTGATATCTGTACATACGGATACCTCGAATGGCAGGATGTATTGGGTGCGATATCGATCGTAAGACAGATCTCCGTTACTACTGACGTAATCCTTTTCGGTATCGGAACTGGTTGCACATCGTCAATAATCGCTTATTCAAGCCTTCCGCCCGAAGGCGCAAATGAGAATACTTTGTCAGAATACAGTCAGAATATCAGGAATCTCGGATTCGACAGATCTTACATTATCGGCATGATCCTTGATTCTCCGGCTAAACAATCTGATGACTATATCAGACCTGAGGTATTGCAGAGCGAGCCTTTGGGCTTCATTACACAGTATTCTGTACCTTATGCGATCAGGGTATCTTCCGGTGCAGAGAATACAAGTCTTGCAGCAGCTATTGCCAGACTTCCTATCCCGGTTCTGATTCTTTACGGCGGACACGATACATTTATCGGTGCCGATAAGATCGACCAGATAATAACCGAGCGCAACAGGCTGAATTCGAGCATTACCAAGAGCATAATGGTCTCAGGTGCCGGATATCTTGAGGAATACGGTATCAATAAGAATCTATATATTGATACAGTTAATGATTTCCTTAATTCTTACTATATGGTGGATGACAATTAATATGAAAAGGGAAGATGACATTCTGATTCTCGGTATTGAGAGTTCATGTGATGAGACAGCTGCTTCGGTTGTTAAGAACGGCCGTGTAATCATGAGCAATGTAATTGCTTCACAGGCAGATTTCCATGAACAATACGGCGGTGTCGTTCCTGAGCTTGCTTCAAGAATGCATGTTGATGCTGTCTATCCGACAGTTGAGAAGGCTTTAACAGATGCAGGCGTTTCATTATCAGATATCGATGCTGTTGCAGTTACATACGGTCCGGGCCTGGTCGGAGCTCTTTTGGTAGGTTTATCCTGTGCCAAAGGTCTTTGTGAAGTATCCGGAAAACCTCTTGTCGGTGTTAATCATCTCAAAGGTCATATCGCAGCTAATTACCTTTGTTTTGAAGAGCTTGAGCCGCCATTTCTTTGCTTATGTGTAAGTGGCGGTAACTCAATGATCGTACGTGTTGACACCTATACTGACATGACAGTTCTCGGCAGAACCAGAGACGATGCTGCAGGTGAAGCAATTGATAAGATTGCACGTGTTATAGGTCTTGGATATCCTGGAGGTCCAAAGATGGATAAAGCCGGGCAGGGAGGAGATACCGACAGGTATGAATTCTCCAAAACTCATATGGGAGATACATTGGATTTCTCTTTCTCAGGTCTTAAGACATCTGCTCTGAATCTTATTAACGGTTTGAGACAGAAGGGCGAAGAGATCGATATCAGGGATTTCACGGCTTCATATCAGCAGGCAATTGCAGATGCTCTTTTAAAGAACACAATGACAGCCTGCAAACAGACAGGAATAAAGAAGCTTTGCCTTGCAGGAGGCGTATCTGCCAATTCATTCCTCAGGGCCGCTTTCGAGAAGGAAGCAAGATCAAAAGGAATCAGACTCTACTATCCTGAGCTCAAATACTGCACAGATAATGCGGCAATGATCGCTTCCTGCGGCTATTTCGAGTACATAAACGGGAAACGCGATTCATTGGATCTTAATGCATATCCGTCTTTGCAAATGCAGTAAATCAGGGCATTTCAGGGTTTTCTTTGTAAAATTTCCTGTTTGAATGTAAAATACACCATTATGGCAATTAAAAAAGGTATAAAAATAATAGCAGAAAACCGCAAAGCCTATCACGATTACTTTATCGAGGAGAGGTTTGAAGCAGGCGTGGCTTTATCGGGAACGGAAGTCAAAAGTCTCAGGGCAGGGAAGATAAACCTCAAGGATTCCTATGTCCAGGTAAAAGACGGGGAGATGTGGCTTATTGGCGTTCATATAAGCCCTTACGAGAACGGTAACAGATTCAATCTTGATCCCGAAAGAATGCGAAAGCTTCTCATGCATAAGCGTGAGATCATTAGATTATATTCAACTGTCAAACAGGACGGACTTACTTTAGTTCCGACCAAATGTTATTTCAAGGACAGCAAAGTCAAATTTGAAATAGGTCTTGCACGCGGTAAAAAAGACTATGACAAACGTGATGTCATGGCCAAGAAAGAAGCTGCACGAGACATTGACCGTGCCATGAAGAATGCCAAGAAATATACATAATATTGATATATAATATTTTATATATGTAAATCGGCAGGGAACAGATGACTACAAAGCTCATAAGCAAAGCTCACAGCAAAGAAATATCCATAAGGTATTCCCTTATGGCATTATTCTTCTGGGTCCTTACAATTGCCTGGATTGTAGTTATATTCCATCTGTCAGCGGAAAATGCGACAGAATCATCAGAATTATCCAAGTATTTTCTTGATGCTTTAAATGAATTTTTTAATATTGAACTTAAAGACGACAGTGGAATAAGAGTGATAGCACATGCTTCAGAGTTCGCCCTGCTTACTTTCCTGTCCTATATGGCATTATCATCTACGAACAAGATTTCCAGCAAGACATCTTATTCAGAGAGTCCTGTTAAGCTCATGAGATCTGATAATGAGATGAACATCAGTTTCACTTTATGGTTTGCAATTCTCAATGCGATCTTCGATGAATATCATCAGTTATTCGTATTAGGACGCGACGGATCCATAATTGATGTTATGGTCGACATGATCGGAATAGTAGTTGTCCTGATCATCATCAGAATCGTATTCACCATTTATCTCAAAACAAAAGGCAGAAACGAGATCGTCTATACTTAACATTTTCCGTGAAGAGTACTTGTGTCCCATTCATCAATCATCTGATTTTCTTGTATATGCAATTCGGTATAATTACAATTTTGGTGAATTAGGAAGAGGATAAAAAGTATATATAATAAGATTCATCATTATTGGATTCAGGATTACATCGTTTTTCCGGAAAAACCCGTATTCATATATCGATCTGTTATCAGTTACCCGTATTATCAAATTAAGGTATTCATTTATTATCTGAACGGATCATTTATCCGGATTTGATCCTGATTATCCGATCATGAGAATTCTGATTTGTGTTTTGTTGTCCGAGTTATTCAGACATAGTTTTATGTTTCAATTATTTGACCCGGATATGTATATATGCTTTCAATTATTTATATCTGAGTTATAGTCATCATATTTCCAATATTGTTAATTGAGACTTTGATTTGATAATTAAACCTGTTCCCTGATTTTCAATGTTCGTCTCTCCCGAAAATATGTTCGTTTTTGTTTTCAGGTCATTTATTCATAATAAATAAGAGTTGCCTCATAATGAGACAACTCTTAAAAATCAAATTGATATATAGATCAGCCGATCTTATCCAAAGCCTGCTTGAGATCTGCGATGATATCATCAGGATCTTCCATACCGACAGAGAATCTGATGAGATCAGGTGAGATTCCTGCCTCTTCAAGCTGCTCATCAGTGAGCTGTCTGTGTGTATGTGAAGCGGGATGCAGGAGAAGTGTCTTACAGTCAGCAACGTGTGTTGCGATCGTAGCGAACTTTAAGGAATCCATGAACTTGATGGACTTCTCACGTCCTCCCTTCACTCCGAAGCACATAACTCCGCATGTACCCTTGGGGCAGTACTTCATTGCAAGTTCATGCTGGCTGTCAGACTCAAGTCCGGGATACTTGACCCATGCAATACGGTCATCAGATGCAAGGAATTCAGCAACTTTCTGGGCATTAGCACAGTGGCGTGCCATACGTGCGGGAAGTGACTCAAGACCGATCTGAACATAGTATGCATTCTGAGGTGACTGGATAGAACCGAAGTCTCGCATGAGCTGAGCTGTAGCCTTTGTGATATAAGCTGCTTTGCCGAACTTCTCTGCATATGTGATTCCGTGATAGGATTCATCAGGTGTGCAAAGGCCGGGGAACTTCTCCTTATGAGCCATCCAGTCAAAGTTACCGCTGTCGATGATAGCGCCGCCGACAGATGAACCGTGACCGTCGATGTACTTTGTTGTCGAGTGTGTAACGATGTCGCATCCGAATTCGAAAGGACGGCAGTTTACAGGTGTTGCAAATGTGTTGTCCATGATGAGCGGGATGCCGTTGTTATGAGCAAGCGCAGCGAACTTCTCGATATCAAGGATATCAACTGTAGGATTAGTAATCGTCTCTCCGAAGATGCACTTTGTATTAGGACGGATGTACTTCTGGAGTTCTTCCAAAGGCAATGTCTGATCAACAAATGTGCATTCGATGCCCATCTTCTTGAATGTAACACCGAAAAGATTGTATGTTCCGCCGTAGATATTGGCTGATGCGATGAAGTGATCGCCTGCCTCGCAGATATTGAATACTGCAAAGAAATTAGCAGCCTGGCCGGAGCATGTGAGCATTCCTGCAAAACCGCCTTCCATAGCGCAAAGCTTTGAAGCTACGTAATCGTTGGTAGGATTCTGAAGTCTGGTATAGAAATATCCTGATGCTTCAAGATCGAAAAGCTTACCCATGTCTTCAGAAGTAGAATACTTCCAGGTTGTGCTCTGGTAGATAGGTACCTGTCTCGGTTCACCATTACCGGGATTGTAGCCGCCATGAAGTGCGATTGTGTCAACTGTGCTCATTTGTGTATTCCTTCTTTCCTATTATTCTTCATCGCCTGAAATAGCGAGAGATTCAATATAGACCGACGGCGTAAAGAACTCTCCTTCACCGGACGGCAGGTTAATTATATCATTTCCGACGGATTTGATTGATTTAATTACTTCATAGAAGTTACCTGCGACTGTGATCTGCTCGACAGGTCTTCCCTTCTTGCCGTTCTCGATGAGATAACCTTCGCAAAGCAACGAGAAATCGCCGCTTATGGGGTTAACTCCGGCATGAAGTCCGGAAAGATCTGTAAGGATAATGCCTTCTCCTACTTCTTCAAGCAATTCTTCGAAAGACTTCTCACCGGGTTCGACTATTAAGTTCGTAGGCATCTCGGATACGGCGCTTCCGGATCTGAAGCCGTTACCTGTAGAGGTCTTCCCTGCTTTGTTAGCGGACTTAAGGTCATATAATGCGGTCGCGAAAACGCCCTTGTCGATAATGGACTTAGCTGTAGTAAGAACGCCTTCGTCATCGAAAGGTATCTTGGTAAGTGCTTTATCGTACATAGGCTCTTCCTTTACCGTGAATACAGAAGATGCGATGGTCTCCCCTTCTTTATCAGCAAGAAGAGAAAGGCCTCTCTGCATTGTGGTTGCAAGGAAGTTGCCGAAGAACACCATAAAGAACTGCTGGAAAGCTTCACTCTTGAGAACGGTCTTGTAAATGCCGGGTTTGCAGGACTTGGCGCCCATCTTGCCTATGAGGTTTTCCTTGAATTTCGCAAGGAACTTATCGAGATCGAAGTCATCTATATCCTTGCCGATCCAGTAATGGCCGCCGCTCTTTACGCTACCGTCACTGTCTGTAGCGCGTGCTGAAGCCATAAGTGAGATGCCGTCAGTATCTCTGTAAGAATGGAGTCCTTTTGAGTTTATGATGAGATAAGGTCCGGTGCTGCAGGAGATCGTAAGATAGTCTACTGCATCGATACGGGAATCAAGTTCAAGGATAGCCTTCTCGATCTTAAGGCCGAGCTCTGAGAAACTCTTGTATGTATTCTTCGAATAAGCGTCAGTGACCTGTGAGAAATAAAGATCCTTATTGTTCTCGTCGCAATAGATAAACTGGGGATCCTCATCGTTAAGGACTTCGCAGTTTTCCATGGCAGATTTAAGGAGAAAACCTATTGAAGAATCTTCTAAGATATTCGTAGAGCAGTATCCCATCTGGCCGTTCTTGAGGCCTCTGAATGAAAGAGAACTTGTGGCGCTGTTCTCATAGCTGGATACTTCGCCGTTTAAGATGTCGATGCTCATTGAGCTTTCAGTTGCATAAGATGCTTCGCACTCATCAAAGCCGTATTCCATGCCGGCCTTAACGAGTTTTTCCATGAATTTTTCAGCTGATTTAATATCCATTTAAATCACCCCTCTCTTCCGCCGACAAGTATCGAAGATACTCTGATGGTAGGCTGACC